>Ga0172372_10000910_pt1 | contig 45927 bp, 33 predicted proteins | sample LakKiv5m_2_FD_114544 | JGI IMG/M metagenome (GOLD analysis project Ga0172372, IMG submission 114544) | Freshwater microbial communities from Kabuno Bay, South-Kivu, Congo - kab_092012_9.5m | ecosystem: Environmental > Aquatic > Freshwater > Lake | place: Democratic Republic of the Congo...
GCAATCGGTGGAGGTGAAGGAGGGGGCCAAGGAGATCGTGTTGGGCAGGTGAGGTGAGGGGGAGTTTCAAGATTCGAGTTTCAAGAGGACCTCCTGGACGGGGCGGCGACGTCCTCGTCGCCCCGGGTGATTGCCCCTTATAGCAGCAGTTGCCTGGACCTCGGATTTCACGAATTTCACGGATGGACGGGACTGGAATGGGGGTTTTCCTCACGGCAGGCCGCTCACCTTGGAGGTGTGCGACAGGTTCAACCCAAGTCCCTGCTTATCCGTGTTATCCGGGCAATCCGTGGTTCCAACTGCCTTTTCCAGGTTGCCTTGTCCTATAGATGACAGACCCGTCCGACGCCTCCGGCGTGAGGGCATCCCGGAGGGATGAGAGCCAATAGCCCCGGGTCGTGCGAAGCACGCACCCGGGGAACTGGGCGTCGTGATGGAATCCGCACCCCAGCGGGGTGCGAAGGCTGCAGGTGCTTCAACCCCTCCAGGGTTGTTGCCTTTTCCAACGTGAACCCGGGGTGCGCTTCGCGACCCCGTATTGGCTATCCGCTCGAATCCCTCCGGGATAGAGAAACAGGCTAAGAGGATCGACTTCGCCGGGTTCAGGAACAGCAACGGTTCCGCCCCCAACTCGGACTCGAAGTCGACCGGGACGCATTCGGCACCATAGCCATCCGACGCCGTGCGGGACGAAGAGCAACCCGCTCGTCTACCCCTGCCGCTCGCATCGGTATCGGGATCGGTATCGCCATCGGAATCGAAAACGAATGGGAGAGCCCGATCCCAACATCGGCCCCCGATGTTCCGCTGGGCTCGGGTAGAGAGTGTCGAGTGCTTTGCGGATCCGGATGCCCGGTTGAGTGTTGAACCGCGCAATGGCAACCGGCATTCTCGACCCATCGGACCGAGAGCGCAGCCACCGTGATGAATCCACCGCCCATCAAAACCCTCCAAGCCGCCGAGGAAAACAAAGCTTCCCAGCCTATGCAGCGAAACGACGCCACCGTTGACACTCCTAAAATTCCAGGCTGCGGTTGGTCAGTCTAAACAACGTTCGACAACCCAGAAGCCGAGATCCAGGACAGGAAGCTCACTCCTCAATACAGACAGGATGTCAGGATGACAGGATGAATGCGGACCACGACGATTCCCAAAAGCATCCTGTCCATCCTGTCATCCTGTCGAAAACAGACTTATGACAGGTCTCATTGGCAATCTTGAGGATCGGCCCCTTCTTCGGTTACTCCAGAAGACAGTCGAACCATCAGGTCCAGCGAACGGGTGCCAGCCGGCACGCCGAGTGGCGATGCGGATGCTCCGGGTGGCTGGCCCCCGTCGCTGACCTTCCACGTTCGGCGTCATTGCACGCCAAGCCGTGATGAGCACCCGAAAGTTTATCGTGATTGCAGTCGCCGGAGGATTGGTCCTGCTGGTGGTCTTTTCTTTCTGGCCTACTGCGAACAAGCCATTCGCCAAGTATCTTTGCTCGCCTGTGCCCAAGACTGTGCGCGTCATTTCTTTTCAGAGCAACGACTGGTTGGCGGCAAATCCAGAACCGGTCTGTTATCTCGCATTCACGGCGAGCGTTGACGACATTGCCACGGTGATCCGGCAGGCTGGTTTTCGGCCAGCCTCTACGAACACGTTCGTCCCTGGCCCGCCCGGCCCTGCCGGATGGGTAACGGCGGATCAAGTCGGGCCAACTGGGTGGGTGTATTCTCGGTCCCACACGCCCGCGGCTGGGCGCCGATTACCGATTGGCCGAAACCGAATCTGGAGCGAATTTCTTTGGATAGACGGGACGGGTACGAACGCCTATTTCTTTCTTTGGGGAGTATGACACGCAAACTCTAACAAATGAGCGGAATAGGTCGGGCGTAGCTGGGGTGGGATTGTTGTGAACGGGTGGCCGCCCGACTTATTTCGACGGTTGGACGAAGCCGCGGTTGGAGTTCGGTCGATCAAGCCGACCCACGCAAAGCAACTCCGCCTGTTGGCAGCGCGGACGATGGTCTTGAAGAGAGGCTCCATGTCACGGCCGAGATGACGGCCAAAGAAGGCTCGGATGGAGTTGATGGCGAGGCTGGCGGAGGAGGCGGGGTGCTTGCGTTGTTCGATGAGGTGGAATAGCCAAGCCCTGATGTCGTCGTCGACCAGAAGAGCTGGGGCACGGTTGTGGAACCTGGCCAGATCAGCGATCCAGTAGACGTAAGCCTGGATGGTCCGCTTGGAGAGTTGGTTGAGGGTGAGGAACTCAATGAAGAGTTGGCGGGGAGACTTGCTGGATTTGTCATTCATACGCCCGGAGCCTGCGCTCCCGAGCTATCCCCGTCGTCCCCTCGGCGAAGCCCCCCGCGCAGCGGCTTCGTTCAACCAGTCGCTTCACCGAATGGCGGCCCAGCGATGCCGGTTGGCAATTCGGGAGCCAAGGAGGGGCCGCCATCGGTGAGCTGAATCATTGGACTGAGGCATGAACGAAGCCGAAATGGATAACCCTGTCGTCGCCGCGGCAAGCAGCCATTGGCAGAAAGCCTCTAACTCACCTGGCTCATGACCCGGCGGTTCCTCCTCTTTGTTTTGGTTGCGGCCTTGCTCCTTCCCTTCGGTGGCGTCGGCGCGCAGTTGGGCTGGCAGTTTTTCCATCATCGCTATGAGCATCCGGAGACAGGATTCTATTCCGTCTGGCTGTTCTGGGTCGTGATCGTCGGCCGAAGGATGTGGCGGAGGAGTCCTGAGTCTCTGTCCCACCCGAAGCCAGGATGGAGGACAGGAGCCACACGGCTCAAATCAGACAGGATTACAGGATGACAGGATGGTGGTTGCCCGGATCCGATCCCGCCTTTGCGGCTTTGAGGCTTGGCGGCTCTTCCCTCCGTTCCGTTTTGTGGACAGAAAAGGCGGGCAAAGCCGCGAAGCCGCGAAGAAGGCGACGATGACCCGTTTCGCCCCCGCTGCGCTTTCTGAGTTTCTTGCGGCGAACCCTGTTCCCGTTGGGGCGCTTCCCGTGCGGGACGGCAAATCGGCGGTTGGGATTGGGCACACGGGGAGTGGTGAAGTGGGTTGCCATGTGGAGACTAGTACCTAGGCTTGTCTCATTCGGAGGGTTGGTTGCCGGGAAATTACTGGAAGGGTCCGTGGCGCAGTGGGACCCCGGTGTTGGGGCTTTTGGGAATGGATCTCGCCTTCAATGGGTATGCGGTAACGCTCCTGGTTTCGGGAGTGCTGGTGCTGCTGTTTGCCGCGTACCTCGCGGTCCGGTCGGAATCAGCGGTGCGCTGGTTCTCGGGGATGATGTCGCTGAATGCGCTGTGGGCCATCACCTACGCGATGGAACTGGCAAGTTCGGACCTGCCCGCGATGTGGTTCTGGATCCGATTGGAGTATGTGGCGATCGCGTTCGTGCCGGCGGTGTGGTTCGTGTTCGTGCTGAAGTACGTGGGACGTGATGGCTGGATCACGTTGCGCAATGCCATCCTGATCTTTGGGTTTCCGGCGCTGACCCTTTTGGCCGTGTGGACGAATCCGTGGTATCGGCTGCATTACCGGACGGTGGGATTGGACACCACGGGACCCTTCCCCCTCCTGTCGTTCGAGCGGGGGCCGTGGTACCACGTCCATACGGTCTTCTTTTACGCGCTTATGGGGTTCGGGCTGTTCCTGTTGATCGCGCGATTTCGTCGGGCCGACCCCGTGTACCGTCGCCAGAACACGGCGATCCTGGGTGGCGCCTTGATCCCGTGGATCAGCAATTTCGCGTACCTGCTGGGGTTCCGTCTCTACGGCCACATCGATCCGACGCCGTTCGCGTTCCTTGGAACTTCGTTCGTGCTGGGGTTTGCGCTGGTGCGGTTCCGGTTGTTTGACGTGGTTCCGCTGGCGCGGGAACGGGTGATCGAAGGCCTCCGCGAGGGAATGCTGGTGCTGGACCGTGACGGACGGGTGATCGACCTGAACGCGACGATGCGAGGATTCCTGGGTGGGCAGGCGGATCGGGCGGTCGGTGGAACGTTGGCGGCCTTGTTCCCCGGTCAGGGTTTCCTCGAGGGAGTGGCGGCCGCGGCGGAAGGAGGACGTCTCGAAATGGATCTGGGGTCGGGGGATCAGATGCGCAGCCTGGACGTCCGTGTGACGCCCTTGCATGACGAACGGGGGCACCGGTGTGGCACGTTGCTCATCTTCTGGGATATCACCGACCGCAAGCACGCATCCCAGCTGCTGGAGTCGCAGGCGGCGCAGTTGCGGGACCTGAACCAGGTGAAGACGCGCATGCTTTCGATCATCGCCCATGATCTGCGGAGCCCGCTGGCAGCCCTGACCGGGGTCCTGCAGGTCGCGGACTCTGGGATGCTGACGGAGCAGGAGTTCCGCGATCTGATCCCGATGATCTCGCGGGGGGTGACCGATGCGTCGGGTTTGCTGGAGAACCTCCTGCATTGGTCGAAGAGCCAGTTGGAAGGCGAGGTCATCCAGCCCGAGCGTTTCAACCTGAAGGACCTGGTGACCCAGAATCTCGTCCTGTTCGAGAAGAAGCTTGCGGAGAAGGAAGTGAAGCTGACGGATGCAGTACCGACCGATGCCGAGGTGTTCGCGGATCGGAACATGATGTCGCTGGTGATCCGGAATCTGGTCGGAAACGCGGTGAAGTTCTGTCGGCCGGGTGACCGGATTGGGCTGAGCAGCCTCATGGATGCCGATTGGACGACCTTGTGTGTGGCGGACACGGGCGTGGGCATGGACCCCGGTGTGGTGGGAAAGCTCTTTGGGTTCGAGATTGTCAGCCGACCCGGGACCCAGCAGGAGCGGGGGACGGGTCTTGGGCTGAAGTTGTGCCGGGACTTCGTTGAGAAGAACGGCGGAAAGATCCGGGTGGAAAGTGAGCCGGGGAAGGGCAGTCGGTTCTTCGTCACCCTTCCGCGGCGCGGGGTCGCCGCGCCTGTGGCGAAGGCGGCTTGAGCGGCGGATGCCAGCCGCAGGTCTGGAATCCGGGTGGCGCACGTTCGGGCACTTCTTCTTTTGCCTTCGGGATGGGGGTCGTCCACCGTCGGCGCGTCGTGACCAAACCGTTGGCGATTGTGTTTTTCGAGAAGCTGGTGCCTGGGAACCGCCTTGGGCATCGGTTGGCGGATCTGGGGTGGCGGGTGACCGAGGTCAAGATGGCCACCGACCTGGTGGCGCAGGTGCGCGAACAGCGGCCGCTGTTGATCATCGCGGAGCTGGCCCTGCGCACAGGCGACCTGTGTCCCGTGATTGCAGAGTTGGCGAGGACGCCGGAGACGAGTCACGTCCCGGTGCTCGGTTACGGGGATCCGAAGAACCAGAAGCTGGTGGATGCGGCTGTAAAGGCCGGAGCGCGTCTGGTGGCGGCGGAGACGGGCATCCTGGATCAATTGCCGCAGTTGCTCGAACACGTCCTGGCGGTCGATTGACGGGCGAAACCACGTCCAAGCATTTCCTGACACATGTCCCTTCCCATCGTTCCCCTTTCGCAGGGCATCCACGTGATGCACCTGTTCTTCCGGATTGATCGTTTCCGCTGGGCGCAGCTGACGCCCACGCAGTCTGCGGAGGCTTTGAAGCGGTTGTCGGCGGTGTGCGCTGCGAACCCGGGACCCGCGCATCCGCGGGTGATGGTGTTTGCGAACGTGGGCGGCAAGGCGGACATCGCGGTGGTGTTGTTCGCGGCGCAGTTGCAGCTCCTGAGTTCCCTCCAACGCGAGGTGGAACGGGCGTTCCCGCCGGGGACGTTGGTCCCGGTCTATAGCTACCTGAGCGTGACCGAATTGCCGGAGTACGTGACGACCGAGGAGGACCTCCGTCGGATGCTACAGCACGGGGAGCGGAAGCTGGAGCCCGGAACCCCGGAATTCGAGAGCGCACTGACGGCGGCCCGTCAGAAGAATGCCGAGTACCAGCACTACCGGCTGAACCCCGAGTTGCTCGACTGGCCGATCCTCTGCTTCTACCCGATGAACAAGAAGCGGGACGGGGCCGACAATTGGTACAGCCTGGATTTCGAGACGCGCAAGAAGCTCATGGGCGGTCATGCCCGGACGGGCCGGAAGTATGCCGGCAAGATCTCGCAGTTGATCACCGGATCAGCCGGCCTGGATGACTGGGAATGGGGCGTGACGCTGATGGCCGAGCGTCTGGATGACGTGAAGAGCATCGTCTACGAGATGCGCTTCGACGAGGTGAGCGCGCGGTACGGCGAATTCGGACCGTTCTACATCAATCTCCGGCTTTCACCGGCGGATCTCTGGACACATCTGGGATTGGATTGAGGTTTGCCCATGAGCCGTCCTGTTGCCTCGTTTGTTCCATCGGCCTCCGTGGTGGAACACCTGTACGTCCATGTGCCGTTCTGTGGGCACAAGTGCGAGTACTGCGCGTTTTATTCGGCACCGCCTTCCGGCGATCAGGTGAACCGCTACGTCGCCGCCCTGGTGCGCGAACTCGAGGTGATCGCTCCGCGGTGTCGTCCGCGCACCGTGTTTTTCGGCGGTGGAACGCCTTCCTTGCTGACGCTGAAGCAGTGGGAAACCGTGCTCGAGGCGATGCGTCGCCTGGGGTTGCTGGGCGCCTCGGAATTCTCGGTGGAGTGCAACCCGGCCACCGTCTCCGAGGACAAGGCGCGGTTGTTGCGGTCGGCTGGCGTGAACCGGATCTCGATGGGGGTGCAATCGCTCGACCCGGGAATGCTGGAGCGGTTGGGGCGGGTGCACTCGCGGGAGATGGTCTTCCGCAGTTACGACATCCTGCGGAAGGCGGGCTTCGACAGCGTCAATGTGGACCTGATGTTTGCCATCCCCGGGCAGACGCTCGAGCTGTGGGAGCGGACGCTGGCGGAGGCGCTGGCCCTCGGCACCGAGCACCTCAGCTGTTACGAGGTGATCTACGAGGAGGACACGCCGCTGTTCGAACAGTTGAAGGCTGGCGAGATCGACGTCGATGAGGAGTTGGCCTGTGCGCAGTACGACGCGCTCGTGGATCGCTCCGCCGCGGCAGGGTTTCGCCAATACGAGGTGGCCAACTTTGCCCGGGATCGTCGAGCCGGCGAGGCTGCCGAGCCCGGGTTGTTCGCGGGTTCCGGAATGTCCGATGTTCCGGCGTTCGCCTGTCGGCACAACGTCGCCTACTGGATGGGGCACGATTTCTTCGGCTGTGGGCCCAGTGCCAGCGAGTACGTGGATGGAATGCGGTCCCGGAACTGGGCGAACACGACGTTGTACTGCGAGCAGTTGGAGCGTGGACGTCGGTCCAAGGAGTTTGCGGAGGCGCTCGGTCCGCTGGCGCGTGCGGGCGAGTTGGCGGCGTTCGGCCTGCGCATGAACGCGGGATGGCGTTATACGGAGTTCGAGGCCCGCACCGGATTCGACCTCCGGAAGGAATGGGCGGAGGACCTTCGCTTCCTGGAGGGGTGCGGTTGGGCGGAGCGGGGGGATTCTGGCTTCCGATTGAATCGACAGGGCCTGCGGTTCGCGGATTCCGCAGCTGTCCGGATGCTGCGGCCGGAGGCGGCAGAGGCTGGAGTTGCGGGCACGCGGGCGCGGATTCCTCTGGTGGAGGCGTGAGGGCTGGGTCGCTGGCCCTGACCCTGCCTCGTGACCTCGGCAGCTACGAACGTGGTAGTAGCAGACGACGTCAGGAGGCTGGGTTCAATCATTGCCTCGTTACCTCGGCAGCTACGATTTGAGTGGTAGCAGACGACGTCAGGAGGCTGTGGAGGTGCCTTCAGCTGGCAGCACCTTCTCGGACCAAAGTCCCTCCGACCAACGGCTGATTCCGGGGATGGGGGGGGGCGTGCGAGGGTGATGGCGTCACGAAAACGCAAGGTTGAACCTCATGAGCACCATCACGACGAAACCCCTGATTGAAGCACCGGCATCCACGGAATCGGTCCGGTATGAAACGCTGGCCTATCTCGATGCCTACGACGCTGTCCTGAACTGTGACTATGCGTTCGTGGCCTATCAGGCCTGGGGTGCGTCGGGGACACGGGTGAGGCGGCCATCGGTACCGACGCTGAAGCGGTCGCCGCGCCAGACGATGCGGTTGCCGAGGAACGCCGCGATCCACAGGAGGCCCGCCTGGAGGTCCTTGATCCAGATCCACCAGGGAGCAATCCAGCGGTGGGGAGCAGCGCTCATGCGGGCGTAGAGCAGTTGTCCGATGGAAGACCGCCAGATCATCCCTGCGACGGCAGGCCAGAGCGTCTGGCGTGCTTCGAGGGCGCCGCACAGATGGATCAACGACCAGACTGTGGCGTTGCCGAGGATCGAGAAGAAGTAGGGCAGCGGTTGGCAGACCCGGATGGTCCGGTTCCATCGGAGTTGGTGGGACCATGCGGTTGCCCAGTCCGCGGGGGGCGACCAGCAGTCGACGGGTACGGTGCAGAGGACGATCTTCCGGCCAAGGGCATGGATCCGCTGGCCGAGTTGGTAGTCGTCCGCGAGGTGGTGGATCAGGGCGCGAAGCCCGCCGATGGACGCGATGTCGGACTTGCGGACGGCCATGACCGCTCCCAGGGCGAATCTTTGTTCCTGAAGGGAACATGACTGGAGGACCTGACTCCAGAAGTCGGCATTGATCCCGACCGCCTCGCACCGCAGGGCCGCGGTTGTCGGGTTGGCGAGCCGGTAGAAGCAGTTCACCAGCCCGACCCCGGGATCCTGGAGCGGGGAGGTGACCTGTCGAAGGAGATCCGCGGGTGCGAGGACATCGGCATCGCTGATCACGAAGACCGGGTGCTGGGCGAGGGACTCGAGGTGGGCGAGTTTGGCGACCTTGGCGTTTGGCCCCGTTTGTTCGGGACACAGCACGAGGCGTGCATCCCGTTCGGGATGTCTCGCGAGGACCTGCTGGATGACCCCGCAGGCCGGGTCATCGGGGGAATGGACGGCGAAGAGGCATTCGACGGGGCCGGGGTAGTCCTGGGTGAGCCAGCTCTCAAGGCAGGCGGCGAGGTGTGGGTCGGCATCCCGGACCGGCTTGAGCAGGCTGACGGGCGGGCTATCGGGACTGACGGGACTGCGCCGGTGGAGGGGGAAGCGCTGGGCAGCGACCCACTGCCAGGCCTGGATCATGGCAGCGATGGCAGCGAGGGCGGCGGTGGCCCAGTAAAGCAGCACGTGGATATGGGAACTGACGCGTGGAAGGAGTGCCAACCCGGCATGGCCTAGACCGGGCGCCATCCCTTGCCGGGGATGTACTCGCGGCTTCCGGGATCGGATTTGCAACCCGTGGCAGCGAGCGTGACGGCGAGGACGGCGAGGACGATGAACAGGCGCTTCATGGGTTCGATCCTAGGGTGGAGCGCAGCGGAAGGGAATCCCCGGATCCGAGGCGGCCACATTCGCGAAGGCATCGTTTGAATCCCGGCCGAAAGGCGGGTTAGGATGACAAAAATTTCCCTTCCGAATTCCGGGCTCGATGTCGGCGTCGGCAGGGAACGTCATTCCTCACATGAAGAACATCGCCATCATCGTCGTGGGCCTTTCGATTGCATCCGGGGTCAGCCGGGCAGCGGACAAGGTGGATTTCGAGAAGCAGGTTGCACCGATTCTCGCCGAGCATTGCATCAAGTGCCATGGCGAGGAGAAGCAGAAGGGCAAGTTGCGCCTGGACCTGAAAGGTGATGCCTTCAAGGGCGGGAAGAGCGGAACGCCGTCGATCATCGCCGGTGATGCGGCCAAGTCGGAGATCATCCATCGCGTGCTCCTGCCCAAGGATTCGGACGAGATCATGCCTCCCGAGGGTGGCCCCCTGCCGGAAAAGACGATCCAGATCCTGAAGGACTGGGTGGCGGGTGGTGCGGAATGGCCTGAAGGATTTGTGGTGAAGGTGGCCGCGAAGTCGGGAGCGGCCGTCGCCCTGCCTCCGGCGGTTCCGGCGATGCCGGCCAAGCCTCGTCCGCCGCTTCCTGAGTTGCCCAAGGATTTCAAGGCGGGCACAGGCGAAGCCGGGGCGTTGGCGGCGTTGGCCAAGGTCGGGGTGGAAGCACGGCCGGTGGCGCAGAACTCGCCGTGGCGCGAGGCCAACTTCCGGTTGAAGGGCGCCGAGGTGACGGATGCGGCATTGGCCCCGTTGAAGGATCTCAACAGCCTCATCGAGCTGCGACTGGGCACGACCAAGATCACGGACGCCGGATTGGCCTCCCTTTCGGGACTCTCGCACCTTCAGGTCCTCGGGTTGGAATTGACCGGGGTGACGGATGCCGGACTGGCCAAGGTGGGAGCACTGAAGAACCTGGTTTCGCTCAACCTGTACGGCACGCCGGTGACGGATGCGGGTCTGGAATCGCTGAAGGGGCTGAAGCACCTGCGGAGCCTCTACCTGTGGCAAACAAAGGTGACCCCGGAAGGCGTGAAGCGGTTGCAGGAAGCGTTGCCCGGTTGCGACATCAACACGGGCGCGGAGTTGGCGATCGTTCCTCCCGCGGAGAAGAAGGAAGAGAAGAAGAAGGAAGAAAAGAAGTAGGCGGTTCGTCAGCCTGCTTCACCCGAGCCCAGCGCTGGAGGATCCAACATGAGAGCCGTCAGCGCTGCGTGTGCGTGGTTGAGTGTCCTGTTCGTTGTTTTCTGCCTCGATGTTTCCGCGAAAGCGGCTGAGGTGGATCTGGTTCCTTCCACCGCCGGTTGGCGGCATCGGCCCGGGACCACCGAAGCCTCGACCCCTGATACCGCAGCGTGGCGGTTCCCCGGGTTCTCCGATGCGTCGTGGGCCTCGGGTGTGTTGCCCCTGTTCTACGGGGAGGATCTGTCCGGCACCCTGATCACGGGCATGCAGAACCAGTACACGACGTACTTTGCCCGGATCCGGTTCAACCTCGCCTCGGCGGCAGACGTGCGGGACGCGTTGTTGCGGGTGGCGTGCGATGACGGATTCGTGGCGTGGATCAACGGTCAGGAAGTTGCCCGGTACAACATGCCCGAAGGTGAGGTGGGGATCCTGTCGACGGCCTTGTTGGCGGCACCGGAGCCGGTGGCGGACCTGGACTATCCGGTGAGCAACGTCAGTTCGCCGCTGCGAACCGGAGAGAACGTGCTGGCGGTGCAGGTGTTCAACGTGAACCTGACGAGCAGCGACCTCGTGTTCCGTGCGTCGCTGGTGGCCGAGCAAGACCTGGAGGCGCCGGTGGTGACGGTGGTGTTGCCGGAACCGGGGGCGGTCGTGCCGTCGCTGAATTCGGTGGAGGTCCAGTTTTCGGAGGCGGTGAGGGGCGTGGATGCGGCGGACCTGACGGCGAGCGGAGTTGGGGCGACCGGCGTCACGGAGGTTTCGCCGGGGCAGTATCGGTTCGTGTTTGCGAATCCTGCGCCGGGGAAGGTGAGTGTCGGGTTCCGTGCCGGGCATGGGATCACCGACCTCAGTTCGGCCGCCCGGCCGCTGGTGTTGACCAACTGGTCCTACACGGTGGATCCAAAGCAGGCGGTGACGCTGCGGATCAATGAATTCGTGGCGGACAACGACACCGGAATCCGTGACGAGGACGGGAACCAATCGGACTGGATCGAAATCCACAATCCGGGCTCGACGACGGTGTCGTTGCTGGGGTGGTCGTTGACGGATGACGCGGCGGCGCTGCGCAAGTGGCGCTTCCCGTCGTTGTCGATTCCCGCACGGGGTTACGCGCTGGTCTGGGCAAGCGGCAACAACCGGACGAATCCGGCGGCGGCGCTCCACGCGAATTTCCGGTTGAGCGACACCGGTGAGTTCCTCGCGCTCGTATCGCCCGAGGGGGCCGTGGTTTCCTCGTTTGCGCCCAGTTATCCGCGGCAGCGGTCGGACGTTGCCTACGGTCGGTTGCCGGGGTCCTCGCAGGATGGGTTCCTGCCCACGCCGACGCCGCGGGCGCCGAATTCGGCCGGAGGGCCGGGGTTTGCGCCGGACGTCGAGGCGGCGCCGCCGAGCGGGACGTACACGACGCCGATCTCGATGGACTTGCTTCCGGCGGTGGGGACGGGAGCGCCGCCAGCGGGATTGGTCATCCGGTACACGTTGGATGGAACGTTGCCGGGGGAGGCTTCGCCGGTGTGGGCGGGGCCGCTGGCGTTGAGCAATCAGGCCGTGCAGTTGCGGGCGAGGGCGTTTGTGCCGGGGTTGCTGCCGGGAAGGCCATCGACGCATGTCCAGTTGCCGCTCGCGACGACGGTAGCGCGCTTCACCTCGGATCTGCCGGTGATCGTCATCCACGATTTCAATCGGGGCCGACCGCCGGCGGACGTGCGGGTGCCGGCGTACTTCCAGGTCTTCGAGCCGGGAACGAATGGGATCACGGTGCTGACGAACCGACCCACCCTCGTCTCGCGGGCGGGAATATCGGCCCGTGGTTCGAGCACGGAAGGGCTTCCCAAGGTCAGCCTGCGGGTCGAGTTCCGGGACGAGTTCGAAGAGGACCGGCGGGTGTCGTTCCTTGGGATGCCGGAAGAGGGGGACTGGGTGATGTACGGACCGAATTCGTTCGAGCCGGTGCTGATCCACAATCCATTGATGCATGACCTGAGCCGCGCGATCGGGCGGTACTCGCCACGGACGCGGCTCTGTGAGGTGTTTCTGGTGACGTCGGGGACGGGTCAGATCCAGAGCGCGTCGTACAACGGCGTCTACGTGGTGATGGAGCGCATCGAGATCGGGAAGGATCGGGTGGATCTCGGTTCGCTGGAGCCGGAGAACCTGACCATGCCCTCGGTCACGGGAGGCTACCTGATGAAAGTGGATCGGTTGGATCCGGGCGACTCGGGGATCCTGGCGGGTGGGTTGGTCTTTGGAATGGTGGAGCCAAAGGAGTCCGAACTGAAGGAACCGGCGCGGGTGCCGCAGTTGAACTACCTCCGGAATCACATGGACGGCTTTGCTGCGGCATTGGCCGGACCGAACTACCGCAATCCGGTCACTGGCTTCCGGGCCTACGTGGATGAAGGATCGTGGATCGACCATCACCTGCTGAACACATTCGCGTTCAATGTCGATGCCCTTCGCCTGAGCGCGTACTTCGGAAAGCGGCGCGGCGGGAAGCTTGAGTTCGGGCCGTTGTGGGACTTTGACCGGGCCTTGGGATCGCTGGATGGACGCGATGCGAACCCGGCGACATGGATGTCCACGGTGGGCGACCGCGGGACGGACTTCTTCAATTTCAGTTGGTGGGGACGAATGTTCACGGATCCGGAGTTCTTCCAGGCTTACATCGATCGGTATCAGGAGTTGCGGGCTGGCTTGATGAGTGACATTGCGCTGGGGCAACGGGTGGATGAACTGGCGAATCAGGTGCGCCGGGCGGCGGCGCGCGACTGGAACAAGTGGGGGGCATCGCCGCGGGCTGCCACCTACCAACAGGAAATCAACCTGATGAAGAGTTGGATGCGGTCGCGCGGGGCATTCATGGATTCGCAATTCGTCCGGCCCCCGGCGCTGGGAACCGTACCCGGGACCGTGGCGCGGGGTTCGACGGTGACGTTGACCCTCCCGGTGGCAGGGACGGTTTACTTCACGACCAATGGTGCCGATCCACGACTTGTCGGCGGGGGAATCTCACCCCAGGCACGGGCCTATGTTTCGCCGATCTCCATCTCGACGAACACGCGGGTCCGCGCGCGGGCGTACAACGCAAACCATACGGCAATAACCGGGGCAGGGAATCCACCCTTGGTTTCCCGATGGTCTGGGGAGATTGCTGGAGCGTACATCACGGACCCGTTGCCGTTGGAGGTCACCGAAATCCACTTCGATCCCGTGGACGGGCCAGATGCGGGCGCGGAAGACTTCGAGTTCGTGGAGTTGCGCAATCGAGGGAACCAGCCTCTCGACCTGACCGGAGTCCGGTTGGAAGGTGCGGTGGATTTCGCCGTCACCCCGACCAACGCCATCCGCAGCCTGCCGGCGGGTGGGCGGGGAGTGGTGGTGTCGGATCGGGTGGCGTTTGCGCAACGGTATCCCGGGGTCAGCAGCGTGCTGGGGGAATTCTCGGGGAAGTTGGCGAACGAAGGGGAGACCCTGAGGGTGATCGGCCCCTTGCAGGAAGTGGTGCTGGCAATTCCCTACTCCCCGAGTTGGCTGGGGGCGATGGCGGATCCGGGGCGATCCCTTGTTCCAGTTCGCGAAGGCCGGACACCCGAAGAAGCCGGCGTGGCCACGAACTGGGTGGCGAGTCGGGCGGTGTCCGGTTCACCCGGAAAGGTGGATGCGGCGTCGTTGCCACCGGCCCGCGAGTTGCGCGGAACGCTGGAGGCGGGCGAGGTGGTCCTGAGGATCACGCTGGAAGCGGGCATTGCGGTGGAGATCCAGGGTCGGTCGGCCGTGGGGAGTGGATTGTGGGAGCGGGCTGCGATTTTTCCGGCAGGGCTCGCCCGGGAGGAACGCCTGGCATTCATCCCGGCGCAGGCGGCCCGCTTCTATCGGGCGGTCTCCGTTGTGGAATGAATTGCTGGAGAATGGGTTGCTTGGCGAAACGGCGCGGTTGTGGAATGACCCCTTCCATGGTCAGGGAGGCGACTTCGCCGTGGGAATGCTCCCAAAGTCGGATGGCGGGATTTCAGGAAGCCTGAAAGATTCGAAGCCGTCGCGACGAATGGTTCGTTGGGTGGTGATGACGTCGAACCCGTCACGGAACGCGATCCACGCGAGGGCGCCAATGGCATTAGGGGTAAGGCCGTTGGCGCCCACTTGCGTTCAGGGAGGGATTCGCTGCACCCGCACTGAAATCAGCGGGGAATGAGGGGGATTTGGTGAATTCGGAATTCCCAAAGCGGCAAGGAATCCGCAGGCTCCGCACCCGGTGATCAGCAGTACGGAAGAGTTGAGGGAGTTCTCGAGACGCCTTGTCCAGGCGCCGTGGGTGGGCTTGGACACCGAGGCGGACTCGTTGCATGCCTACCCGGAGAAGCTGTGCCTGTTGCAGGTGGCCATCCCGGGCGAGGCGGTGTTGATCGATCCGTTGGCGGACATCCACCTCGAGCCGCTCTGGGAGGCTTTGGACGAGCGTGAGATGATCTTCCATGCCGCGGATTATGACCTTCGATTGCTGTTCCAGGGGCATCATTTCCGGCCAACGACGATTTTTGACACCATGTGGGCGGCGCGTTTGCTGGGCGACGCGAAGTTCGGATTGAACGACTGCCTCACGCACTACCTGCAGATCACCTTGGAGAAGGGGGCGCAGAAGGCGAACTGGGGGCGGCGTCCACTGACGGACCGAATGGTGGAGTACGCCTTGAACGATGTCCGGTATCTCTTCGAACTGAGCGAGGCGTTGCGGGCCCGCTTGGTCGAGAAGGGCCGGATGGACTGGCATCGGCAGACCTGTGCCCGCCTGATCAACGACTGTGCGCGGGCGGAACAGGTGGATCTGGATTCCGTGTGGCGCACGAAGGGGCACGACAAGCTGGATCCACTCGGGTTGGCAATCCTTCGGGAGCTTTGGCATTGGCGTGAAAAGGATGCGGTCCGTTCCAACAAACCCCCGTTCTTCATCCTGCGCCATGAGGCGCTGAGCGAGATCGCCGCGGATGCATCGCTTCGCAAGAGTTCCCGTTCGCTGAAGTTGCCGCCCTACCTGACACCGCGCCGGCGTCATGGGTTGATCGAAGCGGTGGAGCGTGGACTCGAGGTGCCGGTGGCAGATCGGCCCGTGCACGTGCGCATCCGGACCCGCCGGATGACAAAGAAGGAACTCGATCGCGTCGAGGAGTTGAGGTTGATCCGGGACAAGCGTGCGGCCGAGTTGGAGATTGATCCAACCTTGGTGGCTTCCAAGGCGACCTTGTACGCGTTGGCCCGCAATGACCCGGGGGCATGGGAGGATCAGTTGCCCTGGCAGCAGGCGTTGCTGCAGCCCTGACGATTCCGGCGCGCCTCTTGAGCGGGGTGTCGACGTGCTCGTCGCCCATCAGGGTCTTTGCCAAGGCGATGAGGACATCGCCGTCCCTGGACCTGACAAAGGCAGTTGGAACCACGGATTGGACGGATGACACGGATAAGCAGGGACGTGGGTTGGACTTGTCGCACACCTCCAAGGCGAGCGGCCTTCCGCGAGGAAAACCTCCATTCCAGCCCCGTCCACCCGTGAAGTTCGGGAACTCCGTGGTCCAGCCAACTGCTGCTTCAAGGCTGAATGCTTCCTATGGGCAGGAAGAAGATGCGCTCCAACTTGCGCGTCGATTGCCGAAAGGTGCCGGTGCGTCTATGTTGCGCGCATGGATGTACCGCCGATGCAGCCACCGCGCCTTCCCGTTTCCGCGACACCCACCCAATCCGCTCCTCCGCCACCGGTTCCGTCCCCACGGTCGAAGGGGAGGAGGGCATGGTTGTGGGTTCTGGGGGTCCTGGGTGTGCTGGTGTTGAGCTTCGTGGGTTTGATTGCGGTCGCGGCGAGTTCGCTGGGGGGCGGTTCGACGGGTGGTAGCGGCAACGCGTCCTCCGATCTTCATGAGGTCGTGATCGAGGAGAACAAGTCGGACAACAAGATCGCGGTGATTCCCATCGAAGGGGTCATCACGGGGTCGCCGATCGACCCGGAAGGACGGACGTTGGTGACCTTGGTGAAAGGGCAGTTGGCCCGCGCGGCGGAAGACGACGCGGTCAAGGCCGTGTTGCTCAAGGTCGACTCCCCGGGCGGAGAAGTGTTGGCGAGCGATGAGATCTACCTGCTTATCTGGAAGTTCATGGAGGAACACCCGAACAAGCCGGTGGTGGTTTCGATGGGATCGCTGGCAGCCTCCGGCGGGTACTATGTGAGCGCCCCGTGCCAGTGGATCGTGGCCAATGAATTGACGATGACCGGCTCGATCGGCGTGATCTTCCACGGCTACAACTATCGCGGCTTGATGGACAAGGTGGGGGTGAAGCCTTCCATTACCAAGAGCGGGAAGCTCAAGGACATGATGAGCGGCGAGAAGGCCCCGGACGAGGAGTTGCCCGAGGAGCGCCAGATCATGCAGTCGATGATCGACGAGAGCTTCGGACGCTTCAAGGAGGTCATCCGCGCGGGGCGCAAACGTGCGGCCGATCGGAACAAGGGGGACGGAAAGCCCCTCGTGGACGGTTGGGAGTCGATGGCTGACGGCCGGATTCTCTCCGGCAACGCAGCACTCGCTCACGGGTTGGTCGATGAGATCGGGAATTTCGACGTGGCCGTGGAACGTGCGCGCAAGTTGGCCGACATCGAGGATGCGAATCTGGTGTCCTTTGATCCGCCGATCTCGTTTGGGAGCCTGTTCCGGATGTTCGGCAAGTCATCGGTGCAGGGCAACACGGTGAAGCTGGACCTGGGCATGGGCCTTCCGTCGCGGTTGCCGCAGGGCCGGCTGTATTTCCTGTCCCCGATCCACGCGCACTGAGTAGGGCGATCAGACCGTGTGCAGTGTTTTCCAGACGCGGAGCGCCTCGGTGACGCCCCATGCCTGCGCATCGCAGCCACGGTGGGTGTGGGGAAAGTCACCATCCAGCACCTCGGGGATCTGCCCGAGGCATCCCGTGTTGAGCGGTTCGGAGACGGACGAGAGGTAATCCTGGGCCGCGAGTCGGGCGGTGTGGCTCTCCGGGTAGGCGAGCCGGAGGGCCTCGCAGAACGCGGGGAAAGTCCACGTCCACGCCGTTCCATTGTGGTAGGCGGGCTTGCGCCGTGAATCCTCGTCGCCTTGGTAGTGGGGCCAGTACGGGTTCTTCGGGTCATTCAGCAGGTGGCCGTTCGCGGCATGGATTGCCAGGGGAGGATTGACCGGGAGCGGGGCCAGCGATCGCAAGGCTCCTGGAATGACAAGGTGGCGACGCGCCGCCTCGACGATCCGCCGGGCGTGGGCGCCGGTGACGAGTCCGAGGGCGACCGGCAACAGCACGTTGCTGCGCAGGGCATCGCAGGGGACGGCATCCGCCGCCGAGACACCGGGCCGGGCCAGGAGGACGTCCGCGAGCCAGCCTTGGTCTTCCAGCCAGAACCGGGACAGCAGGGACGCCTGGGCGTTCTCGGCAAGGGCAGCCCAGGAGGGATGAGTCCCGCCGGGCGGATCGGCGTGCAACCGATCCAACTGTCGGAGCAGTCGGATCCACAGCGCCTGGATTTCAACGGGGTAACCTTCCCGGGGAGTCCCGGCAGGATGGTTGGTGTCCATCCAGGTGAAATGGGAGGGACTCCAGACCAGGGAGGAGGCGGGGTCGACGCGGATTCCGTTCGCGGTCCCTGCGAGGTAGCCACAGGCGATGGAGCGGAGGACATCGAGGATCGATCGGCCGCGGGCGTCGACGCGCTGTGCGTACAGGTCTGAACCTCCGGGTTGCGTCTTGGCGGCGAGTTCCTCGCACACGATGCCGAACCAAAGGGGGGCGTCCGATGTGTCGCGGTTGGAGGCGTCCTCGCCGTGGATGGAGTTGGGGAGGGTTCCATCCTTTTCAAAGCGGGCAAAGGTGACGAGCAGGTCCCGAACTTCCGGAAGCATGCCGGCCGCGATGAGTCCCCGGGCGGCGATGAGCGAGTCCCGGCCCCAATCGAGGAACCACGGGTAGCCTGCGATCACGGTCCGGGTGTCGTCGCGGCGCACGACGAAGGCCTGCGCGGCGATGGCCAGTTGGCGGCCGAGCGTGTCGTTGGTGTCGAAGGCTGCGCGATCCAGGGCGTGGTTGTTGCGCTTCTGCCGGTCGCCGATGAACGATGCCAGCTCCTCCTCGGTTGGAGGCTTGGGATCCGCGGATAGCACCAGCGTGGCGCAATCACCTGCCTGCAGGGCGATGTCGAACCATCCCGGCGACCATGCATCGCCTTCACCGGTCATCCCGCGGGAGGCTTCGACCGAATGGGGGAGGTGTTCGCTCCACTCGGGTTGGGAGTGGTACACCCCGCTGGAACAGCAGGCCCGTATCCTGCGATCCGGCGCCGGCGCGAACTCGAACCCATTGCGATCGGGGAGGACCTGAGTGCTCGCTGTGAAGTGGTGGTCCGTCCCTCCGTTGCGTCGGGTTTCCCAGTGATAGCTGCGGTCTTCGAGATCGATCCGGACGGTCAGCCGCACGTGAGCGGATGGATGGAGCGGACGGCCAACGGCCGGGTTGGAGCTCGGTCGGGTGAACTGGAGAGCGATGGTGTTGCGTCCGTCCAGGAGGTCCCCGACAAGGTGGATCTCCACCGAACGACCGTCCCCGGCGTTTGCGACAAAGCGCCAATGGGCGGGCGGGCCTGCCTGGAAATCAACGAGGTTATCCGCTTTGAGCGGGGAGATGAAACCGTCCGCGTTGATCCACGCCCGGACACGCTTGGCGAAGATGTGGCGGTCGACAGGGACCCGTGGATGCAGGTTGGCCCCCAGGAGGCAGTCGTACTTGGAGGTGATGCGACCAAGGTCGACGCCCATGCGGCTCATGCCTCCGCGGCCGTTGGTGAGGAGGACCAATGGGCCATGGAAGGTGGGCTTGTTGGGTCCAGGAGGAATCTGGCGATCCACGCCGAGGAAGAGGAGGTGACCCTCGAGCGGATGGGCAGACGGGGTCAGGGGTTCGACGTGGAGGACACATTCCTTCCGTGCCTCCTTGGGGGGAAACGCGGCTACGTGCCCCTTCGATGTGGGGATGGATTCAGCGACAGTCCACGGCGCGTCCGGGCCCTCGGCAATTCGCGCACGGAACGGTTCCGGACGTTCAACGAGCAACCAATGGCCCGATGGCACCACCGTGCGGCGGCGTGTGTCGGTCGCGCTCCAACGGACGACCGCCGGATAGCCGTTGGCCTCCGGGACTGTCGAAGCGAGGAATGCGGCAGGATCCTCGTCCACCGACCTTGCCAGTTCCGGCCAGGGGACGGTGGGGACGATGGGGAGGTTGGACCGTGCGTTGAGGGCCGCGAGCGCCCAGTCGGCCCGCGCCCGCGCCGCACGATACGCGCGCCCCTCCGAAGGCACGGACGCCGGGTTCCCGAGGCAGTGAACAGCCCCGGGTGCCAAGGTGACTTCGACTCCGGACTCGAGCGTGCGTGCCTGGGTGAAGAGTTCACCGCGCGGGGACGCCAGATCGACTGCGGAGAATCCCACGCTGTCCCAGACGCCGGCCGGCAGGACAATGGAACGGGGATGGTCAAAGTCCGCGTTGAGCACCACGAGGCAGGCGGCCGAGTCGTCGGCTGCGGTGCGGAGGAGGGCGACGATGGAGGATCCCGGAGGATCGACCCGCTGGATCCTCGCCCCATCAAAGAACGCGGGGTGGTCCGCGAGGAGTCGGTTGAGTTGGGCGAGTTCGTCGATGATGTGCTGCGGGTTCCCCCAATGGAGTCCGCGGGACGAATGGACGTTGAGCTGTTCGGTGGCACACCACTCGACGCCGTTCGTGAACGCAAAGGCACCATGGATGGCGGTGAGGGCGCAGGTGCGGTTGCGATGGATGGACCAGCGACGTCCTTCGGGCGTCAGTTCTCCGGTTGGCCCGCTGGCCCGCGCTGCCAGTCGGGAGTTGTCATGGGTCTCGCTGTAATGCACCAGCGTCCCGTGTTCATGGGAGGATCGGTTGGCGTATTCGAGGTAGGGACCGAGTGCCTGCGGCCCGGAATTCTGGAACAACTCGCTGTAGGCCCATTGCATGCCCCCCTCGCCGAGGAGTTCGTGAGTGGTTTCCCACGGTCCACCGAGCCCTTCGAGGAGGAAGACGGTGTCCGGGAACTCCTGCCGGACGCGGGCGGTGATGAACTGCCAGACGTGGACGGGAACCTTGTAACCTGCATCGCACCGGAAGGCGTCGACGCCCCGTCGGCACCAGGTGAGGAACACCCGGGCGAGGTAATCCCAGAGGGGGACGTGACGTTGGTCGAACTCGACGAGATCCTCCCAGACGACGTCCCACGCCCCGGGACTGTGGAAGTGACCGTCGGGATGGCGGATGAACCATTCCGGGTGTTCGTTCCATTCCCGGCTGCCCCAACCGGTGTGGTTGATGACGAGGTCCAGCATGAGTCGCCCGCCGTGGGCGTGGACCGCACGGGCGAGCTCCATGAACTGGTCGACACCCGTGGTCCTGCGGTCGAATTCAACAAGGCTTGGGTCGACAGCGGTGAGGTCCTGCAACGCATACGGGGAGCCAAAGCGCCCAAAACGCGCGAAGGTCGTCGGACTGGGACTCACTGGCAGGAGGTGCAGGATCCGGCACCCGAGACGATCGAAGATGTGCGGCAGTTCGCGGATGAGGGAACGCAGGGTTCCGCTGGGTGGGATGACGGTCCATCCCTGGGCGTCGAGGGCGCGGATGGCGGGGGAGGAGTGCTTGTCTGCCATCGCCGCGTGATCGCGGGACCATTCGCCGAACATGCGCGGGAAGGCGCAATAGATGAGGTTGGCGGTCCGGGTCCAGGAGGGGTGGACGGAGATGCCGACGTCCGGGCCTCCCGGCCAGTGCTGACGGCCTTCGGGATCGATGAGGAAGGCCTTGGCCTTGAAGTACCCGACTTCGCAGAGCGGGAGTTGCAAACGGGCCACCCCATCCGTGACCTCCATGGGAATGTCCCTCCAGGACGCGCCGGCGAGCGGTACCTTCTGGAAGTGGGAGCCGACGATTTCCTCCCGGATCCGGGAGGCTCGCCCGATGTTGGTCCGGAGACGGGCCTGAAATCCCCGGGGTACCGGGTTCAGGGTGAACGTAAGGACGTCTCCGGAGTGGCGGACGGTGCGGGTGCCCGTCGCAGGGGACATGTGAAGTTCAACCATGGTACCTGAGGCACCGATGGTGAGGGGATCCGGAGGCCGGGATCAATGCCCCGGGAGGTGGATTTCCGGGTAGGCCGGACAGGGTAGGCGAACCCGGCGCCGAGGATCAGGTCCCGGAGCCACCGAGGTTGACGAAGGCGAGCGCGAGCATGACCAGAATGAGAACGCCCAGAAGGATGCCGACGCCAAGGAAGATCTTGTTGACCTTGTTCGACTTCTTGCCGAAGCCGGCCTCCTTGGTCATCACCAGCGTGCTGCCTTCGCCGATGCGCACGGTCTGGCGGGGTTGTTCGGACTGCTTCTTGCCGGTCTCGTAACGGAGTTCGACCTGACCCAGACGCAGGATCTGGCCAGGCTTGAGGACGGCTTCCTTGTCGGCCGCCAACTGGTTTTCGTGAAGAAACGTGCCGTTGGTCGACCCGAGATCCTTGACCACCAGGTCATCCCCCTTGAGCCACACCTCGCAGTGATGACTGCTGACGGATGGTTCAGGCAGGGCGAATTGGTTGTCGTCGACGCGACCGATAGTGGTCTTCGCGGTCGTGAGTTCGAGAGTACGACCGGTAAAACCTTCGGTGAGGACGACCAGCTTAGCCATAGCGTGCGTGCCGCCCAGTAAAGCGGGCGGAATGAATAGGGGTCAATCGCGGAAATCAGCCGCGACGCAGGATCAGATCTCGGAACTCGCCGAACAGCGGCGAGCTGTCATGAGGCCCTGGAGAGGCCTCGGGGTGATACTGAACACAGAAAACAGGTTTGGTGCGATGCCGGAGTCCCTCGACGGTCTGGTCGTTGAGGTTGATCCGGTTCACCGCCACATCGGACGGAAGCGATGCAGGATCCACAGCAAATCCGTGGTTTTGCGACGTGATCTCAACGCGGCCGGACTCGAGGTCCTTGACGGGTTGGTTGCCACCGCGGTGTCCGAACTTGAGCTTGAAGGTCCGGCCACCGAGCGCCTGGCCGAGGATCTGGTGACCGAGGCAAATCCCGAATATCGGAATCCCGGAGTCCACCAAGTGGTGTACCTCCCGGACGATGCCGGAAAGCGCCGCGGGGTCTCCCGGGCCGTTGGAGAGGAAGATTCCCGCAGGCTTGAACGCCAGCGCGTCGGCCGCGGTGGTGTGGGCAGGGACGACCTGGATACGGAAGCCGTTTTGGCGAAGCCGACGGAGGATGTTGTACTTGATACCGAAATCGAAGGCGACGATGGGGATGTCCGCCGCAGGCATGGGATGCCGGGCGTCACGCGGATGGGGATGCGCAACGCTGCCTTGGACGAGGGCGAAAGCCGGGCTCTGGGTGTCGTTGGGATCCCACGCGAAGGACTTTGGGTGGGTGACCTCGGACACGAGGTCCCGACCTGCCATGCCACCCCAGGCTCGGGCCCGGGCGATGGCTTCCTCGTCCGACAGGCCTTCGGTCGACAGGGTGCCGGGCATGGCTCCGTCCACCCGCAGCTTGCGGACCAGAGCGCGCGTATCGACGCCCTGGATCCCGGGGATCCCGTTCTCGCGGAGGTAGGAAGCCAGGTCCTGATCGGCCCGCCAGTTGGACACGACCGGCGAAAGTTCGCGGATGACGAGACCGGAGGCGTGCGGGCACCACGATTCCACGTCCATGCGGTTGACCCCATAATTTCCGATATGGGGATACGTCATGGTCACGATCTGGGCTCGGTAGGAAGGGTCCGTGAGGATTTCCTGGTAGCCGGTCATCGACGTGTTGAAGCACACCTCGCCCACGGAAGTGGTCGGGGCACCGAAGGCGGTGCCGTGAAAGACGGTTCCATCAGCGAGTGCGAGAACGGCGCGAGTACTCATGTCGTCACGTAGGAAGCGCCAGAAGCCCGGGGGGCAGTTGGCGCCGAACAAATCGGCGCGGAGTATGGGGAGTGCGGGTCCGGGGTCAAACGCGCTTTGCAACGGGATTCAGGGTTGCGAGAGATTTCTTCGTTGATCCGCCGTGGGTTTTCACGCCGTGCACATGGGGTGGTCGGACTCCCATGGTCCGCCTCCAACCGCATTCGTGTGGTGGATTCCTGCGGTTTGTGGAGTTTATGAAAACTTTGTTTGACGATTCGGGGCGGCGAAGTCGAACCTGCCGGTCGTGAGCGCGTATTTGTTTGCCAGCCGATTTAGCTATTGGTTCTTCGTGAACCAGGCCTGCTGGCGGATGGATGCGTGATTCCGTGTGTGAACTAGCCGCCGCAGGCCCCGGGCCTGCGGCTTTTTTTTGCCGGGGTCTGGAGTCGGGTGGTCTTCAAAACTCAACCCATTGTTTGATTCCATGATCATTGTCCTGAAACCGGGAACCTCTCCCCGAGAGGAAAAAGCCGTCATCGCCGAGATCCGCAGGCTCGGGTACCGCCCGCATGTCATGCGGGGCGTGGAACGGGTCGTCATCGGTGCGATCGGCGACGAGAGGAAGAATCCATCCCTGGATCCGTTGCGTGCCTGGGCGCAGGTGGAGTCCGTGACGCCCGTGCAGAAACGCCACAAGTTGGTGAGCCGGGAAGCCCATCCCAAGGCGAGCACGGTGCGGGTGGGCGACGTGGAGATCGGAGGTCCCGAAATCGTGGTGATGGCGGGGCCGTGTTCGGTCGAGGGCGAGACTCAGTTGATGGTGACGGCCGAAGCGGTGGCCAAGGCCGGCGCGCGCGTGTTGCGTGGAGGGGCCTACAAGCCGCGCACGTCCCCCTATGAGTTCCAGGGCTTGGGAGAGAAAGGGCTCAAGCTGCTTTCCAAGGCCCGCAAGCGGACGGGGCTGAAGATCATCACGGAGTTGCTCTCCGAGGACCATGTGGATCTCGTGGCCGAGCATGCGGACATCCTGCAGATCGGTGCCCGGAATGCGCAGAACTTCCAGTTGATCATCGCTGCGGCCAAGACGGGGAAGGCCATCCTGCTGAAGCGGGGACTCTCGATGACGATCAACGAGTGGTTGCTGGCCGGCGAATACGTGCTGGCCAACGGGAATCGGAATGTCCTGTTCTGCGAACGGGGCATCCGGACCTTCGAGACCTACACGCGGAACACGCTCGATCTGGGGGCCATCCCGATCCTCAAGAACGAATCGCACCTTCCGGTGGTCATTGACCCCAGTCAGGGAGGCGGCCGCGCGGATCTGGTCTCGGCCTTCTGCAAGGGAGCGGTGGCCATGGGCGCCGATTCACTCCTGGTCGAAGTGCACCCGAATCCGAAGGAGGCGTGGAGCGACGGCGCGCAGCAGTTGGACCTGGGTGGGTTCGCGCAGCTGATGCAGGATCTCCGTCCGCTGGCCTCGGCGGTGGGGAGAAGCATTGCGGCCGGGGCTTGATGGCGGCGCTTGGCCTGTGGCCGGTTCGCCTGCTTGCCGGCTTATCGGACTACGGCGTACCCGGCGGTGTCAGCGGCCAGAACATGAACCTTTCCGCTGGGAAGCACCCGCTGCATGGCCGCGGCGACGCGTTCGGGTTCCACGAGGGTCAGGCACATGATCGTGGAACCCGAACCCGAGAGCCATCCGCCGATCGCTCCCGCACGGACACCCGCCTGGATCACCTTCGGGAGTTGTGGGATCAGTGGCGTGCGATAGGGCTGATGGACCCGGTCATCGAACAGGTCGCGCAGTGCTTCCAGGTTTCCGGAAGCGAAGGCGCTGCTGACGAGCGCGACGCGGTTGAGGCTGTGGACGAGGTCCGCCTTGGGATACTCGGCGGGCAGGAGTCGGCGGGCATCGCTCGTCCTGACCTCGAAGTCCGGAACAAGGGTCACGAAGCGTGCCTGACGCGGGACGGCAAACCGCAGGACGCGAACGCCCTTTCCGACAGGACCAGCAACCGTGAACCCGCCAAACGTGGCCGGCGCGCAGTTGTCGGGATGTCCTTCGAGGACATTGACGAGTTCGAACACGCCTTGTTTGTCGAGGCCGGCTCCGGTGAGTTCGTTGAGTGCGGCAAGAAGCCCCAGCTGGACGGTGGTCGAGGAGCCCAGTCCACGGGCGACGGGAACGTCGCCGGCAATGGAGATGGCGAAGCCGAAGGCCGCCTTGCCGGTCCGCTTGAAGAAGAATCGCGCGGCCTCCTTGACCATCTGTGTCGCGCCCTTTCGGGCATCCTCGGAGATGGGTGAGGTGATCTCGACCTGTCGATCGTTGCGTGGTTCGACCGTGACGTGGTTGTAGATCCGGAGGGCAAGCCCGAGGGTGTCGAAGCCCGAGCCGAGGTTGGACGTGGTTCCGGGTACGCGGATGGTCATGGGAGCGTATGCAGCTTTGGAAAAGGTTCAGTCCTCGGCCTTGGAATCGCGGCTGAGCAGGTCCTGCACGGCGCGCCGCGGATCCTTGGATTCGTAGAGCATGGCGAAGACTTCCGAAGTGATCGGGGCCACGACGCCCAATCGTGACGCCAGCGCGCGGGCAGAACGCGCGGTGGGATACCCCTCGATGGCACTCCGGGAGTCGGCGAGCAGGGCGGCCACCTTTTCTCCGCGGCCGATGCGTTCACCGAAGGTGCGGTTTCGGCTGAGCCGTGAGAAACAGGTGACGGTGAGGTCGCCGAGTCCGCTGAGTCCGGAGAACGTTTCCGAACGGGCACCGCAGGCCACGCCGATGCGACGCATTTCGGCCTGGCCGCGGGTGATGAGTGCGGCCTTGGAATTGTCCCCGAAGGCGAGTCCGTCGCAAACGCCGGCGGCGATGGCCATGACGTTCTTGAGCGCTCCGCCGAGTTCGACCCCGACGAGGTCGGTGCTGGAATACACGCGGAATGCGGGGCGGTGGAAGAGGTCCTGGACAACACGGGCGGTGGCTGGATCCAGGGCGGCAGCCACCACGGCGGTGGGAATGCCGCGAGCTACCTCGAGCGCGAGCGAGGGGCCGGAAAGGGCTGCGGGAATGGCGCCCGGGATCGCCTGCTGGAGAACGGCACACATGGTGAGCCCGGTCTCGGATTCGATCCCCTTGGTGACGCTGATGAGGGGGCCATGGTAATCGGCAATCCGCTCTGCGACGGCCCGGAGCGCTCGCGACGGGACTGCCATGACGAGGACCTCCGCGCCGGCCACCGCTGCCGAAAGGTCGGGTTCGAACTGGAGGCTGGCCGGGAGGAGGATGTTCGGCAGGGCGCGGTCGTGGGTGCGTTCGCGGTCGATTTCGGCGAGGTGGTCGGCGTTGTGGCCCCAGAGGCGGACGGAGTGCCGGTTTTGGTCCAGCAACAGCGCGAGGGCGGTGCCCCATGCGCCAGCGCCAATGATGGTGACGTTCATGGGGTGGGAACTTCGGTCGGCTTCGGTTGGCCCAGGCGTCGTTCGGTGCCGTTGAGAAGGCGGCCGATGTTGGCCTTGTGCCGGACGATGGCGAGGGTCGAAAGGATGCCTGTCAGCACGATGAGGCGGCGGTCACCGGGTGGCACGAAGGCGACCGCGAAGGGCAGGGCCGCGGCCGCGAGGACGCTGGCGAGCGACACGTAACGGAAGATGGCGAGCACCGCCAGGAAGACGCCCAAGGTGATCAGGAACGGGACGGGGACCATCGCGGCGAGAACGCCCGCGGAGGTGGCAATGCCCTTGCCGCCCTTGAATTTCAACCAGCAGGTGAAGTTGTGCCCGAGCACGGCTCCCAGTGCGGCGATCATCTCGAACGGAACCGCCTCCGGACCGGTGGCGTGTCCCAGCAGGGAGGGCAGGACCAGCACCGGGATCGCCCCCTTCAGGGCATCCACGAGCAGGACGAAGATTCCCGGACCCTTCCCCAGGATCCGGAAGACATTGGTCGCCCCGATGTTGCCGGAGCCCATGGCGCGGATGTCGACGCCCTTTGCCCGGGCAACCAGGAATCCGGTCGGAAGCGACCCGCAGAAATAAGCGCAGAGCGCGGTCAGCAGATGGGCCAGAGAAGGCACGCGCGGGTTGTAGAGGGTGCTGAAGGTGGATTGAAGGCCGAAATCGTCGAACCTCGATCCGAATCGGGCCGGCAGGTCAGACCTTTTGCCCACGGAAGAGGCGGGCGCGGGCGCGGAGGGCTGCGAGGAGGCTCGCGATCAGTGCCGTTGGTTGCCCCCGCCAGACGGCCCCGATGCTCAGGTGGGGCATCTCGGTGATCGGGATGCACCGGACGCCGGGCGAATTCTTCGTGCCCGGAAGGAAGAAGGTGAGTCCGATCCCGAATCCGTTGGCCACGTAGATGTCGATCAGGTCGAGGGAGTTCACCTCGATGGAGGGTGGCCATTCGAGTCCACGGTTGGCGAGGAGATCGCGGAATTGGCGGGGCAGGGGTTCGTTGGGGGGCAGGCAGATCAAGGGTCCGGGGGTGGGACCTTCACCGGCATCGGTACCGCTGGCCAACGCGTCGAGGATCTCGGTGGACGTTGAAAACCGGGAGTTCTCCGGTACCAGGAAGACCGCTGGAAGATCCAGGAGCGTTTCGGAGTTCAGGCCGGAGGCCAGACGTCCTTCCACCACGGTGACGGCGAAGTCGATCTCCTGACGTTCCAACCACGATTCCACCGTGGGTTGGTGGGCATCGCGCAGGATGAGCTTCAGCTTCGGGAACTGCTTTCGCACCAGTTGGAGGACTTCGGGTAGGTGATCGCGCAAGACCGCAGCCGGCGCCGCCATGCGGATCGTCTGGGTCGTGCCCCCACGGAGCTTTTCCCCCACGGTTTCGACATTCGCGAAGAAGGGGCGGATGAACTCGAAAAGTTCCCTGCCGGCCGGGGTCAGCTCGAAGGGGCGGCGGTTGAACAGCTTCAGGCCAAGGTCCGACTCGAGTTGGAGGATCTGGCCGGACACGGCAGGCTGTTGGATGCCGTAGGGGATGTTCCGGACGGCCTCCATGATGCCCCCGAAGCGGGCGACGTAATAGAACAGTTCGAGGTGATGGATGTTGAGCATGGAGGTGTGTCGTTGGCCCTCGTGTCTGCATGCTTCGACCGGAGACGTCAAGCCGTCGGCTGCTGCCGGTCGTTTGCGGGCATTCCGCAAGCTTGCACCTGACGGACACCTACCTAACTTCCGCCCGTGCGAAACATCCTGATCACGGGCGGTGCCGGGTTCATTGGGTCGAACCTGACCGCGGAGTTGCAGACACGCTACCCAGAGGCGCGGATTGTGGTCGTCGACGACTTCCGGTCCGGGGACTTCAAGAATTTCCGTGGGTTCCGTGGGGACGTGGTGGCGGCGGATGTTTCGCGGCTGGATTGGAACGCGCAGTTCGGTGACCGGGTGTTCGATGTGATCTTCCATGAGGCGTCGATCACCGACACGACCGTGCACGACCAGTTCCTGCAGACGCACGACAACGTCGAGGGATTCCGTCGGGTGCTGGCCTTTGCTGCCCCGCACCAGACCCCGGTGGTGTACGCCTCGAGTGCGGCGACCTACGGGGTGTGTTCGGGGATCCAGCACGAGGACCAGCCACCGGCTCCGGCCAACGTGTACGCCTTCTCGAAGGTCCAGTTGGACAACCTCGCGCGGGAGCACGCGACCAAGAACCCCTCGTGGCGTATCGTGGGCCTGCGGTATTTCAACGTCTACGGGCCGCGGGAAGTCCACAAGAAGGCGGCGGCAAGCATGATCTACCAGCTCTATCTTCAGATGAAGGCCGGCCGTCGCCCGCGCGTCTTCCGATCCGGCGAACAACGCCGTGACTTCGTCTATGTGAAGGACGTGGTGGCCCTGACCATCCGGGCGGCCACGGCGCCACACAGCGGGGTGTTCAACTGCGGTTCCGGGGTTGCGGTTTCGTTCAACGAGGTCATTGCCGAGTTGAACCGATGCCTCGGGACATCGCTGGAACCGGAGTACATGGACAATCCGTACGCCCATTTCTATCAGCCCCACACGCAGGCGGACATGAGCCGGGCCGCGGCGGAACTGGACTTCCGGCCGGGGTGGACGCCCGCGACGGGCATTGCGGATTACGTCGCAACCCTCGAAGGTGCAGCGTCCGTGCGGTGAGCTTTTGACCGAATCAAGAATCCATGAGTGCCAATTCGAATCTGAACATCCAGCGGCGCCGCCGTTGGCCCCTTGTCCTTGGTGGGATCGCGGGGGGCGTGGTCGTGGTTTATTTCGTCGCCACCAGCGGCGCGTTCATCCGCTCCGTCATCCTTCCTCGGGTTTCTGCCGCGGTCGGCAGCGAGGTTTCCGCCGAGGACGTCTCGCTCAGCCCGTTTTCCTCATTGGTCCTGCGCGGGGTGAAACTGGTGCCCAAGGGCGAGACCGCCTTGGCCGAGATCCGCGAGGTCCGTGCGCGCTACAGCCTGCTATCCATCATCGGCGGGGATATCCGCGTCGATGAAGTCACCGTGGATGGCCCCACGATCACCGTGGTCGAGAAGGCGGATGGTTCGGGCAACCTGGACGCGCTTCTCAAGGGCCTTCCCCCGTCGCCCGAGGAACCCAAGACGACCTCGCCGGCTCCCAAGCTTTCGATCCGGAACGTCCAGATCAAGGGCGGTGTCCTGAAGTATGACCGCACCGACGCTGCTGGCGCCCGCACGGTTGCGGAGATCACCGGACTGAATGTCGGTGTGGATCAGGTCATCAATGGCCAGGCCACCAAGTTGACGATTGGTGCCGACACCAAGGCGGAGTTGACCGGACAACCGCAAGCGGGCCGATTGGCCGGCAAGCTGGGAGGGACCATCGACGCGACCTTGGATTCGAACCTTCTCCCGACCCTGGCCAAGGGCGGAGTGCGGGTGGATCTTGGCGAGACAACCGGAGCCCTCCAGACGCTGGGTGGCGTGGGCGTTTCCCTGGATCTGGACCTTACGAAGGACGAGTTGAAGGACTTCGCGGTGCGGTTCTCGCAACGGGGCCAGGAATTGGGCCGGGTCGGGCTCAAGGGTACGCTGGATCTTTCGAAGAACGAAGCCCGGCTCAATTACGAGATCCAGGGACTCGATCGGCGCGTCCTGGCCCTCGCCGGAGCGGCTTCCGGGTTGGACCTTGGAGACACCCGTGTGGGGGCCTCCGGCAAGATCAACGTCCTCAAGGGGGGCGTCGAGGTGACCTCCGCAGGGAAGTTGCAGGTCAACGCATTCAGCCTCGCCGGCAACGGCGGACGGACGCCCGTGGTGGATCTGTCGACGGACTACAGTTTCGCGCTCAATCAGGCGGACAAGAAGGTGCAGTTGGACCGTTTGGACCTCCTCGGCACGCAGGGGGGTCGCGAGTTCCTCAAAGGCGGTCTCGACCGTTCCATGGGGCTCTCGTGGGAAAAGGCCGCGCAAGGATTCCGCGAAGCGTCGTTCGCGTTGAAGGTGGGCACGCTCGACCTTTCCCAGTGGCGCGCCGTGCTCCCCACGAATCCGCCGACGGCCTTGGTGAGCACGGAACTCAAGGTCACCGCCGAGCAGGCAGGACGTGTCATCCGCTTCACGCTGACAGCCACGGCTCAGGACCTGACCGCCGCGGTTGGCGTCGGTGGATTGCGCAACGCCACGGCCACCGTGAGCGTCGCGGGATCATTCACTGATTTCGCGAAGGTCGCTGTCGAGAACTACTCGATCGACGTTCGACAGGGGCGCGAACAGGTGCTCGGGTCGACCGGATTGGCTGATTGGAACCTGACCACACAGCAGGGCGGCTTCCAGAATTCATTCGAAGGGAAGGTTCCGGCGTTGCTCGCCATTTATCCGGTGCCGGATGTCCAGTTCTCGCAAGGAACCCTCAAGTCCAGCCTCAGTGCGACCTATCGTGACACGGGTTCCATGGCTGACGTCAACGTGACGGTGGCCAATCTCACCGGGCGGCTCGCCGACATCGAACTGAAGGACTATCAGGTGACCTTCGGTGCGGCCGCCGGGTTGAAGGGACAATCCATCGATCTCCAGCGGCTGAGCCTTGCAGCCCAGACGGGTTTCGCCACCGGCGGAAGCGTCATGGCGCGCGGTAAGTTCGAGCTGCCGTCGCCCTCCGAGGCGGCCGCCGGCCCTCTCAAGTCGGGTACGCTGGAATTCAATGTTGTTGCCTTGAACGAGAGCGCGTTGGCTCCATTCCTCGCCAAGGCTCTGGCTCCGAACCGGCTGTCCTCGGTCCAGCTGGACGTGCAGGGAAATGCGGCCCTTGAAGGGGCCACCAGCCAGTCGGTGAAGACCAAGGTGCGCGTGTCGAATCTCCGGGTGCAGGATCCGGCGGGGAAGCTGCCCAAGACACCCCTGGAGTTGGGCCTCGAGTTGGATTCGTCCCTGCGCGGCACCTTGATTGATGTGCGCAAGCTGATCGTCGACCTCGGGGCCACGCCCCAGGCCACGAACCGTCTGGAAGTGGTCGCCCAGTTTGATTCCGGGACCAACAAGCCGGTGCCGACCGTTGTCAGCATCACTTCCCCTGGATTGGACCTCACCCCGCTGTACGACCTGTTCTCCGGAACCACCAATGCCGCCGCAGCTGCTCCCGCGACGCCGCCGAAGGATTCCGCCTCTGGAGCTCCCAACATTGAGCCGCCGCCCATCCACCTGCCTCTCAAGGATGCCACGCTCAAGCTCGACATCGCCCGCATCTTCCTCCGGAAGGTCGACATCGCCGGGCTCAAGGGTGAGGCCCGTCTGAAGGACGACGTGGTCACGCTCGATGGCTTTGGATTCACCATGAACGGCGCTCCGGTCAGGGCGAAGGCCCGCGCCAACCTGGGCGTGCCGGGATACGAGTACGACGTGGATTTCTCCGCCCAACGGCTCCAGATGGCACCGCTGGCCGACACCTTTGTTCCCGTTCTCAACGGGGCCGCGCAGGGCGAGATGCTGGCCGCCCTCCAGGTCAAGGGTGCCGGCGTGACGGGTGCTTCGTTGAAGAGGAACCTGAACGGTTTCCTGACGCTGGAGGCAACCAATGCGCAGGTGCGCATCCCGGCCACCCCCATTCCTGTGCCTGGCTGGATCCGCAGCTTTGTTTGGTTCCTTCCCGCCGAGATCAACCCGGCGTCCGTGCTTGGCGCGATCGGCAAGAGCTCCGTGCTCGCCGAACCCATCCGGACCATCCAGGCACACGCCACCATGGGGCAGGGCGGGGTGGTGCTGACCAACACGCTGATCGCCAGCCCGGCGTTCGAGACGGCCGTCACCGGTGGGGTCCGTTTCGATGACCTCCTCGACCGCTCTCCGGTGCAGATGCCGATCCAATTGGCCTTCGCATCCAACGGGAAGCTGGATGAACTCCGGAACATCGGCAGCGCCAATGGAACGATCGGGAAGGTTGAGTTCAAGCCGAACTGGCCTGCTCTGGCTTCGATGGCAAAAGGCATCACCATCCCGGGCGTGGGCAACGTCGGCGAGCGCGTAGGCCAGGCAGGTGCCTTCATCAATGAAAAGACTGGGGGAGCCCTCGACAAGGGCGCGAACGCGGTGAAGAGCCTCTTACCCGGCGACGGCAAGAGCACCAATGGAGTGCTCAACGCCTTTGGAGGTGCCCTCGGCGCCCTGACGGGCGGCAGGCCAACCAACAACGCAGCAACGAATGGTCCTGCGGCCACCAACACGCCGGCGAAGGCTCCCGGCCTCTTGGATGGTCTGCCGTTCGGTCGCGGGAAGAAGTAGTCGCGTCTCCTGACACTCCCGATCCCCACTCCATGTCATCCCCCCTCGATTACCTCGCCCGGGAGCAATCCCGTCTGGTCGACGACCTGTGCCAGTACGTCCGCTTCCCGAGCGTCAGCGCGCAACCCGCCCACGGCCCGGACGTCCTCCGGGCCGCGGATTGGATCGCGGCGCGCTGTCGTCAGGTTGGCCTGACAACGACGGTCTACCCGACCGCCGGCAACCCGATTGTCGTGGCCAAGACGCCTGCTGTTCCGGGAGCGCCGACGTTCCTCGTCTACGGGCATTATGACGTCCAGCCGCCCGAGCCGTTCGAGCTCTGGACCACGCCACCGTTCGATCCGCAGGTCCGGGGCCGGGACCTGTTCGGTCGCGGAACCAGTGACAACAAGGGGCAGCACCTGGCGCACCTGAACGCGGTCGAAGCGTACCTGCGGACCGGGACACCGCTGCCGTGCAACCTGACATTCCTCATCGAGGGCGAGGAAGAAATAGGGTCCAAGGCGCTCTACGAGTTCCTGCCCGCCCACAAGGAGGAGTTGGCCTGTTCGGCCATCATCATTTCGGACAACGGCATCCCGGGTCTTGAGTTTCCTTCGTTGACCTACGCCCTGCGTGGGATCGCCGCGATCGAGGTCCGGTTGAATGGTCCTTCGCGGGATCTGCATTCGGGCCTGTTTGGTGGCACGGTTGAAAACCCGGCCATGGCGCTGTGCCAGTTGCTGGCCCAGATGCGCGATGCCGACGGGCGCATCACGGTTCCTGGCTACTACGACGACGTGGCGCCGTTGTCGGAGTACGAGCGCCAGCAGTTGGCGCGCATCCCGGCCACGGCCGAGGAATACCGTCAGCTGACGGGCAGTCCCCAGTTGTTCGGTGAGGTGGGCTTCACGCCGGAGGAACAGCGCACCAGCCGGCCCACCTTCGAGATCAACGGGCTCACCAGCGGCTACCAGGGCGAGGGCAGCAAGACGATCATTCCCAGTTGGGCCAGCGCGAAGCTGACCTTGCGGCTCGTCCCAAATCAGGTGCCCTCCCGGGTGATCGCTGCGGTGAAGGCGCACCTCGAGAAACTGTGCCCGCCGACGGTCACCCTGACCGTCAAGCACGGTCATGGGGGTGAACCGTACATTGTCTCCCCGGATGGTCCGCTGGCGCAGGCCGCCTTGGGTGCGTTGGAAGCAGGTTTTGGTCACCCGGCCTTGCTGACCCGCGAGGGCGGGAGCATCCCCATTGTTTCGGCGTTCCAGAAGGTTCTGGGCGCGGACACGCTCCTGCTCGGGATGGCCTTGCCCGACGACAACGCCCACTCGCCGAACGAGAAGTTCAACCTCGACGCGTACGCGGCGGGCATGCGCATGGCCGTGCATCTGTGGCCGCGCCTGACACAGGCCCTGGCGACCCGGGCTGCATGAATCCGACCCCTGCCGATGCCACCGGGGCGACCGTCGACCGGCGGTTGCCCCTGATCCTGGTGACGGGCTTCCTCGGCGCCGGCAAGACCACGCTTCTGCTGCGCTGGCTTTCGGAGAGCCCGGCCACCGGCCTTCGCGTCGGAATCGTGATGAACGAGTTCGGGGCCGACAGCGTGGATGGCCAGTTGCTGCGTCGTCCGGGACTGCCGATCCGTCAGGTCGATGGCGGTTGCGTCTGCTGCGCTCCGGACTCCGAGTTGGATCGGGCCTGCCGCGAGTTGGTCCGCTCCGGCGAATGCGATTACGTCGTCCTCGAGACCAGCGGCCTCGCGGACCCGGACAGCGTCATCGATGTCCTGACCGATCCGGACCTGGTCACCGAGGTGCGGTTGCAGGCGGTCGTCACCGTGGTGGACGCGTCGTGGTTCTCCCGGCCCGGGGACGGCTCCGGGGACGCCATTGGCGAGCGGGTCCTTGCCCGGCGTCAGGTGGAATTCGCACACGTCGTTGCCCTGTCCCGGTGCGACCTACTGAGTCCGGAAGAAGCCGACGCCGTGGAACAGTCCATGCGTGTCTGGAATCCCTCGGCGCAGTTTGTTCGGTTGCCCTTTGGGCTTCCGGAGGTCGGGGCGCTCCTGCAACGGCCCTCGGCGGAGTTCACCGAGGAACCTTCCTCCGAGGCGGCAAAGGTCCACCTGCATGCGGGGTACCGCAGCCTGACCTGGCGGTTTCCCGTGCCGGTCTTCCGCAAGGAGTTCACTGATTTCCTGTGCGGCCTGGATCCGAAGCAGGTCGTCCGGGCCAAGGGATTCGTGCGGTTCAGGGAGGCACCCGGAAAGGTGTTCGTCTTCCAGAAGGTTTGGGGGCATGTCCTCGTGGAAGAATTCCCGGCGAAGCCGGATCCGGAGACGTTTGGGGTCCTGATCGGGCCGGATCTGGATGTAACGCGGCACCGGGAACGCATCCGGCGAGTGATTGGCACCGCACGGATCGGGCTTGGCCTCGATGCTGCCGCGCCCTGACCCAGGCCAACGAGACTCCGGGGTGGCGATGTCCTCATCGCCCTGAAAATGGCTGTGGAATGGCGACGAGGACGTCGCCTCTCCGTCGCGGGTTGGAAAGGGGGAAACGTGCCCAGGTCTTGATGCGCCGTGAAAGCCCATGGACTCTGGCGGGTTCGTCGATCAAGATTCACCCACATGGAATCACGGAAGCTGGCACAGCTTTGTCGGACACTGGCGGAGAATCGGAAGGCGGAGGATGTGGTCATCCTCGACGTCCGGAAGCTGTCGAGCGTCACGGACTACTTCGTCATTGCGACGGGCACGAGCGAACCCCACCTGCGGGCGATCGAGAGCGAGGTGGTGGAGCGTTTGGCCGAGGAAGAATCCATCCGGCCTGCCTCCACCGAGGGAACCGCCCAGGGAAGTTGGCTCGTCATGGATTTCTTCGACGTCATCGTGCACGTCATGCGCAAGGAAACGCGGGAGAAGTATGACCTGGAAGGGTTGTGGGGAGACGCTCCCCGCATTCGTGCAACCCGCAAGAAGAGCATCGTCGGCGTGGGCGGGACCGAAGTGGCGGCGACGGAAGAGTCGGATCAGGACGAGGACTGAGGATCAAGGAAAGGCCGCATCCGGATCAGTGACGGATGCGGCCTCTGAAATCCTTGGGAATCGGTTGGGGATTCCCGGGTTGCTCTGGCGTCAGGCGCTGAAAAATGGGCCTGACCGATGTGTTGTGAATGTTGGATGAAGGGCAGGAACGGGGTGAGAAAACATCCCCGTCCGGCTTGGTCTCATCCGGGTGGTAGGACACTGGGGGGACGGGGCGTTGCCTCGTCTGCCTCGATGAGGCGGGTCAGGGCATCCCTGAGGTCCAGCAATCCCACGGCGGGGACCACGACGGTGTCCCGTCGGCCGCCGACATCCTCCACGATACGGACAAATCGTCCCCGAGGATTCTCGCGGAGGACAAGTGTCAGAACCTTCCTCTCGACGCGCAACGTTTCCACCCGCAGTGCGTCATCCCCAGGATTCTGTTCAGGTTTTCCCATAGTTCCCTGCTGATTCTCTCGCAGGTGGGCGCTACCGCCGAACACGGACGCTCTGCCATTTCGGGCCTGCGTACAGATCCCCCTGACGTGCTCTACGGTTCAACCCTCCCATTCCTGCCTGCGAAACTGCTGACAGGGTGCGCCACCTTTTGCCAGCATGCAAGTACGCCGATGAGAATCATGAGGTTCGCTGCTTGCGAAGCCCCGTGGATCGCTCCGAATCGCGTCGCCAACTCGCGCCGCCGGGGTTCCGGCGTCTCGATCGCGTACCGCTCTTGATGAAGCCGGGCCAGGTAGGGGTGCACGAAGAACAGCGAGACCAGCGAAAGCAGGATCAACGGCGGCAGGAGCCAAGCCCGCAGTCGCCCGGATGCTTCGGCATCGCGAAGCTTTTCCCACGCATACAGCAATCCGCTCAGCCCTGCGAACCCGACCTGCCACATGAACAGGCGGAGGAGGATTGCCTGGGCGACCCCGCCGGCCATTCCCGGCGGGAGCGTCGTCTTGATCTCCGGCGAGAAGACCACGGGGACCGCAATGAACGCGACACCCACCCCGGTCCCGAGCCAAAGGGACAAAACCAGCAAGGACAGCCTCCGCAACATGCCGCCGAGCATTTCAGCTCAGTACCGGATTCTCAACCGTTCGCTGGTGGCCCCCTCGATCCGCAACGTCGTGTTCGTCGGCGACAGCAGCCGCAGGAAGCGGGTCGCTCCGGGATCGATGGGGACGTCCAGGACGCGATGATAGGGATCAATGCGGGCTGCGGTGTTGGTCGTGTAGGGTCCAGCCGGGTCGTTGGCGACCAGGACCTGCGTTGTTGGCGGGATCAGTTTCAGGATCACGTGCGGTGGGAAATCTCCCAACAGGGCGCTGGCGTGGAGCTCGACGTCGCGGTCCACGGGGCCCGCCCACAGCTCCCAGTCCACCGACAGGACGTTGGCCGGGATGAACACGGTCGCGGTGGCGTTGGTGAATGGGTTGTCCGTGTTGAAGGTCTGCGCGGTGGACAGGGCGACCGTGCGGCCGGTCTCCAGTGGGGCGTCGAGGTGGATCCGGCCGGTGATCCGGTTGCTGACGGCGTCGTTGTAGGCCAGTCGGTCCACGGTGATGCGGGAAACCGAGGTCGGGGGCGTGAGGAACTCCCGCAAGTCGGATTGGACTTCGGTTCCGGAGGGATGGGTCGCGGTGACACGGACGAAGTAGCGCCGGTTGCCGCGCAATCCCGGCAGGACCACCCGATGCTCGGTCGACAGCGGCGTGGTTTGAGTCGCGGTCCATTCACCGATGGATTCGCCGGCCTCGATACGACAGGCAGCTGGGAGTGCTGTCCGCCAGAGGGCGGTCAATTCGCCGGACTTGAAGGAATGGATTTCGGGGCCCTGGACGATGGCGGGAACGGTCGACGTTCCAATCAGGATGGGGAATCGTCCGGGTTGGGAGGCGACGAGCACCGGCGGGTCGTCGCGCAGCGTGGTGGCGGTGACGTGATACGTTCCGCTTCCCATGTCCGAGACCGACCCTAGCGACACGTCCGGCGTGGCTCCGCCAATCCAGTACGCGTCAGAACGCCCCGGCCCCATCCGATTCCCGAAGGCATCCCGCGGCGTGAACGCGAGCACGGAGACGCGTTCGCCGGCATTGTTCGTGGATTTCTGTACGACGTTGACGGAGGTCGAGGACGACAATCGATGGCCCACCCGGAGGGAGAAGTGCGACTCGCGGGTAAAGCTGCCTGATCCGGTGCGGAACTGGAAACGCGCCGTGAACTGATGGTCGCCGGCGTGGCGTGGCACGAACCAGCCCGTGTAGTAGTGGTCTGCGGCGTAGCGATCCGCAGCGGAGCCGTCCGCCCCGGGGCCACCGTCCCCGAGGACGATGGCCTCGGTGGTGCGTCCGGCGAGGGTTCCGCCCACGGTGTCGAGAGCCGCCTCCAACCCTGGGCGTGCATCACCCTGGAACGTGGAGTCCGGGGAGAGGGTCAATCCGGAGGCCGTTTCACCGATGGACGCACTGGGTGCGGTGACGGTTGCGGTGGCGGTCACGGAGTCGAATCCGTTCGTCGGCCAATAGGATTCGCGGATCCGGAACGTCACCCGCAAGGGTTCCCCCGTGTAGGCATAGGGGGTGGTAACGGCGGGTTCGACGCGGCCCCATCCGTTCCCCAAGGCGGCCAGATGGAGACGTTGGTCTTCGCCGGGGCCCGAGCCGAGGCGTCGGATGGCGCGGATGGACCAGATCCCGTCGTTGCCGCCACTGGGAGGGATCCCAACCCGCACGATGTGGTACGTGGCGCCCGGCGTGCTGGAGATCGCGGGATTCGAGAGGTTCAGGACATTGCCTGCCGGCGAGGTGATCTCGAGCGAAAGGTTTCCGGGTGTGACCGCACGGTCCCAGGCGAGAACGAACGTGACGGAAGCATCGCCAAGCAACGGGACCGGGACAGCCCCGGAGCGCTGTGTTCCGGAGGCGAGCGTGAAGTTCGTGGTCAGGCTCACCCCGGCTTCGAACTGCTGGGCCAGCAGGTGGATCATCCGCTGCTTGAGCTGGAGTGCGTCCGTATCCGCGGACCAAGGAATGCCTCCTTGGTGAACCGCGGTGCGGGTCAATTGTGCGTTGGATTCCGACCAGGAGGGGCCCACGGCGACGGTGTGGATGGGGACGCTGGGACCGTGGCCATTGCCGTGGTCATGGCTGCCGCAGGCGCACGTCCCGTTGCACATGCAGTTCGTGCCGCAGGCCGTGCACGCGGATCCGGAGGCGCCGGTCGATCCGTCCGAGAGAAGCAGGACGGCCCGGTTGTCATTTGTCCCGTCCAGGGCGAGATCGCGTGCAGCGCCGATGCCGGCCTGGAGTGCCGTGCCTCCCGAGGCGGTCAGGGAAAGAACCGCATTGGACCACGAAGCAAGGAACCCGTTTCCGTTGATGGGCGTGAGATTGAGCTGGGTTGTCGCGGTGTCATTGAACGTCACCAACCCAAGTCGATGCGGGCGACCATCCCCGCCGGGGACCACCTGGGGCAGCAGGCGTGCGAGGAACAGGAGACCGTCCTGGGCCGCCATCAACCGCGTGGTGGAGGAGTTTGCGGAGATCGGGAGTCCCATGGAACCCGAGCGGTCCACGGCAACGACGAGATCCGCCGGTTGGGTGCGCAGCCAGACATCGGCCACGTCGGCAACGGCGGCGTGCCACATCCAGAAGGCGGGGTCGAGGGGGCTCTTGTCGGTGCTGCCCATGTCCCCGTTCCGCCCGTCCTCGAGGAGGCTCCCGTAGCCCAGGGCAAGGTGGGTTCCGGAATGCCACGTGAGGTTCAGGGCATGGCCCACGGCATTGAAAGAGTTCATGGGCGGCGTCGCGCCGGCCTGGCCGAGGGTCCCGATGGGAGGGATGCGGAAGGTCAGCGGCATGGGCGCGCAGGGACTGACCATGGGGAATCCCGGTGGACGGACGATGCCGTTGTTGAGCTCGGTATGGCCTTCGGGCATCGGATTGCAGGCGACGTAGGCCAGCGAAGCCTCCAGGCCCTGTTCCATCCGCCAGGTGTTGTAGGACCGGATCAAGGTCTGGTGGAAGTTGAGGAATTGCGCGCCGGTATCCACGTCGCTGTTCAGGTGCGATGCGTGGTGGTTCATGTGGAGGTGGTAGACCTTGAAGACCGAAGGTGCCGTCAAGGCCTGCCGCGTGGTGTCGTCGCGGCTGTCGAACTTCCAGTCGGCCATCGTGAACGACGAGTGGAAGTTGGTTGCCGGTCGGGACAGGAAGAGCGCTGGAAGATCGTCTTCGACGGCCAGCGCTCGCTGTGGGACCACACCAAGGACGGCGAGCCCGAAGCACCAGAGAAGCGGGGGGAGGATGGGGGACCGCATCGACGAGGCCTAGCCAACCATTGCGGCAAATGCCAGTGGACAAGTGTCCCCGGAATGTTCTTCCGAAGCCGAACCCATGCGTTGCGCTCACGGCGGCAGCGGAGTATGAAGGCCTCTCCGCATGGGATTTTTAGGGTTCGGCAAACCAAAGAACCCCGACGAGCATCGTTATTACTTGCTCCCGGGGCAGGGCAGGGGGGCGCGACAGAAGCATCGCCGCCAACTGGTGGCGGCCTGGATCGTGGGCATTGTGGCCTCCGCATTCATGGGGTTGCTGCTCTGGTTCCTCAACCAGCGGCACTGAGCCGGCCTCATTTCTGGTTGTAGCGGTTCCGTTCGTTCCGGTTGTACCGCTGCAGATCGCCCTCCATTTCGCCGAGCACCGCTTCGACCTGTCCGATGAACGCCTCGCAACTCTGGGCGTGGCCTCCCATGGCGATCACGGTGTCCCGTTCGGCGTTGTCATTCGTGACGGCCAGGACTTCGCCATACGGTCGGAGACGGTAGGTGACCCGTTCGATCATGTCGTCGGCAGTCTGCCCCTGTCGCGAATAGAGGATCTCCACCTTGGGGTTCGAGGGAACCTTCGGGGTGCCCGCCGGTGCTCCCTGGCCATCGAAGAAGATCGTGAGCGGCACGCCAGTCATGTCCTGATACCGGGTCAACTGCCGGACCAGCGCCTCCCGTGCCTTGGCAGAGTGGGGCGCATGGCCGGGGGCCAGCTCCCTCCAGGCGTGGAGCAGGCTGTAGCCGTCGATGAGGATTCGGACGAGGGCCATCGAGGGCCCGAGGTTGGGATGTTGCCGGAGACAACGCAGGCAAAAAGTCCTGCAAGGCGATTGAATGGGCAGTGATCCTCCGCGTCTGGGCAGGTCAAACACGTCGCCGATTCCAACCCGGCAACGATCAACCCCTTGTGAGTTCATGAACCCGCTTGAGAGTTCCGGGACGATGACGGTTCCCACGCCGGCACGGCAGTCGGCCCTCATCACGCTGCTGGCCGACGACGATCCGGCGATCTCTGCACAGATCCGGTCCCAGTTGATCGCGGGTGGTCCGGAAACCCTTGCCTGGCTTGGAAATCATCGGCTCCACCCGGATCCTCAGGCACGTCGCCGCGTCCAGGAGGTGCTGGACCATTTTGGTTCCACCGAGGCGGAGGCGGCGTTGGTGAGCTTCCTGTCCAGCAGTGGCGAGAACCTCGATCTCGAAGAAGGCGTCTGGCGGTTCGTGCGGACGAAGTTCCCGGAAGCTCCCGTAGCGGCTTACCGGGCGCAATTGGATGCATGGGCGGCGCAACTCTCCGAGGAAATGGCCGAAGCCGCGACCGGCGCCGACATCCTGGGGCGGATCAACCGGGTCTTGTTCACCGAGTTGGGGTTCAAGGGCAACGAGCAGCAATACTACGACCCGGCGAACACGTACCTGAACCTCGTGATGGATCGGCGCCTGGGAATCCCCATCTCGATGTGTGTGATCTACCTCTTCCTCTGCCGCCGGTTGAACCTCCCGGTCACGGGGATCGGAATGCCGGGCCATTTCCTGTGTCGGTACCAGACACCGCGGGAAGAGCATTACATTGATGCCTTCCATGGTGGAAAATTGCTGACCCGCATTGATTGCCTGCGCCGCTTGAAGCAGTTCGCCGTGGATTACGAGGACACCGTGCTCCAGCCCATCAGTCCGCGTCGGATCCTGCATCGGATGATTTCGAACCTGCACCTGATCTACAAGGAACGGCGGGATCGTGCGGAGGTCGCCCGTTTGGAGCGGTTCCTTGGGGTGATCGGACGGTAGGCCGTTGGTGTGGTTGTTCGGTCCGGGTGGCTGCAATGTCGGATGAAACGAATCCGACACAACGTTGTCTTTGGATTTTCACCGTCTTCGGAACGGAACTTGCATAGGTAAGGCATCCTCTTTCACGAACGTTGAACCGGGTAGGACTTGGGTGTGGCGTCGGCGTTGGGAGGGGTTTTTCCAATGAGGATACCGATTCCCTTCATCGTGGCCGGGGCGACCCGGGTTCTATGCGGACTGCTGCTCATCGCGGGTGCGTCCCGTCTTCTCGCCCAGGTGACGCGGCCTTTGCCGCCTTGGTTGGACGCCTCGACCCTGACCGGTCCGGACACTGACCGTGACGGCCTTCCGGACCTGATCGAACTCCGGTTCGGGTCGAGCCCCGTTCAACCCGACACCGACGGGGACAAGTTCACCGATCTCGACGAGTACATCGCCCAGACGAATCCGCGCGATCGCGGCGTGTTCCCACTGTTCTTCGAGGAACTCCGGGATCGACAGATGCTGCCGACGGAGACGCTGGTGTTCCGGGTGCGACCGATCGCGGACTTCCTGCTGACGACGAACACCGTGATCGTGACCAACCCGCCACCGGACGACATGCCGGACGAGGAACCCACCTACGAGACCAACCAAGTCACGGTCACGAATTGGGTGACATTCCAGTGGTTTTTCAATGACAACGCGCTGCCGACCCAGACGAACGCGGCGCTGGTGCTGCATCGCATCGGGCAAACCAACGCGGGCGCATACCGTGTCGAGGCGGCGGTCCTGACAAGTGAGCAGGCAAGCCGTGCCTTGAATGTCGAGGTGCTTCCCTGGATGCCGCGGGTGCGGATTGGCCAGCCGATGGGCCGCCCGGTGGCGTGGGGGCAAAATACCTTCGGACAGACGAATGTTCCGGAATTCGTGTTGACCCAACCTTCGCTGGGGATCGCCGGTGGGCTTGCCCACTCGGTGCTCGTGAGTGACACGGGTGAGGCCATTGCGTGGGGTACAAACGATCTAAGGCAAACGCTGGTTCCGAAGGAACTGATCGGAGTGGTTCGCGTGGCCAGCGGGGCCGCCCACACCCTCGCCCTGCGCGCGGATGGCATCGTGGAGGCCTGGGGGGACAATCAGCTGGGACAGACCAACGTGCCCCCTGGATTGAGCAACGTGGTGGCGGTGACAGCGGGGTACTTCCACAGCGTCGCCCTTCGGGCCGATGGCTCGGTGGTGGTGTGGGGCGATGATTCGCAGGGGCAGTTGGCCGTGCCCAGTGAGGCCACTGGGGTTGTGGCTGTTTCCGCCGGTGTATTCCACACGGTGGCCCTCCGCGCAGATGGACGCGTTGTGTGCTGGGGCGGGAATGATTACGGACAATGTGACGTCCCGGATCCGCTGGATCCCGTCGGGCGTATTGCGGCCGGTGGCAACCATACGGCGGTCCTCCTCACCGATGGTCGCGTGGTGAGCTGGGGGGACGATTTCTTCGGGCAGGTGACGGTTCCGGATCCTGCACCTACCGGATTGGAGATTGCGGCGGGGTACGGATTCACAGCGGTCTTGCTACCGGATTCCCGCGTGCGGGTCTGGGGAGAGACCACGAATGCCGTGATGAAGTTGCCCCTTGGCCTGAGCAACGTGGTGTCGCTTTCGGCGGGATACTTCCATGCATTGGCGCTCGTCGGGGCACCGGACACGGACATGGATGGCCTGGACAATCCGTTTGAGGTGGCCCTCGGCACGGGCACGAACGTCTTCGACACCGACCTCGACGGCCTTGAAGACGGCGTGGAACTGAAGCTCGGAACAAGCCCGCTGCTGGCGGACTCGGACATGGATGGACTGCCCGACCGGGTCGAACTCGAGAACGACTACGATGCGATGGCTGCCACCGAACGGGCGGATGGCTGGATGCAGGTCGAGCCGATGTTCGAACTGGATGCCTTCGCCCGGGAAACACGCCGGTACCAACTGCAGGCATCGGGCGACGGCGAATCGTGGTCAGACCTGGGCTCCCCCGCGTCGTACCCGCAGGGACGCACCCGTTGGCTGCGGTTCCCTCTGGACGGTGAGCGCCAATATCGCCTGATCCCGACGGAGGGTGGGGGTGAATCTGAAGCCGGGCCGTTTCCGATCCTCGGTACGGTGACCAGCTGGGGCGGAAATCAGGAGGACCTGAACCGGGTTCCCCAGCGGTTGGCGAATGTGCGCTCGCTCGCCGTTGGCTGGAACCACACGGTGGCGTTGCTGAAGGACGGCACCGTCCAGTGCTGGGGACTCAACTTCGACGGCCAACTGCAGCCCCCGTCCAACGCCACCGGCATCATTGCCGTGGCTGCTGGCGCGTGGCATACCCTCGCGCTGCGCGAGAATGGTCGCGTGATTGCCTGGGGCGGACGGGATCGTGGGTACAATCGCGTTCCCGCCATCGATGGACGTGTGAAGGCCATTGCCGTGGGCGGTGGGCACAGTCTGGTTGTCACGGAGGCCGGCCGGGTGATCGCCTGGGGCGATAACGAGTACGGGCAGGCGACGGTTCCCGCGGGGTTGGACCGGGTTGTGGCGGTCGCCGCGGGATGGCATCACTCCGTTGCCTTGCGTGACGACGGAACGGTCCGGTGCTGGGGACGTACCGAGTTCGGCGCAACTGCCGTCCCGTCGGGATTGACAGGGGTGACAGCGGTTGCCGCAGGCGCCGCGCACACATTGGTGCTGCTGGCCGACGGAAGCGTCCGCGCGTGGGGCCTGAATGAGAATGGACAGGCCGAAGTGCCGGAAGAGCTCAGTGGGGTCCAGCGGATCTCGTGCGGCTTCGGTCACAACGTGGCCCAGACCTCCGATGGTCGACTGGTCGTGTGGGGCGATGTCCGTCAGGGACGGGGCGAGGTGCCGGAATGGGCGCAGTCACCCGTTGCTTTCGGCGCGGGGGCTTATCGAACCGTCGTCCTCGTTGCTGAGACAGATGCCGACGAGGATGGCTTGGAGGACGCATACGAGGAGCGCCAGGGCAGCCGTGGCGACTCAGCCGATTCCGACGGAGACGGGTTGTCGGATCGGGTGGAGATCCTCAGCGGATTGGACCCCGCGACGCCGGGGGAAGCTCCCGATGGTCGTGTGGATATCCGTCCGGCGGTGCGTCTGACGACGTTCACGCTGGAGGGCGGACAGTACCGGGTGGAGACCTCCGAGGATCTGCTCTCGTGGCAGCCGGCTCTGCCGGTGATCGATGCGGTGCGCGGGTTCTCGACCTTTGACCTGGTCGCGCCCGACGAGGGACGGTTCTACCGCGTGCGTCGGATTGGCGACGCGGGGAACTGAGGGGGCCTGCCTCGTGACCTCGTCAGCTACGCGTGAGGGGTAGCAGACGACGTGAGGAGGCTGGGGTTTGGACCACTGCCTCGTGACCTCGTCAGCTACGCGTGAAGGGTAGCAGACGACGTGAGGTGGCTGGGGAGAAGAACCCAGGCACCAGTGGAATGCAAAAAGGCCCGGTGAAGACACCGGGCCTTTCAGATCCTGGAAACTGGCTTCTGGGAACTTCCGTCGGGACGCCGCGTGGGGGCACGCGGCCTACAAGGATCCGGAAACCACCTCCGGGCTCCTCAGATGTACTCGTTGA
>Ga0172372_10000911_pt1 | contig 45922 bp, 35 predicted proteins | sample LakKiv5m_2_FD_114544 | JGI IMG/M metagenome (GOLD analysis project Ga0172372, IMG submission 114544) | Freshwater microbial communities from Kabuno Bay, South-Kivu, Congo - kab_092012_9.5m | ecosystem: Environmental > Aquatic > Freshwater > Lake | place: Democratic Republic of the Congo...
AAGTGGCGGAATTGGCAGACGCACCAGCTTGAGGGGCTGGCGCCCGCAAGGGCGTGAAGGTTCGAGTCCTTTCTTCCGCACCACTATTTTGAATCAGGACCGGCAAAGGCCACCCCAGCGGGTGGCCTTTCTTGTCTAAGAGCTCCGGTATGCAGTCAAGAAGTGAGTGCCGGGGGCGGGCCACGATGGCGCTGTGGTAGCAGCATCACTTGATCTTCCTCAGAAGTTCTTGATCTAAAGTCTCATATATGGCACATTATGAATCTTAAGGTTTCATATAGAAGACTTTAAATGAAGACAAGTCGAAGATCTGCGGTGCTCCCGGTCCCGGTCCGTCGCGCCGTGCGCAAGCTCGGCGCCGATATTCGGGATGCGCGTCTGCGGCGACGAATACCCGTCGCGGTGGCCGCCGAACGAGCATCGATTGGACGTTCGACGTTGAACCGCGTCGAAAAGGGCGACCCCAGTGTCGCGCTTGGCATCTACGCCACGGTTCTCTTCGTCCTGGGACTCGTTGACCGGATCACGGATCTGGCGGACGTGCGCACCGACGCCGCTGGACTGCAACTGGAGGAAGAGCAGCTCCCGAAGCGCATCCGCTCGCGGCGCCCGAGGAAGATCCAGCCACCGGAACAGGGTGCATGATGGATTACGAGGTGCGGGTCCACGTCGATGTGGAGGGTACGCCCCACTTCGTGGGACGGCTGTGGAGCCGTACGCGGAAGGGACGGGAGACGGCCTCGTTTGAGTACGCCCCGGAGTGGCTGGAAAATCCCGCGCGGTTCTCGCTCGCACCGGCGCTGCAACTCGGCCCCGGCCCCTTCCACACGCAGGGGGACCTCCCGATGTTTGGCGCGATTGGTGACTCTGCGCCGGACCGATGGGGACGGGCTCTGATGCGTCGGGCCGAACGCCGGCGCGCCGAGCGGGAGCAGCAAAGCCCACGCACGCTGCACGAAGTGGACTACCTGCTGCTCGTGGACGATGAAGCGCGCCAGGGTGCGCTGCGGTTCGCGGAGCAACCGGACGGCCCGTTCCTTCGAGCGGAGGGGGTGCAGCGAACACCGCCGCTGATCGAGCTGCCGCAGTTGCTCTCGGCGTCCGATCGGGTCGTGGGCGACCAGGACACCGACGACGATTTGCGATTGCTTCTGGCTCCCGGCTCCTCGCTCGGAGGGGCCCGGCCGAAGGCCTCCGTGCGCGACCGGGATGGGCATTTGGCGATTGCCAAGTTTCCACGACGGGATGATGACTACGACACAGTGCGCTGGGAATCGGTCGCGCTCACCCTGGCGGCGCGGGCGGGTATCCCGGTACCCGAAGCCCGCGTCGAGCTGGTCGCGGACCGCCCCGTGCTCCTGCTCCGGCGGTTTGACCGAGTGGGGGCGCAGCGCGTTCCCTTTCTGTCCGCGATGAGCATGCTGGGCGCCCGGGACAACCAGGCCCACAGCTATCTCGAAATCGTAGACGCGTTGCGCCAGCACGGCGCGGCAGCGCGCGAAGACATCCAGGGGCTGTGGCGCCGCATGGTCTTTAGCATCCTCATCTCCAATACGGACGACCACCTACGAAATCATGGCTTCCTGTACGCCGGGGCTGTGGGCTGGCGGCTGTCTCCCGCCTATGACCTCAATCCCGTGCCGGTGGACGTCAAGGCCCGGGTCCTCGCGACGGCGATCAACGAAGACGATGGCACGGCCTCGTTGGACCTGGCGATGTCCGTGGCGGGCTATTTCGAGTTGGACGCGGCGCGCGCGCGCACTATCGCGGGCGAGGTCGGCCAGGCGGTGGCGGGCTGGCGGCGGGAGGCGGGCAGGGTCGGCCTGCCGGAGCCCCAGATCGGGCGGATGACCTCGGCGTTTGAGCATGCCGATCTTGAACAGGCCAGGGCCTTCGGCGGATAGCCCGTTCGGCACACGCGCACGACGCTGATGATCGTCGTGGCCTTACGCCGACAGTCCGATCCTGACCGACCAGTGCGCGAGGGCCGCGCCGCCTCAGCCCACGACGAGCGGCGTGGTGGTCGTCGGTGAGCCGCAGGCCTCGAACCAGTCGATGCCCTCGTTCACCAGATCGAACGTCAACTGATACTGGCCCGACTCCATCGGCGGCAGCTCGATGTCGATGGCCAGGGTCTCACCCGGGTTGAGTGTGCGCGGCAGGTGTGCCCTCGCAAAGTCGCGGTTGATGAGCGTGCCATCCGCGTGCCGCAGCTGGGCGCCGAGTCGCACCAGGCGTCGCCCGTAGGTGGCTTGCGCCGCAAAGGGGCGCGTCGAATGGTTGGTCACCGAGGTCGCCACGCGCGTCGCCTGCCCTGTGCGGGCCCGCACGGTTTCTCCGTGCAGCAGCCGCTGCCACAGGCCGTGGCGCAGCGCGATGTCGGCCCGCGGTGTCGCCCCGGGAATCGCATTCCCGAGATTGCTGTCGTCCCACGTCTCGCGGCGGATGCGATCGAAGTCGGACGTGCCGCGCACAAAGCGCCGCGAGAAGGCGTCTTCCGGATGATCGGTGATTTCCCAGCACAGCCGATCGACACCGATCTCTTCCGCCATCGCCCGGGCCCGCTGCATCTCGTCGTCGCTGTCGTTCCACTTGAAGAGGATGTAGCGCCAGTTGAGATAGGGCAGGTCTCGGCCGCTTGTGCGCTTTTCGTCAACCATCGCACGCAGGTTGCGCATCGTGACGTCGAACTTGCCGCGGCCGCGATACTGCACGTACGACTCGGGTGTGGCGCCATCGATCGAGAAGGTGACTTCGTCGATGCCCGAGTGCACCAGTCGGCGCGCCTGCGCTTCGCTGAGCGCCCCGCCGTTGGTGCTGGTGTAGAGGTAAATGTGCGGGTGGTGCGCCTTGATGTATTCGCACATCTCGACGGCACGCTTGTGCAGGAAGGCCTCGCCGTAGTTGAAGAAGTCGATGCGATAGAGCGACGGCCCCACCTCGTCGATGACGCGGCGGAACAGGTCGAAGTCGAGCATGCCGGCCTGGCGCGTGCGCGTGATGCCGGTTTCGGGGGCACAGATGGCTTCGTGGCACGAGATGTTGCAGGCGGCGGTGCACTCGATGAACATGCGCCCCGGATGGCGGGCCACATCGAGGGAGCGCTGCGCGGGCATCTCGTCGGGCCCGAGGGGCATCTTGAGCGGGCAGTCGCCGCAGAAGTCAGCGCCACCGGCATTCATGTCGCGCCGCAGCTGGTCAAGCGTGGTGCTTCGCCAGATGGCCTCGATGCTGTGCGTGCGCGCATCGCCGAGCACGCGTTTGGCGAGCGGGTCGGCACAGCCGCAGACAATGCGCCCGTCGCAGAGCATGACGAGCATGTCCCAGGGCCAGGTGCACTGGAAGCGCGTGGCCTGATAGTTGAGCGACATCAGCCCCGATTATCGCTGATCCTCCGCAGGCCGGCACGCGGCCCGCTCGTCAACCGGTGGATGGCTCGACATGAACGACGGCATCGCCGAGTCTGCGCCGCCGGTGCTGGCGGCCAGACGGCACAGCATGTCATCGAAGCGGCTCTCGGCCATGCCGTGCGTCCGCAGCCACTCGCGGGCAAACCCGTCGGCCTCGCGTTCGAGGTCGCGGGCATGGCGCATTTCCAGCAGGGCGGGGGCTGCGGTGGCCAGGGCAGTGATCTGGCTGAGGTCGCCGAGCAGCACCACCGCGAGGGCCGACACACCGGAGGCCTGCACGAGGTGGCGCAGCGTATGGCGCCCACGCACATGACCGATCTCGTGCGCCAGCACCGCCAGAATCTCTTCGTCGTGTCGGGCCAGCTTCACCAGGTCGTCGGTCACGATGACAATGCCCCCGGGCAGGGCCATGGCGTTGGGTCCGAGGGCGCCTCCCCGGAACAGCAGCCGATAGGCATAGCCATCATCGAGTGATGAGGTCATGCCGTCGAATGCCGTGGTGAGGCGCGCGCGTGTGTCCTGCTCGAGTGACGAGTCGTCCAGCAGCATCGTATCGACCCACTCGAGCACGCGCGTGCCGAGGCCCGCTTCCACGCGGTGGGGCACCAGCATGGCGATCTGGCGCGACAGTGCGGGCAAGCCGTACTCGATGAAGAGGGCCGACAGCGCGACCAGGATCAGCAGTGAGGCCAGCGCGGTCGTCCATCCGCGTTCGAGCCGATCGACGAAGGCCGCCACGGCAGGCGAGCGACCCAGCAGTCGGTCGATGCCGTCGTTATCGGGTGTGTCGAATTCGGCGCCGCCTGGCCAGCGGAGGCGGCGGGGCACCGTGCCGAGGCGGTCGGTCACCTGCACGTCGGATGCCGCGCCCGTGATGTGCTCGTCTCCCACAGTGACCCGCCATGAACCGTCGGTCTCACGGCTCAGGATGGCGGGGCGCGGCGTCGAGCGCTGGGCGTCGAACCAGGACCCGACGACGCCGGTCTGGTCAGAATCCGAAGTCGAGGTCGAGGTCAAAGACATCTCCAACAGCCTCACCGAACGGTCCTGTTGCGGGCCCGGCGGCTGCCGTGAATGCCGCGAGGTCACCCTGGACGTGCACGTGGAGGTGGTCGAGCTGATAGCGCAGGGCCCGCACACGTGCCCACGGATAGAACAGGCCCAGGGTGAGCACCATCAGCAGCAGATTGGTCACGCCGATGGTCAGCAGGGGCAGCGTGCGCAGGGACGACACCAGCCGATGCGGCCCGATTATGATGCCGGACAGCAGGGCGTTTGTCAGGTGCGCCTGCGCGTGGCTGATGGCGACCATCACCAGCACCACACCGACGATGACGGCAGCGACGAGGCGTTCGGGATGAGTGCCGGCGTAGTCGTCGTCAGTGAGGGAGGCGTCGCCGAACGTGAGGATGAGCACCACCCATCCGATGGCCAGCAGCATCAGCGCGCCCGCCTCGAGCAGCGGTCGATAGAACCCCCAGGCACCACCTGTGTACCGGAACGGCTGTGCGCCGTAGGACGCGCTGTTGACCTGAAAGCGCGAGGCCTTCCAGATGCCGTAGGGCAGCAGCAGACCGCCGGTGATGGCGCCGAGCAGCGGCCAGAGGAGCTCTGCGATGAACGCGTCGCGATAGGTTGCCCGGAAGCCGAAGCGCAGGCCGCGCCATGACGTCATGAACATCTGGAACATGCGTGCGCGGATCGCAATCCAGGGCACCGCGATCAGGAGGAGCACGGCCATGACGAGGGCGAGCACCGGCGAGATGTTTCCGCTGACCGTGAAGGCCAGGTAGGCCATGACGGCCAGCACGCGCCCCTTCAGGATGGCCATCGGCTGTCCGTGATAGTCGAAGCGGCTGCCGTCGAGGGCTGTATTCCCGAGAAAATAGCGCTGCCGTCGGACTTTGGCCCACGCCGAGTAGATGCCGAGCGTCAGCACGGACAGCAGCACGTTCACAATCCAGATGCGGAAATATTCGCCACCGCGCCCGTGGAACTCGAAGGGGATGGTGCGTGGCTCGGGGGGCAGCGGCTCGACAGGTGGCCCTGTCTCGTCGGCTCCCATCCCGGGCGCGGCATTGGCAGTCAGCGCCGGCGGCTCGACGTGATGCGCCGGTGATGCCTCGGCGTCGGGTACGGAGTCGGGTGCGGTCACGGCGGTTCCTTCCTCAGTGGAGAACAGCAGGAACCGGCAGGGTACGGGGCACGCTGCGAGGCGTCAAGAGCCTCGCGAGCGATGTGGCGGGATTTATTTCGTGTCTCGCGGCGCGTGACAAACACCAGCGCACTCGAGCGCACACGAGCGACAGGCGCTGGTGACCGAGTGGCTGTCTCATGCCGCCGCGGGCGAATGGCTGACGCCTACCGGCATCCGGCGGTTGTCGACCAGGAGGCGAGCGATCCGAGCATCTGCAGTGCGCCGGTGCGACCGTCGAGCAGCAGCAGTTGCTGCTGACTGAGTGCCGTGCCCACGTAGAACTGCGTCCGGGGGTAATAGCGATAGTAGTAATCGCCCGCGCTCTGCGAGGGTTGGCGGGCCGGGCCGAGCAGCGAGGGGTAGAAGAGTTCGCCCCAGTCGAGAATGCAGTCGAGCTGGGCTGCGGGCACGCCCGTCGGCTGCAGTTCGATCACCTGCACGCTGCGGGCCGGAATGGCGACCGGGGCAGCGATGATGCCTGCTGAAGGTGCGACATCGCTGCGCGACACCACCGTCACCTGTCCGAGGATGCTGCGAATGGCGTCCTCACTGACGCGTCCCGGGGTGCCGGTCAGGCTGGCGCGCACCACGCCGGAGGGAGGGGTCCGCAGCAGCAGATCGAGGGCGAAGGGCACCCCGCGCAGGCGCAGCGTGTAGGTCTGCGACGCATCGGTGTCATTGGTGATGATGATGGCCCCCGACAGGGCACCGCGGCCGGCGATGGCCGTGAGGGGCAGCGATGCCGAGGCCGTACCGTCGAGGCAGGTGGAACCCTGACAGACCGAAGTGCCAAGGCGGGTCATGCCGCGCAGGCGCGCGTGGGCCCAGAAGGCCCAGGCCGACGGATTGATGCGGGCGCTGCCCGGGCTGGTGGACATGTCGAACAGCGTCATGACTGGCACCGCGCTGTAAAACTGTGCGGCCTCGATGTTGAGGCTGGCGTCCTGCATCAGCGTCAGCATGCCGCTCGTCCACGACTGCATGCGCGCTTCGCTGTATACGCCGGTGCCGCACCGCTCGCCCAGGCCCGTGTTCCACTCGGTGAGGTGCAAGGGCAGTGAGGTACCGCCCTGGGCATTGACGTGCGCCCTCAGGGCGTGCAGGAACGTCGAGCCGTCGGCCAGCGTGGCACTGCCGCAGTTGGCGTAGTAGTGCGCCGAGTAGAAGTCGAGGGCATCGGCCCCGACGCCTGCGACGAAGCCGTTGGCCGGGTTGCCCGTCACCCTCGACGAGGTCAGCACGCTCGAGGTGAAGCCTGGTCCGCCGATGCGGACGGTGCGGCCGGCAGCCGCGGCCGCTGCGCGCACCTCGGTGACGGTGGACCGGAACAGCGAGAAAAAGTTTGTGGCCGTACCCCGCCAGAAGGCGCCATCCGGCTCGTTGTGCACCTCGACGAAGACCGGCGTGGCCGCGGCCACGCCAGCGGTGGGCTTGAACGTGCCGATGACATGGCGGTAGATGTTGGCGGCCACGCGCGCCCAGGCCAAGGTGCTGCCCGTATTGTTGGGGCCGTTATAGCTTTCGCCGAGGCGCAGGTAGACCGAGGCGCCGGTGCCGGCGATTTGCGACAGCGCGGTGTCGACGCTGGTGAAGTCATAATTGGCGGTGCTGTCGAGGGCACTGGTGGCAGTTGATGTTGGCGTCCACGTGATGGTGGGCATGCCCCCGACCGGCGTCCCCGACACCGTGCACCCACTCATGGTCTGGGTCGGGCTGATGGTGAGGGTCGCGGCCGTGTAGGTCTCGCACAGGTCGAGTCCTGTGTCGTGGGTGCGCATCTGCGAGATGCCGAATGCGGCATAGAGTTCGGTGGCATCGACGGCCAGTGGAGGAGTCCGCAGACTGAAGCCCGGCCGACGGTTGACGCCGTTTAGATCGCGGACAGCCCCTGCGTTGGCGGTGACTTGACATCGACGATGAGGGACTGGGCTGCGACCGGCGAGGCGGAGAGGGCGCCGACACAGAGTCCACACCACACCAGACACTGAATGCCCCGGTTCATCTGTCCTGTCGACCCCGTTGACCAGACACACGTCCGTCGCATCACGTCACCCTCCCTGGTAAGGAATCGGCCAGCCGGCGGGCGTCTTGAGCGAGTCGGCGTGTGAGGCCCAATGTCATCGGGGCGCTCGAGCTGCGCGCGCCAGCGCCAGCACCAGTGCTGTCACCGCCCAGAGCAACAGCAGGGCGGCGAGGGGCACCAGCAGAATGGGCAAGCCGGGGTCGCCGGCATACGGCACGATGCCAGCGGCAAAGAACCCCAGCGGCAAGGCGACTCCGGCCGATCGCAGGGCCAGCGAGACGGCATGAGCGCGCGGGATGTGCAGGTCGGGCAGGGTCGCCAGCGTGCAGGCGTAGGCGATGTTGAGGAGACCGAGCAGCAGTCCGTGTGCGTGGGCCAGCGTCCACAGGAGCCGGCGTGTGGTGGCGGCCGCATCCACATACCAGGGCACCTTGAAGCCATGGAGGGCTTCGAGCACAAGTCCCAGAGTGGCGAAGACCGCCACGAGCGTCCAGCCCGCGAAGAAATGGTCCGCGACTCGCCGGTGAACGTCCGACGCGTGTGGGCGCACCGCTGCGTCCTGCGCAGGGGGTCGGAGCTGTGATTTCATAACGTTCCGTAATTCGTTGACACTTGTTAACGAAGCACTGTATCGTCCGCGAATGTAACAGCGTACCGGTGATTTGTCAGTCGCAGCCGCGCGATCGGTGTGTGCGGGCGCGCAGCGGCGGCTGGCCCCAAGGAGAGTATTTCATGGTCCTACGAACTCGAAGCGCGATCGTTGGGGCGACCCTGCTCGGGATGCTGCTCGTGGCAGTGCCCGCCTGGTCGCAGAGTGACGGCAAGCCGGCGCCGACCTACTCGGCCGACATAGCGCCGATTCTTCAGCGCTCGTGCCAGTCATGCCACCGGGCCGGTGAGATTGCCCCGATGTCACTCATGACCTACAAGGAAGTGCGCCCGTGGGCCCGCGCCATGAAGCGCCAGACCGCGTCACGGTCGATGCCACCCTGGCACTACGACAAGACCATTGGCGTCCAGCACCTCAAGGATGATCCGTCCCTGAGCGATGCGGAGATCGACATGATCGCCCGGTGGGCTGATGCGGGTGCCCCGGAGGGCAACCCTGCCGACGTCCCGAAGGCCCGCGCCTTCAAGAACTTCAATGACTGGCAGATTGGCGAGCCGGACATGGTGGTGAAGTTCCCGGCCTATCCGGTGCCGGCAGCCGGTCCCGACCTGTATGGCGATCTGCTGGCCGAGATTCCGATCGAAGAGGACCGCTACATCCAGGCGATTCAGACCCGCTCGGCCACGCCCGAGTCGCACAAGGTCGTGCACCATGCTCTTTCGTATGCGGTGAGCCGCGATGCGGTCCAGAAGGGGATGGCTGGCGAAGGCGGTGCGTTCCTCGTCGAGTATGCGTCAGGCAAGAACGCCGAGGTATATCCCGAGGGGACGGGCGTGCTGCTGCAGAAGGGCCAGATGGCTCGCCTCAGCTATCATCTGCACTCGGTCGGCAAGGAGACTCGTGCGGAAGTGGAGCTGGGAATCAAGTTCTACCCGAAGGGCTTCGTGCCGAAGCACGTTCGGTGGTCGCGCCAGCTGGCGCAGCCGACATCGCCGCTCGACATCCCGGCGAACACGATTGCCCGCAGCGACGGTTACACCCAGCTGCACAAGCCGGCCCGCATCATTGCCTTCCAGCCGCACATGCACAACCTCGGGAAGCGTCAGTGTCTCGAACTGATCTACCCATCGTCCGGTACGCGGATGAATTCGGAGATTGTCAGCTGTGCCAACTTCAACAACAACTGGCACCTGACCTACAACTACGCCGATGACACGCAGCCTCTGGTGCCGGCCGGCACGGTCCTGCACAACATTCAGTGGCACGACAACACGAAGGACAACCCGCGCGCGCTCGATCCGAAGAACTGGGTGGGCGACGGTCAGCGGACGATCGACGAGATGGGCTTCTTCTGGGTGGGCTGGATCGAACTCACCGAAGAGGAGTATCAGCAGCAGCTGGCTGAGCGGCGCGAACGGCAGAAGCGGGCGACGAGCTCCGATGCCGTTCAGCAGCAGCAGCGCTAGAGGTCGTCCACAGTCAGAACGGGCCTGCGGGACACGGCGTCAGCCGTGTCCCGCACGGCTCACGGAAAGAGTCCACGGCCGCGGCGAGTTCGTTGAAGGACTGGCTCCGGCGTCAGGTGTTCATCGGTCGGGAGTACGTATCGGGTCATTGTTTGTCTTCGGAGGGAACGCCATGGCAAGTCTGCGTATGCAGTCGGGGATTGGGTCTCTGGTGTGCCTGGTGTTGGTGGGCCTGACGGTTCTGAGCGGATCAGGGCAGCAGGAATTCACGAACAACTTCAAGTACAACAACGGACAGTCCATTCAGCCGGTGTATGAAGGCTGGTCTCGCACGAGCGACGGCTATCTGATGCACTTCGGCTACCTGAATCGCAATTACGAGCAGCGTCCCTCGATTGCTGTCGGCCCCAACAACCGGTTTGAACCCGGGGACCCTGACCGTGGCCAGCCCACGTATTTCTACAACCGCACCCATCGAAATCTGTTTACGGTGGCCGTGCCGCGCGACTTCGGTGCCACAACCGAACTGGTCTGGACCATCGCGGTGAACGGGAAGACCGAGCGTGCCGTAGGCTGGCTGCAGCCTGACTGGGAGATTGACCCGGCTGGTGGCGCATCGGGCGGCGGCAACACGAGCGAAGAGTATGTGTCCAACCGGCCGCCCTCTGTTACCGTGGCGGCCGTTTCCGGTGCCCGCGTGGGGCAGGCGGTGACGCTGTCCGCCACGGCGAGTGACGATGGATTGCCGAAGCCGCGTGCGCGCGGCGCGGTGACGGTCGGCCAGGAGACGCCTCCGACGCTGGTCGGGCCCACGGACTCTCCCGTGAATGTTCCCTCGATTGTCAGCCGCGAAACACCTCCAGGGGCGACGCGTCCGCGAGGCTCGAACGAGGCGCCCCCCACCAATCTGTCTGTCCGCTGGATGATCTGGCGCGGACCGGCCGAGGCCCGATTCGCCCCCGCCTCTTCACTGGCGACGTCGAGTCAGGTGACGACCCAGGCGACCTTCACAGTTCCGGGAGAGTACGTCGTTCGGGCCGTGGCCTCGGACACCTTCCTCGCGCACACCAGCCAGGTGACCGTGGTGGTGACTCGCTGATCGGCTGACTGTCACCGACACGACACCACGACACACGGGACGTCTGCCATATGAAAGGCAGTGTCTTCATTTCGCCAGGTGCGGCGGTGCTGTTGGCCATGATGACGCCTGCAGTGCCGTCCCCCCCTGATGGTCGTCCCGGGGTGACGGTCGACGGCGGCTACGTGGGCTCGGGCACATGCATCGCGTGCCATCCCGATCAGTACGACTCATGGTCGGGGTCCTATCACCGCACCATGACGACCGTGCCGTCGGCGGCGACCGTCAAGCCTTCCTTCGATGAGGTCGAGGTGGCTGGCGTGCACGGACGTCCCATGCAGCTTCGCCGCACCGGCGATCGGTATTGGGCGACATTCGATGACCCGGACACGCCGTCGGAACCGACGCGGATCACCCGCGAAGTGGCCCTGGTGACCGGATCGCATCATCAGCAGGTGTTCTGGTATGCAACCGGTCAGGACAAACTGCTGGGGCAGCTGCCGGGTGCATACCTCATTGACGAAGCGCGGTGGATTCCCAGGCGGATGGCGGTACTGCATCCCCCGTCCGACCAGGTGTTCAGCGAGACTGGCCACTGGAACGCGGTGTGTCTCAGCTGCCATGCGACGAGTGGTCGACCTGAACTGGATCAGCCGTTCGGCTCGGTACCCCTGGCCAGGCAAGGGGTGAATACGCGGGTCGGCGAGTTCGGGATCGGCTGTGAGGCCTGTCATGGGCCAGGCGCCAGTCACGTGGCCGATGCGCGGCGGCCGTGGTCTCGGTATGCGGCGCATCTGGGGCGTCCCCTGGGTGCCGCCATGGCACACCCCGGCAAGATGTCGGGCGAACGCAGCGCCGAGGTCTGCGGACAGTGTCACTCGGTGTGGGAATTTGCTGACGGGCGTGCCGAACGGGCGGCCAATTCTGCAGGACTTCCGTACCGACCCGGCGATGTCTTGCGGGCGACCCGGTTCCTGGTGCAGCCGCGGGTCAATGGCCACAGCCGTCCCCTGCAGCGCCTGCTCGAGGTCGACCCTGGGTTTGTCGATGATGCCTTCTGGCCCGATGGAACGGTGCGGGTCACCGGGCGGGAGTACAACGGCCTGATCGAGTCGGCGTGCTTCCGCGAGGCGGTCCATGACGACCGTCGCATGGGATGCCAGACCTGTCACAGCCTGCACAAGACCGGTGACGACCGGCGGTCGACCGCGGCCTGGGCCGACGACCAGCTGAGACCTGAAGCCCTCGACGGCCGCACGATCTGCCGGGATTGCCACGCTGCGGTGACGGCGACGCCTGCGGCGCTGCAGGCGCATACGCGTCATGCGCCTGCGTCGACGGGTAGCGATTGCTACAACTGTCATATGCCGCGGACGACCTACGGCCTGCTGAAGACGACCCGGAGTCACACGGTCTCGAGTCCCCGCATCAGCGACGATCGGCGGTCGGCCCCGAACGCCTGCAATCTGTGCCACCTCGATCGGACTGAGCGGTGGGCGGCCGAGCAGTTGTCGGCGTGGCAGGTTGCGCGCCCGGCCTCGCTCGACGACGACCGCGAATCACTCGCGGCGGGCGCGGTCTGGGCGCTCACCGGTGATGCCGGGTCACGCGCGGTGACTGCGGCGGCGATGGGGTGGGTTCCAGCGCAGGAGGCATCGGGGACGGCGTGGATGGTGCCGGTGCTGGCGCAACTGCTGGACGATCCATACGATGCGGTGCGGTTTGTCGCGCAGCGCTCCCTGAGGCAGTTACCGTCTCAGGGGGCGGTCACGGATGTCCTGACGGCACCTGCCGCCGAGCGACGGAAGACGCAGGTGGCGGTGATGCGCCAATGGGATCGCGCGGGACGCGTGGTGGGGAGTGAGGCGTGGAGTCCGGCGCGCCGGCAGGCCGTGCTGCTGCAGGGCGACGGGTCGTTGAACATCCCGGCTTTCCTGGCGCTGCTTCGGCGGCGGGATGACCGGACGGTGCTGTTACGGGAGTAAGACGAGCAAGGCGTCACGGGGCGTGCCAGCGCGGCACGGTCGGTGGGCGTGGAACGACGATGGTGAATGACAGCGGCGCGGGAGCGCTGCGTTGACAGGGAGGCGCGATGTTTCGAATCTGCAGTCGGTATGTGATTCTGGGGCTGACGCTCTGGCTGGCCAGTGCCGGCCTGGCCTCGGCCCAGAGTTCGATCCTCGGCACGGTCCGCGATTCGAGCGGCGCCGTGCTGCCCGGCGTGACCGTGGAAGTCGCCAGTCCGGTACTGATCGAGAAGGTGCGATCGGTGATCTCGGACGATCAGGGCCGGTACAACATCATTGATCTCCGTCCCGGCGTCTACAGCGTGACCTTTGTGCTGCCGGGGTTCAACACCTACAAGCAGGAAGAGCTGACACTGCCGGCGAACTTCGCGGCGCGCGTGGACGCGGAGATGCGCGTGGGGGGCCTTGAGGAATCGATCACGGTCAGCGGCCTGGCGCCGGTGGTGGACACGCAGAACACACAGCGCGCTCAGGTGATGACCCGTGAGCTGATGGACGCGGTGCCCACGGCGCGGAACTACACGGGGATGGCCGCGCTGATGCCCGGCGTCCGCATGAGCAACACCGACGTCGGCGGCAACCAGCAGATGGAGCAGATTTACATGACCGTCAACGGGTCGCGTCAGACCGACACGACCGTGCAGGTGGACGGTATGAGCCTCAACAGCCTGATGAATGACGGGCAGGTGCAGGCCTACTTCAGTGACGCGGCCATGTCGGAAATCAGCTATCAGACCAGTGGTGTGGCGGCGGACGTGTCGGGCGGCGGCGTGCGCATCAACATGGTCCCGAAGGACGGCGGCAACATCTTCTCCGGCCAGCTCTTCGCGGGAGGCACCGACGGAGCGTGGCAGGCCGACAACGTGACGGACGCGCTGCGGGAGCGCGGTCTGCGGTCGGGGGCCCGGGTGGCGCACATCAGCGACTTCAATATCGGCGTGGGTGGCCCCATCAAGCGGAACCGCCTGTGGTTCTTCACCAGCTATCGCCGCATTGCCACCGACTCGGTGATTCCGAGCAGCTTCTTCGCGAAGAACGGCGAAGTGGGCACCGGCATCGAGGAACAGTGGATTCAGAACCAGCTGGTGCGTCTGACCTGGCAGCTCAACGACAAGCACCGGATCAGCGTCGTGCACGATCGTTATCCGAAGTTCAAGGGGAACGAGGCCATCGCAAACCGCATCACCGAGTGGGACACTGCCGCCGGGCGCCGCAACGCCAACAACGCGCTGTACTACACGGCGCAGGCCAAATGGACTGCGACGCTGTCGAGCAAGTGGCTGCTGGAAACGGGGTATTCGTCGAACGTCGAGTATCTCTACATCGGCTACCAGCCGGGCGTGCAGAAGGACCGCAACTCGCCGGACTGGTTCCGCACGATCGGCAAGGAAGACCTGCTGCAGCTGACGGCGTACGACGGCCGCATCTCACCGGCCACCGGCATCGATCCGAAGAAATACAACGTGTCGTCGATTCTGTCGTATGTCTCGGGTGCGCACACCGTGAAGGCCGGCGCGCAGTGGGGCTTCGGCGACTATGTGCTCGAGTTCGACATCAACGGCGACCTCGTGCAGCTGTACCGGAACGGCGTGCCCGACTCGGTGCGTGTCTACAACACGCCGATTCGTGCGAACGAGTTCATGAATGCCGACCTCGGCCTGTTCGTGATGGATTCGTGGAACCTCGGCCGGGTGACAATCAACTCGGGGCTGCGCCTCGAGCGGTTCTACGGCACCATCCAGCCGCAGCGTGCCGAAGCCGGCCGGTTCGCACCGGCCCGCGAGTTCGCGGCCGTCAAGGGCTTCCCCGACTGGCTCGACCTGGCACCCCGCTTCGGTGTGGCCTGGGATGTGTTCGGTACGGGCAGAACGGCCGTGAAGGCCACCGTGGGTCGCTACATGGCTGGTCAGACGACCGGGTTCCCGGCACGCTACAACCCGCTGCAACTGCAGAGCGACGTCCGCTCGTGGCGCGACCTCAACGGCGACAACCTGGCGCAGGACAACGAGATTGGTCCCAGCAACAACGCCAACTTCGGCCGACCGGTGTTCACGATTCGTCCCGACCCGGACATCCAGCGGGAATACGACATCGAGTACTCGGCGTCGGTGCAGCATGAGGTCACCCGCGGCCTGTCGATGAGCCTGGGCTATTACCGTCGCGGCACCTACGACCAGCGCCGCACCCAGAACAATGGCTGGAAGCCCTCGGACTACACCATTGTCAATGTTGTGAGTCCGCTCGATGGCCGCGTCCTGCCGGTCTACAACCTGAATCCGGCGCTGCGGGCGAACGTCGACCGCACCGACTTCACGTCGACCGATACCGACCTGCGGCGCCGCACCTACAACGGCGTGCAGCTGGGGGTGAATGCGCGACTCGGCGGGGCCTCCTTCTTCGGTGGATACACGGTGGACCGCATCATCGATGTGCGCTGTGATGCGATCGAAAGCAGCCAGGGCCGCTACTCGGGGACGGCGGTGATTTCCGCCAACAACTTCCCCCAGCCCGATTTCCACTTCTGCGACCAGAGCAAGCTGGACATGCCCTGGCTCCACGAGGTGAAGCTGTCGGGCAGTTACACCATTCCGCGCATCAAGGTGCAGACCAACCTGGCGTTTCAGAGCTACAACGGCCTGCCGCTGTTCACGCGCTGGATTATCGGGCCGACGACCCGCTACGCGGCCAACTGCGTGGGACCGTGCCGGCCCGGCGAGCTGGTGGTGCCCAACCTGACGCTCGCGCAGTACACGCTCGACCTGGTGCCCCCGGGCGCCAAGTACTATCCGCGGCAGAACCAGATTGACATGGGGCTGCGCCGCATCTTCAACGTCAACCGGTATCAGGTGTCGGCGCAAATCGATGTGTTCAACCTCGCCAACGTGGCGTATGTGAAGAGCCAGAACATCACCGTGGGGTCGAGCCTGGGCCAGCCGCTGGACTTGCTGCAGCCGCGCACCCTGCGTCTGGCGATGCAGATGAAGTTCTAACAGACGGGATGCCCGCCGGATCTCCGGATCCGGCGGGCCTCGCACAAGGGGCCGGTGCGTGTCGGTCCCCGAGGAGGCAGACATGTCCGAGCAGCAGCGACCCATGGATCGTCGCAGTCTTCTGAAGCTGATGGGGGCGGCCGGTGCCAGCACGACGGTGCTGTCGGCGTGTGGCACATCGCTGGGGCGCACCGTCAGTGCGCAGGGTCTGACCGGCAGCGGGTTCGGCCGCCAGGTGAGCCTGGCGACGGAAGGCCCCGGAGGCAATCCGCAGTGGAAGGCGGGGGACTCGGTGAAGTTCCTGCCGCCGACAGACATCCCGACGTCAGGCTCGGCTGCCGAGGCGCTGGCCAGCCTGGGCAAGGAGCGCCTGCTGACCCTGTATGGGCTCATGCAGGCCAGCCGCAAGTGGGAAACGACCATGAAGGACCTCTTCCTCGGCGGGGATGACGGCCTGTATGGGCAGTTCCACACGTATGTCGGCGAGGAAGCGATCGCCGTGGGCGTGATGAGCGTGCTCAACGACGACGACTACATCGCGTCGACACACCGGGGCCATGGACATCTCATCGCGAAGGGGGGCGACCTCAACCGGATGACGGCTGAGATTTTCTTCCGGGACACGGGATACAACCAGGGCTACGGCGGGTCGATGCATATCACCGACATGTCCCGGGGCATCATGGGGATGAACGGCATTGTCGGGGCGAGCTACTACATGGCCGCCGGGGCGGCCCTGCATGCCATGGTCAAGGGCACCCGTCAGGTCAGCGTCGCTTTCTTCGGCGACGGAGCCGCCGCGTCGCCCTACTATTTCAGCGCCGTCAGAAGCTGCGCCAATCAGAAGGTACCGGTCATCTTCGTCAACGAGAACAATCTGCAGTACATGGGCGTTCCGATGGCGCTCACGGTGCCGACCAAGTATGTGTCCGAGTACACCAAGGGGCTGGGCATCCCGACGTTCCTCGTCGACGGCAACGACATCGCAGCCGTGCATGCCGCCACGCGCGAGGCGGTCGAATGGGCCAGGGCCGGAAGGGGACCCTCGGTCATCGAGGGCATCACCTTCCGCTGGTACGACCACGCCGGATTTGCCGGTGGTCGTCCTGGAGAAGACGGGGCCTTGGGCCTGCCGTATCGGACCGACGAGGAGGTGCGTCAGTGGATGACGCGCGATCCGATTCTTCGCTATCGGACGTGGCTTGTTGCCCGGTCGGTCGCCACGGCCGGCGAACTCGAGGCGATTGACCGTGAGATGCAGGCGCGCGTCGATGCGTCGGTCGAGTTCGCCCGCCGGAGTCCGCGCACCAGGCCGGAAGCCGGTGTGCTGAACACCTATGCGTCCGGTGCGGTGCCGGCCACGCAGTTCTTCAACCGGACGGGGCTGGCTACCCCGACCACGTAGCGCGGGACGGAGACCGGATCATGCCGAAAAAACCCTACCACTACGCTCAGCTGGAAGGTGTCGCGCAGGAAATGCGAGCGCGACCCGAAATGGTCTTCTTCTACGAGTACCAGGCGCCGACCGCGGCGCTGCCGACGGGCGAGGTGCTGGACCTCGTCAAGGAGTTCGGCACGCTGCGAACCTCAGGGCGCGGCTGGCCCATTGATGAGCATTGGATCGCCGGTGCTGCCATCGGTGCTGCCTGCGCGGGCTCTCCGTCGATCGCCCGCATTCCGTCGATGGCCCCCATCTACGTCATCGAATACGTCCAGAACCAGGCCGGAAAGATTCGGTCGATGACGGGCGGTCAGGCCAGTATGCCGTTTGTCCTGTGGCAGGACGGCGCGGGGCGCACCCGCGGCAACGCCGGGCAGCATACCGACGTCGGCCATGAGGCGCTCTACGCGCAGCTGCCGGGCCTGAAAGTGGTCTGCCCGAGCGATGCGTACGATGCCAAGGGACTGCTGATCGCCGCGCTGCGCGATCCCGATCCGGTGATCTACCTCGATTACGGCGAGGTCAAGGCGGGCGAGCAGCCCGATGTGCCCGATGACGCGTACGAGGTTCCGCTCGGCAAGGCGATTGTCCGGCAGGCGGGCCGGGATCTGACCATCGTGGCCTGGGCTCCGGCGACGGTTGATGTCAGAAAGGCATTGCCGGAACTGGCTGCCCAGGGCATTTCGGTCGAGTTCATCGATCCGCGGTCGCTGAAGCCGCTGGATGTCGAGACGCTGGCCGCATCGGCCCGCAAGACCGGTCGGGTGCTCGTCGTCGAGCACGGCCACTACACGGCCAGCTTCGGTTCGCATGTCATCTCCGAGATTGCCCAGATGGTGCCAGGCGTGCGGGTGAAGAAGATCGCCTTCCCCGACGTGCCGGGTCCCGGCGCGGCCGAGATGATGACGTGGCTCCGCCCCGATGCGCCCAAGATCGTGGATGCCGCCCGGCAGATGATGAGGCTGTAAGTGGACACTGCGGCTCAGCCGGGTGACCACGATGCCCCCGTGCGCTGCCCGAAATGCGGTGGGGCGGCGGGGGCATCGACGGTCAGGACGGCCATGTGGCTGGCCGACGGGGCTCTGGCGGTGGTGGAGGACATTCCGGCACGCATCTGCGGCGAATGCCTTGAGCAGTACTACGACGAGGATGCGGCCGATGCTCTCCGTGTGCTGGCCGAGTCGGGCTTTCCTGCGGCAGAGGCGGCCCGGGTGGTGCAGGTAGCGGTCTTCAGCCTGCAGGGCCGCATTCGTCGACGTATCCGCTTGCCCGACGACACCACTTTCGATTGAACCGACGATGGGAACGGGTGTGGCCTGCCGTATGAGGTGCGCCCGTCTCCTCTGCAGAGGGACGTGATGATGACAGGACGATGGCCGATGAGACGACCGTATGCGTGTCTGCTGCCGCTGGTGCTTGCACTGGGTCTGACGGGGTGCGGCAGTGACACACCGGAAGGCGCCTCCGCGGCGTCCACCACTCCTGCGGCCGCCTCGGGGGCCAGAACGGCCGACGCCGGTGGAGTGACCCGTGTCGACATGAACGCGATATTTCCGCAGGGCGATGGTCGCGATCTGGTCCTGAACAACTGCCAGAACTGCCACACGTTTGTTCCCATCGTGGTGCTGCAGATGGATGCGGCGGGTTGGACCCGCAGCAGTGTGGATCACCGGGCGCGCGTCTCGAGCCTGTCTGACGCAGAATTCGAGCGGATCTACACGTATCTCAAGGCCAACTTCAATCCGCAGCGTCCGGTGCCTCGCCTGCCGCCCGAGCTGCTGGAATCGTGGACGTCCTACTGACACCCGGTCGGCGGAATCGGTGGCCCGTCTTCTGAGGGGCCGATGCCGCTGCATTCACTGACGTTCCTGCTGCTGCTTGCAGCGGGGCTGCCGATCTATCTCCGGGTGCCGGCCGAGCGGCGCGGACGCCTGCTGTTGCTGCTGAGCCTTGCGTATTTCGCGACGTTTCGGTGGGATGCCGTGCTGCTACTGCTCGGGACGGCCCTGGTGGGGTATGTCGCGGGAATACGGCTGGACCAGGACCGTCCGCCGCTGCATCGGCGTGCGGTGGTGACGCTGGCGGTGGGCCTGCTGGTCACCGGCCTCGCCGTGAATACCTCGGCAGCCTTCCTGGTCACGGCTGCCAATCAGCTGGTCGGCCGCGACGTGCTGCCGGTGCCGCAGGTGGTGGCCGCCGCAGGCGTGTCGTTCTACATCTTCACGTGCCTGAGCTATGTGATCGATGTCTACCGACGGACCACGCCAGCTGAACATCGGCCGGAGGCGCTGCTGTTATACCTGTCGTATTTCCCGAAGGTGCTGGCGGGGCCGATCGTCCGGATGGAGGCCTGGCGGGCCAGCCTGGATCGGGCCGGGCATCTCTCGCCAGCGGACCTCACCAGCGGAGCTCAGCTGCTGCTCTGGGGGCTGTTCAAGAAGGTCGTCGTCGCCGACCGTCTGGCCCCGATGGTCGACGCGGCCTACCGCTTGCCTGCGCTGAGTGCCCCGGCTGATCTGCTGCTCGCATCCTATCTGTTTGCCTTCCAGATTTACTGCGATTTCTCCGCCTACTCTGACATGGCGGTGGGGTGTTCGCGGATGCTGGGGCTGACCTTGCCCGAGAACTTTCAGCGCCCGTACCTGGCGGTCAGCGTCCGGGAATTCTGGGCACATCGCTGGCATCGCACCCTCTCCGCATGGTTTGCCGACTATCTGTATCGACCGCTCGGGGGCAACCGGCGTGGCGCGTGGCGCACGAGGTGGAATCTGATGGCGGTGTTCGCCTTGAGCGGGCTGTGGCATGGTGCGCACTGGACGTTTCTGGTGTGGGGAGGCTTGAACGGCCTCTACGTCTGGGTGGAGGACCTGTTGGGAGGCACGTCGCGGCGGACCGTCGGCGCCGACGGGGCCCCGTGGGTTCGGCATGCCCGTCGGCTTGTGACGTTCCATCTCATCCTCCTCTCGTGGATCTTCTTCCGGGCGGACACGGTGGACGCTGCGGTCACGATCCTGACCCGCATCGCGGCCGCAGGTGCCAGCCTTCCGACGCAGGTCTGGCTGCGGATGACCGAGCCCGCCTGGCTCGTGGCTGTGGCCCTGATTGGCGTGGTCATGGCGACGGATATCCTCGACGAGCGTCAGGCACTGCGGGAACACACGCATCAGTGGCCCGTGGCCGTGCAGTGGACCGTGGCATATGGCCTCCTGGCGATGCTTCTGGTAGCCGGGCAGTGGAACCTCACGCGGTTCGTCTACATGCAGTTCTGAGTGCGGCGCCCTGGATGGAGACACGTCATCAGCACCCACCCCACAGCGACGCGCCGGAGCTCATGGCGTCCGGTCAGGCGTGGCAGCGCTTCCGCCGTGCGGCCCGGCGTTTCGTCGCCGGGGCGCTGCTCATCTACGGGGGTCTCTACGGGCTGTCGGAATGGATGGTCTACCGGTTCGCGCAGACCAATCGCTTTTATGTGATTCAGTCGACGCCGCCTGCCGCGCATGACTGGATTCTGCTCGGGGCGTCACATGCGGCGGCTCTTGGCTATCAGGACATGGGGGCGCGGCTTGACGAGGTCACAGGTCTGCGTGTGATGAACCTCGGAGTGGCAGGCGGAGGCATTCATGTCAGTCGCCTGGTGTACGACTACTTTCTGACGAAGCATCGGACGCGCGGCGTCGTGTATGTGGCCGACGCGTTCACCTTCCATGCCGCGGCATGGAATGAAGCACGGCTGCAGGACCGCAGCCTGTTCGTCCGGACACCCTTTGATCGGGCCCTGCTGGTCCGGCTGCTTCGCGAGCCTTCGACGTGGACCGCCGGCCTCGCCTACGCGTCCGGATTTCCGAAAATCAACAATCACGAGCGATGGGTTCCCGACGTATCCGAGGACGAACAGACCCGATTCACCCGGCGCTATCGACCGGTGGCGCAGCTTGATGAGCAGCGCCTGGCCTACCTGTATCCCCGGGGCATCGATCTGGGGGCTCGCGCGAGATACCTCGCTGACCTCGATGCCCTTGTGCGAGAGGCCCGGGGGCTGGGGCAGCAGGTGCTGGTGCTGAAGCCGCCCCTGCCGGGGAGAATCGCGGCCGCCCTGCCTGACGAGGACGGGTTCACCCGAGCCTTGCAGGCGGTGCTGGCCCCGCATCAGGTGCCCCTGCACGATTTCAGCGGCGATCACTACGACGATGCGTTGTTCTACGACACGGATCACCTGAACCGCGAGGGTGTGCAGGCCTTCTTCGAACGGTCGCTGGCCCCGCTGCTTCGCTCGGCGGCACGCTGACTCCTGATGCGGCTGGTCTGCGGCGCCCCGCTGTCGCGGTGGCTTCCGCCGCCGCCCGGGATAGCCTCGGGGGACGGTATCCGCTCGGGGGCAACGGTCGGCGACGCCGCGCAGATTGTGACGCCATGCGTTCGACGTTTTGGTATCGTAGAAGAACTCTGATGACGGTCAGGCCCACCCTCCACGGGTGCGGCGCAGGGTCTCTCAACGCGCAAGTCAGGAAGGAGCGGCAGCATGACGGGTCGTGCACGGAACACGTGGCAGCGTGTGGCGGGGTCGGCGGTGTTGGTCTGGGTGGCTGCAGCCGGGATGGCGGCGCAGGGCAGCGCACCGGCCGCGTCGGCCGGGCAGGCGCCGGCCCCTGAGGTGACCTACGCGAAGCACATCGCGCCGATTCTGCAGCGCAGCTGCGAGAACTGTCACCGCGTCAATGGCGTCGCCCCGATGGCGCTGTCAACCTACGAGCAGGTGCGCCCCTGGGCACGGTCGATCAAGCAGCGCACGGGCATGGGGCCGCGGGCCGGTGTGATGCCGCCCTGGTATGTCGAGCGTGAAATCGGCATTCAGCACTTCAAGAACGACCCGTCGTTGAGCGAAGCCGAAATCGCCCTGATCGCCAAGTGGGCTGACAGCGGCGCCCCGCGCGGCAACATGACCGACCTGCCCACCGCCCGCGTCTGGAACGACACCACGTCGTGGCAGATTGGCGAGCCCGATCTTGTGGTGCGCACCGAAGAGCTCACCGTGAAGGCCGGATCACCCGACTGGTGGGGCGAGATTCCCCCGGTGGCGACAGGCCTGACCGAAGATCGCTATGTGTCGGCGGTCGAGGTGCGTGAGGTCAACGACGTCGCGACCTCGGGCACCGGACGCCACACGGTCGGTGGCCGCTATGTCTTCCACCACATGATCTGGCAGACCCGCCCGCTCAACTCACAGGATCAGACGGACCCGACCGACCCGTTCGATCTGGCCTCGCTCACCGGCAGCACCCCGGGCACTACGACGTGGCCGGTACACGAAGTGGGCCGCGAACCCGATTTCTTTGACCCGAAGTCGGCCCGCCTGCTCAAGGCCGGTTCGTCCGTTGTGTCCGACTCGGTGCACCTGCACTCGAACGGCCGTGACACGAAGGCCCGCCTGGAAATCGGCTTCAAGTTCATGCCGAAGGGCTACAAGCCCGAGTATCGTCCGTCACGCGTCGCACTGGGCAATGGCGTCGACATCGACATCATGGGTAACCAGGCCAACCAGGAACTGCACGCCTACACGGTGCTGACCGAGCACACCAAGATTCTGTCGTTCGAACCCCACCTGCACGCACCGGGGGCGCGCATGTGCCTCGAAGCCATCTGGGGCTACAGTGCCCAGACGATCAACTGCGTCGGCTACGACCATAACTGGGTGCGCGGCTATGACTATGACGACACGCATGCTCCGCTGCTGCCGAGGGGCACTATCCTGCACATCATCGGCTACATGGACAATTCGCCGAGGAACAAGAACGTGCCCGATTCGCGCAACTGGCAGGGTTCAGGCAACCGGTCGGTGGCGAACATGTTCATCGATCTCGGCAACCGCGTGTCGCTGACCGACGAGCAGTTCACCGCCGAGATGAAAGCGCGGCGCGAGTCGCTCAAACTCAACCGCAGTACGGTCATGATCGGCTGTCCGCTCTGCAACATCGACATTCCCGCACCGCCGCCGACGGCCGCGCCTCGCCAGCAGCAGTGACGATGATGCCGATGGCACGTATGCTGAGCGCCGCCTCCGCGCGGCTGTTACTGGTGCTGGTGTCCCTCACACCGGTGGCCATTCCGGCTGCCGGTGCGCAGGGCCTGACCTATTCCCGAGGCCAGACGGTCTCCCCGGCCTTCGAGGGCTGGGAGGAAGATGCCGACGGCTCGCGGTGGTTCGTGTTCGGCTACATGAACCGCAACTGGGAAGAAGAGCTCGATGTGCCGGTGGGACCCGACAACGGCTTCAATCTCGGCGGCGCCGATCAGGGGCAGCCGACGCGCTTCCTGCCGCGGCGCAATCGCTTTATCTTCCGCGTGGCGGTGCCGAAGGGCTTCACGGAGAAAGACGAACTCATCTGGACGCTGACGACCCGCGGCAAGACCGAACGGGCGTACGCGAGCCTCGCGCTCGACTACAAAATCGACGGAGTCGTCCGCGCCTCGGAAACAGGGGCGCTCGGTGCCGGCAGCAGCAGTCCCGAGGTGCGCGCGAACAAGGCCCCCACTCTCGAGGTGCAGGGAGCCAAGCGCCTCACGGCCCGCGTGGGCGAGCCTGTGACGCTGGTGGCCGTCGTCGCCGATGATGGCATTCCGAAGACCCGCGCCATCGGCGCAGGTGCCGCCGTCAGCAACACGGGCTCGTCGACCAACCTGTCGGCAGCCAATCGGGCCCAGCTCGAGGCGCTCCGCGCGCGTCGCGTCATGCTGCCGCCCTCCCGCATCACCGTGGGCAAGATCGTCGGCCTGCACGCCAGCTGGTCGGTCTATCGCGGTCCCGGCGCGGTGACCTTTGATCCCCCGCAGATCGCCCCGTGGGAAGACACCCGTACGGGTGGTAACTCGCCCTGGGCCCCGCTGTGGACCCCGCCCGACATGGGCGACGGTCGTGTCGGCGTGCGTGCCACGTTCCATCAGGCCGGCGAATATCAGATTCGCGTGCGCGCCGATGATGGCGCCCTCACCACCGACGGCATGGTCACCGTCGTCGTCGCGCCGAAGTAGGCGCGGTTCCCGTCACTCGGCCTCCCTCACCAGAGCCCCTCCGGCTCTGGCGAGGGTTGCCCTGCCCGGGCAGGCGTCATAGCATGAGGGGCCATGTCGACTCCGACCCTTGCCGTTGATCAGGCGCACCTCATGCACCCGCTGCACCACCCGTCGGCCTACGCCGGCACCCGCATCTGGGTGAAGGGGCAGGGCGCGCACATCTTCGATTCGCACGGACGCGATTACATCGACGGACTGTCGGGTCTCTGGAACGTGAACATCGGCCATGGCCGCTGTGAGCTCGGCGAGGCGGCGGCACGGCAGATGTCGATGCTGGCCTTCCACTCGGCCTATGCGGGAGGCAGCAACGAACAGGCGATTCGGCTCGCCGAGCGCCTGTGTGCCCTGACCTATCCGTCGATCAATACGTTCTTCTTCACCAGTGGCGGTGCCGAGTCGTCTGAAACGTCGTTCAAGACGGCGCGCTATTTCTGGAAGGCGCAAGGCAAGCCTGACAAGATCAAGGTCATCTCACGGAACCGCGCCTATCACGGGCTGACCCTGGCCGCGATGAGTGCGACGGGCCTGCAGGCGTTCTGGCCGATGTTCGAGCCGCGCACGCCCGGCTTCCTCCACATCGCGGCGCCCGATCCGTATCGCTACGAACAGAAGGATGCCTCGGTGAGCCCCGGCGTCGCCATGGCCAACGAACTCGAACAGGCCATTCTGCGTGAAGGGCCCGAGACGGTGGCGGCGTTCATTGCCGAGCCCGTGCAGGGGGCTGGCGGCGTGATTGTGCCGCCCGACGATTACTTTCCGCGCATCCGCCAGATCTGTGATGCCTATGACGTGCTGCTGATTGCCGACGAAGTCATTACGGGGTTCGGACGCACCGGGCGCTGGTTCGGGCTGCACCACTACGGTATCGAGCCCGACATCATGCAGTTTGCCAAGGGCATCACGAGCGGCTACATCCCGCTGGGCGGCGTGGGCGTGTCGGACCGCATCCGCGATGTCATCAATGGCGCGACGCCGGCACAGCGCTGGATGCATGCGTTCACGTATTCCGGACATCCCACCTGCTGCGCCGTGGCACTGACCAACATCGACATCATCGAGCGCGAGGGGATGGTGGAACGCGCCGCTGCCAGTGGCCGCCGCCTGCTGGCCGGGCTCCGTACGCTCGAGTCGCTGCCGCATGTGGGCCACGTGCGTGGCCTTGGGATGATGGCTGCGGTGGAAGTGGTGGCCGACAAGTCGACACGGCAACTGCACGCGCCGAGCCTCGGCGTGACGCAGAAGCTGATTGACGGCATGCTCGACCGCGGGCTCTATTCGCGTGCCGTCCTTGACTGCGTCTGCATTGCTCCGCCGCTCATCACGTCCGATGACGACCTCGACCGCATCGTGAACATCGTCGGCGAGACGGTCGAGGCGGTCGCAGCGGCGGTGGCCTGAGCCCGTCGTTCCGCGCCACCAGCCCTGTCCGGCATGAATTCAGGCCGGGCGTCAGAGCTGCGTGCCTGCCCGTCGCCTCCAGCGCGTGAGAGCCGGACGTGATGGTGTGAGCCGCTGGTGACCCCCCGTGAGGGCAGCGGTGGCCCTCAGGGTTTGGGCCTGGCGGCAAAGGGGCCGGCGGTGGGCCGACCCTGTGTGTTGGCGAGTGACCCGAGCTCGGCGGCCACGCCCCTGGCGATGGCGGCCGTCTCGCTGCCGGCCTGGAAGCAGGTGAAATCGGGCCGGTCACGCCATGCCAGCGGTCCGCACAGCCGCACACCGGCGGCGAGCGCGGCGTCGTGCACGATGTTGATGGCGCGTTCATAATCGGGCTGCCCCTGTCGGTAGCCGGTGAAATTGGCCAGGTCGCCGCTGGCGGCGAAGATGGCGGTGACACCGGGCACGCGCGCGATGGCCTCGGCGTTCTTCAGCCCCTCGAGTGTTTCGATCATCAGGATGAGCACGATGTTGTCGTTGGCGGTGGCGCGATAGCCCCCGGGCACGGCTCCGTACATCGCCGCGTCGAACGCCTGCCCGCCGCCGTTGCTGCGGCGCCCGAGGGGCGGGAAGTACGTCCAGTCGACGACGGCGCGGGCTTCCTCGACGGTATCGACGGTGGGCACCACCAGCACGAGGGCGCCGGCGTCGAGGGCATGCTGAATTTCGCGCTCATCGGTGTAGGCCACGCGCACGCCCGGCACGGCGGGGGCATGCGGGCATGTGCGCCACATGCGGGCCACCGCCTGCCAGTCGCGCTGGTCGTGCTGCATTTCGGTCCAGATGAAGTCGTAACCGGCCTGGGCCATCGCGCAGTAGATGCTGGGATCGGTGGCGCCGAACAGGGTGCCGCCGGTCACCTTGCCCCCGGCCATCATCTTGAGCTTGACCGGATTCCAGATGGCCGCACCTGCGGGGGCTTCGAATGCCGTGCCGAACCTCCAGGTGGCGGGATTGAAGGGACCGGTGTTGGTCGCGCCGGCCGGGGCGGCGTCCCGTGCGCGGCTGTCGGTGCCCGCCGGGGCCGCCAGCGGAAATGTCGAGGTGCCCGGCGCCGCGTTGGTGGCGTAGGGATCAGCAGAAGGCGCAGGGGGCGCACCCGAGGGGCGTTGCGGTGCCTGCGCTCGGGCAGTGACGAGCGAGGCCGCGATCAGGACACAACTGGCAGCAGCAGACAGACGTCGGGACATGGCAGCCTCCGCAGATGCTGCGGATGCTACCACGCCCCGACAGGCGTGCCCGCTAGAAGCGCGAGGATCGCACCCAGTGATCGGCGCGGGCCCAGCTCTTCTCGAAGTCAGCGTCGACGGCGGCGTCCTTCTTGCCCTGTCCGGCGAGGGCCTGCTTGAGCCCAAGCAGCGACCAGCCGTTGTGCGGATGCTGATCGAGGTCGTCGCGGTAAACCTTTTCGGCCTCTGCAAAACGCTTCAGCTCGATGAGGGCGGCGCCGAGCCAGTGCCGCGCCGGGAAGGGGATGGGCTCAGGTTCGTCGTACTCAAGCTCGTCATCAAGCTGCACGGCCTTCTCGAACAAGGGAATGGCGGCCTCGGTCTGCTTGCTGGCGACCAGCATTTCGCCTTCCAGAAGATTCGTCAGCACGCCCAGCAGGCGCTTGGCCGGGTTCGAGCGGAAGTCCTGCGACGTGGTCGACTCGAGCTTCTTCACGCGGTCGAGATGCAGTCGCGCATAGTCGGGCTCACCGAGCTTGAGGCGGGCGTAGCCCTGCGCAAACTCCCAGGCGCCCTGCGGAAAGTGGCGTTCCTGCTTGTTTGTCACGGCAAGCACCTCGTCGAAGCGGCCGAACCGGATGAGGGTCAGGACGTGATAGACGGGGTCGCCCGTGCGCTTCGCGTAGTCGCGTCCGGCCTGCACGGCGATGGCTCCCTGTCCGTCCATCGAGGCGGCGTAGAGCAGCATATGCAGGTTGTGTTCGGGATAGATGGCGAAACCTTCGCCGTAGTCGGCCTTGAGGTCCGAGTGCCACGCCTCGAGGTTCGATCGGACGGAATCTGACCAGCGACCCACCTCGTTCCAGGTGTGCGAGGGCATGTGCTGGATGTGGCTCGCCCCGGGGATACTGTCGCCCAGGTACTCGGCGCAGGCCTCGGCGAGGCTGGGCCGCTGGGTCGATTCGGTGGCGTGCACATACAGATGGCAGGCGCCGGTGTGCTTGTTGTCTTTCGCCAGCACCGACTCGAGCACGCCGTGCAGGCGCTTGATGTTCGGAGCGTTCACGTCGCGACGACCGCGGCGTGGTTCCAGCAGGAAGAGGGCGTCGCCGTAGAGGGTGACGGCGTCAAGGTCGTTCGGGTGCTTCTCGGCCAGCTTGCGCATCGACTCGGCATAGGCCTCGTCCTGGACGCGCCGCGTCTTCGGGTCGAAGTTCGGCACATAGCGCGGGCTGAGCGCCTCGATGAAATCACGTTCAATGGGCGACGCCTGGGCCTTGAGGCTGATGGCCTTCTGCAGCGCGTAATAGGCGAAGGGCGACTGCTCGGCCGGCATCGGGCCGTTCAGGTATGACCCCCAGGCCCACGCCTCACCCCAGTAGCAGATGGCGCACGACGGATCGCGCTTCCAGGCTTCGCGGAACGAGCGCACGGCATCGAGCCTGGCGAAGGCGTACATCATCTGGAAGCCCTGGTCGAAGAACTGCTGGGCTTCGGGCACCTTGGAGGAAATGGGACGGTGGAATGGCCCGAGAGCGGCGGGCATCAGGGCGATGGGCTCGGCCACATACTTGGGCACCGGGCCCGGGTCAGTGGCGTTGACAGCGGGTGTCTGTGCGAGGGCGGTTGTAGCCCAACATGAGACGAGAACGAGCGCGAGGCCGGCACGGTTGCGGATCATGGCTTCTCCCTGGGCGATACGCCCATGAGAGAAAATGATACTTGAAACAACCGGCGCGGGATGTTGTTCAGAACTGAAACAGTCGGTTGACCTTGACGACAAAGGCCCGGTTGCGGAGCCCCGGGTATCCCCGCACCGTCGTATCGCGCTCGTCCGTGTAGACGACAAAGACCTCGCTGCCGGGCCGGTACTCCCAGCGGAAGCGCACGTTGCTCGAGAAGGTGCGGTCGTTCGAGCTGTACTGGACCAGGGCACTGAGGAAGCGCAGCGGTGTGAACGCATAGTCCACGCGCGCGCGCAGCAGGGCCGTGGTGAAGTCGCCGGCCGTCAGGGTGCCGCGGTTCAGGGTGACCGAGGGTTCGACCGAAAACTGCTTGGTCAGGGCGACGCGGGCGCCGCTGACCGTAAGACTGCTGAGCAGGCCGTCGTAGAACTGCCCGAGGCGCAGAGCCACAGTGCCCGAGGCACGCCGCTGCTGGCCGAAGGCATAGCTGGCGGTCATGGAGCTGAAGCGGTAGTCGCCCGGCTGGATGCTCACGCCGCGTGCCACCGTGAAGGGCCGCACCAGCAGTTCCTGGTCGTTCGAGGCATCGATGATGATCTGGTCGCTGCTGTTGTATTCGGTCAGGAAGCGCACGCCGTTGCTGCTCGACTCGATCTGCCGGCTGCGGTTGACGACATACTCGCCGGAGGCCTCGAACAGATAGCGGCGTACGCGACGCCCGCGTGGCATGCGCGGGCTGAAGCGGCCCGACATGAAGCCGCGGCCGAATCCCCGGCGTTGCACAAAGCCCACTTCGGGATAGAAGTTGGTGCCGACGTCGAGGTAGTCGGCGCGGAATCCGTAGCGGTCGGCCCCGTATTCGAAGCGGGCCTGATAACTGTCCTCATCGCCTGAGCGGTTGGGTGATTCGCTGCGGGCGTAATAGGCGTTGGCGGAGATATTCTGGAAGAACGAGAAGGCCCCGTCGATGCCATACGACTGGTTGGCGCCGGCGACCGTCGGCGAGATCGAGCGGTTGGTGAACAGCACACCGATGTTGCTGCGACGGAGGATATCTCGGCGCACGCGCACCACTGAGTAGTTGGTGCGCGGGGTGCAGGCACTGTAGGGCGGGCGGCACGCGTCGGCATCGACGCCGGTCGTCGTTTCGTAGCCGGTTTCCATGTTCATCAGGCCGATGGCGGTGCGGCCGACCGTGCCGGTGACGCGACCGCCGGCCATGATCGGCACCTGGCGCCCGTTGTTGAGCCCGATACGCCTCGTGAAGAACACCTGCGGCGCATTGTTGCTGGCCGTCGTCTGCCCGCTGAATCCGCCCTGGGTCGTCGGACGGGCGAACTCGAAGGTGCCGCGGCCTTCCAGAAAGAAGTCGCGCTTCTCGGGAAAGACAATGGGAAAGCGGGTGAGATTGACCTGCTGCTCGTCTACTTCCACCTGGGCAAAGTCGGTGTTGACGGTGAGATCGGCGGTGAGGTTCGCACTGATGCCGTACTTCGCGTCGAGGCCGCCGGTGCCGATCAGGCTGTTGTTGACCGCTGGTGTCTTGGTCAGATCTGACGTCACGCGCGAAATCGCGTACGGCTTGAGTTCGATATTCCGGGCCGCCGGAGGCAGGTCGAGCCCGACAAGCGTGGCGGCCGCGGACACGCGGAAGATGCTGCTGACGCCGCCTGTCGCGGCGGGAATGAACGTGATGTGCGTCCATTCATTCTTCCGGCGGATGGAACGACGGATCTGAATACCCCATTCCTGATTCGGGCCGGAGATGTAGCGGATGGACCGGAAGGGGATGGCGATCTCGGATGTCCAGCCCCCCTCGAAGCGTCCGGTGCGGACAAACCACACGGGGTTCCAATCGCTGTTCGGGTTGCCCTCGTTGCTGACCACCTGATCGGCACGGGCTCCGAGAGGATTGGCGTAGAAGTGAAACCCGTTCCGGCGGTCGTGGAAGGTGTCGAGCAGTGCGCCGAAGATGTCGTTCTGACGCAGTTGGGCGGTGTCGCGTCGGTACTCGTTGGCGGTCCACTGCTCGGGAGGGGCCGACTCCCAGCAGCGGCACGTCACGTAGAAAAACTTGTCGTCGTAGCTGACCCACGCCTCGGTCTTCTCGGTCGACTGGGCGCCTTCGCGGGGCACGGTCTGAATGAATCCGGTGATGGGCGGCGTGTCCCGGTAGAAGGCTTCATCGAGCGTGCCGTCGATGGCGAGCGGTTCGGTGAGCTTGGTGGCGCGAATGACCACCCGCCCGTTCTCGCCACGAACGATGACCTCGGGTGCGGTCGGGGCCGGCGGATCCGGAGCACCGGGCAGATTGAACGAGCGCAAGGCGTTGCGATCGGGCCCCTCAGCCGACGGCGCCGTGCGGGCACCGCCCTGTGCGGCCACCCGCGAAGGCACGGCCAGCGCCACGCAGGCCACGAGTCCGAAGGTGAAGATGACGCTGCGTCGAACTGTCCGTCCTGCCCGTGTGCCGTATCCGACCATACTGATGACTGGTGCCCTCTCGACCGCCGCCGCAGACCGCTGCCGCGGAAACCTCCACCTTGCGCTACAAGGGGCGGCACCTCAGCCGCAAGCCCAACTCGCCGCAGGACGAACCGCGCAGATTCTAGCAGGTTGACCGCCCGTGCCGAGGAATTCCTGTCGTGGCCCTGACGGGTTCTGATAGCCTTCCCCTGCCCGATCCGACTGGAGATACCGATGTCGCTGTCTGCTTCCCGTGTGCGCGTGCTGGTCCTGTTCCTGCTTCCGCTCGCCGTTTCGGCGTCGGCGCAGCCTGCTGCCGGCACCGAGACCCGCGTGCCGGTGCACGAGGAACCGCGGCATCACCTGATGCTCGACACGCCGACGCTGCGCATCCTCGACATCCAGATTCCTCCCGGGGACCAGACCCTGTTTCACACGCACGACACCGCCATCCTGTATGTGCCGATCGCACGCAGCCAGACACGCGGACAGGACTGGGGCGGCGCGTGGAGTGGGGGAGGGGCCGCTGCCGCACCGGTGGCGCCTGCCGCCGCTGCGCCGCTGCCCGCTCCGGGGCCCGCACGTCCCCAGCGGGTCAACAGCGTCACGACCTATGTCGATACGCCCTACACCCACCGGGTGCACAACGTCGGCTCGTCACTTTTCCGCCTGATTGGCATCGCCAACCGCACGGCCGGTGATGCCTCGGCCCCTGTCACCAGCGGTGCCGCGCCGGAGCTCGAGAATCGCTACTATCGCGCCGAGCGCCTCGTTGTGGCCCCCGGCATGTCGATGCCCATCGCCACCCACGCCGGCCCGATCGTCCTCGTGATGCAGACGCCGGGGACTGCCGCGATTGACGGAGCCTCGTGGCATCCGCTCAACGGGTCCGGAGATTTCGCGCGCATCGACGGCGCGTCTGCACACCGCCTGCACAACCGGGGCGCTGCCGAGATCGAAGTCGTCGCTGTCGCCGTCAAGGGGGCACGCTGAGACAGGGCGTGACCCTCTGGGAAGCGTGGCGCGGCGCGTGGGCTGAGGCCGCGGGCACGATCAGCGCTGCCGCGTCAGCAGGTCGCGGCGCTGCCGCAGCACGCGCTGCATAGCCGCAGGAGGCTTGAGAGTGAGCGCCTTGTCGATGGCGTCGAGCGCGCGCGGTGTGTCACCCGCAACGGCATAGGCCGCAGAGAGTGAGTTGAGGGCCTCGACATTCCCCGGCGACAGCGCGACGGCTTTCTCGAGCCGGGCGATGGCCTGCGGAATGCGTCCCTGCTGCAGCAGCACACTGCCGAGGTTTCCGTAGGCGACGCCGTATTGCGGGTCGAGTTCCACGGCGCGCTCGAGTTCCCGCACCCCCTCATCCACCTGCCCGGCCATGGTGAGGGCGGTGCCGAGGTTGTAGTGCGCCGGTGCTGCCGCAGGCCGGCGTGCCACCGACGCACGGAAATGCCGCACCGCATCGAGCGGCCTGCCCATGTCCAGATAGAGCACCGCCACATCGTCGTGCAGCTCCACGTCGTCCGGGGTGACGGTGAGCATGGTCTCGTAGCCGATGATGTCCTCGGCCACCATCTTTGTGGTGATCTCGCTGGTGAGGCGTGCCCGATCGGTGTCGGAGCGCGCCAGCAGCTGGAACCACAGGTCGCCCATTTCATCGCGGGAGCGCTGGCCCCACAGCACGCGGGTGGGCGTGAGGTCGGGGTTGCGGGGATTCCCGCTGGAGTTGTTGTAGGTGAAGGCCATCGAGAGACGCGTGCCGCGGGGCAGCGACAGCGGCGTGATCAGGCGGTAGACATGCTGCCAGCGGAAGTCCCAGTCGGTGATGTGCATGACACGCTGGGTGCGTCCGTCGGGAAACGTGGCCTCGCCGATGATTTCGGTGGCGCGATAGTGCGCGTGCGGCTGAATGGCGAGGATGTCGGCATCCACGGGAAGGGTATAGGTGTCGCGAATGGTGTAGACCGCATCCCCGGGCGCGATGTCGATGCCCTGCGAGCCCAGCCGCAGAATGGTCGGCGTGCGCGTGGGCGGTGTCTCGCTGAAATAGAGCCCGATGGCGGGACGCACGTCTTCGACCGCGCCAGAGGGCTGCATGTGCAGCTGCACGACGAGATCGCTCCCGGGCTCGATCGTCCACGCCAGGTCTGGTGAAACGAGCGGGGCCACCTGCCCGGGCGTCCATCCGAGGAAGTGGCCGTCGGGATATTCAGCCGTGCGTGGCATGAGGCCGTCGTAGCCGGGCAGCGGGTCGGCAGCGTCGAGGCGCCGTGACGTGGGTGTGCGGTCGACCCTGATATTGGCGTGGTGCACCACGCGGGGATTGCCCGGATGGAACTCGATGCCCCGCACGTAGCGGCGCTCGCGGATGGGGACCGGCAGCGCAAAGATCCGGAACGTATCGGAGGGGTCGGCGTTCAGCACGAACGCCTCGGGCAGTGTGACGATCAGGTCGGGCGTGCCCAGCAGCCAGCCGTCGGCAAAGGTCGGGGGGCGCGGGGCCGCGGCCGGGTCACCTTCGGGGGTGCCAGCGGTGACCCACGCCTCAAGCCGATCGAGTTCGCCGGCGCTCAGAGGCCGCTGATCGGCAAAGTGACCGATGGCCGGGTCGACCTTCCATGGCGGCATGAATCGCGACCGGGTGACCTGAACGACCTGCCGGGCGCGCTGCCGAACCTCGCGATAGGTCGTCAGGCTGAAGGGCCCAGGTCCTCCGGCGCGATGGCAGGGCGTGCAGGCCTCGAAAATGACCGGGGCGACCTCGGGCCAGGCGGGAGGCGCTGTGGCGTCCCTGAGGGCTTCCTGAGAGCCAGGCGCGATGGTTGCCGAGGCCGAGGAGGCCTGCGGCAGAAGGGGCCTGGCGGCTGAACCGGGGTGACCGGGCGGATGCGCCGCCCACGCCCGGGCCTGGGCCCCGACCAGGCTCAGGCCGAGCCACAGCAGGAGCGTTCCCGCAAGGCGCTGTCGGCTCACGGTTTCAGCAGGTCTGGCAGGAAGCATCCGACGGCTCGTGTGGACGCAGGCACCACCGGCTGCCCTGCGAGGAGCTGCGTCAGCGCCTGATTGAGGTCGCGCGAGCGGGGCGCAGGTCGGTCGATGCCGAAGTCGGTGTAGCGATCATCGATTCGCCCGCGATAGACCATCTGGCCCGAGGCGCTGACGACCGCGACTTCCGGCGTGACAGTGACCCCCGTGTGCTTGACCAGCGCGCCGCGAGTATCGCGGGCGACCGGAAGCTGCAGGCCGAAGCGTCCGACATGCGTGCGAATGACGGCCGGTGTGTCGGACGCGACGGGATACACCACCCAGAACTGAACACCCTTCGGCACATAGTGCGTGGAGAGCCGCGTCAGTTCCGGCGCGTAGCGATTCGAGATGGGGCAGTCGGTGGTGGTGAAGACGAGCACGCGGGCCCGTATGCCCTGAGGCACGGCCAGCGGGTCAACCGGCATGCCGTCAAGCCCGACGACGCCGTCCACGGCGGTGACAGGGGCGAAGGCTGCTGTGATGGGCAGGGCGAGGCTGGCGAGGAAGTGTCTTCGGCGAACACCCATGGCGGGGCCCATGGGGACAGTATAGGCCGGGCGACCCCTCAGAAGAGGCGTCGCCCGGTCCAGCGTGTTTACCAGGTCATGTCGAGGCCGACACGGATGATGCGGCCCTGCAGGATGATGGAGGGCTGCAGGTAGTTGGCGGCACCGAACTGCATCGACGCAACGGACGAGTAGTCGTCCGAGTTGAGGGCGTTGAAGAAGTCGAGGCGCGGATTGGCGGTGATGCCCTTGAAGGTCACGCGCTTGTTGAACGAGACGTCCAGCTGGCGCAGGCGCGGGGTGTATTGCGTTTCCGGCGCACGCAGCGGCACGTTCAGCGAGGCCACGCCGGCGTCGCGCATGGCCTGGGCCAGCGCCGGAGTGTCGGCGTTGGCCGGCGTCAGCAGGCGGAAGGTGCTCTGGCCGCGGGGATTGTCAAAGCCGGTACCGGCGGTGAAGCCGCCGTAGGCCTGAGCCGCCGAGCCCATCAGGTAGCCGTTGAGGTCCTGGTAGGCGACGCTGAGCGAGACGCCGTAGGGCAGCGGATAGACCACGGTGCTCTTGAACTGCTTGAGCCACGGCAGGCCGCTCTGGCTCTGGTCGCAGAACAGGCTCAGGTTCGGGTTGTAGCTGGCCGCCGCACAGGTGTTGTTGAGCGACCGTTCGATGTTGAAGCCACCGAAGGCCCGGACACCCTTGATGCGGGCCTGGTAGTTGATATCGACACCGTTATAAGTGCGCTTCATGTCTGCGCTGGTGCTGTCGACGTTGGCGACACGGCCACGGAACTCGGGCCTCAGCACCCACACCGGCACTGTGCCGCCGAGCGGATTGGCGGTCTCGAAGCGCGTCCAGCTGTTCGCGTTCGTCTCGGTGTTCACGCGGAGCGTGAGGTCGCGGAACGAGATGCGGTAGTACTCGGTCGCCAGCGAGAAGCCGCGGAAGAGTTCGTGGCTGACGCCCACGTTGATCGGCAGCGAGTAGGGGCGCTGAATGCCCGGGTCGAACTGCGCGAGCGAGCGGCGGCCGAAGTTCGAGGGCAGGTTGGCGAAGTTGATCTCGCAGCCGGCCGTCAGATAGACGCAGCCGCGTTCACCCTGGGCGATATCGTCGCCGTTGACGTCGGTCCACGGCAGGTTGGCGCTCGTCAGGGTCGTGGGGTTGTAGAGCTGGGCAAACCCGGTCGTCTGCGCCGTCATGAACCGGTTCAGGCCAAAGCGAACAGCCGTGCGTCCATCACCTGACAGATCGTAGACGATTGAGAAGCGCGGCGAGAAATCCTTCCACGTGGGGAAGGCGATGTCGCCGTAGGCCGGCACATCAGCGAAGCGCCCGACCTGGCGGCTCTGGCCGACGATGGTCTGCTTGTTGAGGTCCCAGCGCAATCCGTAGTTGACGGTCAGCCGGTTCAACGTCCACGAATCCTGCGCGTAGATGCCGAGGTTGGCGTCGAGGTCCTCGCGGACTTCGAGGGGCGTGTTGAGCACGGTGACCTGGAAGGGCACGCCGCGGTTGTACGACTGATAGAGGTCGGCGTTGGCATTGTTCCAGCGGCGATACTCGCCCCACTGGAACTGGTAGCCGACCTTGATGTTGTGGGTGCCGGTGACCGACGAAATCGAGCCCTGCACGTTGTAGCGGTCGGGGTAGTTGCCGAGCTGCGCCGACGAGGCATTCCACAGCAGGCCCGTGGCCACGTCGTTCTTGCGCACGTTCTGATACCAGGCTGGCGTGTTGCGTTCTGCAAAGACGCCGGGCTGATAGCGGTTGTCGTAGCGTTCCATGTTGAACGACGCACCCTGCTCGAGCAGCAGGCGCGACGACAGCGTCGAGGTCCACTTGACCGAGCCGGTGCCGAAGATCGGTGTGTTCCAGATCACCGACGCCGTGCGGGCATCGGTCAGCGACCCCATGGCGTGGCCGCGGAGGCGCAGCGCGCGGTCGGCATAGATGGCCAGCTTGTTCTTCTCGCTGACCTGCCAGGTGAAGCGCACCACCGGGTTGTCCATCTTCTCGTCGGAGATGCCCTGTTCGCAGCCAGAGGCCCCGGCCAGGCAGTTGGCGAAGGCCTGCGGCACGTTGGCACCTGAGGCGATGGTGAACGTGTTGGCGATCGGACGGTCGTAGCGGGCCTTGCGGTAGGCGCCGAAGAACCACAGTTTGTTCTTCATGAGCGGACCGCCCAGTTCGAGATTGGCTTCGTAGAAGTTCGAGATCTGGTCGACGCGGGCCACCCCGAGGCTCCTCAGATTGTCGGTGAGGTTGTTGCCCTGCCACGAGTTGGGCGACTTGAAGGCGCGCAGGCCACCGCGGAACGTGTTGCCGCCGTCCTTCGGAATCAGATTCATATTGACGCCGCCAGTCAGCGTCTCGGCGTTGCCGCCGGCCGTCTGATACACCGCTTCCTGCGTCATGGCTTCGTTGTGGTACGCCTGCACGGCGCCGTCGCCCATCAGCCCGTTGGTCATGAGGCCGTCGACGAGCACGACGGTCTGGGCGCCGCCCTGACCGCGCACGGCAAAGTAGGTCTGCTGCATGGCGCGCGAGCCGCCCACGTCAGGCACGTTGAGCGTGACGCCGACGACGAGCTGGCCGAGGCCCTGAATGGTGCCGGCGGTAGGCACGAGCGTCATGACTTCGCGCGACAGCTGCACCTGCTTGACGTTGGTCTGCACGTCGACGATGGGCGCGGCACCCGACACGGTGACGCTCTCCTGCAGGGCGCCGACGGTCAACTCGACGTTGATCGTGGCCACGAAGTTGGCACCGAGTTCCACCTTGTCGCGCACCTGGGTGTTGAAGCCCGGCAGCGAGTAGGTCAGGGTGTAGGTGCCGGGGCGCAGGTCGACGATGCGGTAGGCCCCGTTTTCGTCGGTGACGGCTGAACGGACTTTTTCAATGAGGACCGGGCTGGCGGCTTCCACGGTGACCCCGGGCATGACCGCCCCGGAGGTATCTCGCACCACACCTGCAAACGCACTCTGCGCCCAGGCTGCGGCAGGTAGCCCGGCGACCAGCACCAGTGCGACCAGGGCAGCCTTGATGGTCTGTCTGAATGACATTCGTCCCCTCCTGAAGTACACAACATGCAAAGGCGGCGGGCATCGGCAGGCCACGGGCCTGCGTCACACCGCCGCAGCGGAACCGAATCAGACTACGCAGGATGTCTGCGAGAGTCAATTGACAAATTGCATCGAAAGACACGCTGCGGCGCAGGCTGCGACGCGTCGCGCGGCGTGTGGCGTGGCAGCGTCAGAACGTGCGCGCGTCGAGCCTCGGCACAGCCGTCGTGCGGGGGAGAGGTGCAGGGAGAACGCGATCGACGGGGCGGCAGCAACAGGGGCCGCGCGTCGGGGCAGGGGGTGACCTGCCGCGGCCCCCTTCGGATGGGGCGCCGCGGCCGGTCGGATGATGGCTACTTGACGGTGACCTTGACGTGCACGTTCGTCCAGCAGCACTGGAAGCCGCCGCCACCCTCACCGGTGGCGTCGTTCGACTGGGCGCGGAGGACGTATTCCCCCGGGGTGCTGAAGGTGGCCGTGGTGCTCGCCTTGCCGTTGGCGGCAAAGTCGATCTTCGGGCGCTCCTGTGCGAATTTGACGCTTGCCGGGCCGCGGTGCAGGTGCCACTGCAGCGTCGCCGGGGCTGCCGGCTTCCGCAGCGATCCTGGCTCTTCGTGGGCATCGTCCGACACAAAGAGGTCGAGAGCCACGGGGCTGCCGACCGTGCCGGTCAGTTCCTTCGCGATGCCCAGCGGGGGGCCCGTGAAGGTCTTGCCGCCCTGGTCGAATGCCAGCACCGGTGGCTTGTTGCCCATGGCGGCGTCCTTGAAGGGTTCCACCACGTAGTCGGCCCCCATGTTCATCGGAATCGACTCGGTCTTTCCGTTCGACACGATGGTCCAGGTGTAGGTACCCTTCATGTCCTGCGGCACGATGACGGCGAACACGCCCCAGCCGCGGCGCTGGTTGAAGTGCGTCGGCTGGCCCATGTCAGGCCCTCCGGGTTCGACGCGATTGTTCGGGCCGACGGGAATGTCGAGGGTCTGCCTGGTGTTGCGATTGAAGTAGCCCATCAGGGCCGCGCGGCGGCCGTCGGGCAGGTAATACCAGCCTTCGTAGGCCGGGGTCAGGCTCTCGCCTGACTCTCTGATGACCTGCAGGGGCAACTGAGCCGACACCGTATGCACGGCCGTCAGCACCGCGCCGGTAAGAACCAGTGCCTGACAGACGCGCGTCGCCATGGTTCGATACGCCATCCGGAATACTCCCGACAATAAAACACGCATGAAGAAAAAAGGGGTGCCCCGGGCGGGACACCCCTTTGAGAATTGCCCCGCCGGTTACTGCTGGCGGTCGCTGGTTGTGCCGGCCAGCTTGGCCTTGCGCTTGTCGACCTCGACCTTGAAGTCGGCGTCATCCATGTAGGTGATGTTCACCCAGGCATGGGCCATCTCGTCGACGGTGCGGTCGCCCCAGCCCACCCACTGATTCGGGTCAGGATTGTTGGGGTTGTTCTTGGTGTTGTCGTGCCACGACGTGATGCGCAGCACCGTGCCCTTGGGCAGCAGGGGCGCGTAGTCGTCGGCATACACGTAGTTGGTGTGCCAGTTGAAGTTGTAGTTGCTCACCATGCTCAGCATCTGCGTCTGGCCGTTCGGGAGGATGGCTTCCATCGACATGGCCTTGCCGCGCAGGTGCATGTGCGGCTGGAAGTTCTCGATGCGGCCCGCCTTGCGCATCACGTGGAAGTTCTGCGTGACCGACATCGAGTTGGGCGCGATGTCGAGGTTGCGGTTGCCGCCGGCGATGCCGCTGTAGAGCGACAGCATCTGACGGAACTTGGGTTCCTGGCCCTTCGGGTAGAAGTAGATCGCCATCTCGACGTCGTCGGTGATTTCCTCACCTACGGCGTGGTAGTGGATGTCCCACACGATGGACGAACCGGGGAGCATCAGCTTGCCGCTGTTCTCGCGGGCCACTTCGCCCTGCTTGCCGACGGCCCATTCCATGAAGAGACCCGGACCCGGGTCGTCGCCGTTGTTCGGGGTCGCGGCGAGTGACGAGGCCTCGGTCTGCTGCAGACGCGCCAGCGCATGGTGGGTGATCTTGCGGCCACGCACCGAGCCCGGACGCATTTCGATCGCACGCACGTAACGCGGTTCGGTGATGCCCGTCGGCACCACGGGCTTATACCAGGCATCCTGCGCCTGCGCGGGCATCGTGTACTTGGGAGACTTGATGATCAGGTCGGGCTTGCCGTAGTTCTTGGCGAAGTTCCAGTCCTGGTCGCTCGGCCACTGCACCGGGGCCGGCATGTCCTTCATGTCGCCCTTCGGCGCACCGGCGTCGACCCACTTGACGATCGTGGCGATTTCGGCGTCCGAGATGGAGCGGTCGTTGGCGAAGTGCTGGATGCCGACGTTCTTGTCAATGTGCCAGGGCGGCATCTGACGGGCCGCCACGCGTGACTTGATCGACCGCGCCCAGGGACGCGATTCCTCGTAGGTCACCAGCGACATGGGGCCAATTGAATCCTTGCGGTGGCATGACTCGCATGCCTTCTGGAAGATCGGCGCGACGTCCTTGGTGAACGTCACCTGCGCGGGCTGGTTCTGCGCCGCAGCAGGAGCGGCGACGAGCGCCAGTCCCATGGCGCCGAGCCATGCGGCCCAGCGGAAACGAGCATCTGCCATAAGCTCTACTCCCTCAGTGATAGTGACCGACCGGAATCTGACCGGACCAGCAACCGTCCGAATGGCCTCGGAGTGTAGCCCGCCCCGGCGGCGCTTGTCACGCGGAAATCTTCGACCCGGTCCAGGCTGATTCCCGACGTTCACGGGACGGGCAGGTGCGGTATTCTCCGGTCATGCGTTCACCGCTTCCGTGGTCGGTGCTGCTTGGGGGCCTCGCTGGCTCGCTCTGGATGGGTTCGCTGCTGCTGGCCGCGCAGGCCCAGCCCCCCCGGTCGCCGATGCCGCCGGTGCCCACCGCCTCGACCATGGGGACGGCCTCGGTGCAGGACGTCCGCTATGTCTGCCCCATGCATCCCGATGTGATCGAGTCGGCCCCCGGCGCCTGTCCGCGGTGCGGCATGACCCTCGTGCCGGGCAATCCGCTCGGGACAGCCAACTATCACCTGCGCGTCGAGACTGTTCCGAGGGTCGTGAGGGCCGGCCAGCCCACCACGTTCCGGTTTCATGTGGAAGACCCCGTGTCGCGCTCGCCAGTGACCGACTATGCCGTGGTGCATGACATGCCCTACCACGTCTTCGTCCTGAGCCGCGACACATCCGTCTTCATGCACGAGCACCCGGTGCGCCAGCCCGACGGGGTGTTTGCGCTGACGGTGACCCTGCCCAAGCCCGGGCACTATGTGCTGATCTCCGACTTTTTTCCGGTGGGCGGCAGCGGACAGGTGCTGCTGACGCCGGTGGTCACCGCCGGCTTCGACGGCGACGTGCAGGCACAGGTGCCCACCCTGACGCTCGACACATCCTGGACCAAGCGCGAGGGCGGCGTCATCGCCGAATTGCGCACCTCCCCGACGTCGCTGGTCGCCTCCGAAGACCTTGACCTGCCCCTGCATTTTGTCGACGAAGCCACCGGCCAGCCTGTCAGAGACCTGCAGCGCTACCTGGGGGCCTTCGGCCATGCGCTCATCGTCAACGAGGAACTGACCGAATACATTCACGCTCACCCGGAGGAAACGCTGGAGGGCACGGACATCAAGGAAGGGGGCGGGCCGGACGTCACCTTCCACACCCTGTTTCCGAAGGCCGGGCGCTACAAGGCGTGGGTCCAGTTCCAGCGGGGTGGCAAACTGTCGACCGTCTCCTTCACGTTCCGCGTGCTGCGGCAGGGCGAAATCGTCACGGGCGGTCAGTAGCGCCCGTCCGGGGGCGCTGCTCAACTCCGGAACTCAGAACGTACTGGCCGTGGTCGGGATCCGAATGAGATGCACCGCGGGAGTGGCCGTACGCGGGGTGGTTGCGTCGCTGGCCACGTAGGCCGTGACGCGCAGCGTGGCGCCCTTCGGGAGCGGCACCGGATCTTCGTAGACATACGGCGACGGCCAGACGGCCGAGGGTTCCCTCAGCCACAGCAGCGGCCGCACCGAGCCGTCCGGCAGATACGCCGACACGTCCACTGAGACCAGTCCCTCGATCGGGTCAATCCACAGGGCCTGGAGCGCCGAGGTCTCGGGCCACAGCCACTCGCCGCGTGTGCGCGCGCGGGCTGCGCCCGGGGCCACGGTGACGGCAGGCGCGGCAAACGAATCGGCCGTCGCCACGCCTGTGCCACCGTCGGTGCCGGTGTAGAAGCCCACTTGACTTTCGTCGGTCACGGCGGCCTCGCTGCCCACGTAGCCCACCTCAACCACCAGTCTCGCCTGCGCGGGCATCACGAATGCGGCGCTCTCAGGCAGGTGCAGCGCCGTCGACCAGGGCGTCCAGGTGAACAGCCACCTGTTCGTGCGGGCGTCGCGCACCGTCGCGTACCGGACCACGCTGCGGTTGCCGGGGCGGAACGCGATGCCGTGCACTCGGATCGGGGCCGTGAACGGGGCCGTCACTTCCGTGCGATGCACGGCGGCGGGGGCGCCGGCCGCCACCTGATACGCCGCCAGTGCGGTGGTCGAGGACGGCTGCCCGGCATCCCACATGGCCTCGACCGCGACGGGCACCGACGGCACCTGCTCTTCGTCGAGGGTCTGGCCACTCGGGGCACCCCCATCCGCCCACGCGACGATCAGGTCGAGTTCGTTCTGCGTCAGGCTCGGATCATTCGCGAAGCGCCCGTAGCCCGGCGCCGCAGCCCAGACGGGCATGTGCCGCTCCAGCGCTTCCTCGCGGATCGCCGCCGCCCAGGGACGGGCATCTGCGAACGAGGCCAGCGAGAACGCCACATTGAACGGGGTGTGGCAGGTGAAGCACTTGCGCTGAAGAATCGGCGCGATGTCCTTGTTCCACACGAGCGTGGTGGAAATGCGGGGATGGGTCTCGACCGTGCGCGTGGCCAGGGCCAGCGTGCCCACGAGCACCGTGGCCCCCACCCAGATCAGCGCGCGGGTCGGTCGGCCCGGGGATGTGATCATTAGCGGGCTCTCCAGGGAGCGCTGATGAGCAGCGCCGGATCGACCCCTGGACGGGGCACAAACTTCTGCGTGCGGCCGTACTGGTTGTCGCCGCCGTACAGGTTGCCGGCCGAATCGACTGAGAACGTGTGCACCTCCAGATAGCCGTCCGGCAGGTCCGAGGGCACGTGCCAGGTGTACAGGTGTCGGCCCTCGAAGTCGAGCTTGATGAAGCGCAGCGGTTTAAGGTCGGTCATCCAGATCGCCGTGTCGTTGACGATGAGGTCGAGGGGCAGGCTGAAGCCGGGATAGCTGGCGACGACCTCAACGTTGGCCGGGTCAGCGGTCGTGCGGAAGACATTGACGCGCCCGCCAGACCGATCGAGGGCGAAGATGCGGCCCTGGGGGCCGACGCCCAGCGCATGCACGCCGTTGAACTGGCCCGGGGCCTTGCCGAAGCCCCCGAACTCGCCCAGATACCTGGCGTCCTTGTCGAGGATGATGACGCGATGGTTGTCGAGGCCATCGGCGACCAGAATACGGCCATCAGGCAGGAACGCCACGTCCTGCGGCTTGGCAAAATGAGTGGCATCGGACCCCGGCACATTACGCTCGCCGAGCGTCAGCAGCAACCGTGCGCCATCGTTCGAGAAGACGTAGATCTGATGCGTCGACTCGTTGATCACCCAGACGCGGCGGTCCGGGTCGTAGGGGCTGATGCGGATGCGGTGCGGCCCCGGCCCGCTGGCGCCCTGACACAGATGATCCCACTGCGTCCAGCGCTCGCGCACGCGCCCCTGGCTGTCGAGCGTGTAGAGGCAGTTGCGCCACACGCGACGGTCGACGGCGTTCAGGACGTTGATGCCGATCGATCCCGCAAAGCCGGCGAAGCCCGACGGCAGCGGGTCGGGCAGGCGGGTTTCGCCGCGCTGGGCGATGAAGATGCGGTCCGGAGATTCGGCGAACACGCCGGAGTTTCCCCCGAAGGCGAAGCCCGGCTCGGCGAAGGGCTGGTGCCATCCGCGCACCACCGTGTAGGGACTGGGCCCGGGTGTCTGCGTGGTCATCGACTGCGCCAGGGGCTGGGTGAACCCCGCGGCAAGGCCGACAGTGACAACTGCACATGCCGCCAGGGCTCGAAATGTCATGGCGTGAGTGAAACGCAGAATGTCCCGGGACGTCAACTGGTGTCTCAAAATGGCAGCGCCTCACCAACGTAGGCGACGACAAAGCCGGTAACCGTGGCCCAGCGGAACCCGGGATAGACCTCGGAGGGGTTGGCCGGCAGCCGACGGCGCTCGCGTTCGCGGCGATGTGTGCGGCACCAGGCGCGCCACTGCCGTGCCGAGGCAATGCGCAGGTCGTGGCGGCAGATGTGCACAAACGCCCGGAGCGACACAAACGGCTTCCGGGTGTCTGGCCACAGGCGGGCCTGCGCCGGTGCGCGCACGGATTGCGTGCCGAGAAAGTGCGCCCAGCCCTTCCATCGGTCGGCATAGACGCGGTCTGGATTGGACGGGAAGCCCTCGGGGCGTGCGCCCGATCGACGCCACTGACGGAACGCGGCTCGGCTCGGCAGGGCCGCGGCCCGGATGACGCGGGCCGCTTCGCGGAACGGCATCCACGCGCCGGTTCGCGTCATGAGACCAGCCACGCGCCCAGCCACGCCGCCCCGATGCCGAGCGTGACATGGGCCCCCACATACATCAGGGCCAGCACGGGGGCCTCCGCCTGCGCGAGGGTCACCGTGTCCATCGCGAAGGCCGAATAGGTCGTGAATCCCCCCAGGACCCCGGTGACGATGAAGGCCCGCAGTTCCGGACCGGAGGAGGCGGGCATGCGCGTCAGCCATCCGCTGACGAGACCAATGACCAGCGAGCCGACAACGTTGACGAGCAATGTCGACATGGGCAGGCGCCCGGGTGCACCCGCCTGCGACAGCAGGAGGCCCACGGCGTACCGCAGCACCGAACCGGCGGCGCCCCCGAGGGCCACGGCGAAGAACGCTCGTCCCATGCGCGCAGTATAGCGAAGGCGCTTTTGCACGGCTCGTCGCCGCTGACGCACAATGCGCAGATGGAACCTCTGGTGTCAGATGCAGCGCTCGACGCGGCGCTGCTGGCCTCGCAGCAACGGCCGATGCTGCTGTTCAAGCACAGCGCGACCTGCGGCATCAGCGCGCAGGCGCACGAGTCGCTGGCCGAGTGGCTCGCCGGGCAGCACGACCCGGCGCCGGTCTATGTGATCGACGTCCGCGCCCATCGACCGCTGTCACTGGCGGTCGCCGAGCGCTTCGGCATCAGGCACGAGTCGCCGCAGCTGATGCTGGTGGATCGCGGCGCGGTCGTGTGGCACGCCTCGCACTTCCACGTGAATGCCCGCGAAGTCGCGGCTGCTCTGGCGGCCCTGGCCGAGCGGTCACCGGCCTCGGCCTGACGGACCCCGATGGCCACACCGGCACACGAGGCGCACGACACCGCGAGCCCCCGCTGGGTCAGAGCCCTGCCTTCAGGTGTGCGGCCTTACGTCGAACCGGCCCCACTGGCTGCAGCCGCCCTGGGCGTATCGTCGGGGTTTGCGTTCGCCATGATCGGAGCGACCCTGACCACGCGGCTCGCGCAGTACGGCATCCGGAAAGGGGCCGTCACGGCGTTTGCCCTGACCTTCCTCGCCTACAACATCAAGTTTCTGTGGGCGCCACTCGTGGACGCGGTGGCGATTCCCGGTCTGGCCCGATTCGGACAGCGGCGCTCGTGGCTCTGGGCCACAGGGCTCGCGGTGATGCTGGCGGTGACCTATCTGGGCAGCCTCGATCCCGCACGTGCCCTGCCGCAACTGGCGACGGCGGCGCTGCTCGTCGGCATCGCGGGCGCCACCTTCGACATCGTCATTGACGCCTATCGGATCGAGCTGCTCGCCCCGCACCAGCTGGGTGTGGGCTCGGGCATGTCGCAGTACGGCTGGCGTATCGGCGCCGCCGGTGCCGGAGCGGTGGCGTTGATCGTCGCGGCTCGCGCCGGGTGGTCGGTGGCCTATGCGGTATGCACCGTGTTTGCGGTACCCGCGATGCTGACAGGCGTCGTGATGGGCGAACCGCTGCGCCGATCAGCGGTGGCTCCTGCAACAGGTGCCGTCGAGGCGCTGAGGGGATTTGTGAGTCCGCTCGCGGAATTCCTGCGGCGTCGTGGCGCGCTGGTAGTGCTGGCCTTCGTGCTGATTCACAAGGTGGGCGATACGCTCGCCAACCTCACG
>Ga0172372_10000912_pt1 | contig 45891 bp, 39 predicted proteins | sample LakKiv5m_2_FD_114544 | JGI IMG/M metagenome (GOLD analysis project Ga0172372, IMG submission 114544) | Freshwater microbial communities from Kabuno Bay, South-Kivu, Congo - kab_092012_9.5m | ecosystem: Environmental > Aquatic > Freshwater > Lake | place: Democratic Republic of the Congo...
CTCAGCCGGGCCGCGGTTGACGAGCGCGCTCGACGCGCGATTCGCGAGGAAGGAGCGTGTCGAGACACGCGACTGACGAGCGGCGGCGACCCCGGCCCGGGGGGGCGAGCATGCGACGGGAGGTTTTGCAGCATCCTGCTAGCCCCCCGCCTCGGCCCGCGCCGCCCGCAGCTCGGCGTCCAGCCACGGCAGCGGGCGGGCCAGGGCCTCGGCCTCCGCGAGCCATCGGCGCGCCCCCTCGCGATCGCCGATCGTCGCGGCGGCCCTCGACCGGCGGGCGAGGAGCCGGCACCGCTCGTCCCGGAACCCACCCTCGGCGAGGAGGGTGTCGGCCCGCGCCAGCGCCTCCAGCCCCGCCTCCACCTCGCCCAGCCGCACGCGGAGCAGGCCAGCGGCCCCGAGGAAGACCCCTTCGACCTTGCGGAACCGGGCCGACGCGGCGCGCGCCACGGCCCGGTCGAGGAGCGCGAGGCCCTCGGCCAGCTCCCCCGCCTCCGCCCGCAGCTCGCCCAGGTTGCCGAGCGCCAGGGCCTCGTAGGCGAGGTCCCCGGCCTCCCGTAGCCCCACCAGCGCCCGCTCCCACCCGGCGCGGGCCTCGTCGAGCCGCCCGTCGAGGCGGTCGATGTAGGCGAGGTTCGACCGGAACACCGCGGCGACGTGCCGGGCGCCGGCGCGCGCGAGCAGGTCCAGCGCCTCGGCGTACGCGGCCCGCGCCCGTTCGAAGTCCCCCGCGTCGAGCCGCGCGATGCCGACCATGCCGAGGGCGATGGCCACGGAGCGGGCGTTGCCGACCGAGCGGTGCAGGGCGATCGCCCGGTTCAGGAGGGGGAGCGGGTCCCGGCCCAGCTCGCGCTCGAGGTTGGCGAGGTTGGACAGGAGCGACGCGAGCGCCGCCACGTCGGGGGTGCCCTCGAGGAGCGCGATCGCCTCCCGGAAGTGCGCCTCCGCCGCACCGCTCTCCCCGCGGCGGGCCAGGAGCACGGCGAGGTCGCCGAGCACGGCGCCGCGGAGGGCGGCGTCGGCGCCCGCGCGTGGCAGGGCCGCGTCCAGGTCGGCGAGCGCGCCGTCGGAGTCGCCGAGGTCCCGCCGGATCGCGGCCCGCAGCGTGCGCGCGCGCACCGCCAGCGCGTCGGGCAGGGGCGCCTCGAGGAGGTCGTCGAAGCGGGCCCGCGCCTCTCCCAGTCGCCCGGCCCGGAGGTCGAGGTGGGCGCGGTCCACGAGCAGGCCAGCATCGTCCCCCCCGAGCGCGACGAGCGCGTCCATGCGCCGGGCCGTATCGTCGGCGGGCGCCTCGGGGGCGGCGGCCAGGGCGCGCGCGCAGCCGACCGCCACCGTGAGCTCCCCGGCCTCCGCCGCGGCGTCCAGCGCGATCCGCAGGTCCATCCGCCGATCCGCCCCGGGGTAGGCGTGCGGGGGAGTGGCCGCGAGATGTCGGGCGAGCCGCAGGCGGGTAGCCCCGCCCGGTCCCTCCTCGCGCATCCGCGCCCGCACCGCCTCGTAGAGCCGGAAGCGCCCCGGGGAGCCCGGTTCGGGGTGGACCAACGAGCGGCGTACGAGCCGGCGCAGCCGCGGCACGCCGGGTCCCGGCTCCACCACGGCCTCCGCGTCGTCCACGTCGAAGCCCCCGGCGTACACCGCGAGCTGTCCGAGGGCGGCGCGGTCGTCCGGGTCCAGGAGCACGAGCGAACCGTCCACGGCGGCACGGAGGCTCCGGTGGCGGGCCGGTACGTCGCGGCGCTCGCTCCCGAGCCCGTCGAGGCGATCCGCCAACCGTCCCCGGACCTGCCCGGGAGTGAGCAGCTCCGCCCAGCCGGCGACGAGCTCGATCGCCAGCGGCAGTCGGTCCAGGGCGGCGAGCAGCGGCCCGACCGCGGCGGGGTCGCGCCAGGCGGGGTCGACCCCTTCGGGGAGGCGCGCCCAGAGGAGCCGGAGCGCCGCGTCGGGCTCGAGCCCGGCGAGGGGCACCACCTGTTCTCCCGCCACCGAGAGCGGCTCACGGGAGGTGGCGAGCAGCCCGAGCCCGGCTGCGGCGTCGAGGAGCCTGCGCACGGCCTCGGCGGCGGGGTCCAGCACCTGCTCGAGGTTGTCCAGCACCAGGAGGCGGATCCCCCGGGCCAGCATCGCCTCGCCGAGGACGTCCAGCGGGGGAAACGGGTGGGTGGTCGCCCCGAGCACCGCGCCGGCCAGGGCGGCGTGGACGCCGTCCGCGTCGGTGACGGCGGAGAGGTCCACGAAGAGCCCGCCGAGGTCTCGGGCCAGCTCGCGGGCGAGGCGGGTCTTCCCGGCGCCCCCCGGCCCCACCAGGGTGACCAGGCGTCCGGTCCCCAGGGCTGCTTCCAGGGCGTCCCGCTCGCCGTCCCGCCCCACGGTGCCGTCGGCCCGTTCCCCCGTCCGGAGCCGCAGGCCCACGCCCGGCACGGTGAGGAGGTGGACGGGGCGCGAGGGATCGGGCTCGATCTTCGCCCGCAGGCGGTGGGCGGTGGTGTCCACCGTTCGGGAGACGACCCGCGGCCCGTAGCCCCACACCTCGGCGAGGAGGCGCTCCCGGCTGACCGTCTCCCCCGGCCGCTCGGCGAGCCGCGCGAGCAGCCGGGCCTCCGTCTCGGTCAGGGGCACGTCCCCCGCACGGCCGCGCACCAGGCGGGCGTCGAGGTCCACGGTGACGTGCGGGAAGCGGAGGAGCATCGCCGCGCTCCCCTATCCGCGGCCCCCCCGGCGGCGCCCGGACCGCGCTTGTGACGCGCTGTAACGGGCGGGCGCAGCCACGGTTCCATACGGCGGGTCCGTTCCCGAGGTCCGGTGTGTGGCTGCTCCTCTTCGCCTGCGCCTCCGAGCCGCCCTCCGCCGCGAAGCGAGCCTCGCCCGCCGGTGAGGACCCCGTCGCCACCACGCCGGAGGAGGAGACTCCTTCCGCCTCGGTGGAGCTCGCCGGCGCCGACCGCTGCCTGGACCCCTGCACCTTCACCAGCGCCGCCGCCGGGGTGGCGCGCGTGCGCTACGAGGCCGACGGCTGGGTCCTCGGCTGGGGCGAGGGGCCGGACCACGCGCTCACCTGGGACTTCTCCACCCTCGGCGAGCGGCGCGTGGCCGCGATCGGCGAGGGGGAGGGCGGGACGGAGCTGGCGCGCGACGAGGCGACTGTGGAGGTGTACGCCAACACCGTCGCGCTCCTGGCCCCCGAGGCCTGCGACAACCCCTGCACCTTCTCCGCCGAGGCCACCGGCGACGTGGCGAGCCTCCGCTACGAGGCCGACGGCTGGGTACTCGGCGAGGTCCCGGTGGGAACGCCCGAGCTCACGTACACCTTCTCCGAGCTCGGTGACCGCGAGGTGCGGGTGGTGGGCCTCGACGCCTCGGGGGCCGAGCTGGCCGAGCACGGCCGCATCGTCACCGTCGGCTCTCCGCTCCCGGAGGTCCCCTACTTCTACCAGTACGCCAACGACCTCTACCCGTCCTCCACCTGCCAGAACACCTCGGTGGCGATGGTCCTGGCCTCGTACGGCTGGGGCGGCGAGCCGGACGACCTGACCGCCGAGTGGGGGAAGGACTACGCGCAGTCCGTGTCGGGGCTGGCGGCGCTCTTCAACGCCGAGGCGAGCCGGGCGGGCCTCGGCGCCAGGCTGGTGGGCCACAGCGACGGCGATCTCGCCGACGTGGACGCGCTCCTGGACCGCGGGCTCCCGGTGATCGTGCACGGCTACTTCACCAGCTACGGCCATGTGCTGGTCCTCCTCGGCCACGACGACGGCGGCTACTGGGTGAACGACCCCGCGGGCACCTGGGACCAGCGCTTCGGCGGCGGCTACGCCGGGGGCGGCGAGCCCACCGCCGGGGAGGGCATCTACTACCCGAAGGCCGCGGTGGAGGCCGCCATCGCCACCTGGGACGGGCGGACGCCCGCCCCCATCTGGTACCACGAGCTCCAGTAGGGGGATCCGATGTGGCTCTGGATCGCCTGCACGCTTTCCGGGGGATCCGGCGCGCCCGTCGGAGCCCAGGATCCATCGCGCACCGACCCGCTCGCCGAGGACAGCGGCGACCCGACGTCCGTGGACACCGCCACCCCCGTCGAGCCCGAGCCGTTCACGGTCGAGCTCCTCACCGGGGCGAGCTGCGAGAACCCCTGCACCTTCTCGGCCCGGATGACGGGCGACGTCGCGAGCCTCCGCTATGAAGCCGACGGGTGGGTGCTCGGCGAGGTCCCCGCGGCATCGCCCGAGCTCACCTACACCTTCTCGCAGCTCGGGGAGCGGGACGTGCGCGTGGTCGCGCTGGACGCCGCCGGCGCCGAGCGCGCCGAGGACCACTCCGTCGTGCAGGTGAGCGCGCCGCCGTCCGAGGGCGGCATGGGGGCGTGGCTCTGGTACGTGGACGGCATCGGCATGAGCCACGCCGAGCTGGCCGACCGGCTCGCCGGGCTCGGCGCCCGTCGCGTCTACGTGAAGGTGGCCGACGGGGCCGCCGACTGCGGCGCCTGGCCCGAGCTCTGCGACGCGACCGTGCCGGCGACCTACCAGGCGGCGGGGCTCGAGGCCTGGGCCTGGGCCTACGTGTACCCCGGGTCGGCGAGCGCCCAGGCCGACGCGCTCAGCACCGCGGCCCGTACCGGCTACGACGGCTACGTCCTGGACATCGAGAGCGAATTCGACGGGGCGTCGTCCACGCTGGAGACCGTCCTCGTCGCCTTCGCCGCCGCCCGGGACGCCGCGCGCGCCGACGGGACGGTGGGGGCGGACTGGGAGCTCCGCGCCACCACCTGGGGCAACCCCGGCGACCACGGCATGCGCGTGGACATCCTCGACCGGTACGTCGACGCCCACCTCCCCCAGACCTACGTGGAGGTCTGGGGCTCGAGCTACATGGCCGACGCCGCCTGGTGGGTGGAGCTCGGCACCTGCGAGTACCGCTCGCTCGGGGCGACCAAGCCGATCCACCACATCGTCTCCACCGAATACGACGAGATCACGGCCGCCCAGATCGACGACTTCGTGCGCATGTCGGGCCCGGAGACGTCGATCTGGCGGGTGCCCGGCGGGGGCACCTCGACCCGCATCTGGGACGACTGGGCCGCGGTGGACTGGGCGCCGACCTCCTTCGACGAGCCGGACTGCCGGTAGGTCTGGGGGGAGGGGAGGGCGAACCGAAGGCGCCGATTGCCACCGTGTTACCGTCGAAGGTGTGCTCGCGGCCACGATTCGGAGGCCCCCTGCTCACCGCGGCGCTCCTCCTCGCGGTCGCGCGGCCGGCGCACGGCGCGGACATCCTCGGCACCCGGCTGTGTGACGCGCTGTACGCCGAGGAGATCGACCGGGCGGCGGTGGCCAGGTTGCTCGCCACCGGCTCGCCGGTGGACGCGAGCTGTCGCTTCGTGGTGGAGGCGGAACCAGCCTCGCCGCGGCCGAGCTTCGACGCGGACTCGCTCCGGGACGCCCCGGCGGGGACGAAGGTGGTGGTCGGCCTGGCCGTCCTGCCCCTGCTCCCCTGGATGCTCCTCTCGGACATCCTCTCCGACCTGGTCGGCAGCGACGGGACGCGCCTGGTCGTCACCACGCCCATGAACCTGGCGGTGAGCCGCGACGACCAGGCGCTCGTCCGCGTGCTCCTGGACGCGGGGGCCGACCCGAACGCGGCTTCGTCCGAGGGGGTACGCCCCGAGGCCATCGGTCGACGCCGGGCCCTGGCGACCGGGCAGCCCGCCGTGCTCGATCTGCTCTGGGATCACGGCGTCCCGGTGGGCGGCTGGGCCACCGACGAGATCGCCCGGGCGGCGCGAAGCGCCGAGCTCCTCGCGGCCTTGCGGGCGCGCGGGGTTGCCCTGGACGGGAACGAGGTCGGGCTGCAAGCGCTGGAGGTCGCCTGTCGAGAGGGCCACCTCGCCGCCGTCCGCAACCTTCTCGACGCGGGGCCCGCGCTGTCTCCGCCCTCGCTGGACATGGTGGGCGCGGCGGTCGTCGGCGGGAACGCCGAGGTCGTGGAGCTGCTGTTCGCCCGCGGCGCGAACCGGGACCAGGACCCCGGGCGACTGGACCGCACCCTCGGCTACGCCGCCGGGTACCGTTCGGACGCGGTGGTGAGCGTTCTGCTCGATCACGGCGCCGACCCGGACGCGACCGCCAGGAACGGCGACCACGCCTTGTTGATCGCCGTGCGGCAGTTCGACGTGCCCATGGTGGAGCTCCTGCTGAGCCGCGGCGCGCACCTGTCGCCCGCCGTGCAGGAGCAGGCGTCCGCCTTCACCTGGGCGGAGGACCGCCCGGTGGAGCGGTGGGAGGTCCTGACCCGGCTCTTCGACGCCGGGCTGCCCGTCACGCGGACGCTGTTGAGCCGGGCGCTGATCGAGGGGGACCCACGCGTCCTGTACCTCCTGGACCGGGTCGAGGGGATGCCGCGCCGCGACCTGCGCCGCGTTCGGCGCCAGGCACGGTGGTACGAGGCGGACGACGCGGTCTTCGTCGCGATCGACGAGGCCATCGCGCGGTCGCGCCGCGAGTAGGCGCCGACGGTCAATCCCCCGTCGGCACTACCCCCTTCTGCTCGATCATCCGCACCACCGTGCGCTCGGTGGCGCGGGCGGCAGGGTCGAACTTGGACATGGGAACCGGTACGCCGGGGCTCGCGGAGCGTCAACGGGCAGCGGGGTGCTACCCTTCGTCCGGGGAAGGTCGATGCCGCTGCTGTTCGAACTCCTGGCGTGCGCGGCGGAGCGGGAGGGCACCGAGAGCGTCGCGACCCCGGACTGCGGGCCGGGCGAGCAGGCGGACGCCGGCGGGTGTGTGCCCGCGCGATGCGGGGTCGGCCCCTGGGGCGACGTGGAGCCGGGGACCTCCGCGGTGTACGTGGCGGAGGGCGCCGCCGGGGACGGGAGCCCCGAGGACCCGTTCGGGGCCGTGCAGCAGGCCCTCGACCTCGCGGCCGACGCCGGCATCCCGACCGTGGTCGTCGGAGCCGGGACCTGGGGCGCCACGCTGCGTCTCGAGGACCGTCACGACGGCATCGCCCTCCTCGGGCGGTGCCCCGAGCTCAGCCTCCTGGACGGGGAAAACGGCGCCGCCCCGGTGATCCAGGTCGCCGGCGCGCCGGGTCCGGCGGTGCGGATCGAGGGGCTCACCCTGACCCGCGGGTACACCGGGCTCTGGGTCGAGGCCGGCGAGGTCGACGCGCGCGCGCTCGATGTCGTGGCCAACGCCGCGGTGGGGGTGTACGCCGGGTTCGGCGACCTGAGCCTCACCGACGTGACGCTCCGCGACGCCGTCGTCGACGGCGGATTCGGGCGCGGGCTCGACGTCGAGAACCAGGCGACGGTCCGCGCCACCGACCTCCGCGTGGCGGGGAACCCCGAGGTCGGGGTCTACGTCGCCGACGAGGGCACCTTGCTGGTACTCGCCGACTCCGAGGTGAGCGGGGGGGACCGGGCCCTCCGCGCCTCGGTCGCGGTGGAATTCGGCGGCCGACTCGAGGCAAGCCGGGTCCGGGTGGACGGGTCCGCCGGTCCCTTGCTCCGTGCGTGGGGGGGCGGGACGCGGGTGGAGCTGACCGAGGTGACGCTCGACGGGGCCACGACCGCACCAGGCGGCGTCGAGGTCGGCGACGGGGCGGAACTCGTCGGTGACGCGCTGGAGGTCACCGATGTGGCCGCGTTCGGGTTGCTGGTCGGTCTGCAGGGCGAGGCCCAGCTCGAGGGGCTCGGGGTCGCGGGCGTCCGGGACGGCGAACACGGCGCGGGGGCCGGGGTCCTCGCCCTTGACGGGGGATTCGTCCGGGTGACGACCGGCGACGTGGCCGGGGTCGCCGCGGTGGGGGTCTTCCTGGACGATCTGGGGGTCGCGGACCTCGACGCGGTCGAGATCCACCAGGCTCGGCCCCGGGCGGACGGCACCGGCACCCGGGGGATCGAGGTCCGGGGCGGCGGCACCCTTACGCTCGTCGACAGCCGCATCGGCGGAATGCGCGAGGTCGGCGTGCTGGTCACGGGGGCGTCGAGCACCGCCCACCTCGACGCGGTCGAGGTCGACGGCACCGCCCGGGTCCCGTCCTCCGCCTTCGCGATCGGCGTCGCCGTGGAGGCGGACGCCACCGTCGACGTGCGGGGCGGAGCCGTCTCCGGAACCGAGGGCCCCGGGGGCTACGTCGCCTACGGTGGCGCGCTGTCCGCCGACGGGACGGAGCTGGCGGACAACCGCTTCGCCGGGGTCGTCGTCCTCGGAGGGACCCTGACCGGCACCGATCTCGTCGTCCACGACAACGGCCCCGATGAGGGGGTCGGCGGCGGAGTCGGGGTCTTCGCCGACGCGGCGCTGGGCCCCGGCACCGTCGAGCTGATCGAAGCCACCGTCGGGCCCCACCCGTACGCCGGCGTCTGGGTCCGAGGGAGCGGGACCTATCGACTCGTGGACGTGACGCTGCACGGGAGCGAGGGAGTCACCGTCGGCCCCGTGCGCGCCCATGGGAACGCGGTCTACGCCGGAGCCGGCGTCGGCGCGTGGTCCGGGTCTGACGGCCTCTGGCTCGACGGCACCACCCTTGCCGACGCGGCCGGGGTCGCCCTCCTCCTCGACGGGGCCGGCGTCGGGCTCGGCGACGACACCTGGGTGGGAAACGGCGTGGACCTCTGGCAGCAGGGCTGCGACGCCCTCGATCCGCTCGAGCCCACCGACTTGGAAGAGGTGCCCAACTGGGTCGTCTGTCCCGAGACCGACCTCCTGGTCGTCCCGCTGGGCTTCCCCGCGCTGTACCTGACCGAGACGCCGGTGGCGCAGTGAACGCCCCGGCGCCAGCCCCCGTGCATTGCCGGCGCCGCTATCCTCTGCCCGTGCTCCTCCTCCTTGCCGCCGCCTGCCACTCCGCCGCGCCCGGCGCGGATCCGCCCGACGCGCCCGCGGACGACGGCACCCCCACCACCAGCGACGAGTTGCGCGTCTTCCCGGGCGCCGAGGGCTTCGGGGTGTACACCGAGGCCGGGCGCGGCGGCGCGATCCTGGTGGTGGACTCGCTCGCCGCCGAGGGCCCGGGCACGCTGGGAGAGGCGCTCGCCACCCCCGGGCCCCGGGTGGTGGTGTTCGCGGTGGCCGGCACGATCTGGCTCGAGCAGGACCTCCTCGTCACCGAGCCCTTCCTCACCCTCGCGGGGCAGACCGCCCCCAGCCCCGGCGTCACCCTGGCCGGCGCCGGGCTTCGCGTCGCCACCCACGACGTGCTGGTCCAGCACCTGCGCGCCCGCGCGGGCGACCGGGCCGAAGGGCCCGACCCCGAGGTGCGCGACTCGCTGATGATCGCCGCAGGCGAGCGCGGCTCGCTCTCGGTGCGCGACGTGGTCCTCGACCACTGCTCCGCCTCCTGGGGCATCGACGAGACCGCTTCGACCACCTGGACCGGCGTGTCCGACGTCACCTTCTCCCACTCGCTCATCGCCGAGAGCCTGGACGACTCGCTGCACCCCGAAGGGCCACACGGCAAGGGCTTCGTGGTGAGCGACGGCACCCGCCGGGTGGCCCTCGTGCGCAACGTGCTCGCCTTCCACGAGGACCGGAACCCGCTGGTGAAGGGCGACACCAGCGTGGTCGTGGCCAACACCTTCGTCTACGACCCCGGCCGCTGGCCGGTGACCTTCTTCGACGATGACGGCGGGACCGCGCCGCTCGAGGCCACACTGGTGGGGAACGCCTTCGTGGCGGGCGTGGACACACCGCCCGACGACGCCACCGTCTACATCGACGAATCGGTCCACGAGGACTCGCGCATCTACTTGGACGACGTCGTGAGCTGGGACAGCACGGGGGACCCGTGGGACTCGGTGGAGGGCGGCCGACGCCGGGCGGTGCGGGTGGACGAGCCGCCCCTCTGGCCCGACGTGCTCACCCTGCTCCCCGCGGCGGAGGTGGAGGCGGCCCTGCTCGACACCGTGGGCGCCCGACCCGCCGACCGCGACGCCGTGGACACGCGGATCATCAACCAGATCCGCAGCCGTACCGGGGCCATCGTGGACAGCCAGGACGAGGTGGGCGGCTGGCCCGACCTGGGCGAGGTGCGCCGCGAGCCCGACCTCCCCGCCGACCCCTGGGGCGACGCCGACCGCGACGGCTGGACCGACATGGACGAGTGGCTCGCCGCCGAGGCGCGGAAGGTGGGGGGGTAGGACCGTCCGAGTAGGACTCGACCGGGTCCGGCGAGCCCGACCTCCGTTCAGCCGACGCCCACCACCGTCCCGAAGGCCCGCACCGCGTCCGGGTGACCGATGGCGATGAGCACGTCGCCGGCGTGGATCCGCTCCTCGGCCCGGGGGGTGGGGACGAGGTGACCGTCACCGCGACTCCTCGTAGGAGGCGAGGGTGAGCAGGTCGAGGAAGCTGGTGGCGTCGATCCGCGCAGTCTCCCCCGGCGACGATCGGGGCCCGGGCCCGGCCCCGGTCAGGCCCCGAGGCGGCGGGCGAGCGCCTGTCCCTCCACGTGGCGGGGCGCGAGCTTCAAGAGCCGGGCGAGCGCCACCCGGGCCTGCCCCTCCAGCCCGGCGCGGGCGCGGGCGGACGCGAGGAACCACCAGCCGGCCACGAGGGTGGGGTCGTACTGGAGCGCGAGCTCGAGGAGGCCGAGCCCGTCCTCCTGACGCTCGTCGCGGGCCATGCTGGGATGATGGAACCGCGCCCAGCCGAGGTGCGCCATGACCTCCGCCGAGTCCGGCGCGAGGTCGCGTGCCGCCGAGAGGGCGGTGTCGGCGGCCGCCCAATCTCCGCGCTCCAGCGCTTGCAGCCCGGCCTTGAGCGCCGGGGCCTCGGGGACCTCCGGGGGCTGGGTCTGCTCGAGCGCGTAGGCGGCGGCCTCGGCCACCCGCCCGGCGAGGATCGCGCCGCGATCGCGGACCTCGTGGTGGGGGTGGCGGGCCAGCTCGGCGTACCGACGCGTCATCCGGTCCACCGCGCGCTCCACGAGGTCGCGCGGCGCCGAGCGCGGAATGGCGAGCACGGTCCACGGATCGGCCCGCTCGGTCTGTCGCAGCTCCTTGTGCAGCCGGACCAGCAGCATCGCCGTCTCCCCGACGGCGCTGCGGGACCCCAGCCCCCCCTGGCCGCCGTGGGCGGTGGAGGTGGACTCCGGCCGGGCGGACGTGGCTCCGGAGAGGGGTGGCGCTCCGGACCGCCAGCCGCTCAAGGGGGAGCTCCCCGAGGCGGACGCCGTGGACCGCACCCCGCTGACGAGCGAAGGGGTCGCTTCGGTCCGGGAAGGCGGGCGCGTCGGCGCGGCGGCGGGCGCCGTCTCCGGGCTCAACGACCGGGCCACCAGGCCGGGGACCGACTGGATCCCGCTCCGGGTGGGAGGGGGCGGGGGCGGATGCGCCCGCCGCTCGGGTGGCGGGGGCGCGGACCGTCCCGGCGCGAGATCGATCCCGGTGAGGTCCCGAAAGCGGTCGATCGGCGCGGGGGGCCGCGTGGAGGTGGGCACCCCGCCCTGCACCCCCAGGAATCCGAGCGCGGCGAGGGTGGAGAGGTCGACCAGGAGGGCCGAGGGGTCCATGCCGGTGACGGCGGCGAGCGTGGTGATCGACGTCGGCCGATCCAGGGCACGGAGGATGCCCTGCACCGCCGCCGAGACGGGGAGCAACCGCGCCTCCGAGGTGTGGGACCCGGGCACGACCAGGCTGGAGGAATCCGGGAGCGGCCGCTCCCTGACCCAGGCGGAGGTGCGCTCCCACAGGCCGCGACCCAGCGCGTCGCGGTCCCCCACTCCGTCCACCGGACAGGGCTCGAGGGAGAGCGCGCCGCCCTCGATGGCCGCCAGGGCCACCTGGAGCGCGTCGGCCCCCACGGGACCCCCGTTCGAGAGCAGCACCCAGGCGGAGAGCGGCGGCCGCTCGACGGTCAGCACCCCGGTGACGCGACGGGCCCACAGACGCGCGAGCTCTGCCGCGTTCGCGAGGTGGACCGGACGCACCTCGCGACGCGGGGTGGGGGCCGAGAGGGTCTGGACCAGGTCGGCCAGGTCGAGGAGGCTGACGGGACGGGCCAGGAGGTGCCGCACGCCCAGCCGCGAGGCGCGCTCGGTGACCGCCCCCCCGAAGTCGTCCACCAGGAGGACGGTGACCGGGGCGATGTGGGCGCCCACCCGCTCGACGATGTCGAGTCCGTCCTCGTGGGCCGGCCGCAGCCCGACCACGTAGACGTCCGGCCGCGCGCTCCGAGCCGCGTTCACCGCGCCGATGCCGTCGGTGGCGGCGATGACGGTGTGGCCCGCGGAAGACAGCACGTCGCCCAAGAGGCGCACGAAGCTGCTGTCGGGATCAACGACCAGGACATCCATACGATACACCCGCTGTGGGTAGCCCCTCGGCCTGAGTTGAGCGAGGATATCTCGGTCGGGTGACGGTTGTGCAGACCGATTTGGAGAACCTGCCCGACGCCGCTGACGTTTTTTGCGAGTTTCCGCCCGAAGCGCCCGCGGTCTGGGCCGACCTCGGGGGAGGCTCGGCGGTGCTCGCGCTCCTGGAGCCGCTGCCGCCCGTGACCGCCACGAACTGGGCCGGACTGGCCCGGTCGGCCGCGACAGGCGGTGGGCCCTGGAGCGGCGGGGTGGTCGGCTGGTTCGGCTATGAAGCCGGGGCCTGGACCGAACGACAGCCGGCCCCTCGCGCCGCTCCGCCGCTCCCGCTCGCCTGGTTGGGTCGGGCCCGGGCCGTCGCCCGGCGCGACCCGGGGGGCTGGACCGTCGCGGGCGAGCCGGACGCGGTGGAGACGCTGCGCGGGCACCTCGGTCGCGCCGCTCCCGCCCCTCCGGTGGGTGACTGGCGGGCGCGGGTCGTCTCCGAGACCGACGCCGCCACCTACCAACGGGGGGTGGCCGCCGTGCTTGGGCACCTTCGCGACGGGGACTGCTACCAGGTGAACCTGGCGCGGAGCTACCGGGTCGAGGGGGTCCAGAGCGGGCTGGACGTGTGGCGGCGGCTGCGGAGCGCCAACCCGGCCCGGCGCGCCGTCTACCTTCGAACGCCAGTCGGCGAGGTCGTCTCGAACTCTCCGGAGCTCCTCCTCGGGGTGCGCGGGCGCCGGGTGCGCAGCGTCCCGATCAAGGGCACGGCGCCGCGCGAGAGCTCGCCCGAGGCGCTCTTGCGGAGCGCCAAGGAGCGCGCCGAGCTGACGATGATCGTGGACCTGGTACGGGCCGACCTGGGGCGGGTGGCGCGCCCCGGCAGCGTGCACACCGGGCCGCGCCGGGTCGGCGCGGTCGGGCACGTCTGGCACGCGTTGCGGCGCGTGGAGTGCGAGCTCGACGAGGGACGCGACGCGGTGGACGCCTTCGCCGCGCTCTTCCCGGCCGGGAGCGTGACCGGCGCCCCGCGCGTGCGGGCGATGGAGCTGATCCGGGAGCTCGAGGCGGGCCCGCGGGGGGTCTACTGCGGCGCGGTCGGCTGGTTCGGGAACGACGGGAGCGCACGTTGGAACGTCGCCATCCGCACCCTCACCGTGCGCGAGGCGCGGGCGGAGGTGCACGTGGGGGCCGGCATCGTGATCGGCTCGGACCCGGTCCGCGAGTACGACGAGACCTGCCTCAAGGCCCGGCGCATGCTGGATGCGCTGGGGGTGCGCGGGTGATCCCGCCCGGCTTCTACGGCGTGGCCGACGCCGGCTTCGGGGACCCGGTCTCCCAGGCCAGGCTGCTCGCCGAGGAGGGCGTGGGCGTGGTCCAGCTCAGGTGCAAGGGCTGGCCCCCGGAGCGGGTCCTCGCCGCGGGCCGGGCCTGCCTCGCGGCGGGGGTCCCGCTGGTGATCAACGATCACCTCGACGTCGCCCGCGTGCTCGGAGTCCCGGTCCACCTCGGGCAGGACGACGGTGCCGACCCGGACCACCCCTTCGGCCGCAGCTGCCACACCGTCGAACAGGTCCGGGCCGCGGGCCGCGCCGGCTACCTCGGGTTCGGACCGGTGTTCCCCACCGGGACGAAGGCGACCGGCTACGACCCGCGCGGCCTCGAAGCCCTGGCCGAGGTCGTCCGCGTGAGCCCGGTGCCGGTGGTGGCCATCGGCGGCATCGACCTGTCCCGGGTGGAGGCGGTCCGGGCCACGGGTGTCCACGCCTGGGCGCTCATCTCCGCGGTCTGGACCGCGACCGATCCCCGCTCAGTCGTCCGCGACCTCCGGGCCTGAGGCCGCGATGCCGAGGTCGCGGATCCGCGCCGCGAGCGTGTTCCGCGCGAGGCCGAGCAGCTGGGCGGCCCGCTTGCGGTTGCCGCCGGTGCGGTCGAGCACGAGGTGGATGAGGGCCCGCTCGGCGCTCCCCACCACGAGCTCGTGCAGCGTCGGGCCCACGCCCGCCGCGTAGGCCGCCACCACGGGGCGGAGCTGCTGCTCGGCCAACTCCTCGAAGCCCACCGTGGCCCGGGTCACGGTGGAGGCGGACGCCTGGAGCAGCGCGCGGAGGTCCTCCGGCACGTCCCGGGCGCGGAGCACCGCCCCCGGCATGCGGGCGATCACCTGCACCACGAACTGCTCGAGCTCCCGCTGGTTGTTGGGCCAGCGCCAGCCGTGCAGCATGGCGGCGAAGCTGCGGTCGAAGCGGCGCCGCCCGCGGCCCGTGCGGTCGGTGTGGCGGTCCAGGTAGAGCTGCGTGAGGGCGACGAGGTCGTTGGGGCGCTCGCGCAGCGGCACGATGGCGAGCCGCTGCCAGTCGAGCCCGGGAGGGGCGCCCAGGTCGCGGCTCCCGCCCACCACGCGCCAGCGGCCCTGGGTGCTCGCGACGATCTGCCGGACCTGGGTGGGGTCCAGGCGGTTGGCGGCTTCCAGGTAGAGCGTCCCCGGCCCGGCGGCGCCTTCCCATCCGAGGCCCGGAGCGAGGACGACGAAGGGGGCCTGCGGGGTCGAAAGGCGGTGCAGCAGCCTCGCCACCCGCTCCTTCCCCGTCCCCGGCTCGCCCACGATCCACAGCGGGGCGGGCGAGGCGGTGAGCGCGGTCAGGGTGGCAAGGGGGGCTTCGCCCAGACCCCACAGGGCGATCTCCCGGCGCTCCTCGGCGCTGAAGCCGCCCGGGCCCAGCACCCGCCGCGCCTCCCGCACCGCGGCGCGCTCGGTGGCAGGGATCCGCACCAGCGGAGGGCGATCGCCGCCGAGCACTCGGACCCGCGGGGCGTGGCCGAGCGAGGCCACCAGTCGGGCGAGCAGGGGGGCGTCCAGCTCGGGCAGGGCGGGATCCACGAGCACCAGCTGGGTGTCGGCGGTCACGGTGGCGGCGACGAGGCGATCCCAGTCGTCCACGGGCCGCAGGGGCCAGCCGCCGGCCAGGAGGCCCCGGAGCACCGCGGCCCGAAGGCCTTCCTCTGCCGAAGCCACCACAATCGACACGTCAAGAGGTTATCCTCCCTCGCCGGCCGATGAACGTCGCTCTCACCGTCCTCCTCGCGTTCCTCGCGCCCAGGGCCCTGGCCCAGTCGGGCCCCCCGCCGGACGCCCCGGCGCTCGAGCCCTCCCGCCCCGAGTCCATCTGGGACTACATCGAGTCCGAGGCCGCGGTCACCGCCACCTCCGCCGCGCGCGAGGCCACGGTGGAGCTCGCCGCCGAGCGGCTCGACGAGCTCGCGGCGCTGGGGGCCGTCGGCGCCGAGCCCCCCACCGAGTACTACCTGAACCCGGTGGCGGCCACGAACCGGGATCCGCTGCACCTGGACAAGGTGGATCCCAAGGAGTTCGACATCCCCGTCGTCGTGAACGACGACGTGAAGCGGTGGATGCAGTACTTCCTCGGTCGCGGCCGCAAGTACTACACCCGGTACCTGGCCCGTTCCACGCGCTGGCTCCCGATGATGCACGCGGAGATCGAGCGGCGGGGGATGCCCCGGGACCTCGTCTACCTCTCCATGATCGAGAGCGGCTTCAGCCCGGGCGCCTACAGCTACGCCTCGGCGGTGGGCCTCTGGCAGTTCATGAGCGCCACGGGGCGGGAGTACGGCCTCCGGATCGACTGGTGGGTCGACGAGCGCCGGGACCCCGAACGCGCCACCAGCGCCGCGCTGGACTACCTCGCGTACCTGAACCGCTACTTCGACGGGAACTGGTGGCTCGCCTGGGCCGGGTACAACGGCGGCCAGGGGCGCGTGATGAACGCCAGCCGGCGGTACGGCACCACCGACTTCTGGAAGATCATCCAGTACGACTACCTCCACACCGAGACCGAGAACTACGTCCCCAAGCTCATCGCCGCCGCGATCATCGGGAAGCACCCCGAGCGGTACGGCTTCGTCGGGCTGGACTACTCGGAGCCCTTCACCTTCGACCGGGTGGAGGTCCCCGCGTCCACGCCGGTGGAGGTGCTCGCCCGCTGCGCCGGTGTCGACGAGGAGGCCTTCCTCGAGCTGAACCCCAAGCTCAACCAGTGGGCGCTCCCGCCGGACCCCGAGGTCCAGACGGTGCGCGTCCCCAAGGGTGCGTCGGCCCGGTTCGTCGAGGCCCTCGCGAAGGTGCCGCCGGCGGAGCGCCAGACCTTCCAGAAGCACGTGGTGCGCCGCGGCGAGAGCCTCGGGTCCATCGCCAAGCGGTACGGGGTGTCCACCGCGGACCTCGCTCGGCTGAACCACCTGAAGAACGTGAACCACATCTCGGTGGGCATGTCGCTCGTCGTGCCCGGCGCCGGCGCTCCCGAGGGGGCCGCTCTCACCGACGCCAAGCCCGCGGCGGCGCCCGCCGCGGCCCCTCCGGCGGCCGCCAAGCCGGCCGCCCCGGCCGCCCCTCCCGCGCCCGTCACCACCTACACGGTGAAGGCGGGGGACACCCTGGCCAGCATCGCGCAGGCTCGGGGGGTCACGATGGACCAGCTGAAGGCCTGGAACGCCATCAAGGACGAGAACACCATCTACGTGGGGCAGAAGCTCAGCCTGAAGGGCGGCAGCGCCGAGGCGGCCCCGGCGGCCGCGGCCAGCGCCGCGCCCACGGTCTACACCGTCAAGGCCGGGGACACGCTCTCCGGCGTGGCGGCGGCGCACCGGACCACGGTGGATCAGCTCAAGTCCTGGAACCGGCTCACCGGCTCCACCATCACCGTGGGCCAGCGCCTGGTGGTCAAGGGCGGCGGCGGCACGTCCGGGGCCTCGGGCAGCACGCCCGTGACGACCTACACCGTCCGGAAGGGCGACTCGCTCGGGCTCATCGCCGAGCGCTACAACTGCACGGTGGCCGAGCTGAAGGCTTGGAACGGCATCAGTGGCAACACGATCTACCCAGGCCAGAAGCTGAAGATCAAGGGGTGAGCCCGGGCCTGCTTGACACCCGCGCGCGCCTCTCCGACACTGCCTGCCTGGAGATGCCGATGTACACAGCCCTGGTCGTTACCCTCGCCCTGTCGGGCTGTTCGGGCGGTGAGGACGACACCGGTCGCCGACCCAAGCGGGACCGGGACGACACCGGTACCACCACCGAGACGACGGACACGGACACCACCTACGTGCCGCCGCCCTGGGAGCCGAGCTCGGGCTCCTACGGGGTCACGAGCGAGACCCCGGTCACCAACACCTGCGGCGAGTTCGACACCGAACCCAGCAAGCCCCGCCCCATCGAGATCACGGTCACCGAGGACGCCACGTCGATGACGCTCGTGGGCGACGATCCGGTGGACGAAGGCACCCTCACGGTCACCGCCACCTGCCCGCTCACCCAGATCCTCGAGCCGGACATCCACTACCCCTTCGACTGCGACGACCTGGTCACCGACCTGAACCTCGACAGCTACAACATGCGGGCCATCATGTCCTTCACGGTGGACCTCACCGGGGACTTCACGACCGAGACCCACTTCACGGGCAACAACCGCGTCGCCATCGCGTGCACGGGGCCGGACTGCGGGACGGTGAGCGACTTCCTCGAGATCCCGTTCCCGTGCGAGGTGGTGTCCACCACCGAGATGGACAAGCTCTGATAGGAAGCGGGGCGCGGCGCGGATAGGTCGCCGCATGCTCACCATCCATCAGGCGCTCGAACGGGTGCTCGCCCAGGTGCCTCCGTTGGTGTCGGAGCGCGTGGACCTGCTCGCCGCCCTTGGCCGGGTGCTCGCCGAGGAGGTGCGCAGCGTCGGCGAGCTCCCGCCCTGGCCCGCTTCGGCCATGGACGGCTACGCCGTGCGCGCCGCCGACGTCCCCGGGGTGCTCCGGGTGCTCGAGACCGTCGCGGCCGGCCAGGTCCCGACCCGGCCCGTCGAGCCCGGCGGGGCCACCCGGATCATGACCGGCGCGCCCGTGCCCGACGGGGCCGACGCGGTGGTCATGGTGGAGGACACGGACGACGGCCGGGACGCGGTCGCGGTGCGCGTGGCGGCGAAGCCCGGCCAGCACGTCCGCCCGCGCGGCTCGGAGATCGCGCGGGGCGCGGTGGTCCTCCGGCGGGGGCAGGTGCTCGGCCCGGGTGCCCTGGGGGTCGCGGCGGCCATCGGCGTCCCCTCCTTGCGCGTCGCGGCGCGGCCGCGGGTGGCGATCCTCTCCACCGGGGACGAGGTGGTGGAGACCGGCTTCCCGCTCGGTCCCGGCCAGATCTGGTCCTCGAACTCCACCGCGCTGGCCGGGCTCGTGCTGCAGGCGGGCGGTGAGGTGTTGGCGCTCGGGAACGTGCGCGACGACCCGGCCGCGCTGGCGGCCGCCTTCCGCGACGCGCTGCGGGCCGACGTGATCGTCTCCACCGGCGGGGTGAGCGTGGGCGACTACGACCACGTGAAGGCGGTCCTCGCCGATCTCGGCGTGACGATGGACTTCTGGCGGGTGGCCATGAAGCCCGGGAAGCCGCTCGCCTACGGGTCCATCGGCGGGCGCCCGGTGTTCGGGCTGCCGGGCAACCCGGTGAGCTGCATGGTCAACTTCCTGCAGTTCGTCCGCCCCGTGCTCCGTACGATGCTGGGGGACCCCCGGCCCTTCCTGCCGGTGGTGACGGCCGAGCTCGACGCGCCCTGGAAGCGCCGCCCGGGTCGGCCCGAGCTGGTGCGCGTCCGGCTCGAATGGGTGGACGGTCGGATCCGGGCGCGGCTGGCCGGCGCGCAGGGCAGCGCCCACCTCGGGGCCATGGCCGACGCCCACGGTCTCGCGCTCCTGGACGCGGACCAGGCCGAGCTCTCCGGGACCATCCGGGTGCAGGTCTTCGACCCCGGCTTCCTGGCCGGCGCCTCCCCCGACTACGGGCCCATGGCCGACGGGCACCCGCCGGAGGACAGCTGCTGACCCGCGGCTGGGTGCTCGCGGGCGGGCGCTCCACCCGCTTCGGGAGCGACAAGGCGCTGCACCTCGTCGACGGCCTGCCCATGGCCCTGCGGATCGCCGAGGTGCTCCGCGCGGCCGGGCTCGAGCCGGGGCTCGTGACCAAGCAACCCCGGGGCCTCGGCCTGCCGGAGCGCTACGACGTGGATCCCGTGGACCACCCCCTCGTCGGGGTGGCGGCGGCGCTGGACGACGGGGATGCGCTCGTGGTGCCCTGCGACCTGGTGGACCTGCGGGTCGAGCAGGTCCGGGCGCTGCTCCTGGCCGGCCCTCCGGCCGTGGCCCAGGGTCAGCCCTTGTTCGCGGTGCTCCCGGGCGCGTGGGCGGGGCGCGCGCGGGCGCTCGCGCAGGCGGGGGCGGCGGTGCGGGCGCTGGTGGACGGGGTGCCCGAGGTGGACCTCGGACCGCTCCGGAACCTGAACCGACCCGACTGAGCCGGGGCGCGCCCTCATCGCCGGAGCGGCAGCCGCACGGTGAAGGTGGAGCCCACCCCCGCCACGCTACGCACGTCGATCTCGCCGCCGTGGGCGTCGACGATGCGGCGCGAGATCGCGAGGCCGAGGCCGGTGCCGTCGTGGCGGGTGGTGAAGAAGGGCACGAAGAGCTTGTCGAGGTCGCCTTCCGGGATGCCCACGCCGGTGTCTTCCACCGAGAGCTCGATGGCCGGCGCCCCGCGGGCCTTGGGGTCCCGCAGCGTGCCCGTCCGCGCGCGCAGCGTCAGCACCCCGCCGCTCTTCATGGCCTGGAGCGCGTTCTGGGCCAGGTTCAGCAGAACCTGGGTGAGCTTGGTGGCGTCGGCCTGGAACGGGGGCAGGGCGGCCGGGGCGTCCTCCACGAGGGTCACGCCGTTCGGGATGCCCTGCATCCGCAGCATCCCGGTCACGTAGCCGTAGAGGGTGGTCGCGGCGGTCTCGTCGAGGGCCACCTGGTAGGGCCGGGCGTAGTCGAGGAAGGCCGACACCACCTCGGAGAGGCGGTCCACCTCGTCGATGATGACCTTCACCATCTCGGCGTCCGCGCCTTCGCGGGATCCCTGGAGGAACTGCGCGGCGCCCTTGATGCCCGCCAGCGGGTTGCGGATCTCGTGCGCGAGCCCGGCGGCCATCGTGCCCAGGGCGGCGAGGCGGTGCTCCTCCTTGAGCTTCTCGAAGCCCAGGAGGTTCTCCAGCACCACGCTCGCCCGCGCGGCGGTGGCGAGCATACGCGCCACGTCGTCTTCGCTGAAGCCCTCGGAGTCGGGGCCGACGCCGACGGCCAGCCAGCCCAGGACCACGTCCCCCGAGGTGAAGGGGAGGACGACCTCGGCCTGCATCGCGGTCATGGCCCGGAGCCGGCCCTCCACGTCCTCGCGCCGGCTGTGCTCGAGCTCGGCCACCCGCTCCAGGTCGGGCCGGTGGTAGGCGGGGGTGCCGCTGGTGAAGCCGTCGGTGAAGGGCTGGCGCGCCAGCTGCTCCAGCGGCGCCTCGTCCCGCTCCCCGCGGGCGTCCACGAGCCGGTAGGAGCGCAGGTCCTCGCTCCAGAGGTAGACCGTGGTGCGGTCGGCGCGCCCGCTCGCCAGCAGCGGGTGCTGGAGCTCGGAGACCAGGCCCTCCACGGTGAGCACCCGCGCGACCGCCTGGTCGGCCTCGGAGAGCGCGACCCGGAGCAGGTGACCGCGCCGGTTCAGCACCCGCGCCGCGGTGGCCTCCACCTGGCGGCGGAGCGGCTCGTAGCCGAGCAGGAACAGGGTGGACGCCAGGAACACCTGGGTCGCGATGTGCACCGGGTAGTCGGGCCCCACCAGCGTCGCGACCGAGAGGCCGTCGATGAGCACGAGGAGGCCGGCGCCGGCGGCCACCGCGGCCAGTCGCGAGAACACCTCCCGGATGTCGAGCAGCCGGCCGGCGGTGATGACCTGGTTGAGGAAGTAGAGGAGGAGGACCGAGAAGACGACGCCGATGGGCGGGATCTGCCCCTGGACCACCAGCGCGCGCTGGAGCCAGGAGAGCTGGGGCGGTGCGGCGTCGAAGCTGCGCACCAGGGCCTCGAAGCCCGAGAAGCCGATGGCGAGGGCGAGAACGGTGCCGACGTAGCGAACCCGGGTCCGCTCGGCGGGGTTGACCGCGGTCTCGTGCAGCTCGAAGAGGTGCCACAGCGACACCCCGAGCCCGCCGAAGACGTAGCAGGCGTAGACCACCTCGGGGAAGCTGGCCCGCGGCGCGCCCCCGTAGAAGATCGCGTCGACGGCCACGAAGGCGGTGGCGACCGGGAGCGCGGCCAGGGCGAGCTCGCGCAACCACGCGGTGCGACGCGGGTTGCCGCGGGGGAAGAAGGCGTCGATGAAGGCCAGGAGCGAGGGGGGGAGGAAGGCACCGGCGGCGCTGGCCACGTACTTGAAGAGGTCGAACTTGAGGAGCGGGGTGAGGTCGTAGGCCAGGTAGAAGGTGAAGCCCAGGTAGAGCACGAAGAGGTTCGAGCAGAACACTGCGAAGGTGCGCCGGGTCGCGTCGGCGCGGCCACCGAGGGGGGCGCGGATGGCGAGCACCCCGGCGATGACCGCGGCGAGGGCGTAGAGGAGGATGTTCACGTCCCCCCTCCCTAACCGCGCCCGCTCCCCGCTCCGCGCGGAGTACGTTGGGGCGGATGGATCCCCGCCGCGCCCTGCCGTCGGTGGACCGCCTGGTCCGCCAGCTCCCCGACCTCCCCCGCCCGCTCGTGCTGGACGCCGCCCGCGGGCTGGTGGACGCTGTTCGGGGGGGCGCCCCGGCGCCGTCCGACTGGGTCGAGGCGGTGCGCAGCCGCGTGGAGGCGGAGCGCCGGCCGCGGCTGCGCCGGGTGATCAACGCGACCGGGGTGGTGCTCCACACCAACCTCGGGCGCGCGCCGCTGGGGCCGTCGGTGGCGGCGGCGGTGGCGGAGCTGGCCCAGGGCTACTCCTCGCTGGAGCTGGACCTGGAGAGCGGGGAGCGGGGGGAGCGGCTCCAGGGGGTACGCGAGCCCCTGTGCCGGCTCACGGGGGCCGAGGCCGGCCTGGCGGTGAACAACAACGCCGCGGCGACGCTGCTCATGCTCACCGCGCTGGCGCGGGGGCGCGAGGTGGTGGTGTCGCGGGGAGAGCTGGTGGAGATCGGCGGGGCCTTCCGGGTGCCCGAGGTCATCTCTGCGGGCGGGGCCCGGCTGGTCGAGGTGGGGACCACCAATCGCACCCGGGTGGCCGACTACGCCGCCGCCATCGGCCCGGACACCGCCGCCATCCTCCGTGTCCACCCCTCGAACTTCCGCGTGGTGGGCTTCACCGAGAGCGCCGGCCGCGCCGAGCTGGCGCAGCTGGCCCGGGAGCGCGGGGTGCTGCTCCTCGAGGACCTGGGCTCCGGCGCCCTCCTTCCGGGTCTCGGCGAGCCCACCGTCGCCGAGGTGGTGGCGAGCGGGACGGACCTGGTCAGCTTCTCGGGGGACAAGCTCCTGGGCGGGCCGCAGGCCGGACTCGTGGTGGGGCGGGCCGAGCTGGTGGCCCGGCTGCGCCGGCACCCCCTGTACCGGGCGCTCCGCCTGGACCGGCTGGTGCTCGCCGCCCTGGAGCTGACCCTCCGCGGAACCCTCGCGGGGGAGCTCCCGCTCGCCGTCCAGCTGCTCCAGATCGACCCCGACACGCTGCGCGCGCGGGCCGAGCGCCTGGCCGCGACCCTGACCGAGCGCGGGGTTCCGGTGCGGGTGGAGGCCGACACCGGCTACGCCGGGGGCGGTTCGCGTCCCGGCGAGGAGCTCCCCGCCTGGGTGGTCCGGGTGGACGGGATCGAGCCCGGCGGCCTCGCCGCGCGGCTCCGCGCCGGCGATCCCCCCGTCGTGGCCCGGGTGGCCGACGGCGTGCTGCGGCTGGACTGCCGCACCGTCCTGCCTTCGGAGGAGGCGGCGTTGTGCGACGCGGTGCAGCGGGCTTGCCGTTCCGGTCCCGCCGCGTGAAGAGGCCGCCATGCCGGTAGGCTTCTACGAGATCCTCCAGGTCCCCCCCGACGCCCCGGTGGAGTCGATCCGCACGGCCTACCAGGACCAGGTGGCCTCCGTGGTGCGGAAGCTGCGGGCCGCGGAGGCCCGGCAGCAGGACGTCGCGGCCATCGAAGCCCGGCGCGCCGCCCTCGGCGAGGCCTGGTCCGTGCTGTCGGATCCCGCCCGTCGGCGCCGCTACGACCGCTTCCGCGAGCTGTCCAAGGGGGCGCTCCCCGCGGACCCCGACGAGCTCTGGTCCGCGGCGGGTCGCTCGCTGGTGGATCCGGCCGCCGCGGCCGCGCTGGAGGTGGTCCGCACCCTCACCGACCTGCGGGTGGGCGAGGCCCTGGGCGTCACGTCCACCACCACGGCGGACCCCGAGGTGTCGCCCGTCTCGGTGCGGGAGGCGTCGCCGGCCTCGGAGCGCACCCTCGTGTCCCGGCGCGCCGAGCCGCGGCCGTCCATTCCCACCGCGCCCGCCCTTCCCCTGGACCGCACGCTCTCCCCCGAGGAGGTGGCGCGGCTCCCGGAGCGCTACGGCCCCACCGGCGCCTACCTGCGCGCCGTGCGCGAGGCCCGTCGCATCGACCTCGACGCGCTGTCCGCCTCCACCCGCATCACCCGCCGTTTCCTCGACGCGCTCGAACGCGACGCCTACGCCGAGCTCCCCGGCGCCACCTTCGTCCGCGGCTACCTGAAGATGGTGGTGCGGGCGCTGGAGAGCCTCGACGGCCCCGAGCTCGACGAGTTCGTGGAAGGGTACATGTCGCGGTTCCACCGCGCCCGGGGGTAGCCGTGACCGAGGTCGACGCCCGGCGAGCCCGGGTTCCGGCTGGACCGGCCGATCGCCTGGACCGGATGGTCGTGCGGCTGTGGCCCGATCTCTCCCGCGCCCGCGCGCAGGCGTTGATCGAGGAGGGGGCGGTGAGCCTGGACGGCGCCGCCGCACCCGCCAAGACGAAGGTCGTGGCCGGGCAGGAGATCGAGGTGCGGGTGCCCCCGCCCGAGCTCGCCGAGATCCTCCCCGAGGACCTCCCGCTGACCGTGCTCTACGAGGACGCCGACCTGCTGGTGGTGGACAAGGCGGCGGGCATGGTGGTCCATCCGGCGCCCGGCCACGCCACCGGCACCCTGGTCAACGCGCTCCTCTTCCACGTGCGGGACCTCGGAGGGGTGGGCGGCGTGGAGCGGCCCGGCATCGTGCACCGGCTCGACGCGGGCACGAGCGGGGTGCTGGTGGTGGCGAAGAACGACCTGAGCCACCGGGCGCTCTCGCTCCGGTTCGCGAGCCACGACCTCGAGCGGCGCTACCTCGCGGTGGTCCACCGCGTCCCGCTCCACGACACGGGCACCTTCCGCTCCGCGCTCGGCCGGGACCCCCAGAACCGGCTCAAGATGGCCTCCCGCGAGGACGGCCGGCCGGCGGTCACCCACTGGCGGGCGCTGGCCCGGGGCGACCGGCTCGCACTGCTCGAGTGCCGGCTCGAGACCGGGCGCACCCACCAGATCCGGGTGCACCTCTCCGAGGCGGGCCACCCCATCGTGGGGGACACCACCTACGCGCGGCGCGACTGCACCCCGCCGGCGCCCGTGCGCGCGGCCGTCGCAGCCCTCGATCACCCGCTGCTGCACGCCGCCGTGCTGGCGCTCCCCCACCCGCGCACCGGCGCGCCGATGCGCTGGACTGCTCCGCCGCCGCCGGACTTCGTGGCCTTCTGTCGGCTGGCGGGGCTCGGGGAGCCGGCGCTCAGCTGACGGTCGCCGCCCGTCCCGTGACGCGGCGCAGCGGCACCGAGCTCACCACGCTGACCTGGTCCTCCGCCTTCTCGAGGCGCACGTCCACCCGCTGGCGATCGACCTCGCAGTAGCGCGCGATGACGTCGAGGATCTCGGACTTCATGGCCTCCATCTGCTGGGGGCTCAGGTCCACCTGGTCGTGGAGGAGCAGCACCTTCAGGCGGGACTTGGCGTCCTCCTTGGAGCCGCCGCCGCCGCGGACCGTGCCGAAGAACCGATCGAGGATGGACATCATCCCACCACCTCCTTGGCCGGCGCGAGGCCGAACCAGCGCTTCATCGCGGTCCACACGGTGTCCGGCTCTTCCGTCGCGACGAACGGGACGTCCTGTTCGCCGGTGAGGCGGCGGGCGATGCGCCGGTAGGCCTCGCCCACCACCGACTTCTCGTCGAAGGCGGCGGGGGTGCCCTTGTTGGCGCTGACGATGACCTCCTCGTGGTCCGGCACCATGCCCACCAGGGGGATGGCGAGGATCTCGAGGATGTCGTCCTTGTTCATCATGTCGCCCCGCTTGACCATCTTGGCGCGGAAGCGGTTCACGATGAGGGTGGGCTCGGGCAGCTCGGCCGCCTCGACGAGCCCGATGATCCGGTCCGCGTCGCGGATGGCCGAGACCTCGGGGGTGGTGACGATGATGGCGCGGTCCGCGCCGGCGATGCTGTTCTTGAACCCCTGCTCGATGCCGGCCGGGCAGTCGATCAGCACGTAGTCGAAGTCCGCCTTCAGCTGCGCGACCAGGTTCCGCATCTGCTCGGGGCCCACGGCGTTCTTGTCGCGGGTCTGCGCCGCCGGCAGGAGGCAGAGGTTGTCGAGCCGCTTGTCCTTGATGAGCGCCTGCCGGAGCCGGCACTCCCCCTCGATCACGTGGACGAGGTCGTAGACGATCCGGTTCTCGAGGCCGAGGATGACGTCGAGGTTGCGGAGGCCGATGTCGGCGTCTACCACGGCGACGCGCTTGCCCATCATGGCCAGCGCCACGCCGAGGTTCGCGGTGGTGGTGGTCTTGCCCACCCCGCCCTTCCCGGACGTGATGACGATGCACTCGCTCATGGAAGCTCCTTCAGATGCGGATGACGGCCCCGGTAGGGCTCGATGAGGATGGCGCCCTCGTGAATCCAGGCGATCTCCGGCAGGTACTGCCGGGGCTTGTCGGACTCCTGATCGGGGGCGATGTGGATGACGCGGCCGATGCGGACCTGGCTCGGTCGCATGTCCAGCGCGAAGACGACGGCGGTGTCGTCGCCGTGGGCGCCCGCGCTGGCGAGACCGCGCAGCGCCCCGTAGACGTACACGCTCCCGCCCGCGACCACCTGGGCGCCGGGATTGACGTCGCCGAAGATCTGCACGTCGCCGGCGAAGCGGATGAGCGCGCCGGAGCGGACGTGGCCGGGCACGGTGAGGACGCGCCCCCCGCCTTCGTCCTCGGCCTCCTCGGCGGCGGTGGGGGCGGCCGCCACGATCTCGGTCGGGGGCTCCTCGCCGGCCGGCAGCACGTCGGCGGGCTTCTCCAGCACCGGAGCCGAGAGGTGCACCTTCAGCTTCAGCTCCTTCTCGGCGTACCGGTGGAGCGCGGCGGGGGAGAGATGCAGCCCGACGACCTCGATCTCGAACTCCTTCAGGAGCGTGAGGAGCCGTCGGAGGTCGAAGAGCTCGAGCTCGCGGGGCCCGAAGTCGAGGCGGAACTGGCAGCGCGCGAAGCGCCCGGGGACCTCGGCCAGGAGGTCCCGGATCGCCGTGCGAAGGGCCTCGAAGGGGGTGTGGGCGTCCAGACCCAGTACGACCACCCCGCCGGGTGCGCTCCGGAGGGAGAAGGGCTGGCTGGCCTGGTACGGCTGCACGTCGCCGGTGGCGGGGAGGGCCATTTGCAGGTGTGGGGAGGAGGGGAGGGGAGGCCGCCGGGGAAGGCGACGCGGGGAGGGTCGGGGAGACCCATCGGCAAGGTACTACGTTGGACCGCCCGGATGCAAGAGGGATCTTGCGGCGTCAAGAGGCGGCGGCGGAGATCGACAGCACGGCGAGGTAGTACGTGGTGAGGACCCAGGTGTCGCCGTGGGGGATGGGCGACCGGAAGCGTTGCCAACCGATCAGCGCGTCGGAGAGCAGGAAGCTCGCCCCACCCACGAGGCCGAGCGGGCCCAGCGCCGAGGTGGCGGCCAGGAGGGCGGCCAGGGCGAGCGCGTACACCGGCACCGCCGCCCGCAGCACCCCCCGGAGCCCGGGGGCGAGCGCCACGAGCATGCCCGCCGCCAGCACGAGGCCGACCCCCCCGCCGAGCGGAGACGGGGGGAGGCGACCCACCAGGTCCACGATCACGAGCACGTGGCCGACCAGGAAGGCTCCGAGACCGGCCAGGAACCAGCGCCCCTTGTCGAGGAGGAAGGCGTCGCCGACGGCCCACGCGACGAAGCCCGCCGCGAGGAGGGGACGGTCCGCCGCGCCCACGGCGGCGAGGAGCGCCGGCCCGAGCTTGATCCAGCGGACCGGACCGGCGATGCGTCGCGCGGCCACGACGATGTAGGCGAGCGCGCAGAGGGCGGAGAGGGCGAGGAGGGCGGCGTCGGACGCGGAGCTCACCCCGGGGCTCTATCCCTGCGCGGCGAGGAGGGGGTCGAGCCCGCCCGCCCGGTCCAGGGCCCGAAGGTCGTCGTAGCCGCCGACGTGGCGGTCCCCGATCCAGATCTGCGGAACGGTGGTACGACCGGTGCGGGCCACCAGCGACGTCCGGGCCTCGTCGTCGTCCGTGACGTCGACCTCGGTGTACGCGGCTCCCTTGCGGTCGAAGAGGGACTTGGCCGCGCGGCAGTACGAGCAGTAGTCGGTCGTGTAGATGGTGATGGCGGGCATGCGGCGGAAGCTACGCACGACCCGCCGGTCGGCTACCAGGTGTAGGGGACCACGGTGACCACGTCCACCGCGCCGAAGCTGTCGAAGGCGGTGAACTCGATGACGTACCCGTCGTAGGTGCAGTCGAGCCAGGTGGAGCCGCCCACCCAGGCGCTGTACCAGGTCACCCCCTGCTCGGGGTAGAGCTCGAAGCCGTCGGCCCAGCGGCCGTCCCAGGAGTCGTAGACGTCCGCGTAGACCTCGACCACGTCGAGGGCGCCGGCGGGGTCGTCCACGTCCACGTCGAACCACCAGACGAAGTCACGGTAGTAGTCGTCCGGCTCGCACCCGGCGTCCGCATACGTGAAGAAGGGCGCCGCGTTCACGGGGGGCGGGGGCCCGTCGTCGGCCACGAAGTAGCAGCCAGGGAGGAGCATCGCGGCAACGAGGCGGATCAGGCGGTTCATCGTCGTCTCCAATCGCCCCATGGACGACCGGGGGGGCCGGTTCATTCGAGCCGCCCGATCGCGCGGTGGGATTTATGTCGAAATGCTTGCGTCTCGGAAATGTCCTTGGCAGACTTGCCCCAAGAGGTCCGCGTGGAACACAGCCTCCCGTCTCCCTCGCGCGCGCTGATCCCCACCGAGGTGGACCTCCGCCGCCGCTCCGACGAGGTCCAGGCCCTGCTCGCCGAGGCCGCCGCGCTGGAGGAGCAGTTCGCGCTGGGCGCGCTGGAGCGCGACGAGGCCTCCCGCCGCCGGGCGGTCCTGGCCTCCGGGCTCCTGCACCTCCTGCAGTCGTGGCGGCGTCGAGGGGGTGGACTCCGGCTCGAGCTCTCGTCCGTTGCCCCGACGCGGCCCGCCCGGTCCGCCCAGGTGGTGGACGCGGGTGAGGTGCGGGCCCACCTGGCCCGGATCCTGGCGGGGCTCGCGCAGTCCGAGGACGACGCGAGGGACCTCGAAAGGGTGCACGCCGCGATCCGGGACTCCACCCGGTGGGCCTTCCTGCCGCGGGAGCTGCGGCGGGCGGTGGTGGCGCTGTGCACCACCCGGCTCCGGCACCTCCAGGACGACCGAGGCTGCCAGGGCCCGCGGCTCGAAGAGGCCTTCGCGATGCTCACGGCCTACTCGAAGCGGGAGCAGCCCGGCTTCGTGGTCGGCCTCTCTCGCGGGCACCATCCGGTGCGCGGCTCGTGGGCGGAGGACGCGCAGACCTGGTGGGATCGCCTGTCGGCCTGGGCCGAGCCCGGCTCGGATCCCGTCGCGCTGAGCGAGGCGCAGCTCTCGGTCGTGGAGCGGGCGAACCTGGACCTGGCCGCCCTCCCGGCGGAGGCGCGGGCGGAGGCGGGGGCGCGGCTGGTCGACGCGGTGCGCGAGGCCCTGGACCGTGGCCTGCACCCCGAGGATCCCCGACTGGTCGGGGTGGTCTCCCGGCACCTCGGCCTGTTCCAGGCGGCGGAGTTCCGCGCCGTCCGACGCGCGGCGGAGCTGGCCGCGGAGCCGACCCCAGCGCGTTGATGCGGGACGGGCGGGGTGGGGCGCAGGTGGATAGCGCCTCGCCCGCGTGAAGCGCCTCTCCCTGACCCGTGACACCGTGGGCACCGTGGCCCGGGGCCACCCGTGGGTGTACCGCGAGGGGGTGCGAGGGTCGGCGGCGGTCGGTGAGCCGGTGGAGCTGGTCGACGACCGCGGCAAGCGCGTGGCCTGGGGGCTCTTCGACCAGGGGCCGGTGGCGGTGCGCGTGCTGGGGAGGGACCCCGAGCCCATCCCCGCGCTCCTCCAGCGCCGGCTGGCCCGCGCGAGCCAGCTCCGCGGCTTCTTCGGGGAGGAGACCAACGCCTGGCGTGCCTGCAACGGCGAGGGGGACGGGCTGGGAGGCCTGGTGGTGGACCGGTACGGGTCCATCGCCGTGCTGCGGCTCTACTCGCGCGTCTGGGAGCGACACCTGGACGCGGTGTGCGACGCGGTGCGCGCGCTCGGCTGGGCGGAGTGCGGCTACCGCCGGCTGGGCGTCGGGACGGTGGACGGGCGGGCCGGGGGCGAGGTCCTCTGGGGTGCGGCGCCCCCCGAGGTGCTGGAGGTCCGCGAGCACGGGATGCGTCTCCTCGTGCGCGTGGAGAAGGGCCAGAAGACGGGGCTGTTCCTGGACCAGCGGGAGCACCGCCGCCTCGTGCGGGGCTGGGCCGCCGGCCGTAGCGTCCTCAACCTGTTCGCCTACAACGGTGGCTTCTCGGTCGCGGCCGCCCTGGGCGGCGCCCGCCGGGTGGTCAGCGTGGATCGGGCGCCCGAGGCGATCGAGGACGCGCGGGCGATCTTCCGGCTGAACGGGCTGGATCCCGACCGGCACGGCTTCGAGGTGGCGGACGTGTTCGGGTGGAGCGGGGCGCCCGCGGAGCTGGTGGTGGTGGACCCGCCTTCGCTCGCCCACGCGCAGGAGGCCGACGCCGCCGCCCGCAAGGCCTACCGGGACCTGCACCGCCGGGTCGGGCCGCTGGCGCTCCACCTGCTGGCCACCTCCTCCTGCACCGCGCGGCTCGCGTGGGAGCGCTGGGAGGAGGCGGTGCGCGAAGGGCTGAAGGGGGAGGGCAGCTGGCAGCGCCTGCACGTGGGCGCCGAGCCCATCGACCACCCGACCAGCTTCGCGCACCCCGAGGCCCGCTACCTGAAGTTCCTCCTGCTCGGCCGGTTGGACGGTGCGGCCGGGGCGAACCGTCCGGGTGGCGTCGACCGTGGGTCCGGCACGGGGTGAGCGCGCCCGCGGCCGGCGGCGGCGCCCGGGCTCATGCCCGGGGACCGAAGCTCCGATCCCGAGAGGGCTCCCGGGCGACGCATGCCTTCTCTCCCCGACGAATCCCGGCGCTCCGGCCGCGCCCGCGACCTCCAACCCGACGCGGCGACGGTCGAGCCCATCGCCCGTCTGGCCGCCGCCCTGGCCGGCACGCCCATCGCCACTGTGTCGCTCGTGGACGAGGCCCGCGAGCGGGTCCTCGCCGCCTGGTCCCACGGCGGCGCCCTGCCGCTGAAGGAGGTGCCGGTCGCGGTCTCCTTCGCGGCGAGGGTGGTGGACGCCGACAGCCCGCGCTCCGACGCCCAGGTCCTCGACCAGCCCGACCTCGCCGACGCGGCCGACCTGCTCGGGGTGCGGGCCTGGCTCGGGGTCCCGGTCCGCCTCGACGGCGAGCCCGTGGGGGTGATCGCGGTCGCCGACCACAGCCCCCGCGACTGGCCCGCCGCCACGCGGGCGACCCTCTCCGACCTCGCCGAGCTGACCGGACGGCTCCTGGCCGCCAGCGAGGTGCGGCGCGAGCCGCCGCGGGAACGCGCGGTGCCGGTGAGCGCCGACTCGCTGGACGCCGCCACGGGTGCCCTCGGGCGCCGGGCCTTCCAGACGCTCGCGCACGAGCGCATGTCCGCGTCCCGGCGCGAGCGCGTCGGGCTCATGCTGATCCTGGTCCGGCTGGACGGGGTGGAGCGGGCGCGGGAGCGCGTGGGGGGCGGGGCGGCCGACGCTGCCGTCGCCGAGGTCGTCCGCATGCTCCGCTCCGGGCTGGGCGAGCGCGACCTGTTCGGCCGGGTCGCCGCCGACACCTTCGTCATCCTCGGCACCGACGGCGGGCACGTGGACGCCGCGCGCCGGCTCGGTCGGATCCAGCTCGGCTTCGCCGAGCTCGACGAAGAGCGCTTCCGCCCCCTCGGCATGACGTTGCGATGCGGGCTGGCGCCGTGGGACCCCGCGGGCGGCATCGGCCTCGATCAGCTCTACCTGCGCGCCGACGCCTCGGCGCGCGATCGGGCGCGCATGGCGGCCGCGCCGGCCTGACCGTCGAACCGTCCCCGGGGTCGGTCGGCTACCTTCCGAGGGTGCGCCCCGGGCTCCGTCGCCTCCTGTACCTGCTCGCCGGCTGCGCCGCCGCGGCGCTCGCGCTGCGCCTGGCCCCTGAACCGTGGATCGAGACCGGCTACGCCCGCTCGGTCTACCCGCTGCTGCTCCGCGGCCTCTCGTCGCCGGCCGCCTCGGTGGGGTTCTCGCTCACGGAACCCGCGGCCTTGGTCGCCGGGGCGGTCGGGGTGGGGCTCGCCTGGCGGACCCGGCTCCGGAGCGGCTTCTGGCTGGGCCTGGGCGGGGTGGCCGCCGGGGGATGGCTCCTGTTCCAGGGCGTCTGGGGGGTGAACTACCACCGTGCCCCCCTCGCGGAGAGTCTCGGCCTGGATGTGCGTCCCAGCACCTCGGAGGAGCTCGCCACCTATGCGGGCCAGCTCCTGCTCGAGACCGGGCGGCGGCGGCCCGCGGAGCCTCCACCCGCGCCGGAGGTCGGGCTGGCCGACGCGTCGGCGCTCTTCCAGGCGGTCCCCGCCGGCCCTCAGGCCGAGCGCTGGGCGTTCCTCGCGGTCGCGCCCGGCGCCGCCCCGGCCAAGCCCCTGGTGGGCTCGGAGCTGCTGTCCTGGCTCGGACTCCTGGGCTTCTACGATCCGTTCCTCGCCGAGCCCAACGTCAACGTGCGGGCGCCCCGCACCTCCATCCCCTTCGTGGCGCTCCACGAGATCGCCCACCAGCGCGGGATCGCGAGCGAGGACGAGGCGAGCTTCGTCGCCATCGCGCTGGGGCGAGACCTCGGCGGCCCCCACGTCGCCTACTCCTGCCTCTGGCAGGCCACGGTGCACACGCTCGGGGCCCTGTCCGGCGTGGACCCGGAGGCGGCGAAGGCGCTCTGGGCCGAGGCGGATCCGGGCGTGAAGGCCGACGTGGAGGCGTGGCGGGCGTGGCGAGCCGCGCACGCGAGCCCGCTCGAGGGCGCTGCCCGCGCGGTGAACGACGGGTATCTGCGCTCCCAGGGCGTGCACGACGGCGTCGAGAGCTACGGTCGGGTGGTCGACCTCCTCCTCGCCGAGCATCGGGCCCGCGGGCGCTGAGCGGGCGCCCGGCGCGCCGTCCGAGGGGGGCCGGGGGGTCAGGGGCCGTCACCCTCCGCCTCCGCGCAGGAGGGGGTGTCCGTCCAGGTGCCGCTCGGCACCGTGCCGGCGACCAGCCCCGCCGCGACCTGGGCGAGCGCGTCGGTGCCGGCCTCGGAGGGGTGGAAGGCGTCCTCCCAGCCCCAGCAGCGTCGATCCGGCAGCCGGTGCCCCGCCCAGGGCTGGCCCAGCCCCGTCCACTCGGGCTCGGGCGGAAAGGCCCGCCGCGTCGCGCTGACCCGTTCCTGCGGCGTGACCAGCAGGTACACCGGCACGCCGGGCCGGAAGCCGCGGATGGCCGCCAGCGCCTCCTCGAGCCAGGCGCCGTCGAGCTGCCGCGGAGGGCCCGCCCACGTCCAGGGCGCGACGAGGTACCGGAGCGCCCGGTAGACCGCCACGTCGGGGGGCGGGGGGGAGGGTTTGAACGGCGTCGTCCGGCCGGGGATCGGGCGACGGCGGGCGTTGTGCGGTTGGACCAGGAGCACGTGGGTCGCCCGCGCCTGCGCGAGCGCGATCCGGGCGTTCTGCACGATCTCCTCGGCGTCCGCTCCCGGACGGCCCGCGCTGCGCACGCCGACGGGGGTGCCCGTGAGGGTGGTCAGGTGCGCCGCCACCCGGTCCGCGAGCGTCCGGCCCTGGGTGACCCCCCAGCCCCAGGCCCAGGAGTCCCCCGCGACGAGGACCTGGATGGGGGCGCTCGGGTTCTCGGCGACGACGCGGAAGCCGTGGGCGCCCGCTCGCGCCTCCCACCGGTACGGGCCGTCCTGCTGGCCGCTACCTTCAGCCAGGGCGAGCGGCCGGCCGCGCTCCCACGGAAAGAGGAAGGCGGCGCTGCCCACCCCGAGCCGGAGGCCGAGCTCGGTCAGCCCGAGGAGGAGGGCGACGAGCACACCCGCGAAGGCGAGGCGGCGCCTCAAAGGGCGTACAAGGCGAGGTCGTCGGCCTCGCCCTCCAGCCTGGCCCCGCCGGCGACGAGGGCCGCTTCCAGCGGGGGCGCGTTCGCCCCCAGCTCCCGTCGGTGGACCATGATCTGCCGAACCCCCGCCGCGCGCGCTCCGGCCAGGTCCGGAGGGACGGGGGAGCCCCCCACCAGCCGATCCCAGCTCGCGAAGGAGGCCAGCCACTCGGCCGCCGGCGTGGCCGCGATGCCGTTGAAGTCCGGCGCCCACGGGGAGGCCGCCCCGTGGTGCAGCTGGTGGTGCAGGAGGTACCGGGCCCTGGGGCGGGAGCGGTTCACCTGCCCGGGTGGCACGGCCACCGGCCCGGGAAGGTCGAGGAGGATCGGCCCGGTGACGCGGTCGTACAAGGCCGGGACCGTCGGGTCGGCGCCGAGCAGCATGGGCTCGATGGGCGAGAACACCAGGCCCTCGACCACCACCAGGACGGCCAGCACCTTGCGGTTCACGTGGTCAGCCGCCGCCCCGGCCAGGACGGCGAGGGCGAAGAGCGTGCCAGCGTGCCAGCGGTAGGGGAACCGGACCTGCTCCAGCACGGGGAGGTGGTACACCGGCCCCCACCCCAGGCTCATGTAGGCGCATGCGGCCACGGCGAGGGCCCAGCCGGCCCGCCGCCGGTCCCGCACGAGCCCGAGGGCCGCCAGCACCGCGGGCAGCCCTCCCACCCAGGCGGTGAGGGCGAAGGGGTTGCCACCGGGCACGTCGGTGAGGAGCGCCGAGTCGGGCCAGGTGAGGGGGCTCCCCATCTGCCGCCGGATCGCGTCGGGGAGCGGGCTGGCCCCGCCGGCGGCGCCGGCGAAGCCGATCAGGAAGGGGACGGTGAGGAGCAACCCGAGGAGCGAGGCCCACGCCGCCCGCCGGGCGAAGCCCCAGCCGACGGCGAGGAAGCAGACCACCATGCCGTGGTACCAGCTCGCCACCACCGCGAGCGCCAGCGCGAGCGCGGCGGCGACCCGTCGGTCCCGCCAGACCATCCACGCCCAGAGCGGGAGGGGCCACCCGTCGGTGCCCTCCACGATGCCTTCCACGGCGAAGCCGTGGAAGAAGGGCGAGGCGCCGTAGACCGCCGCGCCGCACAGCGCGCCCGCCGCTCCGAGCCCGCCGGCGCGCAGCGCCCCGAAGCAGACCGCCACCGTCGCGAAGCGGGCCAACACCAGGGTGACCGTGTAGGCGAAGCCCACCCCGCCCAGGGCGGCCAGCGGGGTGGCCGCCCACCCGTGCAACGGCGACGAGTAGTAGAACGGCATGCCCGCCGGCGCCGCGAGCGAGGTGGTGTGGAGCGGCAGGCCGGGCTGCTGGTCCACGAACCAGCCGAGGCCCCACACCGAGGGGTAGAGGTCGGTCCAGGGGCTGCCCGGGATCTGCCCCGCCAGGATCGCCGGGAGCAGCGGGCCGACGGCCCAGAGGGCGGACACCAGGAGCGCCGCGCCCCAACCCGAGGAATCCGACCGCCGCATCGGATCCGTCCTTAGCACGGGCGGGTGGCCGGGATAGCCGCGCCCGGCCATGAAGCTCCCCGCCATCCCGACCTTCGACGAGGCCGCCGAGTCGGCGGCACGCGCCCACCTCGACCAGCTCACCAAGCCCCCGGGTTCGCTGGGCAAGCTCGAGGCCCTGGGTGCCTGGTGGTGCGGCGCCACCGGCTTCCCGGCCGTGGCTCCCCGTCGTGCCGCGCTCTACACCTTCGCCGGCGACCACGGCGTGACGGCCGAGGGCGTCTCGCCGTACCCGTCCGCGGTGACCGTGCAGATGGTCCGCAACTTCCTCGCGGGCGGCGCGGCGGTGAACGCCTTCGCCCGCCACTACGGCGTGGAGCTCCACGTGGTGGACGTGGGCGTGGCCGGCCCCCTCGACGGGGCAGCCGACACCGCGCACGCCCGCTTCCACGCCCGGCGGGTCCGCGCGGGCACCGGGAACATGGTGCAGGAGCCGGCGATGAGCCGAGCCGAGGCCGAGGCCGCCGTGGCCGTCGGGCTCGCCTGCGCTGCAGCCTCCGACGCCGAGGTCCTCGGCGCGGGCGAGATGGGGATCGGCAACACCACCGCGGCCGCCGCCGTCCTCGCCGCGGTCGCGGCGATGCCGGGCAAGCTCGTGGCCGGCCGCGGCACCGGTGTGGACGACGCGGGGTTGGCCCGAAAGGTCCGCGCCATCGACGCCGCGCTTGCGCGTCACCGCCCCGAGCGCGACGACGCCATCGGCATCCTCTCCGCCGTGGGCGGCTTCGAGATCGCCGCCATCGCCGGCCTCTGCATCGGTGGCGCCGCCCGACGCATCCCGGTGGTGCTGGACGGCTTCATCTCCACCGCCGGCGGGCTCGTCGCCTCCGTGCTCGACCCCGCCTGCCGCCCCTACCTCCTCGTTTCCCACCGCTCCGCCGAGAACGCCCACTGGGCCATGAGCCGCTACCTCCACAAGGAGCCCCTCCACGACCTCGACCTCCGGCTCGGCGAGGGCACCGGGGCCGTCCTTGCCATGGACTCCATCCGGCTGAGCTGCCGGTTCATGAACGAGATGGCCACCTTCGCAAGCGCGGGCGTCAGCGGGCGCGACTGAGGCGCCGAGGGGGGGACCCGCCGGGGTCCCCCCTCGTGAAGTCACGCTTCGGCGTGCCCCGCCGAGACCACAGTGACCGCCGAGTCCCCGCGGTTGACGATCTCGGCCCGCAGGCGCTCACGGACGTCCGGGTGGTCCACGAGGTACTGCACCGCCTTGTCCCGACCCTGGCCGATGCGCTCGTCGCCGTAGGCGAACCAGGAGCCGGACTTGCGCACCAGCCCGAGGTCGGTGCCGAGGTCGATGAGCTCGCCTTCGGCGTTGACGCCCTTGCCGTAGATGATGTCGAACTCGACCTGCCGGAACGGAGGCGCGAGCTTGTTCTTCACCACCTTCACGCGGGTGCGGTTGCCGATGGTCTCCTCCCCCGACTTGAGCGAGCCGACCCGGCGGATGTCCATGCGGACCGACGCGTAGAACTTCAACGCGTTGCCGCCGGTGGTGGTTTCGGGGGAGCCGAACATGACCCCGATCTTCATGCGCACCTGGTTGATGAACACCATGGAGCAGTTGGACTTGTGGATGTTGGCGGTGAGCTTCCGGAGGGCCTGGCTCATGAGCCGGGCCTGCGCGCCGGGCTGCACGTCCCCCATCTCGCCGTCGAGCTCGGCCTTCGGGACCAGCGCGGCGACCGAGTCCACCACCACCACGTCCACCGCGCCCGAACGCACCAGGGTGTCGGCGATCTCGAGCGCCTGCTCCCCGGTGTCCGGCTGGGAGATGAGGAGCTCGTCCACGCTGACCCCGAGCGCCTTGGCGTAGTTCACGTCCAGCGCGTGCTCGGCGTCGATGAACGCCGCCACGCCGCCGCGACGCTGCGCCTCGGCGATGATGTGGAGGGTGAGGGTGGTCTTGCCGCTCGACTCCGGCCCGTAGATCTCGGTGACCCGACCCCGGGGGATGCCGTTGATCCCCAACGCCAGATCGAGCCCGATGCTGCCGGTGGAGATGGCCGAGATGGGCACGTGCTCCGCGGTGCCCAGGCGCATGATCGAGCCCTTGCCGTACTGGCGCTCGATGGAGGAGACGGCGGCTTCGAGGGCTTTGGCGCGATCGGGATCGATGGGCATCGGGGAGACTCCGGTTCAGGTTCGTTCAGGCTCTCGTACCGTACCACGTACCTGGACGGACGCAAGCCGGTAGGTGCCAAAAAATGTCCGCGTACGAGATGGATGTTCAGTTTGCCGTGCCGTCGAGCTGTCGACGGAGCTGGTCCAGCGCCAGCGCGGCGGTCATCGACATGACCCGCTCGCGATCGAAGGGGAGGTGGAGCCGCCGGTGGTGGGTGCCGTCCGGACCGGCGACGGCGATGTGCACCGTGCCGACCGGCTTCTCCGCCGATCCGCCCCCGGGGCCCGCGATGCCGGTCACGCCGATTCCCCAGCTCGCGCCGACGCGGGTGCGGATGCCCTCGGCGAGCGCCCGGGCCACGGGCTCGCTCACCGCGCCTTCTCGCTCGATCAGCTCGGGGTCCACCCCGCATTGCCGCGTCTTCTCGGCGTTCGCGTAGACCACCCCCCCGCCCAGGTACCACCCCGAGGAGCCGGGGACGGCGGTGATCATCGCCGCGATGCGGCCGGCGGTGCAGCTCTCGGCGGTGGCGACGGTCTCGCTCCGGGCGGCGAGCAGCTCGCCCACGACCTGGCCGAGGGGCCCACCGTCGACGGTGAACACGTGGCGGCCCAGCCGGGCCCGGGCGTCGGCCAGGGCGGCCTCGGCGTCGGCGTCGGGCGCGAGGTGCAGCTTCACGTGGATCTCGGGGAGGTGGGCGCGGTACCCGACCTCGACCCCGGGGTGCGCGAACCCGTCCATCCGCCCCTGGGCCTCGGACTCGGGCAGGCCCACACAGCGGAGCAGGATGGTGCGTCGCGGAGGCAGGGCGAAGCGCGCGTCCAGATCGGGCGCGACGTGGTGGTGCCAGATCGCCTTCATCTCCGAGGGGACGCCGGGGAGGAAGTACAGCACGCAGCCCTCGTGCTCGATCCGGAACGCCGGCGCCGTCCCCCAGCGGTTCTCCAGGACGCTGCAGCCCACCGGCAGGAGCGCCTGCTTCCGGTTGGCGGGGGGCATGACCCGCCCGCGCGAGGCGTAGCGGGCCTCGACCTGCCCGAGCGCGACCTCGTCCAGCGCCAGCGTGGTTCGGAATGCTTCGGCGGCGGCCTCCGCGGTGAGATCGTCCGTGGTGGGGCCCAGGCCCCCGGTGCAGATCACGACCTCCGCCCGACCCGCCGCCTCGCTGAGCACGTCGCGGATGTGATCGCGGACGTCGCCGACCACGGTGAATCGGCCCGGTTCGAAGCCCCGATCCCGCATCTCGCGGGCGATCCAGCCGGCGTTGGTGTCCACCGTGGAGCCCGACACGAGCTCCTCTCCTTGCGAGACGACGTCGAAGCGGGCCATGTGTGCGCGCCTAACCCGCGCCCCCCCGGGCCCGGCGGGTCGATCCGCGCCGCCTCCGTCGCCGCGCTAGGAGCGTGACGTGGCTCACCCCGGTCCAGCCCTCGCCCTCGACGTCGGGACCCGCACCATCGGGGTGGCGGTCACCGACCCGGCCCGGACGCACGTGTTCCCGGTCTCCACCGTCCTGCGGCGCTCGGTGCGGAAGGACGCCGAGGTGATCGTCGAGCTGTGCCGCAGCCGCGGGGTGACCCAGCTCGTGGTGGGCCTGTCCAAGGACGACGAGGGGGCCGAGAACCGATCGGCGCACCTCGCACGGCAGGTGGCGGACGCGGTCGTGGCGCGCTTCGCCCTCCCCGTGGCCTGGGTGGACGAGGGCTACACGACGGTGGAGGCGCACACCCGGCTCGCCGCGGCCGGGGTGCGGGCCGGTCAGCGCCGGCCCATGGTGGACCAGCTCGCCGCCTCGGTGATCCTCGAGCTCTGGCTGACGACGGCGGGACGGGCGCCGCCGGCCGAATAGAGTCCGTCCATGCCGCACCCCCACGACCGTCCCCCCCGCGCGCTGCGCGTCCACGTCGTCACCGTGTCCACCTCCCGCGACGCGGGGAGCGACCGCTCGGGCCCGCTGCTGCGCCAGCTCGCCGAGTCCGCGGGTCACACGGTGAGCGGCCCCGAGCTGGTGCCCGACGATCCGCTCGCGATCGGCGCCGCGCTCGACGCCGCGCTGGCGGGTGCGGCCGAGGTGGTCCTCCTGACCGGGGGGACGGGGGTCTCCGCGCGCGACCAGACCCCGGCGGTGGTGGCCCCCCGGCTCGACCGGGTGCTCCCGGGCTTCGGGGAGCTGTTCCGCATGCTCTCCTGGCAGGAGGTGGGCAGCAAGGCCATGGCGTCGTCGGCCGTGGGCGGTCTCGCGGGCGGCAAGCCGGTGTTCGCCCTGCCCGGGTCCACGGCCGCCTGCCGCCTCGCGATGGAGAAGCTCATCCTCCCCGAGCTCCCGCACCTGGCCGCCGAGCTGGTCAAGGAGACGCCGCTGCCGCCCGGTGGCTGGCGGGCCGCGCTGGTCGAGCTGGGCGGGCGCCTGGGCAGCGCGGCTCCGCTCCCCGAGGGGCTCCCGGCCGGCGTGGCCGACGTGCTGCGCACCGCCGGCGCGGTGGCGACGGCGCACCTCCGCGACGGCGACGGGGTGGTGTTCGGCTTTCCCGACTTCATCCGCCCCGGCGCCCGGGTGCTCCTCCTCGCGGGGGGCGCGCCCGACTGGAGCCTCCTCGCCCTGCACCGCTTCCCGGTCCGCGTCGGGGTGGGACGCGTGGGCGGCTACCTCCCGCACGGCGACGCGGCCGGCGAAGCCGAGCTGCGCACCGGCCGGGCCACGGAGGGGGTGTTGTGGGGCGTCGAGTCGGCGGCGGTCCTGGTGCGGGCCGGGGGGGCGGTGGGGCGCTGGGACGGCCATCGTCGGGTGGACCTGGGCACGCCCGCCCAGGCGCTCGCCACGGTCGCCCTGGAATGGTCCCGCCGGTAACGGCACCCGCCCCCGGTCGTGTTCGCCCTTCCCGCCGGGCGCGCCCTCGCTTAGCTCCGGCGTATGGATCCCGCCTCGCTGCTTGAGCCCGCCGCCACCCGTGTCCGTGACCCCCTCTCCGGCCGCTCGGTGTGGCTGGCGGGGATGATTCAGGACGCGCGCGTCGACGGAGACACGCTCCGCTTCAACCTGAACGTCAAGCCCGCCCACTCCGCGGAGGACCGCAACCGCCTGCGCGAGGCGCTGGTACGGAACCTCGCCGAGCGCTGGTCCGGCGAGGTCGCCTGCACGATCCGGGTGGAGGGCGCCGCGGCGCTCGCCGGCAAGCCCGCCCCCGCCGCCGCCGCCGGCGCGCGTCCCGCCGAGCCCCTCCGCGGGATGTCCGGCCCCGGGGTGCAGGCCCACGGGGGGCCGATCAGCAAGGCGCCGCTCCCCAACGTGAAGCACATCGTGGCGGTGGCCTCCGGGAAGGGCGGCGTCGGCAAGAGCACCGTGGCCACCAACCTCGCGGTGGCCCTGGCGCGCCGGGGCCACCCCGTCGGCCTCATGGACGCCGACATCTACGGGCCCTCCCTCCCGCTGATGATGCACGTGTCCGGGCGGCCCATCGCCAACGCGGACAAGCGCATCCTCCCGCTCCGGGCCCACGGCGTGAACTGCATGTCCATCGGCTTCCTCGTGGACGAGAAGGAGCCGATCATCTGGCGCGGCCCGATGGTGATGGGGGTGGTCAACCAGTTCCTGAAGGACGTGGACTGGGGCCCGACCGACTACCTCGTGGTCGACCTGCCCCCCGGGACGGGGGATGCGCAGCTCACCATGATCCAGGCGGTGCCCATCTCCGGCGGGGTGGTGGTCACGACGCCGAACCCGGTGGCGCTGCTCGACGCCGTCCGGGGGATCGAGATGTTCCGGAAGCTCGAGGTGCCGGTCCTCGGGGTGGTGGAGAACATGGCCTGGTACGAGCTGCCCGGCGGGGGGCGCACCTTCCCCTTCGGGGAGGCCGGCGGCGCCCGCCTCGCCGAGGAGTACCAGGTGCCGCTCCTCGGGTCGGTGCCGCTCCGGGAGGGCATCCGGGTGGGCGGAGACACCGGGCGGCCCGCGGTGCTCGACGGTGAGCTCGTGTTCGACCAGGTCGCCGCCGGAGTGGAGCGCCAGCTCCCGGTATGAGCCGACCCGACCGGCGCGCGCTGCTGGACCGGTTCGGCCGGCAGCACACCTACGTGCGCGTGTCGGTCACCGACCGGTGCAACTACCGGTGCACCTACTGCATGCCCGAGGAGGGACTGAGCTGGCTAGCCCGCTCGGACCTGCTCAGCTACGAGGAGATCGCCCGGGTGGTCCGGGTGATGGCCTCGCTCGGGGTGCGCCGCGTCCGCCTCACCGGGGGCGAGCCGCTCATCCGCCGCGACATCGTCCAGCTGGTCGCCGAGCTCGCCGCCATCGAGGGGATCGAGGATCTCGCGCTCACCACCAACGGGCACCACCTCCCCGAGCTGGCCGAGCCCCTGGCCCGCGCCGGCCTGGACCGGGTCAACATCTCGATCGACAGCCTCGACGCGGACCGCTTCGCCCGCATCACGCGCGGGGGGCGGCTGGACCGGGTGCTCGACGGGATCCGGGCCGCGCGGGCGGCGGGGCTCACCCCCGTGAAGCTCAACATGGTCGTCATGGCGGGCGAGAACGACGACGAGGTCGTCCCCATGGCCCGCGCCTGGATGCCCCACGCCGCGGACACGGTGGTCCGCTACATCGAGTACATGCCCTTCCGGGAGCGCTGGCACCAGAACGTGAGCTCCGCCGCCCTGCGGGAGCGCCTCTCGGTGCTCGGTCCGGTGGTCGAGGATTCCGCGCCCCGGGTGGGCGGCGGGCCAGCCCGCCACTGGCGCGTCGGGCCGCTGCAGGTGGGCTTCATCTCCCCGTTGTCGGAGCACTTCTGCGCCACCTGCAACCGCCTCCGGCTCCAGGCCGACGGCCATCTGCGGACCTGCCTCGGCTACGAGGACACGCCGAGCCTGCGGGACCTCGTGCGCTCGGGCGCCTCGGACGAAGCCCTCGCGGACACGCTCCTCGCCATCGTGCTGGGCAAGCCGGCCGGTCACGCCGCCGAGGAGGACGGGGGAAGGCCCTTCGAAGGGGTGATGACCAGCATCGGCGGGTGAGCCGGCCCGGCCCCTCGACGCCTCGCGCCCTGACGCGGTACGTTCGGCGGGATGCTGCTCTTCGCTGCCGCCGCCTACGCCGCCTTCCCCGAGGACGTGTCCATCCTCGCCATGGGCGACTTCTACGGGCAGTCCACCGTGAACACCCTGGGCGAGGACTACGTGGTCCAGGGCTACCACACGCTCGTCGGCGAGCTCGCGGCCACGATCTCGAACCCGATGTCCACCCCGGCGGAGACGCTGGGGGTGAACGGGTTCTACGTGGGGGTCGCCAACTCCTTCGCGTTCATCCGCACGGGGACGCTCGACGGCGAGAACCCCGCCGGATGGGACCTGGCGGACCCCGACGAGGACCCGCCCGACTACTTCTTCGTGCCCTCGATCCAGGTCCGGAAGGGACTGCCGGCCTCGCTCGAGGTGGGGGCGAACTTCTCCTGGATCGGGTTCACCCGCACCGGCGCGCTCGGCGGCTACGCGCGCTTCGCCCCGCTCGAGGGGTTCCGCCGGGTGCCGGATCTCGCCATCCAGGTGGGCTACTCCGGGTACGTCGGCAACGACGAGCTCGAGCTCGGGGTGATGGATACGCGCCTCACCCTCGGGTACACCGTCCCCTTCGGCGTCACCGAGGGTATCCACCAGGCCACCTTCAGCCCCTTCTTCTCGGTGGGCCAGGACCGCGTGCACGCCGCGCCCCGGGTGGACCTGGAGGGCAGCGGCCTCGAGGGTCGAGTGGGCGAGGTGAGCGGCTTCAAGAAGGGGGAAGGGTTCTCGGGTGAGTTCGCCCCCTGGCGGATCGGCGGCGGGTTCCGCGTGGTGAACGGGGACTACACCGGCACCTTCTCCGCGGCCTACCCCTTCGGGTCCATCCCCACGGTCAACGTCGCCTTCGGGTTCACCTACTGATCGTTCTCCTTGCCGTCGCGCACGCCGCGACGGTCTTCCTGGACGCCACGGTGGACCTCGCGAGCGGCCGGGTGAGCGGGATCTGGCGCGCGGAAGGGGTGGACCGCTTCGTGGACCCCCTCCCGGCGCTCGACGTGCCGGACGACGACCGTGGCCGCCTGCGGACCTTCCCCGGGCGGGTGGACGTGGGCGAGGTCCGGTGGACCGAGGGCCGCTTCGAGGCCCGGCTGCCCCGTCGCTTCGGCGACGTCGGCTTCCTGCCCGGCCGGGGGATCGCGGCCAACGGGGGTTGGTACCCCCAGCCCGTGGACGCGACCGGCGCCCCCCTGGTGGTGGACTGGGATGTGACCGTGCGCGGGCCCGAGCTGCTGGTGGTCAACGGGGCGGTCGGCCGCGGCGAGGTGCGCTGGACCGGGCGCGCCGACCGGGTGGCCCTCGCTGCGCCGCGCGGCGCCACGCTCACCGAGATCCCGGTGGAGGGAGGGGTGGTCCGCGTGGTGGACCGCGGCCGGGAGAAGGTCGGCCACCGGGAGCTCGCCCGCCTCGTTCCCGCCGGCGTGACCGTGGTGGAGGACCTCGACTTCCGGCGGCTCGCGCTCCCGGCCCCGGGCATGGTCTACCTCACCGACCGGGCGTTCCGGCTCACGCCCGGGTTCCACCCCTTCCATCGCGGCGCGGTGCGGGAGGCGGGCGTCGCGGCCTCGGTGCCCCTCGCCGAGGGCTGGAGCCGCGAGTTCGTCGCCGCGGTGAGGGTGGCCGACCTGGTGGTGGCCGACCCCAACCAGGCGCTGGGCTGGCTCTCCTGGAACCCGGTCGTGGACGAGCTCCTCTACGACGGCACCCTCCCCTGGTTCGGCGACGTCTTCGACGAGCCCTGGCGCGCCCCGGGGGACATCGTGGACGCGTTGCGCCCGCGGGTTCCCGCCCGGGTCGTCGCGGCCTCTTTCGCCAACGTCGGCCCGGGGGTGGCCACGCGTGCCGCCGACCGGCTCCTGGCCGGGGTGGAGGCCGCGGAGCTCGGTGGCGACGAGATCCCCGGCCCGGTGGCGCTGGCCGCTGTGGCCGGTCCGGTGGGCATCGATCTGGTCGCCCACGTGGTCCCCCACCCGGGCCAGGAGGGGTCGGTGGTGCACGTGGAGTCGCGCCCGCCCGCCGCGCCCTACGAGCTCCGCGTGCCGGCGCGCGTGGACGGCGTAGCCCAGGTGCTTTCCACCGCCGAGGCCACCGACCTGGTCGCTCCCGGGCGGGTCTCGGTGGACCCCGACGACCTCGCCGCAGACCCGGAGCGGGCCAACAACCGCTGGCCGGACCGGTGGACCGCCATCCTGACCGGGGGCCTCTACAACTTCTCCGCCACCGAGCTCACCTTCGAGGTGGTGGGCAACCTCGCGGTGCGCCGCCAGAACGACTCCCGGAACCTCTACCTGGCCTCCGCCTGGCACGACGAGGAGGATCTCGCCGGGATCTCCCTGGGCTATGTCCGCTACATCGGCCCCAACCTGGACCGGCTGGTGCGCACGCACCGCGTGTTCGCCAGCGGCGGCCCGGCGCTGCTGGACCCCGCCTTCCGGCCCACCGAGCTGGGCGCCGTCGCGGTGGGCGGGGGCGTCGGGTACGCCTGGGACACGCGGCAGGGAGACGGGGCGCTCTCCGGGCATCGCCTCGGGGTCTCGGTCGGCGGGGGCTTCATCCCCGGCTCGACGGAGCGCTGGGGTTCGGCCTCCACCAGCGCCATCGGGCTCGCCCCCCTCCACCCGCGGGCCGTGGTGGCCGCCCGGGTCAAGCTGGGATGGGCCAGCGGCGACGTCGAGCATCGGCTCCTGACCCTCGGCGGAGGCGACGACCTGCGGTCGGTCGCGGAGGTCGCCGTGGTGGGCAATCAGCGGGCGGTGGGGAACCTCGAGCTGCGCCTGGCCCCGGTCCGCCACGTGTCGGTGCCGCTCTTCGGGCTGGCCTGGTTCACCGAGCTGCAGCTCGCCCCGGGGGTGGAGGTGGGGGCGGTGTGGCGCGACGGGGTGCGGCAGTCCGCGGTCGGCGCCAACCTCGGGCTGCACGGCGTGTTCGACGGGTTCGGCGCCCGGCCGACCCTCTTCGGGGTGGCCACGGCGCTGCCGCTGCGCACGGAAGGCTTCACCGCCTCGGGGGTCCAGGTGTTCATCGACTTCGAGCAGGCCTTCTAGCCCCTGCGGCCGCGCGGGCCCTTGCCCGGTCAAGCGCCGTGCTATGGGAGACCTCATGGTGCTGTCCTGGCTCCTCGCCTGCGCCCACACCTTCCCGGGGCCGGTCAGCTCGCTCGTGGACCGCGCCCCGACGAGCGCGCCCCCACCGGCGTCGCGGCCGGCCGCGCCCTCATCCCGCCCCGCCGACCCGGGCGCCGCGGTGGCCGCCGCCGCCGCGGACTTCGTGGGGGACAAGCGGCTGCAGGTGGGCGCGGAGACCTACCGCTACGACTGCTCCGGCCTGGTGGAGGCCAGCCTCGCCTCGGTGGGGCTCGAGGCCCGCGGTTCCTCGGCCATGCTCTTCGAGGCGGCCCGGGACGCGGGCGTGCTCCACCGTCGCCGACTGCCCAGCCCCGGGGACATCGCCTTCTTCGACGACACCTACGATCGGGACGGGAACGGTCGGCTCGATGATCCGCTCTCCCACAGCGCCGTGGTGGAGTC
>Ga0172372_10000913_pt1 | contig 45845 bp, 40 predicted proteins | sample LakKiv5m_2_FD_114544 | JGI IMG/M metagenome (GOLD analysis project Ga0172372, IMG submission 114544) | Freshwater microbial communities from Kabuno Bay, South-Kivu, Congo - kab_092012_9.5m | ecosystem: Environmental > Aquatic > Freshwater > Lake | place: Democratic Republic of the Congo...
CAAGTGCGTCTGTGCTGTTATAAGCCGTACCTCCTGTTGCTTGATCATACCATGTGATCGCTGTTCCTGTTGCCGCAAGATCTGCTACCGTTGGTACATCAATCGAACAGAAACTCTGTGTTCCTAATCCTGTTGGTGCTGCAGGGTCTGCTATGGTTACTGTAACATCCAAGCGCGTAGCTGATTCACATCCACCTACTGTTTGTGCTGCGTAGTAATGGTTGCCGTTTACTAAGGCATCTGTGCTGTTATAAGCCGTGCCTCCTGTCGCCTGATCGTACCATGTGATCGCTGTTCCTGTTGCTGCAAGATCTGCTACCGTTGGGACATCAATGGAACAGAACGCTTGTGTTGCACTACCCGTGGGAGGACCGGGATCAGAACATAAAGGAGAGATAATTACTGACCCACAAACACCGCTATAACTTGGTATCGTGGGGTTCGGCGTGTACGTAGAATTAGTAGTATTTATTTGGGTTACAGCACCCTCAAAAACCGTTGGATTTCCACTGAAGGACATGATAAAGGTTCCAGGAGCTCGTTGACCCACTTCACCCCAAGTACAGTATCGCGCAGTAATACTACCCGCATCGCAATGTACATCATTCGCTTTGTTTGCACTATTACCTGTAAAGTAACATGAATCCAATGTTACTGCACCCCCGTTATTTCCAATGGCGCAACCCCGCATTCCTCCAGTTGCACTGTGGTTTGAGAACTTAGATCTCGTAATGTAAACAGTAGGACTTCCATTAATGGCAATTGATCCTCCTATTGCTGTACCCGCAGCATATTTGGATAACGAATTATCGAAAAGACAATCATATACTTTAACATTACCCGTTTCAATGTACATATCCATTCCATTAAATGTACTGGAACATGCATGATTAGCCGAAAAGAAAGAGTTTTTAACCGTTACGTTCTGAGTTGAATTTCCTGATTTAACTCGAATAGAACCTCCAGCAGTACCACCAAAGCAGTCACCGCTGTTAAATACAAAGACATAATTTTGAAAGAGAATATTAATATTCGTTCCTGTTATCGTAAATGCACCGGAATAAGATGATGTCTCTGTATTACAAGTGGCACCTCCACCCGTAAAGGTTGAAGAAGTATTGGATTTTACCAGAACAGCAGATTCACCTGAACTACCTCCATTCTGATCTAATTGTACATTGGTGAACACTATTCCGGAATAGGTTGTCGCACCATCACCAATTTCAATCGTTTGAGCAAAACCTCCTCCACCTGAGTTGTAACCATACTTTCTTATTGTTAATTCAGAAATGTTAAAGTTGTTAGCTAATACTCTTAAAAAACGACCTTTATTATTATTGGAAAGAAAATAAGTGTTAGACATTCCAGCCCCAACAACGGTAATGTTATCAGTCGTAACAGACAATCCGAATTCTGTCGTAACACCTGAATAAACACCCGCATCAATGTAGATAAAATCGCCTACCGAAATAACTGTTAAAGCATGCTTGAATGAACCAAATGGTGCAATAGCCGTTCCTGCATTCGCATCATTACCAACTGCAGAACAGTAAATATCTCCAGTGGTACTATTGTCATTCACATACCAATTTGTTGCAAGTGAATGGTTTGAAATAATCACGAGCAATACGATTAAAGAAATCCGAAAATTCATGAATTGAAAAATGATAGGTGAGTGTTTAGTTTTTTCCCTCATCTGAATAAAAGTTTTAGCAGCGCTTCATGAAAGAAGTGCTTTAATTTACCAAATTTAGATTGTTTAACTATTAATAACCAAAGAATGTTGTTTGTGCGCTAAAATTGTTGTCTTGTGTGAACTTTTTGCTGCCAACGGGTAATCCTTCTGGGGCCAATGGTTATTGTTTGATTATAACATGACGATCTTTTTAGTCACCATTTGGGTTTGATATTGAAATGTAATCATTACAAAACCGACCTCATCTATCGTTAATTGAGACATATCGAATTGATTGGGATTGTATTCATTGAGCAGATTTCCCATAGCATTTGTAATCACGATCTTTTCTACCTCAACCGGAAACTTGAGGTTGACTATACCGTTACTAGGATTCGGGTAAACCGTAACATCCGCTTCGTTCAACACAAAAGGTACCGGAGCATTTACGAGTAATGCGCTGTAAGCATTGATGCGACCGTTACCGTAGTAATCATCCTTACCAGCCTTATCTTCTGCAGGACTTCCAACCTGGTCATCAGCTGTTGTTTCAATAAGGGATTTTATTTCAACACTAGATACTTCCGGCAACTGAGCTCTCAATAAAGCAGCTAACCCTGAAACATAAGCTGTAGATTGAGATGTTCCAGAAAAATAGGTATTGTAATCTGTATCATTCTTGTAACTCAACCCATAAATGTAACTTCCGGGAGCAACTACTGAAATATGAGGTCCAAAATTACTACCTGAAGTTACACTCCAATTGAAAACTTCGCTTCTTGTATCATCAGGATCAGTTGAACCAACTGCGATCACACCAGGAACATTTGAAGGATAAGAGACCTTGTTAGAAGCATTATTTCCCATAGAAACAACAACAACTACATTTTTTGAAAGTGCATATTTCACAGCGTCAGTCAATGCCTGAGATTCAGTATCTCCGCCCAATGACATATTCAGAACGTGTGCACCATGATCCACTGCATAATAAATAGCTTCAACCCACCACGAATAAAACGCATTGGATTGATTCATCACTTTCAGATTCATCAATTTGCAATTCCAGTCCATGCCCGCAAATCCATCTGTATTATTTGCATTCGCACCAATGATAGAAGCGATATTTGTACCGTGTCCGTTTTCATCCATAGGGTTGTTATCCTTGTCAGCGAAATCCCAACCTTGAATATCATCGATCAAACCATTGGCATCGTCGTCTATTCCATTTCCTGGAACTTCAGCATAATTGATCCAGATTCTACCTTTTAGATCCGGATGATCCCATTTCACACCCGTATCAATAATGGCAACGATCACATTTGAATCTCCCTGTTCGATCGCCCACGCCTTTTCCATGTCAATGTCCGCACCTTTCTTTGAAGCGGTAAAAGGAATATTTCCATTATTCTGCATTGCCCACTGTTTGTAGTATTGCGCATCGCTCGGACTCACTGTTTCTTCACCACACAACACAGCCAGCTGATCCTTTTCAGCATAAAGCACATGCTCATTTCGCATTAGGGTTTCAAGATGGTTCTTTCCATCTTCTTTGACAAGTGTCAGACTTAAGAATTGTTCGCCATTGAAAGAACCAAACTGACGTGATTCAATAAGTTCTTTTTCAGAAAATAAGTTTCCGATAGAAACCGACATCGTTCGGGAGGAAGCATTCTTCAGTTTTACGATGTATCGTTCCGTTTGAACTTGACCAAAGGAAACCATGACGGAAACAGTAAATAAAACGGCCAGTATGGCTTTTACTGCGTTTTTCTGAGTGTATTGCGTTGCTTTCATGAAACAAAGCAAGCCAAGATCTCAGTCAAAACAGATCAATAAGAAAAGGCAGAACTTATTTTACAAAATCCTATTTAAGTAAGGCTAAGTGGAAGCAACTATGAAGATAAGTAGTACTACGTAAGAAGGTATTTAATCGCCCCCGTACATCATTAAAAATGCCTTGAGAAATTCACCGATATCTCCATCCATTACGGCGTCGACATTACCGGTTTCATGTCCCGTTCGAACATCCTTCACCAATTTGTACGGATGCATGACATAATTACGGATCTGGGATCCCCATTCGATCTTTTTCTTGCCTGCTTCGATCTCACTGCGTTTCTCCATTCGAGCACGTAATTCAAGCTCATATAATTGAGAACGCAACAATTGCATCGCTTTTTCCTTATTGGCAAGCTGTGATCGCGATTCAGAGTTTTCAATGATGATGCCTGAAGGCGCGTGTTTTAATCGAACAGCTGTTTCAACTTTGTTTACATTCTGTCCACCTGCACCACCGGAACGGAACGTATCCCAAGTAATATCTGCCGGATTGATGTTGATCTCAATATTGTCATCCACAAGAGGATATACATAAACAGAGACAAAAGACGTATGACGTTTGGCATTAGAATCGAACGGAGAAATACGAACTAAACGGTGGACACCATTTTCCCCTTTCAAATAGCCAAAAGCAAATTCACCCTCGAATTCAAGCGTCACGGTTTTTACACCGGCAACATCGCCTTCCTGAAAGTTCAGTTCTTTAATCTTATATCCGTTCTTTTGCCCCCACATCATGTACATGCGCATGAGCATGGATGCCCAATCACAGCTTTCCGTACCTCCGGCACCTGCGGTGATCTGTAAAACAGCACTCAAGGAATCCTCTTCTCCGGAAAGCATATTCTTCAGTTCCAGTTCTTCCACCTCTACTAACAACGACTTATGTGCATCATCCACCTCTTCCTCGTCTGCGGCACCTTCTTTGGCAAATTCAATGAGAACTTCAAGATCATCATAAGCAGTTTTCAAACGGTCGTAGGCCTCAATCCAGAATTTTAACGTTCGGATAGATTTCATTTGTGTTTCTGCGGCTTTCGGATCGTCCCAAAACGTTGGATCTTGCGTACGAAGTTCTTCTTCCTGCAACTGCACACGTTTCTCTCCAATCTTCAAATAAGAAGCAATCGCTTCTATGCGACCTGAAATTTCTTTGAGCTGATCCTGATTTACCATAGCGGGCAAAATTAATAAAAATGAGGGAGCCTAAATCCTATGAAATCCATTGTAATGTTCAAATCTGCCCATGTGTTGTGAAGAATTAAACTGAATTCAATCGCACAAGGCAAAGGAAAAATTATACTTTTGCTCAAAATACATGCAGAATGAACGTTCCGGAAAATTTAAAGTACACAAAAGACCACGAATGGGTGCGCATTGAAGGTGACATTGCCGTTGTTGGTATCACAGATTTTGCTCAAGGAGAATTGGGTGACATCGTTTATGTAGAGATCGAAACAGAAGGAGAAACACTTGACCAGGAAGAAGTTTTCGGTTCAGTGGAAGCAGTAAAAACAGTTTCTGATCTATTCATGCCGTTGAGCGGAGAGATCGTGGAATTTAATGGAAATCTTGAATCCAATCCAGAACTTGTGAATTCAGATCCATTTGGAGATGGCTGGATGATCAAAGTTAAATTGTCAGACGCATCTCAAGTTGATTCACTTCTTGATGCAGCAGCTTATAAAGACCTGATCGGATAATTTTCCGTTTACAATAGTATCATCCCCGTTACGTTGTTTCGGGGATTTTTTTTATCTTGTTCTCATGGTATTCAGGATTCTTTTATGGTGCTTTTTTGCTACAACAGCCTATTCTCAGGAGGATACACTTGTTTATGAAAATCCGGAGCCAGAGGCCGAATTCCCGGGCGGATTTGATTCTCTTATGGTATGGATTCAGCAGGACATGCTTTACAATGACGAAATAGCTGCTGATCTGGGTTCACATTGTTTCACACACGTATTCCTGGATTTCGTTGTGGAGAAAGATGGCAGTATCAGTCAGGTAAAGGCGCACAATAAATGCAGCACCGATCTAAGCTACTACGTAGATCTCATGCAGCGAAGTCCCAAATGGAAACCTGGAAAATATAGGGAAAAAATCGTTAGAAGTAGAGTCCGTTTGCCTTTAACTATCGATCTCCAATGAATCAATAGGTACTTGTAGCTCCGCCAATATTTTCTATCGGATGCCACGTCGTCTTAAGCTCCTGAAGATCTGAGATCATGTAGAGATCCTGTGCATCAGTGTTCATCCAATCCTTTTGATAAACGAGTACTCTTTTCATATTCAGTGAAGCATTTTCACGGATAGACTTAATCATTTCTTTGTTTGCACCACTATACCAAATAGCATTGACGTCCATGTGGGTTGAAAATGTATCCACGACTTCTTTCTCCGTTCCTGTAAGGACATTAACGACCCCTCCAGGCAAATCCGAGGAGTTCAATACTTCGGAAAATGTCACTGCATTCAATGGTAATTGTTCGGAAGCTAAAACAATACACGTATTACCACCAGCAATTGCGGGCAAAACTGCCGAAACTAAACCAATCAAGGAACTTTCCTGAGGAGCAACCATACACACCACCCCCATTGGTTCATGCACTGAAAAATTAAAATGAGAAGAAGCAACAGGATTCACTGAACTCAGAACTTGAACATATTTATCACACCAACCTGCGTAGTAAACAATTCTATCAATAGAAAGGTCCACTTCCTTGATCGCGTTCGTTTTGGTAGCTCCCTGGGCAATTAATTCACTCACAAACTGATCTTTTCTTCCTTCGAGCATTTCGGCAATGCGGTAGAGGATCTGCCCGCGATTAAACGCAGTTCTTTCAGACCATGAACCAAAAGCTTTTCGTGCAGCTTGAATGGCATTTCTGGCATCCTTTCGGGAAGACAAACAGATATTAGCTATCGTATTTCCTTTCTTATCAATTAAAGGATAATACCTGCCGGATTCCGTTCTGGGGAACTGGCCACCAATGTATAATTTGTATGTTTTCAGAATTTCCAATCGTGTCATATCAACTTAATTTCACATATGCTTGTAAGCCATGAAGTCCGCCTTCCCTTCCGTAGCCACTTTCTTTGTAACCTCCAAAAGGAGATGTAGGATCGAATTTATTATAGGTATTAGCCCAGACCACCCCAGCGCGCAATTTAGTCGTCAGGTTGAAAATTCTGGATCCCTTATCCGTCCAGACACCTGCAGCTAAGCCATAAGGTGAATTATTGGCTTTCTGTATCACTTCATCGACTGTACGAAAGGTTTGTATCGTAAGGACCGGACCAAAGATCTCCTCCTGAGCGATCACACTGGATTGGGCTACGTTCGTAAAGATGGTAGGCGCACAGTAAAAGCCTGTTGATGGAATGCTGCACTTGGGCTGATACATTTCCGCACCCTCCTTTTGTCCGATCTCTATGTATTTCTTGATCGTTTGCAATTGTTCTTTGGAGTTGATCGCTCCGATATCTGTGTTCTTATCCAGCGGATCGCCGACGTAAAGCGAATCCATTCGATGACGCAATTTTCGGATGACCAGATCGGCCACATTTTCCTGAACAAAAAGTCTTGAGCCTGCACAGCAGACATGTCCCTGATTGAAGAAGATGCCATTCACTACACCTTCAACAGCCTGATCAATTGGTGCATCGTCAAAGATGATATTGGCGGATTTACCACCGAGTTCGAGCGTCGCCTTTTTATCCGTTCCAGCAATTGCTTTTTGAATGCGTTTGCCAACACCCGTTGAACCTGTAAAAGCGATCTTGTCAACATCCGGATGCTCGACCAATGCGGCACCTGTATCGCCAAAGCCCGTCACAATATTGACCACACCAGGAGGCAAGCCTGCATCATGAATAATTTCCGCCAATTTCAATGCAGTAAGCGGAGTTGTTTCTGCGGGCTTTAATACAACTGTGTTTCCAGTAGCTAATGCAGGTGCTATTTTCCAGGCAGCCATCAATAATGGGAAATTCCACGGAATGATCTGACCGGCGACACCAATTGGTGAAGCTGTTCTATTGGGAAAAGCATATTCCAGCTTATCCGCCCATCCTGCATAATAAAAGAAGTGATTGGCTGCCAATGGAATATCAATGTCACGGGATTCGCGAATCGTTTTTCCAGCATCCAACGTTTCAATGACAGCGAACTCCCGTGCCCTTTCCTGCATGAGTCGTGCAATACGATAAAGGTATTTTCCGCGTTCCGCACCAGAAAGTTTACTCCATTCTTTAAAGGCCTTTCGGGCAGCTTTGACAGCCTTGTCGATGTCGGCGGCGTTACCATGAGCAACTTTAGCCAGGACCTTTTCATTTGCAGGATTGATGGTTTCAAAATATACTTTAGATGATGGGGCCACCCATTTCCCATCGATGTATAAATCGTACTTTTCCTGAAGACGAACATGACTGGTACTTTCCGGTGATGGCGCGTAATCCCAGCTTAGGGTATCTTTCTTTGTGTCTTTTTTAGCCATATCAATCGATAGAAAAATAATCCGACGATTGGTAAACGCCGGTTTCAGTCTTTAAAATTTGCATTAGCACGTCATTTGCGAGGCTACTTGCCCCAAAACGGAACCATTCATTGGTGAGCCAGGCATCACCAAGTATTTCTTTGACCATTACGAGATTATGCAAAGCCAGTTTCGAAGTAGAAATACCACCAGCAGGTTTCATGCCAACCATTTTTCCTGTCTTATCAAAGTGATCACGAATGGCCATGAGCATCGTATAAGTGACCTGCATCGTGGCTGCAGGTTGTATTTTCCCTGTAGATGTTTTAATGAAATCTGCACCTGCATGGATTGCAAGGTCTGAAGCCTTACGCACATTATCGAGTGTGGCCAATTCACCCGTTTCTAAAATCACTTTCAGTCGAGCTTTACCGCAAACTTCTTTTATTGCCGCGATCTCATCAAAAACAAAATTGTATTCACCTGCAAGGAATTTCCCTCTTGAAATGACCATATCGATCTCATCCGCACCCTCATCTACTGCAAACTTCGTATCAAGAATCTTCACCTCTGAAGGCGCTTGTCCTGAAGGAAACGCTGTAGAGACGGATGCTACTTTAATCCCGCTCTGTTTAAGTTCCGTTTTCGCTAATTTCACCATTGAAGGATACACGCAAACTGCCGCTACTGTTGGCAACCCTGGAAACTGATCATGCACGTGAGCCGCTTTGTAACACATCTGCTTGACCTTACCAGGTGTATCCTTGCCTTCAAGGGTTGTAAGATCGATCATATTCAAGGCCATTCGTAAGCCTTGTCGCTTAGAATCGTTCTTGATGCTTCGGGTTTGGAAACGTGCAACACGTTCTTCCACACCAACCTTATCGACAGCAGGTGAAGAGCTATAATCAGATTGATAAATTGGACGTTTAGAACTCATTGTTCGAATTGTTAGGTCGCACTAATTTAAATATTTCCCATAAAAAAAGGCTATCTCAAGAGACAGCCTTCCTTTTTTTCTAGTTTGATCATAGTTGCCCATCGGAATGGTATAACCCATTCTTATAGACTTTAACTTTCAGTAGGATGCCATCACGATCATACTCGTAAACCTTACCATCCCACAAAAGACCGTTTTTGAAGTTTCCATCTTGCCAGATCTCATCATTATTATTGTAGATCTTGTTGTAACCGTTCGGTTGAAATTTAGCACCTTTTGTCTTTGGTGAAGTAACTTTCGGTGCTGTTTCCTTAGAAATGCCCGGATCAACCACTTTAACAGCAGGATTCACCATTTCTTTTTGTTCACTCTTCTCAACAGAACCCTCAGCGTTGTAGAAAATGATTTCTTTGACATCGCCATTCTCGTAATATCGAACAGCTTTTCCTGTTGGTTTCCCGTCAGATGCTGAATACTCAAATTCAACCTGACCATTCGGGTAGAAGTATTTAACCGACCCCTGCTCTTTACCTGCCTCGTTATAATTTGCCTGATATTCTACTTTTCCATTCTCGTGGAATCTCTTTAAAGAATCCTGATAGAGATTTCTGACAAAAGTCCCTTGTTCCTTGATTTTACCATTAGCAAAATACTTTACATAAGGCCCTTGCGGCCTGTTATTTACATATTCACCTACCAATTTTGGTGTTTCTCCATCATTGTGGTATTTGATCCACTTTCCTTCTTTTCGGTCGTCTTTATAATCCCCTTCTTCAATCTTTCCTTCGGCTGGATACCCTTCCTGAGGACGGTCTTTACCAAAATAGATCCAACGGCCTTGTTTCCTGCCTTCAGTATCCTTTTTATTAATATCACCAGGCTGACCAGCTTGAAAAAGCGCAGCATGATATGAACCTAAACTAAGGAAAAAGAAGGAGAGAAAAATAAGTGCAGATCGTGTCAAAGACATGTGTAAAATATTTTTCGATACACGCAATTTAACAAAAATATTTAATATGCATGCAAAGCATCAACTATTTTTTCGTCAAAGGTAACCAAAGTTTCGACGAATCATTCATTTTGGAAATTAACTTTTGAGCAATTCCACGTTCACATTTTCCAACATAACAGTAACGATTTCTGTTAGTCCAAAATTTGCTTTCCACCCCCAATCCGTCCGTGCTGCTGTATCATCAATAGATTTTGGCCAGCTGTCAGCAATATCCTGACGAAAATCCGGTTGATAGTTTATTTGAAAATCAGGTTTATGCTTTTTTATTTCATTTGAAAGTTCTTCCGGTGTAAAACTGCATCCAGCAAGATTATAGGATGAGCGCACTTTAATTTTATCCGGAGTAGCTTCCATGAGTTCAATAGTTGCCCGAATCGCATCATGCATGTACATCATTGGCAAAGCACTATCACTATTCAAAAATGACGTGTACTGGTTTTTGAGTTTCGCCTGATAAAAGATGTCAACTGCATAATCTGTCGTCCCGCCTCCAGGCAAAGAGGTATAGGAGATCAAACCCGGATAACGTATGCTTCGCACATCCACGCCATGTTTTTGATGGTAGTATTCACACCAGCGCTCACCTGCAAGTTTTGAAATCCCATAAATCGTTGTCGGTTCCGTGATTGTATACTGAGGTGTAAGATCTCTTGGTGTTGTAGGTCCGAAGACAGCAATAGAACTTGGCCAGAAGATCTTTGAAACATAGCCTTCTTTGGCAAGATCCAGAATCGTAAAAAGACCTTCCATATTCAATTTCCAAGCAAAGTCGGGATGTTTTTCAGCCGTTGCCGAAAGTAATGCTGCCAAAAGGTATACTTCCGTAATTCCTTCGTTTATTACATATTCCCGGACTGAATTTCTGTCAAGAATATCCATCTTGGTATATGGACCTGTAGACAGAATTTCAGGCACTTCGTCTTTCACATCAGCAGCAATGACCTGATCAGAACCTTTTCTTTTCCTTAATTCCAGAACGAGTTCGGTACCGATCTGTCCGCAAGCTCCAATTATGATCGTTTTACCCATTGATACTGAATTTGGACAAAGTTATAATTTGATAGGAGAAGTGAAAGATTGTTGTTAAAAAATCTTGTTGAATGTGAAAACACTGATTGAAATCATTTTTTCAAAAACCATTTGTATCTAAATTTGTCCTATCTTTAGCTTATGTGGATTGAATTGAACATCTTACTTATGTATTTATTGAAGCGGAATCCCGAATGAGCATTCCCCGCTAAATTCAGATATTCAATCATTTAAAACCATTAAAAATGCCATTTTATCATAAACTTGGAAAATTTCCACACAAGAGACATACCGTATTCAGACAAGAAGACGGCAGTCTTTATCATGAGCAACTTTTCGGAACTATCGGCTTTGACGGCATGTCATCGCTGCTTTACCATTTGAAACCGCCAACCATCGTTAAGGAGGTTCGTGGTTCAAAAAACATTGCACCGGAGATTGCTATTGAAAAAAACATGACCATGCGTAGCCTAATGGGTTACAAAGTTCAACCAAAATCAGATTATTTAGAGAGTCGCGTACCCGTGCTGGTTAATTCGGATTGCTACATCGAACTGGCGGCACCCACGAAATCAATGACAGATTACTTCTACAAAAACGCAGACGCGGATGAGGTGATTTTCATCCATAAGGGTAAAGGGAAACTTCGTACGCAATTGGGCAACATCGACTTTAGCTATGGCGATTATCTTGTTGTACCCCGCGGGATGATCTACCAACTCGAATTCGAAAATGACGACAACCGACTATTTATTGTTCAGTCATTTCATCCGATCTACACACCAAAAAGATATCGTAACTGGTTTGGTCAACTTTTAGAGCATTCTCCTTTTTGTGAGCGCGATATTCGTCCACCACACGAACTGGAAACGCATCCTGAAACAGGAGATTTTCTGGTAAAGATCAAAAAACAGGATGTTGTTTACGATTACGTTTATGGAACACATCCATTCGATGTAATTGGCTGGGATGGCTTCAACTATCCATACGCTTTTTCAATTCATGATTTTGAACCGATCACAGGAAGAGTGCACTTGCCTCCACCGATCCATCAAACATTCGAAACAAGTGCTTTTGTGATTTGCTCCTTCGTGCCCAGATTATACGATTACCATCCGCAATCTATTCCTGCTCCGTACAATCACAGTAACATTGACTCTGATGAAGTACTCTATTATGTGGACGGCGATTTCATGAGTAGAAACCATGTGGAAAAAGGACAGATCACACTACACCCTGCAGGAATTCCACACGGACCTCATCCAGGCGCCTATGAACGAAGTATCGGGCAAAAGGAAACCTTAGAACTTGCAGTAATGGTTGATACCTTCAAACCTCTGAAACTTACGAAACAAGCCTTAGAAGTTGAAATGTCTGACTATTACCAGTCTTGGGTACATTAATTAGATGAATTGATATTTAAAAAAGATAGAATTATGAGTAAAGAAGTTAAAAGTGTAAACTATGGCCTTGAAAAGATCTTTGAAGGCGCACAAGACTTTCTTCCATTGTTAGGAACTGACTATGTGGAATTTTATGTTGGAAATGCCAAGCAAGCGGCACATTACTACAAAACTGCCTTCGGATTTCAATCGCATGCTTATGCAGGTCTGGAAACAGGATTGACAGATCGTGCGTCCTATGTGTTGAAGCAGGACAAGATCCGAATAGTTTTGACAACAGCTTTGAATAGTAATTCTCCCATCGGAGAGCATGTGAAAAAGCATGGAGATGGTGTGAAGGTTGTTGCCCTATGGGTAGATGACGCCACAAAATCTTGGGAAGAAACAACCAAAAGAGGTGCTAAGTCCTTTATGGAACCGACCGTCGAAAAAGACGAGCACGGTGAAGTTGTGCGTTCAGGAATCTACACCTATGGCGAAACGGTACACGTTTTTGTTGAAAGAAAGAATTACAATGGACCTTTCTTACCTGGTTACCAGAAATGGGAATCAGATTATAATCCGGAACCTACAGGTTTGAAATTCATCGACCACATGGTAGGCAATGTGGGTTGGGGTGAAATGAACACTTGGGTGAAGTGGTATGAGGATGTGATGGGATTCGTGAATTTCCTTTCGTTTGATGACAAGCAGATCCACACGGAATACTCAGCGTTAATGTCAAAAGTGATGAGTAACGGGAATGGCCGTATCAAATTCCCAATTAATGAACCTGCAGAGGGCAAGAAACGTTCACAGATCGAAGAATATCTTGATTTTTATGAAGGTTCGGGAGCGCAACATATCGCAGTCGCAACAGACAACATCATCGACACCGTTTCCAAGCTTCGTGCTCGAGGTGTAGAATTCTTATCGTCCCCTCCACAGGAATATTATGATGAGATTCCTGCGCGTTTAGGTGATCATATGAAAATGATGAAAGAACCTATTCCTGAAATCCAAAAACTCGGAATACTTGTAGATGCGGATGAAGAAGGGTATTTGTTACAAATCTTTACGAAGCCTGTAGAAGATCGTCCTACGCTTTTCTTCGAGATCATTCAACGCATGGGGGCACAAGGTTTTGGGGCAGGAAACTTTAAAGCACTCTTTGAATCTATTGAAAGAGAACAAGAAAAACGAGGTACACTTTAAGTTTATCCTATGATAACGAGGAAAAGCGCGATAATTATCGCGCTTTTCTGTTTTTGTGTAGGGAGGTTGTCTAGTCCTTTATTATTCTGAATCTACTGACAGCTGTTTCCGTTTGACTGTAAACTCTAACATAATATACCCCCTCTTCAAATAAACGTCCTTCCAGATCGATAGCTGATTTATCGATTTTCGCCTCATAAACCTTACGACGATTCAGATCTGTAATCTTAAGTTGACCGATCTTTTTCTCCTTCCACTCGATATGAACATTTTTGGAAGCAGGGTTTGGACAAACTGAGAACATTTCACTTGCGATGACAGTAATGGCTCCATTGCCATCTCCATAACATGCAAGATTTTAAACACCCATGGAGATAGGACTTGACTCATGTAAAGTCTGGAAAACAGAACCCGTGCATCCAGCCACATCTCTTACTGTCACTTTGTAAACTTCTGCCGTTAGGCTCGTGAATTGATTAATTGCCTGATAAGATGTCCCATTATCGATACTGTAGGCTAAAGCACATGATCCTCCTGCAGCAAAAACCGTTACAGAACCATTGCTTCCACCATGACATATCACATCGGAAATTGATTTCGAAATCACAAATGCTTTTGAATTGGCATGAATCCTAAGCTTACTATTTTACTACCTTTGCGCAACAAGAATTGAAGATATGGTTGAGGTAGGTATCATCATGGGAAGCGCATCAGACCTTCCGGTAATGCAGGATGCTGCAGATATCCTTAAAGAATTCGGCGTGAGTTATGAAATGAACATAGTTTCTGCTCACCGTACGCCTGAATTAATGTTTGAGTATGCTAAAAATGCGCACAAGCGTGGTTTGAAAGTCATTATTGCTGGAGCCGGTGGTGCAGCACATCTGCCGGGCATGACAGCATCTCTTACTCCGCTTCCTGTTATCGGAGTGCCAGTGAAATCATCTAATTCCATTGACGGTTGGGATAGTATTCTTTCAATACTTCAAATGCCTAATGGAATACCTGTAGCGACCGTTGCGCTCAATGCATCCAAAAACGCAGGAATACTTGCCGCAAAAATCATTGGTTCATCAAGACCTGATCTCTTAGGGAAACTAGAAAGTTACATGGAGGAGCTTAAGACGAAAGTGCTTGAAAGTGCTAAGAAGTTGAAGTAAATCGGCTAATCGTACAAAAGGTACTTTTGTCGGATCTTCCGGAATTCATCTAACCCGGGTTTCCAGGTTTCTCTGATCTCCTTTGCAGTCCAACCTGCGTTGATCTGATCCCTTAATTTTGCCGTACCTGCCAGTCGGTTAAAAAAGCTCACCTGATCGATGAACGGGAGCGTGTCACCCAGTAAATCTTTCGCTTGGATCAAATAATTTAAATTCAATTCGTATTTGCGTTTAGTGACACTTCCTCTGAGATCAACGCCATAGCATGTTCTGTTCTCATACATCGGATTTTTTGCTCCGGGAACTGGCACGGGTCTAAAATTAAAGCCTCCTTTCGGAAAATTAGGATGTCCAAAGATTTCAAAAGGTGCATCAGTACCTCTTCCCACACTTACGGTTGTGGCCTCAAACAAGCATAAACTTGGATAGAGGGTAATTGCTTCTTCAGATCTCAGATTTGGAGATGGTGGAACTGGCAAGGCATACTTTGTTTTGTGCGTGTAATTGCGGCATGGAATCACCCACAATTTACATTTCAAATGATCATCCAGCCATCCTTCTCCATTGACCATCATGGCATATTCCCCAATGGTCATCCCATAAACGATAGGAACAGGATGCATCCCAATAAAGGACCTGAATTCAGGCTCCCGAATCGGACCGTCAACATAATGTCCGTTCGGATTAGGGCGATCCAGAACGACCAACTGCTTCTTGTTCTCAGCACATGCTTCCATCACATAATGCAAGGTGGAGATATACGTGTAAAAGCGTACTCCCACATCCTGAATATCATAGATCACAATATCTACATCCTCCAATTGATCACGCTGTGGCTTCTTATTTTGTCCGTAAAGCGAGATAATGGGAAGTCCCGTTTTTTCATCTTTTACCGTGTGAATCTTCTCTCCTGCATCGGCATCACCTCTGAACCCATGTTCTGGAGCAAACACTTTTATGACATTCAATTTAAGAGACAAGAGTGTATCCACCAGGTGTACCTTTCCAACCATGGATGTCTGATTGCCAACCACGGCAATCCGTTTGTTGTTCAGGGAATCCAGAAACAAATGTAAGCGGTCAATGCCTAACACTGGTTTATGAACCGTATGTTGAAATGTAACTTCCTCTTTGATTGATCCTTCGTTAGTCGGTATGTGTTCTTCTATTACCACCTGTTCCTTTCCTGAAGTGTTTTTCTTCTTGGTTAAGGTACATGACGGAGTGATCAAAAGCAGCAAAACACTTTTAAGGCATAAAAGCTTTGTGTACTTTAGTGCCGCTAAAAATGGTAATTTGCCTTTCGAAAACTTCATATCCAGAAAGCTCCTGAGGAGTGAACTGCAAAATAAAAAAGTTTCGAGACCCATCGTCCGGATCTCGGTTATAAGTATTGCACTTGCCATTGTTGTTAACTTGATCACGATTGCCGTTGTTACAGGATTTCAAAAGGAGGTTAGCAATAAAGTATCAGGATTTGGATCGCATTTACTCATCATGGGACAAGGTGAAAACAGCATTTACGAATGTGAGCCCATTCACAAAAACCAAACCTTTTTATCAGATTTACAGAAGAATGATCGGATTGCAACTATCGCTCCCGTAGCCTACAAACCGGTACTGTTTCAATCGGACAAACAAGAACGGCTGATGCATACGAAAAAAGGGGACACTTCTTATGTGCAACAAGAGATTATAGGAGCCGTTTTGAAAGGAATCGATGCGAACTATGATTTGACCTTTTTTCAAAGACATCTTGTTGAGGGGCGATTACCAAAATTTGATAAGAACACTATTTCTGAAGACATAATCCTGTCAGAGCAGATCGTTAAGGACCTAAATCTCCAACTCAATGATGAGGTACGTGCGTTTTTCGTGAAAAATCAACCCGTAAAACGAATATTCAAGTTAGTTGGAATCTACCGAACGGGATTAGAGGAATTCGACCGTAAAATCGCATTGGGTGACATTCGATGCGTACAACAGCTCAACGACTGGGGTATACAGACGCGAATAGACGTTGAGGACACCCTCGCAAATGGCCAACTCATTATTCGGGCTAACGTAAGTGGTGGAAACGGAAACTACAGATATGATTGGGGGAAAGGCTATGAAACGTATGCCGGTTTTACCATTTGTCCGGTAAAAGACACGCTGATAAAGGTGGTTGTATCGGATTATACGATTGATGTGAGAGGGAGAAATGAACAAACTTCCATTCCGGATACCGCCTATTTAAAAATCAAGGTTACGGGTGAACGTAAGGCTACCTGTGTTTTCAATCTGAAGGACGGTCATCTTCAAAAATCGTTTTTAGGTGCGGACGGAAACACATTCAGTATAGATGCAGGAAGCAAACTACTAACTTTCCATTCCACCCCTGGAAGAGGAAGTTTCAGTAATTATGTGGGCGGATTTGAATTAACAGTTAAAAACTGGAACGAACTTCCACAAGTCGCTGAGGAATTAAAACGTCGAGTTTCCTTCCTGCCAAATGAACATAATGAATCACTCGCAGTGAGTAGCATCCAGGAAAACCAGGAAGATATTTTCGTCTGGCTCGGTTTCCTTGATGTAAATGTCGTGATCATTCTCACCTTGATGATACTTATAGGCATCATTAATATGGGTTCTGCACTGCTCGTAATGATCTTGGTCAGAAGTAATTTTATCGGTCTCATGAAAGCCATGGGAGCATCAAACTGGTCTATCAGAAAAATATTCCTTTATCAAGCAGGCTGGTTAATATTGCGGGGTATGCTCATTGGGAATGCCATTGGCTTAGGATTATGTTTAGCTCAAAAGCAATTTGGATTAATGAAACTGGATCCCACAGTTTATTATCTGGATCGTGTCCCTGTAGACATTGATTTAACCTTTGTTGGACTGCTCAATGCCGGAACACTAATCATCTGTATTGGAGCACTTATTATCCCAAGTATGGTCATCTCCCGAGTGGATCCTGCAAAGGCAATCAAGTTCAATTAAATAAAAAAGGGGAGCATAGCCCCCCTGATTCAGCAAGTGTATTTGATACTTATTTTCTGATGATCGATACAGTTCCTTTTCGCACCTCGTCGTTAGAGTCACTCAAATCAATTATGTAGAAATACGATGCTACCGGTAATTGTTCGCCTCCATAAGTTCCGTCCCATGGCTTAGTAGTGTAATCACCTTTATTGGACTCGTAGACCAAACTACCCCAACGATTGTATACATAAACTACGCTCGTTGGATAAACCTGATCAAGATCAACGATCTCCCAAACCTCATTCATATTGTCACCATTTGGCGTAAATGCAGTTGGTACTACAATCTCACAGTCATTGATCGTAATAACTACAGAAGATGCCGGACCTTCACAACCTGAAATGGTTTCAGTAACAAAATAAGTCGTCGTTCCCACAGATGAGTTCGGCGTTAAACTTCCCCCAACAGCCAATTGATTTGTCAGTGAAGCATCAGCATACCAGGTAAATGTACCACCCCCTGATGCAGTCATTGGAACAAGTGTCCAATTGGAACAATACACCGTATCTGAACCTGCATTTGGTGCTGAAGGTATCGGATTAATAACGATCGTCTGAGTGCCACTAGCTGTATTCGTACAGTTCGCGTCAGCAATCTGGGTCACAGTATAGGTTCCAGCTGAATTTCCTAAAACAACCGGAGATGTTGTACCTGTTGCCGTTTGAGGAGCTCCTCCATCAATGGTGTAGGTCACCGTATAACCAGGTGTTCCAATCAATGCCACCGATACATCAGCAACCGGATCGCCAGCGCAGTAAACTCCTCCTCCATCTATTGAAGTGAAAGTCGGACTTGGATTTATTGTCAGAACAAATGAAACCTCGTCATTACATGCACTGTTCTCATCGTAAATCCAAACGGTTTGTGAAGTTGTCAACGTACCGGACAGAGCCACGGCACCGTTTGCCTGAGCATCATCATAATATGCCTCATTACCTGACAGATTAGTTCCGGAAATTGCGCCCAGCGTATAAGAATCACATGCTGTTTGATTTCCTGGGTTAGTCAGAACCGGCGTGTAATAAACATTCACGGCAAAAGAAACCTCATCTGAACAAGTTCCATTCTGATCGAAAATATAAATGGTCTGAGACGTCGTAATGACATCACCAACATTCAGTTGAGTACCGGTTCCTCCTGTTTGTGTCCAATAGGATTCGCTACCTGTTAGCAATGTCCCTGAGATCGCAGGCAACGTATACGTTTCGCAGACAGTTTGGTCTACAACATTGCTAAGCTGAGGTGCTCCCGGATTGATAAGTGTAAGGATCGTAGCATCACTTCCTGAACAGCCATTTATCGACAAAACAAAATTGTCATATACACCCGCGTTCAATCCACTTAAAACGATTGTACCCGCAGCATTAGAATTATAGGTTGCCATGGCAACTGCAACTCCATCATCGTTGTAAGAAACATCATAAGGAACTAATGCACTCAATCCAGAGATCGAAATTGTTCCATCTGTACCGTTACACACTGTTGGATCGGTCGATGACAGAGTAAATACTGGAGTCGGATTAATAACTACAGTAGCCGTAGCAATGTCTGTTGGACAACCACCTGAGGCAGGAATAGTGTATGTCACCGTATAAGAACCCGGTGTAGATGTCGAAGGTTGAATCACACCCGATACTGTATTCAGATTCAATCCAGCGGTTGACGCATATGAACCGCCAGCATAAGCTGCCGTACCAGTTAGATTCGCACCATCCGTCCCCACGAAAGATTCACAATATGGACTGTTGTAACCAATTGACGCCGTTGGTGCCTGTGTTATAGATACTGTTGTCGTTGCATCTACTGATGAACAACCGTCTGAAGCAGGAATTGTATAGGTTACTGTATACGTTCCAGGTGTTGTGCTGGATGCAACTATATCCCCGCTTACAGCATTCAGGTTTAATCCTGACGTGGATGCATAGGTTCCTCCCGTATATGCAGCCGTTCCGTTTAATGTAACAGTTTGTGCTGTGGCATCTGACGTACAGAAAGGGTCAGTATAGTCAATTGTGGCAGTTGGCGCAGCGGTAATTGCGACTGAAGCAGAGGCAGTTCCTGAAGGACAACCACCGGATGCAGGGAAGGTATACGTTACCGTGTAAGACCCCGGAGTACTCAACGCCGGGTCAACATCTCCCGTAGCCGTATTTAAGTTTAACCCTGCTGTAGAGGAAAAAGATCCGCCCAGATATGCCCCGGTTCCGGATAAGTTTACCAGTTGAGCACCACTCACCGTTGAACAATATGGCGTTGACGGATAAGTCATTGAAGCGGTCGGTCCTTGAGAAATTTGAACAGATGCAGTTGTTTGAATTGCAGCACATCCTCCCGAGGCAGGGACATCGTATGTAACGGTATACGTGCCGGCTGTACTCGTTGATGCGTTGATGTCACCCGTAACAGGGTCTACAGTGAGTCCAACTGCAGAAGAATATGCACCACCGGTATATGCGTTAGTGCCACTCAAACTTACAACCTGCGCAGAAGCATCAGTCGTACAGAAAGGTCCTGAGTATGAAATAATCGCTGTCGGAATATCAGTAATCACAACTGATGCCGTTGTTGTTCCCGAAGGACAGCCACCTGATGCTGGAAACGTATAAGTAACCGTGTAAGTACCTGATGTACTCAAGCTTGGATCGATCGCCCCCGATGATGTATTCAGATTTAATCCAGAAGCAGCTCCGAATGTTCCACCTAAATAGGCATCCGTTCCATTTAATGTTGCCACTTGAGCTCCAGTAACCGTTGAACAGTAAGGAGTAGCAGAATAGCTTAACGTTGCTGTTGGACCCTGCGTGATCTGTACCGAAGTTGTAACCGGCACGGAAGCACAACCACCCGAAGCAAGTGTTGTATAGGTCACCGTATACGTACCAGCTGTGCTTAATGATGCATTGATAGCTCCTGTCGCAGGATCAATATTCAATCCTGGCGCTGCACCAAAAGAACCTCCCGTGTAAGCATTCGTTCCGCTTAAAGACACTGCTTGTGCTGAGGCATCTGTTGTACAATAAGGGTCAGTGTAAACGATAGAAGCCGTTGGAAGTGCTGTTATCGTAACAGAAACTGTGGTTGTACCTGTGGCACATCCACCAGACGCAGGATACGTATAGGTTACGGTGTACGCACCAGGTGTAGAAGTTGAAGGGGTAATAGCGCCTGTACCTGAAGAAAGGGTTAAACCAGCTGTTGAACTGTAAACACCACCTGTATATGCATTCGTACCGGAAAGGCTTACAGATTGTGCTCCTAACGTATTTTCACAGAATGGATCAGCATAAGAAATCGCTGCCGTCGGAGAAGTATTAATTGTGATTGTGAAATTCTCCTGATCAGCGCATGAACCATTAATATCATAAATATAAACCAAGGTAGCACCTGTCGCACTGATAATGGTACCTACAGGGTAGTTCACACCTGTTCCGTTTGGCCCTGAATAGTACCCCTCAGTTCCTGTTAAAGAAGTACCTGTAATCACCGGTAACGTGTATGTTGCATCACAAATAGTAACATTTGCGATATCGTCAACATTGGGCGCACCAGGATTCGCTAAACTTACTCCTGCGATATCTGTTGCACCGCAACCTGTTGAGGAAAATGCTACGATGATGTTATCATAGGTTCCCGATGTCAAACCATTTAACACAATATTACCTGATGCATCGGTTGTATATGGCGATGGCCCTGTAACCACTGCATTATTTGAATAGGTAAGATCATATGATGTTAAAGGATCTAATCCCGCAATCGTTATCGTCCCATCCGCACCATTACAAACTGTTGGGTCCGTTCCACTCACAGTAAACACAGGAATTGGATTAATCGTTACGTTCGTGGTAACATTAGTGGATGCGCAACCTCCTACTGCTGGAATGGCATAAGTAACTGTGTAAGTTCCAGGTGTACTTGTTGATGGATTGAGTGCACCTGTTGATCCATCAATTGTTAAACCAACAGTTGATGAAAAGACTCCCCCAAGGTATAATCCTGTTCCTGTCAGCACAACAGATTCTGAACTGCTTGACGTACAGAAAGGTCCCGCGTAAGAAATTGACGCAGTGGGCGCCTCAGTTACAACCACAGTTGCTGTAGCGGTAACTGTTCCACAACCTCCCGACGCAGGTGCTGTATAAGTTACTGTATACGAACCTGCTGTACTTGTTGAAGGAGTAATATCTCCGGTACTGGAATTAAGAGTCAATCCAGCCGGAGAACTTGTATAAGCACCACCCATGTAGGCACCAGTTCCGCTCAAAGTTGCACTTTGAGTAGCTAAATCTGAGGTACAGAATGGACTTGCATAGCTTAATGATGCTGTTGGTAAAGCAGTTATAACAATACTCGCCGTTGCCGTTACCGTACCGCAGCCGCCGGAAGCAGGAACGGTGTAGGTAACCGTATAAGTGCCCGCTGTACTCGTTGTTGGCGTTATACTTCCAGTTGAAGCGTTGATCGTTAAACCAGCCGGTGCACTTGTATAGGTTCCACCCGTATAGGCACCCGTACCGTTAAGGGTAACACTTTGCGCAGCAGCGTTGGAACAAACTGGAGATGTGTATGAAATTGTTGCCGTTGGTAAAGCCGTGATCACTATTGAGGCAGTTGCCGTAACTGTACCACAACCACCGGATGCCGGAACCGTATACGTTACTGTATAAGTTCCTGTTGTACTTGTGGAAGGCGTAACATCACCCGTGCCGGAGTTTATTGATAACCCCGCCGGAGCACTCGTATACGTACCTCCTGTATACGCGCCTGTCCCTGAGAGTACCGGACTCTGTAAGGCTGTGTTTGTACACAAAGGCGTTGTATAGGAAAGGGTAACCGTAGGCAAAGCCGTAATAACTATGCTTGCTGTAGCTGTAACCGTACCACATCCACCTGAAGCAGGTACGGTATAGGTCACGGTGTAGGTACCCGCACTACTCGTTGTTGGTGTTACAGCTCCCGTAGATGCATTGATTGTTAATCCTGCTGGTGAACTGGCATAAGAACCTCCAGTGTAGGCTCCAGTTCCACTAAGGCTGACACTCTGAATAGCGGCATTTGTACATACAGGAGTTACATACGATATTGATGCTGTCGGAAGCGCAGTGATCACTATGGAGGCAGTTGCCGTAACTGTGCCACAACCCCCTGAAGCAGGAACGGTATAGGTTACAGTGTATGTGCCCGCAGTACTGGAAGATGGCGTTACATCACCTGTCGAAGCGTTGATCGTTAATCCAGCTGGTGAACTTGTATACGTTCCTCCAGTATATGCGCCTGTACCGTTGAGAGTAATGTTTTGTACAGCTGCGTCTTTACAAACTGGAGTTGTGTACGAAATCGTAGCCGTAGGCAAGGCAGTTATAACGACAGTTGCGGTGGCCGTAACAGTTCCACACCCACCGGATGCAGGAACAGTATACGTTACTGTGTACGTACCTGCTGTACTAGAAGAAGGCGTTATTGCTCCAGTGGAAGCATTGATTGTTAAACCTGCCGGAGCACTGGTATAGGATCCACCTGTATAGGCTCCAGTACCACTTAACGAAACCGCTTGAACAGCAGCATCCTTACAAATTGGACTTCCCGAATAAGAAATTGTTGCTGTAGGTAATGCTGTGACAGTAATAACGACATTATCCGTTTCCGTACAGGCATCATCTGTTATACTTAAGGTAAAAGTTACAGCGCCAGTAATGCCAACCGGAGGTGTAAATGTTGGTGTTAATGATGTTGTGCTCGACAAACCAGCCAATGCACCTGCAGGTGAGGAAGTCCAGGCAACCGTTACGGCTCCTGTTGTATTCGAGTATGACCCACTCAAAGAAGTGGAAGCATCTGAACAAATAGATGCGTCAGATCCTGCGCTCACAATACTTTCGCAACACAAAAGTGCAGCATTCAAAGAAGGTTCTGGATCACCTACGCAAGCCAACGAACCCCAACCACCGGACTCACCATCTGCCAACGTATTAACCGTCATACCCAGGTCGTAACTCCCTGTACATATAGAAACAGTTGAGATAGACCAACAAAATTGTTCCGTTAGGCCAGTACCAACAGCACAGGGATCTCCATAGTTATTTCCTGTATTACTATCAAAAGTCCCCGGATTCGGATCGTAATTCGCATAATACCCTGGACCTGTAGTCACCCCAGTAGCGGTTGATGTATTCGAGGACACCCAAAACCAATCATAACCAGCTGTGCCAGGCATATTGGTAGCACAAAAACCCGGATCACTTACCGGAGCTAGCGTAGATAGATCCCAAGCACTACCAAAACTAGGTACTACTCCATGTAACCAATTCGTTGATTGATCTACCCAACTGTCAACGTTCAAACAAAAGGTGACCGTTGTACCCGGAGCATAGTACCCTCCTGTTGGAGGAGGTGTGGCAGTTAATGTAGATTGCGTCATACAAATGTCACAATTCAAGTAATTTTCCAATGTAAGTGAAAAAGCGCCTTGATCAACATCAGAACCACCACTCAATTGGATATAATAAGTGACCCCCGGAGTAAGCGGTTCAAAGGTTGTTGTTAAATTTCCTGTGGCCGAAATATCACAAAAGGCTCCGATTTGAGAACCACATGTTCCAGTCCATAATCCAATATTCATTTGAGACATCGCTGATGTGATTGTCACATCGAGCACCGTTCCAGAAGCAACAAAACTATACCACACATCTGCTGCGGGCGCATCCATATCGTCACTTGGACCTGGCGCACCCTGACAGTTCGTCAAATAATCGTATGGACTTTCGGCTGTAGCGCCAACCGTTGTTCCTGCAACTACTACCGGAGTTCCACTTTCAGTTGGACATGCTGAAGGAGCAGGAAGCGTACCGAGCGACGTGGCAGTCGTACAATCATCTCCTTGTGCAAAAATTATTTGAGACCCCCACAATACGAGAATCCCGGCAAATAAAATTTTATTCATGGCTTTTAGCTGGTTTTGAGACATGCAATTTTAACAAGGTACCATTGGCGGATATGGACCAGGTGTTTGCTTCTTCATTGACATCAATTGTTCTGACACATTCTGCTTTTTCAATGACCTTCGACTCGTTCGCAGAAAACAATTTCACCTCTGCTCCATCATCAAATTTGATAACATACGAATTATTCGGATTAATCCTTCCGCAAAAATTTGCTTTGGCAAAAGATTCTGTCAGTAAAGAGTTGCTGTAGACATTTCCTGTCTTTATAATTTCATAACTGAAATCCTGAGAAAACAGTGAAACAGGTGACAATATGAGTAAGAGAAGTAGGCTAGGTTTCATTTTAATAAAGTTAAGACGGCGCAAATATAACTTTTTTAACGAAACGATCTACTTCGAACTCAAAAACAAACAATTAGAAAAAAAGAAAGGGGAGCTAAACTCCCCATCTATATGTTACTTTGTGAGTATGATCGTTACCGTACCGGTTCGCTTATCACTTCCATCACCTAAATCCAGGATGTAGAAATAAGACCCAACAGGCAATAACTTATTATTGAACATTCCGTTCCATGGATTGCTGGCATATTTACCCTTTTCAGATTCATACACCTTTTCACCCCATCTGTTGTAAACGGCAACCTGACTCTGAGCATAAACGTCATCAAGGTATACGATTTCCCAGAAATCATTCATGTTGTCACCATTCGGTGTAAATGCCGTTGGTATAACAATATCACATTGATTAATAGTAATAACGATTGCACTTGCAGGACCTTCGCAATTGTTCAATGTTTCCGTAACATAATAGGTCACAGCACCGGATGTTGAAGATGGAAGATACGTCGCGCCTGAACCAAGATTGTTCGTCAATGCCGCATCATCATACCAATTAAAAGTACCTGCGCCACCCGAAGCAGTCATGTCCACTAACGTCCATGTTGAACAATAGGTCGAGTCAGCCGATGTGGCAGGTGCTGCCGGTAAAGGATTAACTAAAATAGTCTGTGTTTGTGTTGCAGGCCCTGAACAATTAGCATCTGAGATTGACGTAAGCTCATACGTTCCCGGAGTATTTCCCAGAGAGATCGGGCTCGTTGAACCCGTCACTGTTTGCGCAGCTCCATCCAACGTATACGTGATTGTCCAAGCCGGTGAGCCGGTAACAGTAGCTTCAACATTCTGAATTACGTCACCCTGACAATATGTGGCTCCATTCGCAAATGCTGAAACCGTTGGTATTGGATTAACCGTTATTGAAACCGGAGCTTCATCAGAACATCCTGATACACCCGCAAACATGTACAAAGTCATGGAACTCGTTACCGCATCACCAACCATGTATTGTATCCCTGTTTGGTTTGTGCCCGTCCAGTAAGACTCATTATTTATATTCGTTCCTGTGATGGCAGGCAGCGTATAGGTGCCACATGCAGGTGTTTGCACGAGCGGTGCAATTACAGGTAGATTCAATACGGTCACATTGACAATCCCACTAAACGTACAACTTCCATTCGTCGCAACGACATAGTAAGCACCATTTCCAGCAGCAGTCGGTGTTGCAACCGGTGAAGTTAATGCGGCATCAGTATAATAAGCCAAGGTGCCCACATCTGTACTTGAAACATCCGGCGATGTAAGGTCCACAGTAGCAGGAGAACACACCGTAGAATCATGAAGCGTCAATGTTGGAGTGGTGGTAACCGTTACCGTTAAAGATCCGTTTGATGAACAAATGCCGTTGGTTGCTTCCACATAATAAACACCGTTTCCTACAGCTGTTGGCGTAGTTACAGGTGTGGTTAAGGCAGCATCAGTGTAATATGCCATCGTTCCAATATCTGTTGAAGCGACTGAAGCACTTGTAAGATTCACCGTATAAGGAGTACAAATAGATTGACTGACGAGTGTCAAAGTAGGTGTCGTAGTAACAGTTACGTTAAGCACACCACTGAACGTACAACTTCCATTGGTTGCCTGAAGATAATAAGCTCCTGCCCCAACTGATGATGGATTGCTGACAGGGTTTGATAAAGAAGCATCCGTATAATAAGCCATTGTTCCTACATCCGTGCTTGCTACAGCTGAATTCGTAAGATCAACTGTTGAAGGAGAACAGATTGACTGATCATTCAAGGTAAGCGTTGGTGTAGTTGTGACAGTTACTGTTAAGGTACCATTTGTGCTGCAGGTTCCACTAACAGCCTGAATGTAATACGTTCCTGCACCTACGGCTGATGGGTTTGATACTGGCGTTGCGTATGCGGCATCTGAATAATAGGAAAGTGTTCCAATATCCGTTGAAGCGACTGAAGCACTTGTAAGATTCACCGTTAATGGCGAACAAACAGTCTGGCTTACCAACGTCAATACAGGCACTGGAAGCTGCTGGTTTATACTAAAATTTGAACTTGCCGAGGACGTACACACACCGTCTGTCGCAGTTACAGTGTATGAAGTTCCATAAGTCATACCGCTGATCACACCTGCCACCCCAACTGATGGTCCGGCTGGTGTGAATACATAAGTATACGAACCAGAATAATTCGAAACGGTAGCTGTTCCATCTGCTGAGCAAGTTTCAGCCACCACCGATACACTCGGAGTTGATGGAGTTGGTAACTGATCCGCAATGCTGAATGCAGAACTTGTTGAAGTACATGAGCCATTGTAAGAACTCAAGGTATAACTCGTGCCAGCAACCAAACCACTTATCGCACCAGATGGCGCAACTGAAGGGCCTGTAGGACTGAATGTATAGGTTACGGAACCATCGAAATTGGTTAACGTCGCTGTACCTGCTGCAGAACACGTTGGTGCTGTTGTGGAAACTGTCGGTGTTGCCGGAGTAACCAATTGCGCTGCAACGCTAAATGCAGCACTTGCCGTTGAGGTACAAGATCCCAAGGTAGATGTCACAGTGTAATTTGTCCCTGCCGTCATTCCGGAAATAGCACCTGTACCACCAACTGTTGGGCCTGAAGGTGTAAACGCATACGTATTGGTACCGGCATAGTTTGTTAAGGATGCCGTTCCTGCAGCCGAACATGTTGGCGCAACTACGGATGACAAAGGAGTTGCCGGAAGAGGGTTCACCGTTAACGTAGTGGATGACGTACAAGTGCCAGATGAAGAGCTGACGGAAACTGTATACGTGTACGAACCGTTTGTTGGAGCACTGATCCCTGTTGGGTTTTGAGTAGTACTCGAATAACCGCTTGGCCCACTCCATGTATACGATGTAGCTCCTGCGACATTTGACGCGGTAAGACCAAACGTTGTTCCCTCGCAAACAGGACCCGAGTTTGAAGCCGTTACCGTACATCCACAAGTAGGTGCAGTGTAGGTTGTTGAATTCGTGCAGGTAGCGTCATCGGAGAAGGTAGCGGTGATAGTTTCCGTTGCTCCAGTCCCTGAAATTCCCGTAAAACTATAATTGTAAGGTGATGCAAACGGTGCAGATACGGTTACGGTTCCCCCGGCACTATTTGTAATAGTAAGTGTTCCTGTGGCAGGAGGAGAAGTAAAGGATACCGAACCCGAAACATCGTACTGACCAGATGCATTACAAGCGGTTGGTGAAGCCGAAACACTTGAAATACCACATGGTGTTACGATCGAACAATCCGCAGAACCGGTACCACCTGTTTGATTAAACGTTATATAACCGGCACTACCGTCATAATTGGTGATACAGAATACATAATACTGACCCGCAATAGCAGCCGAGGGTGTTGTGGCGCCGTTACCATGATCACAGATGGTATTATCCCCACCGGGCAAGCCAATTCCAACTGTTTCGATTGATTGAGGATCATAACTACTTTGAGCAGGCGCGTCACCATTGTTAACACCGTCACATCCAGCTTGCAGATCCGGATACGGACCCCACATAGCGTAATCTACATCCAAGCCGGTACCCGTACCATTCGGCCCCGTAGTTTGGGCAATGTTCATCTGAAACGTACCGCTTTGACTTACCTTCATATAATACCAAACCGGATTAGGCTGGGTACTCATGCAAGCATAGTCCGGACAATCCGGAGCTGTAGTTCCAGTAACATTTGGAAAATTATACGTCGTATTTGCACAAAAAGGATTGTATTCCGTACAATTGACATTATCACAAGATCCACTAGCGAAAAGCTGAAAAACAGAAAAGAAACTTAAAATAAAAATGAGATTTCTCATGAGTAGCAGTTTAGCAATAAAGTTATTTTTTAGGTAGAATCTCAATAACGTAATCTGAGCCCTCTAACCTGTAGAATCTCGATTCCTCTGCATACCAATTAAAATGGTATTTCAACGGATTAAAATTTGAAGGATTAAAAGAGGAAACCGAATACAATAATTCCGAATTGCATTTGTTCTTGCGTGTAATTTCAGAAAGTGAGTAATGATTGAAATCTTCCGTGGGCATAACATGCACAACAGTTCTTGAAAGAAAATCCTTTGCCATGGCTATCTGCTCTTCGTTCACATATTGCGGACAATTCTTGTAGACCTCCTTTAGGTAATCTTCTACTTTCGATACATCTCCCCGATACGTTTGTTGAGAAAAAGAAACATTGCAAGCAACAACGAATAGCAAGGAGTAAAGAATTTTTTTCATCTTCACTTCATTTTAGGTTCGACAAATCTACGCTATCATTGTGTCAAAAACAATTTTTTTTATTGATGCAGCCAGTTAAATTTGTTAAAATTCCAACAACAAAATGATTTTCTACTACTTTTCACCAGGAAATACAAAACGATGAGTAACACGATCAGGATTTTATTTGCAATTACGAGTTCAGCATTTTCAGGATTATTACTTTTTTTGTCCTGGCCTAATCTTTCTCTTTATCCTCTGCTATTCATTGGATTTATCCCACTTTTCTATAGCTTTAAATTACTCAGTGAACACCCAACAAAATTCAGAACTATTCTTTGGTTTCTTTGCTTTTTCCTTGCACATTACCTCTGGATTTTTCTTTCTTCAGAGTGGCTGCGTGACAGTGCACCCAAAACATTTTATCTCGGCACATTTCTGGAATCTTTGAGTATCTCAATCCTTGCTATTCCAGCCATTTATATTTCCAGAAAGACGAGTTTTAATCTCGGATCAGTCTTTATCGTAAGCGTTTTTATGGTGTTTGAATTATTGGGCCAAAGCTGGGATCTCGGCACGCCATTTTTCATTTTGGGAACCGGCCTTAGTTCGGCGCCTTATTTAATACAGTGTTACGAATTCATAGGCATAGAAGGGGGAAGCCTACTTATCTTGTTTATCAATCTATTTTTATTCAACGTGCTGATACGCCTATTATCGAAACAAAAGCCGGGAAAAAAGCTTTTAGCTGCTCTTGGTGTTTCATTGATGCCTTTTTTACTGTCGCCTCTTATTTCGGCTGAGACGACTTCAGATAAACTTTTCGTTTCTGCTCTGCATTACCACGAGAACACATACAATGAGAAGATCCATCAACACCCTGAGATCACGATCGCAAAACTTTTTAAGGCATCTTCAAAATCCGTCAACCTAATAAAAAGTGAACTTTTAGTCTGGCCCGAAGTGGCAATCTCTAATATTGGCTGGATTAATAATCTCTATGAACAACCTAGCAGCAAAGCCATTCTAGATGAACTCACCAAATTCCCCAATTTAACTCTCTGTACCGGTGGCTATGGCTTTTCTTTAGATCCAAATGGCAAGGAAAACCCTTATGCAAAATTTGAGGGAAGACGAAAATTCTACTACTTGAATCACAATATTGCCGTCAGCACCAACCTCAAGGGCAGAATTCAATGCCGAGGAAAAGTTCTTTTAGTGCCTTTTCAGGAACGTGTTCCTTACTTAAAAACGCTTCCATTTTTGAACAACTTGGTGGAAGTAATAGGGAATGAACTTATGATCTCTCCCCTGGAAACAGGTGACGAACAGCACAAAACAAGTCAAGGATCTTCCTATTGTCCTTTGCTTTGTTACGAAAGTATTTACCCCTTATTTGTTGCAAGAAAATCCGCTGAAAATGAATTCCTAGTAATCCTGTCAAACGAAATATGGAATAAGAACATAGGAGGTTCACTGCAATATCTACAAACAAATATTGCGATGGCTATTCAGGACAGATCGGCCATTGTTAGAAGCTCGAATGGAGGGGTGTCAGCTATTATTCTACCTTCCGGAGAAGTAGCTATTCAAAAAACAAATTCAAAACCAGGGGTGATTTCATATCAGATTCCAAAGAAGTCAGAGGCTACGGTATACGAAAGCTTTGCGGGAACAATCTACAATTTAAGCATTTTAGGATTTTTCGGAATACTGCTATTCAGTGGTTTCAAATCAAACAAACCCTAATCACTCCATACAATCACAAGGAGGATCAAGGAGAATAGTCACTCCGGGAATTTTTTCTTTCAATTGTTTTTGGAAAGTTGGCGAATATCGGTTTCCCTGTAAATCCAATTTTTTCAGCTGTTTCAGCTCAGTAAAACTCTGAGGGAAAATTCTCACAGGAGTCGACCAAAGATCGAGGTATTCAAGCTGATGCAGGTATTGAATACAATCAGGTATTTCCTCAAAAAGATTTCTGTTCAGCACAAGTGTTTTCAAATGAACAAGCCTACAGATCTCGACGGGAAAAACTTCTAGCTTGTTTTTTGAAAGATCGAGTACGGTAAGGCTATCAAATGAACCGATGAAATCAGGCAGATCTGACAGCTGATTCCTTGATAAATCCAGTGCTTTTAGGTGTTTAAATCGCTTCAAACTATCGGGTAAGGCAGTCAATTTATGCTTTGAAAAAGATATGAAAAGGACGGTATCCGGAGCTGCATTTTTCGCTTGCTCCCAACTCAGGTAAGGAATGGTATCTTGCGCTTGCAGCGAACTAACGAACAAGATCAAGCAACAGAACGCGAGCAGTTTCTTCATCTTGTTTTAATTGTTCTTTTAACTCGTCTATACCCCTGAATTTTTTTTCATCACGGATGCGCGAAAAAAAACGAACCTCTAATTCCTTACCGTAAAGATCTTCTGAAAAATCAAACAAGTGAACCTCAATCTTTAGTTGCACGGAATGTGTTACCGTTGGGCGAACACCAATATTCATCATGCCCATGTGGCTTACACCTTCGTGCAGGCAAGAAACCGCATAAACGCCATTTGCGGGAATAAGCTTTGTATCGTCTTCGATCAGAATATTTGCCGTGGGATAGCCAATCGTCCTTCCAAGTTTATCACCAGACACTACCTTTCCCTTCAGAGAAAAATGTTCCCCAAGAAACTCAGCGGCTCTTGAGACACCACCTTCCAAAAGTGCATCACGAATTTTTGTTGAACTCACATTGACCTCATCAATCTCTTTTGCCGGAATTTCAATCACCTCAAATTCATATACGTTGGCAATGCTCTTTAAAAATTCTATGGTGCCTTCCCTGTTTCTACCAAACTGATGATCATATCCAATGACCAGTTTTTTGACATGAAGCTTGTTCACCAGAAAATCTCTCACAAACTCAATTGCTGAAAGCCTGCTGAACTCAAAATCAAACGGATATACAATGCTATTTTGCAATCCGAAACGGTCAAGTTTTTCAAGTTTTTCTGCTTGTGTTTGAAGCAATTTCAACCCATGTGTTTCGGGATAAATGACCATTCTGGGATGCGGATAAAAGGTAAACAAAACTGATTCACCTCCTATTAATGCGGCTTCGTGGTTCAGACGGTCAATAATTTTCTGATGCCCCAGATGCACACCATCAAACGTCCCGATCGTAAGAACCGGATTGGGTATTGCCCCTATTGACTCAATATCTGTAAAGATCCTCAATGCTTCTAAACTCGCACAAAGGTAAGGAATATAGGCCTATTCGGTCTGAAAACTTTTAGGCCATGTCGTTGGTTAATAGTGAGAGATAAATTTTGCAGAATACCACATTATAGGTATTTTTGCAGTCATATAAACACTTATTTAAAATTAATCTAAATAAAAAGTTTATGATCACCGTAACGGAATCAGCTCGCAAACAAGCGCTTCGTTTAATGGAAGACGAGGGAAAGGATGGATTTTTTATCCGCGTTGGCGTAGAAGGCGGAGGTTGCTCCGGACTGATGTACCAATTGACATTTGACAACTCAGAGAAAGATGGCGACAAAGCTTTCGAAGACAATGGTATCAAAGTCGTTGTGGACAAGAAGAGCTTTTTGTATTTGGTAGGCACAACACTGGATTTTTCCGGCGGATTGAACGGCAAAGGATTTGTTTTCAATAATCCAAATGCCGGTCGAACGTGCGGATGTGGTGAATCATTTTCCCTCTAATTCGTCTTCAGATGGGATATACTGAAAATGAACTTGCTAAGGACCTCGAGAATCAGGAATACAAATTTGGTTTTGTCACCAATATTGAGGCAGATAAAGTTCCCAACGGACTCAATGAAGACATCATAAGACTGATCTCGTCAAAAAAGAACGAACCCGAATGGATGCTTGAGTACCGTTTAAATGCGTTCAGTATCTGGAAAGAAATGACTGAACCTGAATGGGCTCACGTTTCTTACGATAAACCCGATTTTCAGGCAATCAGTTATTACTCAGCACCGAAAAAGGCCAAAAAATACGAATCCTGGGATGATGTCGATCCTGAACTGAAGGAGACGATGTCTAAGCTTGGCATCTCGCTTGAAGAACAACAGCGTCTTACGGGTGTGGCTGTTGACTTTGTGATGGATTCAGTTTCTGTTGGAACATCCTTTAAAGGCAAGCTGAAAGAATTGGGAATCATTTTCTGTTCGTTTTCTGAAGCTGTACAAGAACACCCCGAATTAGTGCGCAAATACATGGGAACAGTTGTTCCGGTAACGGACAATTTCTATGCAGCACTAAACTCTGCCGTATTTACTGATGGTTCATTTTGTTACATCCCAAAAGGAGTGCGTTGTCCGATGGAGCTTTCAACCTATTTCAGGATCAATGAAGGTGGTACCGGACAGTTTGAACGAACATTGGTGGTGGCGGACGAAGGATCTTATGTTTCGTATCTGGAAGGTTGCACTGCACCGCAACGTGATGAAAACCAACTTCATGCGGCTGTTGTAGAACTTATCGCTCTCGACAATGCAGAAATAAAATATTCAACCGTTCAGAATTGGTATCCCGGAGATAAAGAAGGAAAAGGTGGCGTGTTCAATTTTGTAACGAAACGTGGACTTTGTGATCGTCATGCGAAGATCTCGTGGACGCAAGTAGAAACAGGCTCTGCGGTCACCTGGAAATACCCGTCCTGCATTTTGAAAGGCGATCATTCTGTAGGAGAATTTTATTCAGTAGCAGTCACAAATAATTTTCAGCAAGCCGATACAGGAACAAAAATGGTTCATTTGGGCAAACATACCAAGAGTACTATCATTTCCAAAGGAATCTCTGCCGGAAAGTCGCAGAACTCCTACCGAGGACTGGTACAGATCCATAAGAATGCAGCGCACGCCCGAAATTTTTCTCAGTGTGATTCATTGTTGATGACGGATACCTGCGGAGCGCATACCTTTCCTTATATCGAATGTAAGAACAGCTCGGCAAAGATCGAACATGAAGCAACTACATCGAAGATCGGAGAAGATCAGATCTTTTATTGCTTACAACGCGGAATCAGCGAGGAAAAAGCGATCAGTCTGATCGTGAACGGTTATTGTAAAGAGGTATTGAATCAGCTACCTATGGAGTTTGCTGTTGAGGCGCAGAAATTATTAGCGATCAGTTTAGAGGGCTCGGTTGGTTGATAAAGAGGATTACAAATTAATAATTACAGATTACAGATTTCTGATTACAGATTGGTTGGATGACAAAAATTAAAGGATTTGAAGATTTGGAAGTTTGGCAAGTTTCGATGGACTTGTGTACAGAGATTTATGCTCTGACAAACAACGATCTTTTTTCCAAAAATTTTGGATTAAACGATCAGATAGGCCGGTCAGCTGTGTCGATACCGTCAAACATTTCTGAAGGTTTTGAGCGTGACAGCAAGAATCATTTCCTTTATTTCCTCGCTATTGACAAAGGTTCTTGCGGAGAACTTAGAACCCAATTGAATATCGCATACAATCTTAATTATATCGAAAAACCAACTTTTGATTTGCTTTACGAAAAATGTTTTCAAACGAGTAGACAGTTGGCCGGATTCAGCAAATACTTAAAGAATTTTGATGCTAACAAACTGAAAAATCTGAAATCTGAAATCTGAAATCTGAAATCTGAAATCAAGAAAAAAATGATTACAATAGAGAATTTACATGCGTCGATCGAAGGAAAGGAAATCTTAAAAGGTTTGAATCTTGAGGTTAAAGCAGGAGAAGTACATGCGATCATGGGTCCGAATGGAGCGGGAAAAAGTACCCTGGCTTCTGTCTTAGCAGGTAGAGAAGAGTACGAGATCACTGATGGGGCCGTCACTTTTGATGGCAAGGACTTACTTGAACTTTCAACGGAAGATCGTGCACGTGAAGGATTGTTCCTTGCTTTTCAATATCCTGTTGAGATACCGGGAGTTTCAAACATCAATTTCCTGCGCACTGCATTGAATGAGATCAGAGAATATCAAGGGAAAGAACAGATCAGCGCAAAGGATTTTATGGCCCTGGTTCGAGAGCGTTCGGCCATAGTGGAACTCGATGCTAAACTTGCTTCCCGTTCAGTAAATGAAGGATTCTCGGGAGGCGAAAAGAAACGTAATGAGATCTTCCAGATGGCGATGCTGGAGCCGAAACTTGCCATTTTGGACGAGACCGATTCCGGGCTTGATATTGATGCCCTTCGAATAGTTGCCGGTGGCGTAAATAAGCTGAAATCAAAGAATAATGCTACGATTGTGATCACGCATTACCAACGTCTGCTGGATTACATCGTGCCTGATTTTGTACATGTACTTTACAACGGAAAGATCGTGAAAACCGGTCCGAAAGAACTGGCCTTAGAACTGGAGGAAAAAGGCTACGATTGGATCAAAGAAGAACTGGAAAACGCATAGAACCTGTCGCATGGAAACCGTTGCATTAAAAAAGCTGGATCGTTTTATCAAAGCCCTGAAGCCAACTACCATTGCGCTTCCTAGCGAACTTTTGGATCCTGCCAAGGCGCTTCTGGATCAAAAGGACTTCCCTACCACCAGAGATGAAGCTTGGAAATACACCCGCGTTGGAAAGATCGCAGCTATGGAGCCAACTACTGAATCCATTCAATTAACTGAAAGTTTATGGCAGCCTTACCTGAACGAAAATTCTTGTGCTGTGGTTGTTTTAGTCAACGGTCAAGTTAGTCATATTCAAACTGAATCGGTAGACGGGTTGCGAATAACCCCATTTTCAGAAGGAATTGATTTCGAACATGCATCTATTTCTGAAGCGACGAATGATGTATTTGATGCCTTAAACCTCGTTTATCTGAACGGAGGGCTAACGCTAACTGTACAAAAGAATTCTGTTTTCGAAAAACCGGTGACAATCATTCATTTGATCACTGGAGCGCAAACTGTACATCATTCTCGTTTACATATTTCATTGGCGGAGAATAGCAAATTAGAGCTTATCCAACGTTTCATAAGCGTCGGTGCGAATACCAATCACGCCAACAACCATACGCTCGTTCACCTGTCAGACGGAGCAAATCTGGAAATGCATAAGATCCAAACCGGATTGAACTCAAGCTACCTGATATCAAGAGAAACCGTTAAGCAAGCGGATAATAGCACCTATACCATGCACACACATACCAATGATAGTCTGTTCGTCCGAAATGATACCATGGTAAAAGTCAATGGCACCAATGCAGAAACAAATCTCTTTGGATCATACCTCTTGAAAGGCGATGAGCACGTAGATAACCACACATGCATTGATCACCTTGCTCCTCATTGCCTTTCGAACGAACTGTACAAAGGAGTCATCGGAGATAAGGCTACAGCTGTTTTCAACGGAAAAGTATTTGTGCGTCAGGATGCACAAAAGATCAATGCGTTCCAGTCCAATGCGAATGTGCTTACAAGTGACCTTGCCAGTGTGAATTCAAAACCGGAATTGGAGATCTATGCGGACGATGTAAAATGTTCACACGGCTCAACCACGGGACAATTGGATGACGAAGCTATATTCTATTTACGTGCCAGAGGACTTTCAGAAAAAGCAGCGAAAGACTTACTTATTCAAGCTTTTTTGGATGATGTATTCTCTAAAACCGAGAACACGGAAGTTCAGGAGTTACTTCAAATGGCTGTCAACCAATACTTCGGGTAACATGCGTTTGAATATCACTCCATAAAGGAGCTGATATCATCTTCTTCGATTGACGCAAGATCCTTCAAGAAAAGTGCGATCTCACTCATGATCTTCGCTTTTTGCGACTCTTTCGGAGCTGTATCTTCAAGATAATCCTTCAAATGCAATTGTCCTTCAAGGATATGGCGTTCCTCAAACGGACCCTCCATATTCTCAAGGATCGTCAAACAATCCAGCGCTTCCATAAAATCACCATCTGCAGCGATCTCAACAAACTCCGGCAAGTAATAACTGTAGTTCAATTTACTGTTCCAGATCGTTGTCAAAAGCACTTGACGAATTGGAAGAAAATGCTCATCGCGCAGGATCGAAACCATTTCATCGGCTGCAGCTGATTCATTCAAATCACCAAGTAACTGAAGAATTTCCTGTTTTTCGCCCTCACCTTTCGATAAAAGCAATTCTGACAACGGTTTCAAAACCTGAATCGTCCCTTCATTCTTAAGTAATTGCAGGTTCTTTGAAAATTTAGGCCCCTCACTAGCAGCCAATTCAGCCATTAACGAATTCAATTTCTGGTCTTTTCGAGACGTTTTATTTTCCACCTGCGCTTATTTTGTGCAAAGTTAATTAATTAGCTGCAGTCGGGGAGTTCAGTAATGTTGAATATCTTTACAGCATGATAAATGGCAGGCTTCTTCCACTTCTAATTCTGATCGTTCTTTTGCATTCTTGCGGATTAGAAACAGCCAGTCCGTTCAAACAACAACATATTGTATTAGCAACTGATTGTTTGCAAGCACGCGATACCATTCTGTTTACTAAGTTTCACAAACGTAACGGTATCCACGTAAGGATTATTGCCCTTCCAGCTGATCAGATCAGAGAACGTTTGGCACGTGATGGGGTGAACAGTGAGATTGACGTAGTTCTATGTAGTTCGAGTTATGATGCTTTGCAAATAGAATCTGCTAAACTCTTGCAAAAAATACCGAAGGACAGCTTCCCTTCCACGTTGAACTCTAAATACATTTCTCATTCACAGATGGTTGCTGGTTTGGGCTTTGATCCGTATGTCATCGTTCGGAGAAAAGAAGCGCCCGTTCTAAAAAATTATGGCTCACTATCATCATCTGAAGGATTTGTGACAGATCTGCGAGATCAGAAAGACATGATACCTTTTTATCTTTTCATTTACCAAAAGCACGGTGGCTCAAAAACTTCGGACGCTGAAGGCTGGATCGAAGGCCTGCAAGCCAAATGCATTAAAAAACTAGGTACAAAAGATACGCTTATTTATGCGCAGCATCTTTTAACCAGATATTCCTCATGGCTCAAAAATCGAAATACACTGTTTGTTACTTACAGGCATGGTGAATTGATCTTTCCGAATCAACGAATTGGCGGTTCTTATTTCGATATGCCGACCTTGGGAATTGTCAGACAGGCACGAAATTACTCGAATGCTTTGGCTTTAATGAATTACCTTGTCACTCCTGAAGGCAATAAAACACTGAATAAAAGACTTAAAACCATTTCCTTTTTCGAAGGTTCACGCCGTATGCGCTTCAAGCGTTTCCATAGTTCCCCACTCAAAATGGAAAAATTCTTGCCGGCAGCACAACAGATATTAGAGTAACCTATTTATTTTTTGCACCTTTGTGTGATTTTCGAAACCACACTACCATGCAAAATCAACCGGCGTCAGCGCCTACTGTTTCTATTGCCCAAATCCATAGAAATGCCAAGTTCAGGCTAACAGTTCTTTCTTTCGGGATTAGCTTTTTCTTCATTTTTACGGCCTGTCTTTTTTATAATCACTTGTGGTTCAGCATCCCCGCAATGACCATTGCTATATACCTAATGTACCGTACCATTGTGGTGAGAAAACAACTTTGTGCCATTGAAATGAATGGCGACGCTCTGATAATTTCCGGAAGTCAATCGAGTACCGTCACAGATATTAAAAGCATTCGACGTATCCGTTCAACAAAGATTGGCCGTCAAAAGATTACCAGGGTAAGCTTTCATCTGGATGGCGATGAACGCAGCGTTATGCTACTTACGTCACTTCAAGACAGCCCTGGACGCATATTAACTGAACTTAAGAAAAAGAAAAAGGCAGATCTGTAAGCCGGGTTCTGTGATCCGCGCTGGCGGACGTCTGTCATTTATCTAGTTCCGAACTCACATTCGGAATCCATCGACCTACCCTCCGAGTCGGGCGAGTAACCCTTTCATCAGTCCGAAAACTGACATCCCCGGTATACATGGTCTTTCAGCCCGTAAGGTTTACCTTGCTGCGCCTGTCACCAGCCGCACGGTGAGCTCTTACCTCACCTTTTCACCTTTTCCGCGACAGGAATTAACCTATCACGGTAGTTTACCTTTCTGTGGCACTTTCTGTTGCCGACCAAAACCGACACCTTCCTGTTAGGAAGTACGGCACTCTATGCTGCCCGGACTTTCCTCTCTCCCAACGAATCGGGACAGCGACAGACCGATCTGCCTTTCGACAAAGGTACGAATAGAATAAGCTATTGCTTGATAAACTTTTTAGTTGACACGAAATCTCCTGCGAATAGTCGAATGGTATAAACACCTGTTGCCAAATCTGAAACATCACATGGATGCCAAGTGGAATTCCCGATAACCTCATATTTGACTACACGACCGAACTTATCCAATATAAGGGCCTTTGTCAGATGCCTTTCTGACCTGATCGTTAACAAATCGGTTGCAGGCACCGGAAATAAATCGGTTTGCCAATCCAATTCCGCTATCCCTGCATCAAATCCAAGGTAATTATCTCGGTATTCAATAGATGAAACGACTTCGTTACCCCCCACTTCATTCGTCGTAAACTTAAGTAATGGCATCAGTTCACCATTTGTCCACCATTCGTATTCACGAACTTTAGGAAGATCCAACGGAATCCATGTTCCTCCTAACAAGGGCAACTCGGTATAAATCGAATCCGTTTCAGTAATGTCATGACGAACGCGTAACACATCAAACGTACCATACGGTGTAGTCAGGGAACCATAACCGTCAACTGTAGTAGTGCGACTACGATGTTGATTCCATATGGCATTGTAGATCGGATTAAAATCTATCTTACTAAATCCTCGAGAAAAATGTGTATCTCCAAATACCATCGGTAATGCGTAACGTGTTTCGATTGTATCTGATTTTATTGGCAGATCGAATGTCGTTCCATTGGAAGTTACCTTCATGGAATAGCCAACACTGGTAATTGAGTCAATAGCCACCTTCGTATATTGATAAATATTCTCTATGGTTATCGGCAGAATCGATGTTATAGTAGCAATGGGCAGGTCGGATGTTTCTATGAAATAAGTTGCTTGATAAGTCGAAGGCGCAGAAAATCCGAACATAAACTGGACAAAGAATGGTGCTTCAGACATTGGAGCAAAGTCTCGCAGATTTTGACTATTCGCTGTTAAAGATGAGAAATCCCAAACATAGGAAGGTCCGGTAGCGGCAAAATCATAGCCATTATCCATAGCCATGCTGGTGCGCACGGTATCTCCTCCATCAGCAAAATCAGACGAGGTGAGTGTTATCCCCTGGCTAAATGATATACCAGAAAGTGACATGGTAAGTAAGAGTAGTTTTGTTTTCATCCTTGTTTTTAATTATTCACCTGTTATTCCGAAAGAGACATTACCCTGGAAAGGCAATAGTTGACCTGAGGAATTTGCGAGGTTACATGCCAAATGGGCGTCTATTTTATAAACACTAACTCCAGCGCTATTTTTTCCGAAATAAGACACTTGAAGCACCTTAAATTCTGCCAACTGATTAGGTGTGATCTCTGAAGAGTATGTGATACCGTTTTTTACAATTTCCAAAATGACTTGGAAGTCATGGAATTCAGGATAAGTCTGAAATTCCAAACTTGAGAAATCATCTAAAAAATGAGCATTGGAACTCCCGTCTGCCAAGATAGTTTTCTTCCGGAACGCCCCATTCGTGAATTTCATTTCGGCACTGATGGTATGAATCTCTGGGGATAGTTGTGTTAACAATATTTCGGATTCACAAACAGGAGTTTCATCCACATACCATGTGACTGATTCAATGGCAGTGGTGTCCGTTTCTATCCAAGCCTTGAGCTGACCTTGCTGATCAACATAATGCCGGATTGCGCCAAAAGCGGATATTTTGTAACCCACAATCATTTCGTTACATACGGTCGCGTTGGTACCATCTTCGAATGTCACTTGTGCACAAACGTTATAAACCCCTGGTGTATTCATATGAAGATCGTCTGTACCACTATACACGCCATCTACAAACCAATTTATTTCATCGATATAGTTCGAATTAGGAAATTGATCAACGGCAATATGCAACAACTCATTATTGGTCATTTGAAAATACTTCAAAAATGACGGAATATTGTTCTGAAATTTTGAACCCAGCATATCCAGATTACCATCTGTTATTTTCAAATGAATGGCCAGCTGTTCGCCGTTGAGGTCGCCACAATATACCTTCACTCCATTCCTGTACTCTGTAAATGCGGCTAACTCAAAACCATCATCACCAGCCGAAACACTTAATGGTTCATTTCCCAACTGACCAGAGATACTGAATACAGGCAAACCTTGAACAGGAGGTTCATCTACCTTATCCTTATGGCATGAGGTAAACAATCCTGGAAGCAGAATGCAAACTAAAAGGTAAGATCTCATCAACATGCTTTTCATCTGCCTAACTGTGTCCTCAAGTGAATATTAAATGACACCGGTTGGGAAACTGCGTCCCCCTCAAATCTCTCGGAGGAAAGTGGATGGATCAATTGATAGTTCACAGAAGTACCCAGGGAAACCTTGTCGTTAAGCTTGTAACTGTAACCCAAACCTATATTCGCAGCATATTTATTGAGTAACGACACATCCGTTACCCCTTGAGTTAGCAGAAATACTTCATCATCCAGACTTTGCACCCTTCGAAGACCTGCGAAAAGGTTTTTTCCTAGTTCTAAACCTGCCCCAAGCTCATGTCGTCCGAATGAATAATTGACGTGCATTGGCAATGAAAGCGAAGCCATTCCAGTAAACGCATAAGAATTATTGTACGTAGAGTAGCCGAAACCATAGATCTTGGTACGCTCTCTTATTTCCAGATCATTTAAGTCATACCAACGGAAAGATGCGCCGACATCAAACGACCAGGCGGCTCTGTGCCACACCATTCCTGAAGCCAATGAAACACTATTATTCCATCGCTGATTGCCATCGATTTTTGTCCACGCTTGTTGGATTCCACCGGATAATTCCAGATAGAAGGATGACCTTTTTACTTTTTTGAAATTCACGTTAGCGAAAGGATAAGGATCAGGAGTAAATTCATATTGACCAACCAACATCTTTGGATACAAGTTCATTGAATCAGCTTCTTCTAACGGTTTATTTTGAATCATGGTTTGATTTTCGTCAACACCAGCGATTTTTAGTAATTCAACCTCTACAAACGAATTTACATTTAAAGCACTCTTGTCGGAGGCAACCTTTGAGCTAATCTCGTTTTCATTACTAGCGGACACATCTGAACGTTCGAATGGGCGTGATTTGCGTGGCAAATGCTTGTTTAATGAACGATAATTTAAGGAAGATCTCAGCTCTACATGAACAGGAGCATCCATCGTAGGCATGAAAAAAAGCGTAGAGAATGATACAAACATGATGCAACTCAACGACCACCACAACAAAGACTTCCGCGAACGAGCTACCGGAAGTTGCCGCTCAATTTCAGCGAAATATTCTGCATCATACTGAAATTCCCTTTGAGAATCAGCTGAACGAAACAATTGGTCAATATCGTCATCTGTCCAATTCACACAACCATTTTTCTGTTTATGTTATCCATCCTTTCCAGTTTCTCGCGAAGGATCTTTCGCGCTGTTGACAAGTGCCATTTTGATGTTCCTTCTGACATGTTCAAGAGTTCGCCGATTTCTTTATGGTTATACCCGTCAATGACGTAAAGTTCAAACACCCGTGCACTTGCGGACGGAAGTTCTTTGAGCAATGCCATGACATTTTCATAGCCCATTGCGGATTCTCCATCGTTGCTGGATGACGTGCCCGTAAATTCAAGCTCCCGATCTGTTTCTTTGTAAGCAAGATGTTCACGGTGTCTTTTCGTCTTTCTATACTCATCAATAAGGCAATTGATCATGATACGCTTCGACCAAGCCTGAAAATTAACCTCACCCTCGATAGCAGTAAGTCCTACGAGAATTTTCATGAATCCTACATTCAACGCTGCTCTTGCATCTTCCTCATTGTGATGGTATCTGAAGCAGACAGGCATCAGACTTTTAAAGCAATGGATATACAAAGCCTGAATCGCGCGACGATCATCACGGACGCAGGCATGGAGTATTTCCGGAGTAATTTCCAAGGTAATGCTTGTAAATATTGCTTTTAATTTACTCTGCAAGATAAGATTTATTTCAACGTAACAGCATTTTTTAACTATTGCAAACGAACACTTTACTTTGTTATTCGTATGCGTTATCTTTAACGCTTGAACCTTAACAAACGTTGGAAAAATCCTTAATGAAACTTTTTCTAATCAGACACGCGAAAACGAATCCAAGAAGCGAGACCGGAAAAGATAGTGACCGAGCACTCTTACCCAGGGGCATAAGGCAGTCTGAAGATCTTAAGATTTATATTACGGAGGCAGGAATCTCTCCCAAAAAAGTGCTTTGTTCAACTGCCAGACGCACGAAAGAAACGCTTGCTATACTCGATATTTCGGCACCTGTTGAATACCTGGAAGATCTTTATCTCAGTCCACCCGATGACATGTTGCGTATTGTCAATTCGCAATCGGTCAAGGGTGATCTTATGCTCGTCGGACATAATGAAGGTATTTCTGAACTCGCGAGTTACCTCACGGGACAAGAGCTGCATCTGCAAACAGGCACACTTATCGCGCTGCAATTTGAAGGAGATAGCTGGATGGAACTTTCAGGCGGTATGGCTTCTATTGTTCACCGCTATCGTTCGACGACGAATTAGATCGGTAATGATAGACCACATTCGGTGAAGATTTTTCTTCCGCCGCTTGTTGTTCTCTTCTGACTCTTTCCTCTTCCAATTGTCTCTGTCGTTCATGATACATTCCCTCAAGATCCGGCGGCTCAATACCCATTTCCTTCTCGATCTCGTACTGGAATTTAGGCCGTTGTGGGCCCGACTCACGAAAAACGAAAGCCATGACTGTTCCAACTGCAAGTCCAACAAAATGTCCTTCCCAACTGATCTTTTCTTCCATAGGAAATATGCCCCAGATCATGCTGCCATAAAGGAATACGATAAATAGTGATAATGCTTGCAGAGGCAGGTATTTTCTTAAAACGCCGGAGGTAAAGAGAAATCCTGCCAGAAAATAGATGATACCACTCATTCCTATATGGTAAGCACCGGTGTTCTCCGCATAGATCCAAACGCCAAATCCTGTGAAGATCCAGCCTGAAAAAAGTACTTTCCAGGCGATATTTCTGTAGTAAAAAAAGAGCGCACTTATCAGGAGGAATGTCGGTATTGAATTATTAATAATATGTTCTGTTTCTCGCTGAGAATGTATGAAAGGCATCGTCAGTACACCAACCAAGCCAGAAGTACTTCGGGGCAAAACACCCAATGTGTAGAAATTAAATTCGAAAAGGTGCTGAGCCCAGTAGAATGTCCACATGACGACAATGAAGAAGGTGGCGATCAGAAACGATCCGAACCAGGAACCAAAAGATGGTGCTTTTCGCATGGCACGTTGTTGTCAAATGATGTGCCTTTGTGTAAAGACTGACACTTTGTCAAAGGAAGTGCGCTATTTCAGGATTCGGGATTTGTGATTCGGGATTTGGCATTTGAGGATTTGGCATTTGAGGATTTGAACACTGCGCTATTCGAGAATTTGAACGTGAAGTTCTCAAATCATCAAATCATCAAATTATCAAATTATCAAATTTTCGAATTTTCGAATTTTCGAATTTTCAAATACTTTTGTTCTATGGAAGAGATTCGAAATAAAGTCGAAGAAAGTGGTTTGATCCAACTGGATCTGGCGCAATTCAAACCTTCTTTTGTAATCCGTGAGATTGATATTGCAGATCAATTGTGGCAAGGACTCATCTTAAAAGAAAAAGAGTTTCGTACGTGGATCAAAGAGCACGATTGGAATCAATATCTCGGAAAAGCGGTATGTGTATTTTGTTCAGCTGATGCCATAGTTCCGACATGGGCTTATATGCTTGTTGCTTCACAATTGAATGATGTAGCTGGCTATTTCCTTATTGGTAACCGGGAAGATCTGGAAAAAGAACTCATAAAAAACAACATTGTAGCGCTTGACCTGACAGCTTTCGATGAAGGAAAGGTCATTATTAAAGGCTGTTCAGATATCTCTTCCCCTGAATTCGCCATGAGCGAACTGATTAAAATACTCCAACCCGTTGTGAAAAGCATTATGTACGGGGAACCATGTTCGACCGTGCCTATTTATAAAAGGAGGTAATTTATACGAGTGCGTCAGCCTTCGATCCTTCGACAGGCTCAGGACTGGTCGCCTTAGGCTTCGGGAGCATGGACTTCAGAGTGAGAATGAAGTGTGCCCATCGACACAATTCGACCATGCTCATTGCGAGGGCTCAGGGTAAAAAGAGTGAAGGTCCTGACTCCGGTAGTCCTGAAGTCTTTAAGCGCAGCGATCTATGTTCTATCAGCGACTTTTGCTTTCCCCTGCCTGTCCTCGGTACATTCCTGACACTTCGGTCAGGAACACTCGGACAGACGGCAGCGGTCCAAAATCAGAGCGAGAGCGGAGCGTGAGAGTCCTGACTCCTGACTCCGGTAGTCC
>Ga0172372_10000914_pt1 | contig 45824 bp, 38 predicted proteins | sample LakKiv5m_2_FD_114544 | JGI IMG/M metagenome (GOLD analysis project Ga0172372, IMG submission 114544) | Freshwater microbial communities from Kabuno Bay, South-Kivu, Congo - kab_092012_9.5m | ecosystem: Environmental > Aquatic > Freshwater > Lake | place: Democratic Republic of the Congo...
GAGCAGTTGTTCGCCTTCATCATCATGATCACCGCTCGTTCTTCAGCCGTCAGTTGTTCGTAGTGCTTGCCCATCGCGGTACCTTACCGGTTGGGTGTTGCACTTGATTATTGATTCCGCCGCTGGTTTTCATTTTTTAATCCAAACCTTGTCAGGAGAACGCTGCATAAGCAAGCTTAGTATATTGGCGTCGGAGCAGGACGGGGTCTGATGAAGCGTTATACTTGCCCTTATTGTGATTCTTGATTTCACCAGGGTTTACGGTCCTTGTTGCTTCATCTATTGCTGAATCTGTGATGCCTTTGTCAGCTGCGTTCCAGCAACCATTTTGGATCCAGAAGTACACGGCCGAACGGAGTGTATAAGGAAACTCAGCAACAAGTTCTGGTTTCTTTTCAAAATCATTTTGATCGGACCAGTGGCTTGAATATTTTTGATTAAAATCTTTGTAATTATTTCTTCCGGTGAGTTGCTTCATGCCCCTGCCGCGATACTTCCAGCCATCTCCGGGTGAAGTGTTTCCCAAATCGGTGCGGGCATATACCCTGTTGGCTATTGCCTCTTGGTTTGCAGCTCGAATCACCTGCCTCTTTCCGTGCGCATCTTTTTTTTCAATGCGCCCATCTGTCTGCGCTTCTGCAGGTGATTTTGCGTAGTAGCTGAAGGTTGTCATTAGGCCTTGCGGCGTGTAGTTGAGACTCTCGGCGGCACCCGATAGGTCTGGTGACTCACGTTTAATTTGCCCGAAAAAGTGTGCTTTTCTGAGGGTGCTGTCGAGTTTGTATTTGGTGAGATCGGTATTGAGTTCGTTGGCGATGGCTTGCAAGTGAGCGTCGCTTGGCTTGCCTTTGTTTAATGGAAAAATCTTCCGCAACTGATCAACCGTAATATCCCCCGGCACAGCCCGTTGAACCTTGGTCTGAGGCTGATTGCTCTCATTCTTGGTTTGCTTTGGCTGCACACCCTGCGGTGCTGTGGGCGAGGGCGCTGGTGCAGGCGCTGCGGCCGGTTTGGTCGGGCGCGGCTTTGGATGTGTTTTCGGCAGTTGTTCGGTCTTGGCTGGAACTTTGAAGGTCTTCATCACCTTGCGTACCAGCTTTTTGCGTCCCTTTACAGGCGTCACATCGTCAAGTTTTTTGTACGCCATGGCCTTGCGGGACCATACAAAGGTTTGTATCGGGTCTAGGCTCTTCGGGGACAGTTCCACACAGTAGTTTTCGGCCGTGGTCGTCCCGCTTTTTTCGATGCCGTCGTACTTGATCTTGTAACGGACGTCGTCCATGCCTTCAAGGTACCGATTGACAAAGCAGATCATGACCTTGCCCGGTTTGTCTTCATCGCCAAAAATGCTGTCGAGGAAATCTTTCCAGGCGCTCATGCTGCGTCCTCCGCTCCATCCTGAATATCTTCGATGTCAAACCACTCGTTGTTACCCACCACGATCTCAACAGCTTGGGCGGAGGGGCTGTTGATGATGTTGGAGCGGCCGATTGCATCCACTGTGCTACTTCCAAGTAGCCGAGGGGAATCTCCCCGGGTCCACACTTCTACGGCAGCGCCTTGCAACTGGGGGTCGTTGCTGAAGAAGGCGCCCACATCCAGTTCCGTTCCGTACTCGGTGAAGGTCGGCAGCGAAATGCTGCCCGACGGCAGTTGCGACAGCATGGCGCTGTTGCTCCCCCCCCCCACCAACTCCTTCAAACTCCCCTTGGCATTCCAGGAACCTGGCGTGGTGAAGGTGATGTTGCCGCCGTCGAGGGTGATGCCCGAATCGGCACCGATGAGCTCGATCTTGCTGTTGGCGCTGACCGTGATCTCGCTGTTGACGCTCAGGATCTGGATGTCCTTGTTCGCGAGCAACTGAAGGGTATCGGTGTGCGCGCGCAGGCTGACCGGCCCGTTGGCCGCCTTCATCTGCAAACCGCCGGCGTGCGTGAACAGGCTGGTGGTGTGACCGCTGACCTGGGCGGCCGTGTGGGCGGCGCTCACGTGCAGGTCGCCCTGGGCGATCTGGCTGCTGTGTTCCCCGGCGTACTGGGCCACGGGGCCGTCGCTGGCCAGCACCAGGCTGCTGGGGGTGTCGAGCACCGCCACGGGCTGGGCGAACTGGTGCACCGGGGTGCCGCCGTCGCGACTGCCTGCAGGGTCGAACACCGCGTGGTGCGCGTGCAGGCTGCCGGTGAGTTTGCCCTGGGCGGCGGGGTCGATCTGATCGGTCAGCTGCTGCACGCTGGCGCCGCCGTCGTGGCTGTGCAGGGCCTGCGCGCCGCTGTGCGCGGCCGCGTCCGAGAGGCGCTGGCCCAGGTCGCGCGCGCCCTTGAGCTGCGCCACCGCTTCGCTGGCGTCCAGCTGCGTGCTCTGGGCGCTGCCGTAGGTGCCGGCCCGGCCGCTGGTGGACACCAGCAGGCCCTGTGCAGCGCGCAGCACCGCCCAGCCCTGGGTGCCGGCTTCAAAGCCCGACCCACGCCAGCTGCCTCGCTGGGCACTGGCCGGGTTCTGCGCGATAAGGTGGCCCAGGCCCACCTCGGCGGCGGTGTAGCTGCAGGCCAGGCGCATGCGCAATTGGCCGCTGGCATCGTCCATCACCCACTGGTTGAAGCCGCTCTGATCCAGGCTGTGGGTGTGCCATCCCGAGATCACCCCGCTGTGGTTCACCCCGGAATCGACCCCGGCCGCAAAGGGTGGGGCATCCTGACCGTTGTACAGGCCACCGACCACCACCGGGCGGTCGATGTCGCCTTCGACGAATTCGATGGCCACCTCGGCGCCGATGCGCGGCACCAGGGCAGCGCCCCAGTTCGCGCCGGCCCAGGGCGCGACCACGCGCACCCAGGTGCCCGGTGCGCTGGCCGGGAAGTCGCCGCTGCCTTCGCCCGATGCGCCCAGGCTGGCATCCTGCCAGGCAAAGCGGACCTTGATGCGGTGATCGCGTTCGGTCTCCACCGGCTCCTCGGACAGGCCCACCACGGTGGCGCTTTGCGCGCCGAAGGCCGTGGGTTTGCGCAGGTGCCGGGGCACGACCGCTGCGGCGGCCGGCACGCAGTGGAAGTGGTTTTTGTAGGTGCCGTGCTCGATGTCGGTGTTGCCCAGCAAGGCGGCCAGTTCGGCCCCCAGGTTGTTGGCGCAGTGGTGTTCCACCGCCAGCAGGGTGAAGGCGTTGTGTTCGGACTGGGTGGCCCGCTGGTGCGACGCGAGCAGTGCCCCACTGTAGTTAAAGGCGCTGCGGTTGGCGCCGTACAGCGGGTGGTCGATCAGTTCGAACCGGCAGCCCGCCTTGAAGTGCCGGGCGCTGCCCTGGCCCTCAAAGCGCTTGATCTCCAGCTCCAGTGCGGCCAGGGCCAGGGCGGCTGCGCGCTGGGCGTGTTCGGGGTGCTCGAAGCGGTAGGCACCGCTGCCGTCGTACACCTGTAGGCTCGGCAGTTCGCCCAGGTCCAGGGTGCTGGCGTCTTCTGCGGTCACGCCAGCCAGGCGTTTGTAGTCCCAGGCGCCCAGTGTCACGGCGCTGGCCGTGAGCTGGCGCTGGCCCATGAAGGCGGTGATGCTGTCCTTCTGTCCGCCCAGATTGGCCGTGGCGTGCTGGCTGGTAAAGCGCACCGTACCCAGCGATGCACGTTCGGCCAGCCGGTCGGTGATCACCATCACGTGTTTGGCGTGTTGGGCCGCGTCGGCATCGGCTGCTGCCTGACCGTTCAGGTGTTCGAAATGGTAGGTCAGGCCTTCCTCGGCCAGCAGGCGCTGCACAAAGCCCAGATCGCTCTCGCGGTACTGGGTGCACAGGCTGCGCACGCGCAGGGTCTCGGTCACCTCCACACGCCAGTGGGCCTGCGGCTGGTGATCGGCCAGCACCGCTTCGATCACCTGCAGGGCGGTCTGGTCGTGAAAGACGCGGCTGTTGCGGCGCTGGGCCAGAGTCGACAGCCAGGGGCGCATGGTCAGCGCATAGCGCGCCAGACCACCGTCGGCCCCCAGCTGCGCAGCCGCGAAGACGTAGCCGTGCCAGGGCACGTACTGGCCGTCGGACTGCAGCAGCGACAGCGAGATCTGCTCACCGATGAGCTGCTTGAGTTCAAAGTGCGCGCTGGTGGACAGGCACTGCAGCTGCAGCTCGAACGGCTGCGAAACCGCCTCGCGCAGCACCATGCGCTCGGGGATGAGCGACAGTGCGGGAAGGGCTGTGTGCACCTGCAGCAGGCGGTGGCGCTGGTCCAGCAGTTGGGCAAAGTCCAGCCGGCTGGTGAGGGCGGCCAGCGGGTCGTTGGCCGTCAGCGCCACGAGCGCCGGTGCTCCGGTGATGGTGTCTGCGCGCATTGTTGGTTTCTTCCCTGAATCTTTTTTGTATCGCTTGATCGGTGGCCGGCGACGCTTCGCTCGCTAGGGCAGGGTGATGGTCACATGCGCCACCTGGGGCGGCAGGTAGATCACCTTCTGGTAGCTCGACAGGTCTTGCTGCGTCTGGCGCGACAGGCCCCACTGCAGCCCCATGAACGCCAGCAGACCCAGGCAGGCAAACACCGATGCGATGACCCACAGCGGCACCTCGTTGCGCAGCGTGTGGATGATGCGGTCGGGTGGCGCCCAGTGCGGCGCGAAGCTGGCCCGTTTGCCCTTGATGTGGGCAATCTCGTCGCCCAGGCGTCCGGTCAGGTAGCTGAGTTTCTCCGAGCCTTCGAGCACGTACTGTCCTTGAAAGCCCAGCAGCAGGCACATGTGAAAGACCTCCAGCACCTGCAGACGTGGCGGATTCTCGCTGCGCAACCTTTCCAGATGCTCAAAGAAGCGCTCCCCCGCCAGTTGTTCACCAAAGAGCTCAAGTTGCAGAGGCCGACGCTCCCATTCGTCGCGAGCGCTGGAGGGGCTGGTCAGCATCGTCTCGTCCACCAGGGCACAGAACGCAAACTTGCAGAGAAACACATCTTCGGCGGGGGCCTTGAGGGCCAGTGCGCCCCGCTCAAAGTCGATGAGCAGGTTGCGGATGTGCTCTCTGAAGCCTTCGGCCTGCGAGGGGCGTTGTCCGCTCTTGAGCATGAACACCAGGTAAAGGCCGTCGTAGAGCAGGTCGAGCAGCGACCGGGCTTCGCGTGCCGCGATCAGCGGCATGCGCGGCCCACGTTTGGTGGCCGCGGGCAGGGGGGTCTGCAGCAGGGAGGGGGCTTTCATGTCAACCATGGGTAGGGGCGCGCCAGCCGAAGGCACGGTCAGTTGTTCAGGGCAAAGAGCTCCAGCTCCAGGTCGGGCATGCCGGCCGGTGCGTAGACCGTGATGTTCTGGGCTTTGAGCATCCGCTCGTACAGCGGGCTTTTGGCGTCAAGTTCGAAGTAATAGCAACCCGGGCGCACCGGGATGGCGGCCGGCACCTGGGGCAGGTGGGTCAGGCGGATGCCGCTCATGGCCGACAGCACCAGCTTCTCCACGTCGTCGGGTGCACCGGCCTTGAAGCGCATCGGAATCGTTTCCACCAGTTCGGCCGGCGGCATAGCCGCTTTCACCCCGAGCACCAGGCTGGTTTGTGCGGTGATCTTGTCGGTTTCCAGCAGGCCGGCATGGAACGATGGCTTGCTTTCGCGCAGCGCAATGGTGAAGTAGCGGGTGGAGATCACCGTCTCCAGCAGCGCCTGGATGATGGTTTCCAGCCGCACAAAGCCAGCGCCGGGTTGCGCGTGCTGGTAGCTGGGCAGGTCTGCCAGCGTGAAAGACTTGGAAAACGTCATCAGCGAGCCAGCCAATTGCAGCAGTTGCTGGAACAGCCGCTCGGGGTGCAGGCCCGGGTGGTGGTGCAGATGCGACAGCGAGGCGAACGCGCTGCTGGCTGTGTGCAACAGCCAGAACGATGCGATGTCGCCCGAGCGGAACTCGATCACATGGCGGGACGGTTCACGGTGAAAGCCGTACAGGGCGTTGACCTTGGCCTGCAGCGTGTCCAGCAAACGCCGCAGCAACTGCCGCAAGGCGGGGCTGGCATTGATGGTCACCGCCGGAGCGACGAAGCGGCCGTCGACCTCGAACCCGCCCGTTGCATTGCGTCGCACCCGGCACAGAGGCAGGCTGACGAGGTGATCGCGCGGCTCGGCAGCCGCCTGTACCCGCAGGACCTTTTGCAGCACCGCTGTTTCAGCATCGGCCGCCTGCGTGAAAAGGTCGGGAGACGGAGTGTTCTTCTGCTGATAGCGCACCGACACGGAGCCTGCGTCGGGGGTCACGCTCAGGTTGCCGCCGGTGCTGCGCACCGGCGCCATGACCGCAAACAGCTCAATGTCGGCCACGCCCGCTTCGGTGTTCTGCAGCGACAGTGGCGCCGGCAACGGGTCGTCCAGTGGGGCATTGAACAGCTCGCCATCGGGCATGATCAATTGCAGCTGATCGATGCGCAGCACGCCGCTGGCCAGCGCGTCGGTGTCGATGCTCAGTTTGCGAAGACCCCATGCATAGGGGTGCAGGCTGGTGGCCATCTCGGCCAGGCGCCACTCGTGATAGGCGTCCTGCAGCTGAAAGTGCTGCGGGCGCAGAAACTGACCCTCACCCCACAGGATCTTGGTGGAACGGAACATGTAACTCCCTGTCTCTAGACTCTATCTGCGACCGCAGGCCTGTGCCCGCAGGCCGTCCTACCCCACGATCATCGGCACACTGTGCCGGCGAGGCGACGCGTTTCCGGGGTGCTGCCCACGGTATCGCCTTGCGACACACTCAGTGCGCACTGGTGCGCCCCCAGCGTGATGCCATCCTTGCTGCTGGCCAGATCGAATACGAAACGCCAGCGCATCGGCTCCGGTGACCGGAAGAGGGCCACGATACCCAGGTGTGTGGCGCTGCTGGGCAGGCTCTCCTCCACCTCGTAGCGCTGACCGGGCAGCAAGACCACCTCGCGGCTGCTCAGCAGATCGTCGGCTTTGTACTGGCCGTCCACGAAGGCGGCGTATGGCGCGCGCAAAAAGTCTTCATGGGCCTTGAGCTTGTAGATCTTCACGACCAGCGACAAGGCCCGGTTCGAGCCGTCGCTGTTGAGGTGCTCGCTGGCGTGAATGCGCAGCGGCACACGCGTGGGCCCCATGAGCTTCTGGATTTCGGCCTTCTTGGGAGCCTCTGCGCCGCCGTCGATGGTTTGCAGACCCACGAGCTCCAGCGTCTTGTCCAGCAGGCCGCCCGATTTTTGTGTGCTGCAGGCGCTGAGCAGCCCCGTCAGCAAACAGATGCCCAGCCATGCGCGGGCGCGCACCAGCACCCGTGTGAGCGGAGTTCGACAGGGGCTTGAAACAGGGATGGACATGTCGCTGAAGCGTGATCTTGGACGGATGGGGGATGTTGAAGGTGCGCGCGGTCGTAGCGTTCACAGTACCGGCGCCGGCTTGCGCTATTATGCGGCGTGCTGCAGGGGGTTAAGACTACTTTCGTGTCACACTCCTTCGACGTAGCGTCCAAACGTGCTACTTGATTCGCAAGAATATTGAGTCGTTTGGCTGAGAATGGGCGATCCTGTCACGGGTCGTCAGGGTGTGTTTGCAGGGAGGAAATCGCGTGTACGCAGCAGGTTTTTTGTCGTCCATTCGCGGCGTTTGTGCGTCGCGCGCATCGGTTGGTCGAGCCGGCATTGTGGTGCTGGCCTTGGCTGCATTGGTGGGGTGCTCTTCCGCACCCAAAGAGCCCACTGAAGCCAAGCCGCTGGCGGTCAAGACCGAGCCGCTGACCGAGCTGCTTTCGCGGGCGCAATCCATGGAAAAACTGGACGGGGGGCGCGAACCAGCCCGCCTGTTGTACCGCGACGCGGCCAAGGCCTACCCGGCAGACAAGCGACCCTGGCTGCGCCTGGCGCAGAGCTACTTCGATGCCAGTGACTATGGCAATGCCGTACTGGCTGCGCAGGAGGTGGTGCAGCGCGACCCTGCTGACAGTGTTGCCCAGGGGTTGCTGGCGGTCAGTGGTCTGCGTGTCTCCACCGCAGCGCTTTCGGCGCTTCGCAACCAGAGCGGCCTGAGCGCATCCACGCGCTCCGAGGCGGAAGACATGGCACGCAACCTGCGCACCATTCTGGGTGAATCGGTGCTGGTCCCCAAGCCGGGTGAGGCGGTGGAAGCTGCGAAGCCTGCGCGGCCTGTGGTTCGCCGTGCGCCTGTGCGTGCCGCTGCGCAACCGAGCCCTGCGCCGACACCTGCGGTCGCTCCGCGAACGCCAGCCCCCGCGCCGCGCGCGCCCGCCGCCAATCCCTTTGGCGCTCTTCAGTAACCCCCTTCCGAATACCAGCCCTGCCTACAGGAGATACCCATGGCCAAAAAAGACAGCGTTCACAAGAAGCTTGACAAGGTCAGGCCACCGCGCGTGCAACTGACGTACGACGTTGAAGTCGGGGACTCGATCGAGCAGAAAGAGATCCCATTTGTGGTGGGTGTGCTGGGGGATTTCACCGGTCAGCGTGACGCTGACAAGCCTTTGCCGCGTCTGAAGGACCGCAAGTTTGTCAATGTGGACATGGACAACTTCGACGATGTGATGAAGGGCATGGCACCCAAGGCGTCGTTCCGGGTGCAGAACAAACTCAGCGAGGGGGGCGGCGAATTTGCCGTCAACCTGCAAATGGAGAAGATGGATGATTTCCGCCCTGAGGCCGTGGTGCAGCAGGTGGAGCCGCTGCGCAAGCTGCTGGAGGCGCGCACCAAGCTGTCTGACCTGCGCAACAAGCTCGCGGGCAACGACAAGCTCGAAGACATCCTGGGCGATGTGCTGAACAACACCGAGCAGCTGGCCAGACTCGGTCAGGAAACCGCCAAGACCGAGGGAGAAGTCTGATGCAAGCCACGCAGAACCAAGGCGGTGCTGTCGCCGAGGCAGTCGAAACCAGCCTGCTCGACAACATCGTGGCGCAAAGCCGCGTGGCCCGTTCCGATACTGAGCACGCCCGTGCCAAAGACATCATTGCCGAACTGGTGCGCGAGGTGATGGACGGCACGGTGGTGATGTCCGACAACCTCGGTGCCACGCTCGATGCTCGCATCGCCGAACTGGACCATCTGATTTCCACGCAGCTCAGCGAGGTGATGCACAACCCCGAGTTCCAGAAGCTGGAGTCGACCTGGACCGGTCTGCACTACCTGTGCAAGCAGACGTCCACCGGGGCCAATCTCAAGATCCAGCTGTTCAACGCCACCAAAAAAGAGCTGATCAAGGACTTCAAGACCGCGATCGATTTCGATCAGAGCGTGTTGTTCAAGAAGGTGTACGAAGAAGAGTTCGGCACCTTCGGCGGTGCGCCCTTTGGTACCTTGCTGGGTGACTTCGAGATCGGCCGCCAGCCGGAGGACATGTTCTTTCTGGAGCAAATGTCCCACGTCGCCGCTGCGGCCCATGCCCCCTTCATTTCGGCCGCCTCGCCCGAGATGCTGGGCATCGATTCGTTCGACGATCTGGGCAAGCCGCGCGACCTGTCCAAGGTGTTCGACACGGTGGATTACGCCAAGTGGAAGTCCTACCGTGAGTCGGAGGATTCGCGCTATGTGGGCCTGACCCTGCCCCGCTTCCTGGGGCGCTTGCCTTACAACCCCAAGGACGGCATCACCACCGAGGGCTTCAATTTCGTCGAAGACGTGGATGGCGCCGACCACAGCAAGTATCTCTGGGTCAATACGGCCTTCGCCATGGGCGCACGCCTGACCGCCGCATTCGAGAGCCACGGCTGGTGCGCCGCCATCCGCGGTGTGGAAGGCGGTGGTCTGGTGGAGGACCTGCCCACCCATACCTTCAAGACCGACGAGGGCGAAGTCGCCCTCAAGTGCCCGACCGAAGTGGCCATCACCGACCGGCGCGAGAAAGAACTCAGCGATCTGGGTTTCATCCCGCTGGTGCACTGCAAGAACACCGACTACGCCGCATTCTTCGGCGCTCAGTCGACCCAGAAGGCGGCCAAGTATGACAGCGACGCCGCCAATGCGAACGCGGTGCTGTCGGCCCAGTTGCAGTACATGTTTGCCGTTTGCCGCATTGCGCACTACATGAAATCCATGATGCGCGACAAGGTGGGCAGCTTTACCACCACGCAGGACGTGGAGCGTTACCTGCACAACTGGCTGATGCAGTACGTGGTGGATGCCGACGATGCGTCGCAGGAAATGCGGGCACAGCGCCCGCTGCGACAAGCGCAGGTGGAGGTGTCGGAGGTGCCCGGGCGCCCTGGCGTGTACCGTGCGGTGGCCTTTGTACGGCCGCACTTCCAGTTGGATGAACTCTCGGTTTCGCTGCGCCTGGTCGCAGAGATGCCGGGTGGCAAGTCCTGATTTCGTTCGTTTTAATCAACCCTTCAGGAGAGGTATGTAATGAAAGACATCTACATCAAGTTCGGCAATCCGCTCAACGGCAAGAAGATCGAAGGCGAGTCCCGTGATCAGGAGCACAAGAAGCCCTGGTTTGAAGTCAACAGCTGGCAGCACCTGATCCGCCAACCCAAGTCGGCCACCGCGTCGACCGCTGGCGGTCACACCGCCGAGCGCTGCGAGCATGGCGAAATGATCTTCACCAAGGATCTGGACCTGATCAGCCCGCAGCTGTGGGAGGCCTGCTCCGCCGGTACCTTGTATGACGACGTGGAAATCCACTTCATGCGTGCCAACGGCACCAACGGCCGTGTGCAGTACCTGACCATCAAGCTGAAGAAAGCCATCATTTCTTCCGTTTCGCCGGTCGTCGAAGGCGAAGGCCTGCCGCTGGAAACCTTCAGCCTGAAGTACGCTGCCGTGCAGTGGGAATATGTGCAGCAGACCATGGACGGCAAGACCGCCAAGGGCGCCCCGGCCATGTGGAGCCTGGCGACCAACAAGCCGGTCTTCGAAGCACCGAACTGATCTCGCGTCCCAGCGAGAAACCGCAATGGACGGGGCGTTTGGCGCCCCGTCTTTTTTCTGTTCATGCCATGGCCACTGCGATGCGTTTCCGGCGCAGCGTTCTGGATCGGCTCCTGGCCGATGCCCGGGACGGCTCCGAAGGTTTGACCCTGACCTACTCCCTGGACCAACTGCGGGAATCGGTGGCGCGGGACGTCGAGGCGTTGCTCAATTCGCGTTCAGCCATCGACTTCGATCGTTTGGCCGATCTGCCGCGCACCCGCAAGTCGGTGGTGTGCTTTGGCATTCGCGATTTTGTCGGGCGGGTGCTCACCAACTCCGAAGAGCAGCGTCACATTGCGTCCAGCCTGTCACACGCTATCGCCTCGTTCGAGCCACGGCTGCGCGATGTGCGCATCGAGTTCTACCAGCGGCCTGGCAACATGAATTCGCTGGCTTTCACCATCCGGGCCATGTTGCTGGCCCATCCGTCGGCAGAACCGGTCGCCTTTGATGCGGTGCTGCAACCGGCGTTGTCCCGTTTTACCGTGGCGCCGACACGCGCCGGCGCGCTCCTGTCGACCGACTGACCGACCACCCAGCCCAACCGCATCCTGAACGCCATGGACGAACTGCTGCCGCACTACGAGCGTGAACTGGCTTTCTTGCGCAGCCAGTCGGGTGCGTTCGCGCGTCGCTATCCCAAGATCGCCGGGCGCCTGCAGCTGACCGGTGATGTGGGCGAAGACCCCCATGTGGAGCGCCTGATCGAGTCGTTCGCTTTGCTGGCCTCGCGGGTGCACAAGCGGCTGGATGACGACTTTCCGCTTTTCACGGAGTCGTTTCTCGAAGTTCTCTACCCGCACTACCTGCGGCCGTTCCCGTCGTGTGCGGTGGCCCACTTCAATGTGGCCGATGCCGCAGGGCAGATGAGCAAAGCCACGCTGCTGCCGCGCGGTACGCTGCTCAAGAGCCGGCCGGTGCGGGGTGTGCCGTGCACGTTTCGCACCGCATACGACGTGACCCTGGCGCCGCTGCGCATCGCGTCGGCGGTTTACAGCAGCGCCATCACGGCGCCCTCGGGCACTGTCCTGCCCAAGGCTGGCACGAGTGTGCTGTCGATCGAACTTCAACTCAGTGGCGGGCAAAGCAGCTGGGAGACCCTGGGGCTGGACAAGCTGCGGGTGTATGTCGACGCCGAAGCGTCCCAGGTCAGCGCGGTGCGCGAGGCACTGCACGGCAAGGTGCTGGGCATGCTGTTGCAGACGCGTGACCATGCGCCCTGGCAGGCGTTGCCGGGCGCCATGCCCGGTGTGGTGGGTTTTGCGGAGGACGAAGCGCTGATCGATGTCGATCCGCGCTCGCAGCCGGCGTACCGCCACCTCACCGAGTTCTTTGCCTTTCCCGACAAGTTCAACTTTGTCGATGTGCCATTGCCCGCCGCCGTGCGTGCGGCCCCGGGCCGCAGCATCACCTTGCATTTCGTCATGGCCGGCATCCGTTCGGATTCGGACGAGGCCGGCCTGCTGGAGACGCTGAACGAGAAACACCTGCGCCTGTTCTGCACCCCGGTGGTCAACCTGTTCCAGCAGCGGGCCGACCCGATCCGCTGGACACGCCAGGGACAGTCGTCACCGGTGCTGCCCGATGCACGCAAGGCCTTCGGTTACGAGGTTTATTCGGTTGAGAAGGTGTTCCGCGTGCAGCAGACGCCTCAGGGCGAGCGCGTGGACATGTTCTACCCGTTCTACTCGCTGCAGCACGACGAACTGCTGGCCAACGGCGAAGGGCAGCGGCGCTACTGGGTGATGCATGTCGATGAAGATGTGGCCGAACACAGCCCGGGCTACGAGGCGGAACTGTCCATCGTGGACGTCGACTTCGATCCGGCTGCGCCGCAGACCGACACCCTCTCCATTGAGGTGAAGGCCACCAACCGCAACCTGCCCAACGCCTTGGCGGTGGGCAATGTGGGGGGCGATCTGTTCATGAGTGGTGGCAGCCTGGCCAGCGAGATCACCCTTTTGCGCAAGCCCTCGGCATCGATGCGGTTCGAGCGGGGGCGGGGTGCGCTCTGGCGCCTGATCTCGCACCTGTCGCTCAATCACCTGTCACTCAGCGCCGGAGGGCTGGACGCGATCAAGGAAATGCTGCGCCTGTACGACCTGCCACGCAGCCAGACCAACCGCGCCATGCTCGACGGACTGGTCAGCATCGACTACCGGCCCGCCACGGCCTACCTGCCGGGGCAGCCGTTTTCGACCTTTGTGCGCGGCACCGAAATCCGGCTGACGGTGGACGAGGCCTGCTTTGTCGGCTCGGGCCTGCGCCTGTTCGCGCAGGTGATGGACCGCTTTTTCGGTCTCTACACCCACATCAACAGTTTCACCCAGCTCAAGCTGGTGTCCGCCCGGACCCAGGAAGAACTCATCGCATGCGAACGACGCACCGGCTGCCACCCGTTGCTGTGATCGACCAGCTCTTCGAGCAGCCGCACCGCTTCGAGTTCTTTCAGGCGGTGCGGCTGCTGGAGGCCTGGTTCGTCCGACATGAGGGCATCACCCCGACCGAGGTGATGGGGCAGCGGCTGCTGTTCCGCAACTCGCTGAACATGTCGTTCCCGGCGAGCGAGATCGAGCGACTCGAACCGCTGTGGCGCGACCAGCCCGATCTGCCGGACCGTCAGCGAACGACGCTGGAGGTCATTGCCGCCGCCACAGAGGCCGGTCCGCGGCGGCTGTTGCCGGGGCAACTCAACCGGCTGGAGATCACGCCCGCTTTCATGAGCTTGCTGGGCGCCAGCGGTACCCTGCCGATCTTCTACACCGAGCTGTTTGCCCGCCGCGAGCAGACGCTGCGCGACACCTCGGCCCGGGCTTTCCTTGACATTTTTCTGCACCGCTCGGTCGTGCTGTTCTACCAGGCCTGGCGTAAGCACCGCCTGGCCATCCGCTACGAATCGGACCGGCGCAACCAGTTTCTGCCCCAGGTGCTGTCACTCGCGGGCATGGGGCAAAAGGCACTGCGCGACCGGCTTAACCCCGAACAAGGCGGCGTGTCGGACGAGATGGTGGCCTTCCTCGGGGGCATGTTTCAGCAACGCTCGGTGTCGGCCTCGGCGCTGCAGCAGGTGCTGTCGCTGTATTTCCGGGTGCCGGTCCAGGTCACCCAGTTTGTCGGGCGCTGGTTCAAGCTGCCGCCCGAGCACCAGACGCGGCTGGGCCTGGGCAATGCGCAGCTGGGCGCCTCGGCCCTCAGCGGAGAACGCGTGTGGCAGCGCGACCTGCGGGTGGCGCTCACCATCGGGCCGCTGACCCTGGAACGCTACCGCCGCTTTCTGCCCGGGGGCACGGCAGCCCTCGCACTCAAACAGTTGCTGACCCAGCTCACCGGCGTCAGCCTGGAGTACGAGGTGCGCCTGCAACTCAAGGCGGCCGAGGTGCAGCCGGTGCGCCTGGGTGGCGCGCAAGGCCCGCGCCTGGGCTGGGAGACCTACCTCGTCTCGCAGCCCTCGGCACGCGACCGTTGCGATGCCGGCTACGACCTGCTGGCCGCCCACTGATTCCAACAAGAACCCATCCTTCTGTCTGTCACATCACTTCATGAGCAACAACCTCAAGACCCTGATTTCCAAGCTCAACGACAACTGCCGCCGCGCCGCCGAACGTGCCGCCAGCATCTGCATGGCCAAGTCGCACTTCGAGGTGGACATCGAGCACCTGTTCCTGGCCTTGCTGGAACAGCCCCAGTCGGACTTCACCCTGATCTGCCAGCGCTCGGACGTGTCGCCCACTGCGCTCTCGCGTGATCTGGAAACCGAGCTGACCCGATTCAAGAACGGCAACACCCGCACGCCGGTGTTCAGCGCCCACCTGCCCACGCTGCTGGAACACGCCTGGCTGATCGCCTCGCTGGACGCGCACAACAGCCGCATCCGCAGCAGCCACCTGCTGCTGGCCCTGCTGACCGAGCCCAGCCTGAGCCAGCTGGCCTTCCGTGGCAGCAAGCTGTTTGCCAAGTTCCGCCTCGACGATCTCAAGCACAAGCTGGACGAGATCACCAAGGGCTCCGATGAAGCCGCGCAGAGCCTGCGCGCACCCGATGCGCCGGCCACTGAAGACGGTGCCGACGCGGCTGCGGGCGACGCCCCGGTGCCCGGCAAGACCCCGGCGCTCGACCAGTTCACCACCAACCTCACCCAGCGCGCGCGCGACGGCAAGCTGGACCCGGTGATCGGCCGTGACCCCGAGATCCGCCAGGCCATCGACATCCTGATGCGCCGCCGCCAGAACAACCCCATCCTCACCGGCGAGGCCGGCGTGGGCAAGACGGCCGTGGTCGAAGGTCTGGCCCTGCGCATTGCGGCCGGTGACGTGCCGCCGCCGCTGCAAGGCGTGGAGCTGCACACGCTGGACATGGGCCTGCTGCAGGCCGGTGCCAGTGTCAAGGGTGAGTTCGAGAACCGGCTGAAGAACGTGATCGACGAGGTGAAGAAGAGCCCGCACCCCATCATCCTGTTCATCGACGAAGCCCACACCATGATCGGTGCCGGCGGCCAGGCGGGGCAGAACGATGCGGCCAACCTGCTCAAGCCCGCGCTGGCGCGTGGCGAGCTGCGCACCGTGGCCGCCACCACCTGGGCCGAATACAAGAAGTACTTCGAGAAGGACGCCGCGCTGGCGCGCCGCTTCCAGGTGGTCAAAGTGGAAGAGCCGTCCGAGCCGATTGCCGCCGCCATGCTGCGCGGCATGGCGGCGCTGATGGAAAAGCACTTCAACGTGCGCGTGTTCGACGAAGCCATCACCGAAGCCGTGCGCCTGTCGGCCCGCTACATCAGCGGCCGCCAGCTGCCCGACAAAGCCATCAGCGTGCTCGACACCGCTTGCGCCAAGGTGGCGCTGGGCCAGAGCGCGGTGCCCGCCGCCATGGAAGACAACACCAAGCTGCTGGAACGTCTGGCGGTGGAAATCGGCGCGCTGGAGCGTGAAGCCGCCGCCGGCACCCCGCACCAGGACAAACTGGCCGAGCTCAAGGCCGAGCGCGACGCGGTGCAGGCCGAACTGGACACCCTGACCGAGCGTTATTCGAAAGAGAAAGCCCTGGTCACCGAGATCCAGGCGCTGCGCGAAAAGCTCGAGGCCGAAAAACATGCCAGCCAGGCGGCCGCCGTCACCGCCGAAGCACCGGCTGCGGAAGAGGGCAAGAAGAAGCCCGCCGCCAAGAAGGCCGCCAAGGCCGCCGCGCCCGCGCTGTCGCCGGCCCAGGCCGAGCTGCAGACCAAGCTGGCCGAACTGGCGGCGCTGCAGGGCGAGACGCCCATGATCCCGATGCAGGTGGACGGCCATGTGGTCGCCGAGATCGTCGCCGCCTGGACCGGCATCCCGCTGGGCAAGATGGTCAAGGACGAGATCCAGAACGTGCTCAAGCTCAAGCCCATGCTGCAGGCGCGCGTGATCGGTCAGGACCATGCGCTCGATGCCGTGGCGCAGCGCGTGCGCACCGCGCGTGCCAACCTGGAAGACCCGAACAAGCCCAAGGGCGTGTTCCTGTTCGCCGGCCCCAGCGGCGTGGGCAAGACCGAGACCGCGCTGGCCCTGGCCGAGGCGCTGTACGGTGGCGAGAAGAAGCTGGTCACCATCAACATGAGCGAGTACCAGGAAGCGCACAGCGTCTCCGGCCTCAAGGGTTCGCCCCCGGGTTATGTGGGCTATGGCGAAGGCGGCGTGCTGACCGAAGCCGTGCGCCGCAACCCCTACAGCGTGGTGCTGCTCGACGAAGTGGAGAAGGCCCACCCGGACGTGCTCGAACTCTTCTTCCAGGTGTTCGACAAGGGCGTGATGGACGACGCCGAAGGCCGCGAGATCGACTTCCGCAACACGGTGATCATCCTCACCAGCAACGTCGGCTCGCGCGAAATCATGCAGTCCTGCATCAACAAGAGTGCCGACGAGCTGCCCGCAGCCGATGCGCTGGCCGAGGCGCTGCGCCCGGTGCTGTTCAAGAGCTTCAAGCCGGCCTTCCTGGGCCGCCTGAAGGTGGTGCCGTTCTACCCCATCAGCGACGACGTGCTGGAGCTGATCATCCGTCTCAAGCTCGACCGCATCGCCGCCCGCGTGGCCACCAACCACAAGGCCGTGTTCGACTACGACAGCAAGCTGGTCGAGGCCGTGCTGGCCCGCTGCACCGAGGTCGACAGCGGCGCCCGCAACGTGGACCACATTCTCAGCGGCACCCTGTTGCCCGAGATCGCCGAGAACGTGCTGGCGCAAATGGCGCAGGGCAAGGCCATCGAGCGCATCAAGGTCAGCGCCGCGAAGAACGGCGACTTCAAGTACACCGTGGCCTGACAGGCCGACCCATCGGACGACCCATCACAGCCTCAGTTCACCGGAGCACCCCATGGACCTCAGTGCATCGCAACGCCAGGTGATCGCCGCCAACGCCTTGCAGACCAGCTGGCAGCAACTCTCGCCCTGGCTGCTGCGTCAGCAGGGCACCGCCAGCGCCACCCCGGCGGTGCTGGTGGACTGGCTGCTGCAGGCCAGTGACCGGGCGCAGGTGCCGGTGCTGGAACTCTTGCGCCACATGGAAAGCCGGCTCTGGCGCGTGCAGGTGCCGGCCACGACCGCCGGTGCGCAGCAAGGCCTGTTGCCGCTGGACGTGGTGTGCGGCGGCCTGCACCGGACGCTGTGGCTGCAGCGCCCACCGCTGATGCGCGTGATGGCGGTCAGCCGTTGAACTGCCGTTGGCCCAAATTCCGAGGGAGCACAACAACATGAGTCTGTACCAAGCCATCCTCGCCCATTTCAGCGCTTTGCCCACGCAGAACGCGCGCCTGCTGCGCCTGCACACCCCGCTGGGCCAGGACGCACTCGTCGTCGAAAACGTCGAGATCGACGAAGCCATCGGCCCATTGCCTGATGCAGCCGATGCAGCCGATGCAGCCGATGCGCCCCCCGCTGCCACCCAGTTGGTGGTGCACGCCCTGGCGGGTGACGCGCACCTGGAACTCAAGCAGCTCATGGGACAGCCCGTGCTGCTGGAACTGCTGACCGCGCACAGCACGACCGATCTGCGCCCCTGGCACGGCCACGTCACCCGCTTCGCGCTGCTGGGCTCCGACGGCGGCCTGGCCCGCTACCGCATCGTCATCCAGCCCTGGCTGGCCTTCCTCGCCCACAACCAGGACAGCTGGGTGTTCCAGGACCGGACGGTGATGGAGATCGTCGATGAGATCTTCAACGACCACGCGGGGCAGGGCATGCTCAAGCCGCAATGGCGCTGGGACCTGGCAGACCCCACGGTCTACCCGCGCCGCAGCTTGAGCGTGCAGTACCAGGAAAGCGACCTGGCCTATGTGCACCGCCTGCTGCGCGAAGAAGGCCTGTTCTACTGGTGGGAGCACGAGGGCAAAGGCGAGGAGGGCAGCCACACCCTGGTGATCGCCGATCACAACGGCGCCTTCCAGCCCAACCAGCAAAGCCGGGTGCGCTTCACCCAGGCCGGCGCGGTGCTCAAGGAAGACAGCCTCAGCCGCGTGGCCCGCCAGGCCAGCGTGCAGACCGCCAGCCTGGAACTGGCCAGCGGCGACTACCGCACCCTGAGCCTTCGCCCGCAACAGCAGACCGGCCAGAACCTGCCCCAGGGCCTGAGCCACCTGAGCGCCGCCGACCTGCCCGGTGCCTACGCCTACGAAGACAGCGCGCAGGGCGAACGCCTGCTGGCGCGCCAGATGCAGGCGCTGGACGCCCGTCGCAGCCTGGGCCACGCCACCGGCACCGTGCGCACCGCCGCCCCGGCCACCCACTTCACCCTGGTGGACCACCCGGTGCACGACGGTAGCGACGCCGCGCGCGACCAGTTGGTCATCCTGCGCGCCCAGCACAGCGCGCGCAACAACCTGCGGGCCGATCACAAGGCGCAGGTGCTGAGCCTGCTGGGCCAACTGGCACAAGACAAACAGGGCGTCCAGCGCGCCCCTGGCCCGCAAGACAACGACACCCGCCCGCTCTACCAGTGCGAACTGCAGACCCAGCCGCTGGCGCTGGCGGTGCGCATGGTCAATGTGCAAGACAACGGTCTGAGCGCCGCCCTGCCCGATGTGCGGCTGAACCCGCGCCCCACCATCACCGGCGTGCAGACCGCCCTCGTCGTGGGGCTGGGCGAGCCCGTCCACACCGACCGCGACCAGCGCATCAAGGTGCAGTTCCACTGGCAGCGCGGCGGCGCCGGCAGCCACCGGCTGGAACACCCCACGGGTGACGACAACGCCCCCACCAACGACGCCAGCGGCACCTGGGTGCGTGTGGGCACGCCCATCGCCGGGCAGAACTGGGGCAGCGCCTTCACACCGCGCCTAGGGCAGGAAGTGCTGGTGGCCTTCGTGGGCGGCGACATCGACCGCCCGGTGGTCATCGGCAGTCTCTACAACGGCCAGGGACAGCAGGACGCGCAGGGCAACCAGGTCGCCAGCGGCGGATCGGGCGCGACCGGCAACGCGCCGGCCTGGTTCGCCGGCAGCCAGCGCAAAGACCAGAACCAGGCCCACGCCCACAACGCTGTTCTCTCAGGCCTCAAAAGCCAGGAACTGCAAAGCAGCCAGAACGGCATGGGCGGGCACAACCAGCTCGTGTTCGACGACAGCCCGGGCGCCAACCGCATCGAACTGTGCACCACCCAGGCGGCCACGCGGCTGCAGCTGGGTCACCTGCTCAACCAGAACGACAACCAGCGCCTGGGCAGCCGGGGCCACGGCCTGGAACTGGCCACCCGGGCCTGGGGCGCGGTGCGCGCCGGCAGCGGCCTGCTCATCAGCGGGCATGGCAAACCGGCATCGACGGCCGGCGGCGGAAACCAGATGGACAGTCGCGAACCGCTGAGCCGTGTGCAGAGCGGGCAGGAACTGCTGCACACCCTGGCGCAAAGCGCGCAGGACCACCAGGCCCAGATCAAGGGCGAAGTGCAGGTCAAAGGCGCCACCAAACAGGACAAAGGCAAACAGCTGCCGGTGGAGCAAGGCCTGTGGGCCACGCAGCAGAGCCTGAAAGAGCGCCAATCCTGCGGCGGCGGAGAAGAAACAGCAGGCGACGAAACCAGCATCGGCGGCGAGAACGCGCAGCCCGCCACCATTGGTGGCGGGGTCGGCACGGTCGCCGCCTGGGGGCGTCCGGATCTGGTGCTGGCCTCTCCGGCCGGCATCCTCCAGTCCAGCCCGAAGAGCGGCATCACCAGCGCGGGTAAAACCACCAGCCTGGTGGCGGGGCAGGACATCAACCAGCTGGCGGGGCAGAACTGGGCACTGGCGGCCAAAGACGGCATCGTGCTCTACACCTACGGCAAGGCCAGCAACGGCCAGAAACCCAACCAGGAAACCGGCATCGCGCTGCACGCGGCCAGCGGCAACGTCAACAGCCAGAGCCAGAGCGGATCGACCCACGTGGCGGCCGACAAGGCCGTGAGCGTGAGCAGCACCAACGCGGGCATCAACGCCAGCAGCCCGACCCAGATCGTGCTGACCGCCGGTGGCGCCGGCATCACCATCAGCGGCAGCAACATCACCCTGGCCGCGCCGGGCAACATCACGCTCAAGGCGGGGATGAAGAACTTCACCGGCGGGAGCAGTGTGAGTGCGAGTGTTGGTTTGAAGAAGGCTGGCGTACTCAAGGGCTGTGCCCAGCGGCAGGTCAAAGGGCTGGACGCCATCACGGAGTTCTGATCGGTGGGCGACTTCAGCGACAACCTGGATCACCGCTGTTTCGACAGCCATCGCTACGCCGTGGTCGATGCGGTCTGGCGGGAGGACTTGCCCAGCCATTGGCCGCTGACGGTCATCGCGCCTGCCTTTCTGGAGGCCGACACCGACCGTTGTCCAGTCTTGTTGGATCTGCAGGCCGTTGCCCTGGATGAACGGGACGAGCTGATGGAGCGGCTGGCTCAACAAGTCCAAGACCGAGAGGATGCTTTGTGCAGCCTGCTGCTGGCGTCTGACCGGGAACACCAAGCATTGGCCGATCACCTGGCCCAGCGCATGGCGCTCAAGCTTGCGGGTGCGTCGCAGCCGCAACAGTTCCGGTTCTTCGATCCCGGCACGTTTCTGCAGCTGCCCCGCTTGCTGGGGCCAGCGGGCATGGTCTGGCTGCTGGGGCCGGCGCATGCGGCACTTGTTCCTTGGGCGGGTGGGTGGACCCGTTACCCGCGACCTGATTCCCAGGCGCACTGCTTTTCCCTCACCGCTGACCATCTGGCGGCGTTGAGCCGAATGGGGGTGGTCAACCGCGTGGCGCTGCAAATGGAACCGCCGGCGGACGCGGCCGAATGGACAGCGCGTTGTACCGTGCTGGATGCGCTTGTTCAGCGCGCCATGGAAGCACACGGCCTGCGACTGCAGGCCGATCTGGTGGCCTTTGCGCAGGACGCCATGACCCATCACCCAGCGTTTGACAGCCATCCCCAGGTGGCGGCTTTGTTGCAGTCACTGCGCACCGCGACGCCTGAAGACGAACTCGACTACCGCGAACTGCGCAGCCGCATCAGCCCGGCCGAGTGGCAGACTATTGCTGCCGACTTGCAGAGCTCCGTATCGACAAGAAGCCCTCTAGGGCACCCCAAGGAAGGAAACAGAACATGAGCCAGGCACCCAGCATGTGCGAGAACCCTTGCGATACGTGCGCCAAAGAGGGTTTGCCGCTTCTGCTCACGCGCTACGCGCTCATGCCCAGCGAGGCCAAGGCGCCCAAGCTGGCGGGCCAGCTGGACTCGCCCGATCTCAACAAGGTCCCGCTGGGCGACACCGCCCACTATGGTTTGCGTCTGCTGCGCAGTGGCTATGTGTACGTGTTCGACGAAAAGCGTGCCCACTGGGATGAGTACTTCGTGACCACCGACGGCTTCCTCAGCAAGATGCCCCCGCGCATCCGCGCCCTGAAAGTGCAGCCTAAGCCCAAGACCGAGTTCCAGTGCGCACGCAACGGCGCAGCGCCACTGGCCGGCGTCATCACCATCCGCAACGCCAAACACGCCGGCAATGTGTGGATCGGGTTCAGCGATGTGGAGTGGACCGATGCGGTGTTCATGGCGCACCAGGCTGAAGACCACCGCAAGAAGCACATGAAGTGCGTCACCGTCTCGGCTGGGAAGGTGGTGGCGCAGCCGGATACCGCGCCGCTGGAGCAGCTGGAAAAGGTGGTGCCCGAATTCAAGATGCCCAAGGTGCAGGCGCAAAGCTCGTTTGGCAAATGGTGCCCGCACGCCTACAACAGCCGCAGCGGTGAGGCATCGGCACTGCTGCAGGCGGCGGAGAAAGTGCGCCCCGGTGGCGGCGCGGCCATCGTGGCGCTGCACGACCCGGTGGGTCTGGCCATGGAGATTGCGGCCCTGATGGAAGTGCGGAAGACCACATTCATGAACCACGAGAGCGTGGTCATGCCGCGCTTTGCGGCCAGCAGCATCGCAAGCCTGGAGTCCACGATCCGGGAGCAGGCCAAGCTGGCGGTGATGGACAAGGCCGTGCGGCACCAAGCGGCTGCCATGGGTGAGTTCGGGCACATGGTGGACGAAGACATGGCCACCGCCAACATCCGGCCCACCGAACTCAAGGTGGCAGCCGACGCAGCCTGGCAAGAACACACCCACGAGCGCAATGGTCGCCAGCGGTTTGACTACAAGGGCAGCCAAGACTGGCTCAAGTCCTACAACGAGGGGTTTCAAAAGTTCGACAAGGAAAGCATTGCCCCGCTGGCCCAGGCCCATGTGGCGTGGATGCGGCACCGCTGCATGGTCAGCCACATGAGCTGCAACTACGACAGCGCTGACCGGGAAAGCGGCGTGGCCTACACGGCCACCGTTGTCGAACTGCTGCGCAACACGCTGGACAAGCAGCCCAGCTACGAGCTTTACCTGCAATGGCTCAACGGGGGGGATTACTCGGACAACAACCTGGCCATGCGGGCCATTGGTTTCAACCAGACCGAGCTGATCGACAAGCTCAAGGTGGCCGAAGCGACACCTGTGGACGGGCGTGCGTTCCCCAGCGATGCGGCAGCAGGGGCCGTGGCGGCCTTCATGGAAAAAATGCCTGCCTCGGCCAACGCGCAGCTGATGGCCCTGCTGGCGGGCTTGAGTGGCCCTTCACTGAAGTACTGGAACGACTTCAACGCTGGCAAGATCGGCGGCAAGGCGGCGGCGGCCATGGCGGCGGTGTCGGGCAAACAGTTTGTGCGCCTGCCGATCAATGGCAACAAAGGGCAGTTCATCCAGGCGTACATGCGCGAGCTGTACCGGCTGGACCCGGACCTGAGAACCAAACCGAACCAGTTGCAGGCGGCCATTGCCAAGCAGGTGCGGCTGCTGGAGATCGAGGGCGTGAAGATGAACGGGCACAGCAAGCTGGGCTGGTACGTGCTGCTGGACAAGCAGTCCCTGGCCGGCGCGACCAGCAAGAACCTGAGCGGGCAGGCGCTGGCCGACGAACTGGTCAAAGCCATCCGCACGCCGGCAGATATTCAGAAGCTGGATGTCGCACGCACGGTGCGGTTCCGCAACGTGGCCTTCGGCGGCGCGACAGCGCTGGGCGGAGTGTTCATGGCCCTGAACTTCACCAAGCTGCTGGACGATGTGGAGAACGGTATGAGCCATGAGCAGGAAGAAGCCAGGACCAAGCTGTGGATAGGCGGCATCGCCATGGGCGGGTTTGTTGCCGAGCAACTGGGCAGTGGGCTGGAGAAGGTCGGGGAGGCGCGGTTGCGGAACATGCCGAGTCTCACCAGAGGCTGGGCGCCTCGTATCTTGTCCGGCGTGGGCCGCTTCGCAGGTTTTGGCACGGGGGTGTTTTTGGGGATCTGGGATGTTTTGAAGGGAGTGGGGGAGTACCAGAAGGGAGGCTATGGGCTTGCGACGGCCTACATTTCTTCAGGTGTGGCAGCCGTTGTGGTGTCGTCGATCCTTTTCTTCTCGGCTTTTGGCCCACTCGGTTGGGCTGCATTGGCGGTGGGCGTTGTGGTCTGGCTGGTCGCGACTTACTGGGTAGAAACCTTGAAGGGCAACAAACGGCAGGAATGGCTTGCCCGTTGTCACTTCGGCACCGCCACAGCGGCGGAGAAGTACCCCGATGTCAAAACCCATGCCGAGCAATACAAGCTCGCGCTAGCGGGGTAAGAAGCTGCCATGTCCACATTCAGCGGCTATGGCATGGGTCCCAAGGGCTTCTTGGTGGATCGCCCTCTCAATGATTACGAACGGGAACATCACTTTGACATCAAGCAGCCTGCGAGCCAGCAGGTTCACTACGACCTGTCCCTGACCAAGCTCAACAGCACCTTTGTTGAGTGTGTGGACAAGTGGTATTCGATGCGTGGCTTCTTTGCAATGGGGGGGGCAGTCTTCTCCGGTGTACTTTTTTTTGTTGTTGGGTTCTGCCTGTTTGCAGTGGTGCAGTCAGGCTTTCTTGGCTTTCTTGTCCCCGCATTGCTTGCGTTGGCTGGTTCTTACTTTCCGGTTCGAGGTTTCCTCACCGACGCCTTCACCTACACCCACTACCCGATCCGCTTCAACCGGCAGAACCGGCAGGTCTATGCCTTCCGGCGCGATGGCACGGTGCTCAAGGCGGGGTGGGAGGATTTCTACTGGACGATCTACAACACGAAACTCGGCCTGGGCGGGGGTGACCTGAACGTTATGGGGCACCTGCTGGACAAGGATGGTGTGACGGTCAAGGAGTCCATAGCACTGAGCTTGGTTGACGCCGGTGAGCCAGGAAGACAGAATCAACTGATGTTCTTCGAGTTCTTCCGCCGTTACATGGAAGCAGGGCCTGGGCCGGTGCTGGATGCCCTGAAACCAACGCCTCTGATCATGCTGCCGGGGATCGACCACGAAAAAGAAAAGTGGTTCTTCGGATGGGAGCGGGTAACGGGAAATTGGAAGGGCTTCCCTTTGCTGCAACTGCTCTTCCAAGTTTTCTTCCTCCCCATCAGCCTGTTCCGCTGGGTCGTCATGCGCACCAGCAAAATCCCGCAATGGCCGCAGTGGGTGGAGGATGAGTGCCGCATAGACCCCAACGACCCGTGGGTGCGCGATGGGCGGCATCGGGCATAGTGATCGACCTTATGACCCGCCCACCCCAGACGTACCCACCGGACATTCACAAATGTCCAGTGGATGAAAAGATAAAGCCCCGGCCAGACGTCTGATCTGGCAGGGGCTTTTCTTTTCAGGTTGTCGCGTTCAGCGCGGCGCCAGTCGGATCGCACCATCCAGGCGGATCACCTCGCCATTGAGCATGTCGTTCTCGAAGATGTGTTTGGCCAGCTTGGCGTAGTCGGCCGGGGTGCCCAGGCGGCTGGGGAAGGGCACGCCGGCGGCCAGGGCGTCCTGCACTTCCTGCGGCATGCCGAACAGCATGGGCGTGCCAAAGATGCCGGGGGCGATGGTCATGTTGCGGATGCCGTTGCGGGCCAGGTCGCGCGCGATCGGCAGGGTCATGCCGACCACGCCGCCCTTGGACGCGGCGTACGCGGCCTGGCCGATCTGGCCGTCGTAGGCGGCGACGCTGGCGGTGCTGATGAGCACGCCGCGTTCGCCAGTGGCTTCGGGTTCGTTCTTGCACATGTCTTCGGACGCCAGGCGGATCATGTTGAAGCTGCCCACCAGGTTGACCATGATGGTCTTGGTGTAGAGCGCCAGGCTGTGGGCGCCGTTCTTGCCCACGGTCTTTTCGGCGGGGGCGATGCCGGCGCAGTTGACCAGGCCCATGAGCTTGCCCATGGAGACGGCCTTGGCGACCACGGCCTGGCCGTCGGCTTCGCTGCTGACGTCGCACTTGACGAAGGCGCCGCCGATGTCCCGGGCGACCGCTTCGCCTTTTTCGGCCTGCATGTCGGCGATGACGACTTTGCCGCCATTGGCGGCCAGCATGCGTGCCGTGCCTTCGCCCAGGCCCGATGCGCCGCCGGTGACGATGAAGACTTTGCCTGCGATGTCCATGTGTTGCTCCTCTTGGGATGGTGAATTGACGTTGACGTAAACGTCAATTATGGCCCGGTGGCGGTGACCTTGAATAGCCTTGTTGTCACGGTGTTTTCACGGGGCTGTCACACCGCCTGCCTAGGCTGGCGGTTTTGACTTTCTGCCACGCCATGTTTGACCACACCGACCTGCACAGCCGCATCCTGACCGACCTGATGGATGGTTACGACGAAGAGCTGGAGATGGAGATCGAGGACCGCCACGTGGACGAGCTGGTGGGCGACATCAGCCCCGAGCAACTGCTGCTGCACAAGGAAAGCCGGCGCGTCTACTTCCGCGAACTGTTTCGCCTGCAGGCCGAGCTGGTGAAGTTGCAGGACTGGGTGCAGGCCACCGGGCACAAGGTGGTGATCCTGTTCGAGGGGCGCGACGCGGCCGGCAAGGGCGGGGCGATCAAGCGCATCACGCAGCGGCTGAATCCGCGTGTGTGCCGGGTGGTGGCACTGCCAGCGCCCAGCGACCGCGAACGCACGCAGTGGTACTTCCAGCGCTACATCCAGCACCTGCCGGCAGCCGGCGAGATCGTGCTGTTCGACCGCAGCTGGTACAACCGCGCGGGTGTCGAAAAGGTGATGGGCTTTTGCACAGACGAGCAGTACGAAGCGTTTTTCCGCGACGTGCCCGAGTTCGAGAAGATGATCATCCGCTCGGGTGTGCAGCTTATCAAGTACTGGTTCTCGCTGTCGGACCAGGAGCAGGAGATCCGCTTCCTGGGCCGCATCCATGACCCGCTCAAGCAGTGGAAGCTCAGCCCCATGGACCTGGAGAGCCGTCGCCGCTGGGAGCTGTACACCAAGGCCAAGGAAGTGATGCTGGAGCGCACGCACATCCCCGAGTCGCCCTGGTGGGTGGTGCCGGCGGACGACAAGAAGAAGGCGCGGCTGAACTGCATCCACCACCTGCTGTCACAGATGCCGTACCACGAGATCGAGCGCCCGGTCATCGAGCTGCCCGAACGCATCCGCCACGAGGACTACCGCCGCCACCAGGTGCCCGGCGAGATCTACGTGCCCCAAGTGTATTGAATCACCCCCGCCGCGCTGCGCGCGACCCCCTCAAGGGGGCGATGCGAGTGGCCCGGCAAAGCCGGTTCCACCGCATCCTTGAAACAGGCACGCTCGCCGGATACCGCTGGGCAAGTCAGGGTGTGCGACAGGAGGGGAAGTTGATCCAGAAACACCGCGGAACTGGCTTCGCCAGGCCGCAGGTGTTGTCCCCCCTCGAAGCGCCGCAGGCGCGCCACGGAGGGGGGAAGCCGCGTCGGCGGCGCAGGGGGGAGATCACTTGTACCCGACCCGGTCGAGCATCTGCTGCACTTTGGTCAGGTTCCTGGCCACCACGCCCAGCGGGATCTGCTCGGCCTTGAAATTGTCGCCACCCATGGCCTTGAGGGCTGGGTTGCTGATGCTCACGCCTTTGGCGGCCGCGAATTCGTTGTTGCCGTTGGCGAAGTAGTCCTGGGCAAAGGGGGTGGCCAGGAATTCCATGAAGGCGATGGCGTTGTCGCGGTTCTTGGCGTGTTTGGCCACGGCCGCGCCCGCGATGTTGACGTGCGTGCCGGAGGTGCCCTGGTTGGGGAACACGACCTTGACCTTCTCCATCACCGCGCGGTCCTCCGGCTTGGTGGACTTGATCAGGCGGGCCAGGTAATAGGTATTGGTCAGGGCCACGCCGCATTCGCCCGAGGCCACGGCGCGCACCTGGTCGGTGTCGCCGCCTTTGGGCGCGCGTGCCATGTTGGCCACGATGCCCTTGAGCCAGGCTTCACCCTTGGCTTCGCCCTGGCGCTCCACCTCGGTGGCAAACAGCGAGAGGTTGTAGGGGTGCGAACCCGAGCGGGTGCAGACCAGGCCTTTGAGCTTGGGATCGGCCAGTTGTTCGTAGGTGGCCACATCGGCGGCCTTTACGCGCAGCGGGTCGTACACGATCACGCGGGCGCGGGTGGAGAAACCGGTCCAGGTCACGCCGTCTTTGGTGGCGTCGGCGCGCAGGTGGGCTGGGATGGCGGCATCGAGTTTGGCGGATTTGATCGGCTGGAACAGACCCTGGCTGTCGGCGCTGGCCATGCGGGCCGCGTCCACCAGCAGGACCACATCGGCAGGGGAGGCCGCGCCTTCGGCCTTGAGGCGGGCCACGATGCCGGCGTCGTCCGCATCGACGCGGTTGATCTTGATGCCGGTGGTTTTGGTGAAGGTCTCGTACATCACCTCATCCGTCTGGTAGTGACGGGCCGAGTAGACGTTGAGCACTTTGTCCTGTGCGACGGCCTGGCCGTGCAGGGCGGAGGCTGCCGCGGCGGTTGCCAGGACAATCGGGAGTCGGGCAGAAAAACGCATGGTGAGTCGTGAATGGATGAAACGATGGTGCCGGCTTCGGATCACAGGGCCCGAGTCGTGCGGAACGGCTGCGCTACGCAACAGCAAGAGTTATGCTAACACAAACGAGAATGGTTATTAATAAGTATTTGAGTGTGCTGGGCCTGGTCGCGGCGCTGGCGGGCTGTTCGAGCCTGCCTCCGGCGCCGGTTGAGCCGGTCACGCCGCCGGTCATCACCAGCCCCTCGGTGCCCGAGGTGCCGCGGCGCGCGCCCCGGCTGGGCCTGGCGCTGGGCGGCGGTGCGGCGCGCGGTTTTGCCCATGTGGGCGTGATCCAGGTGCTGGAGCAGAACGGCATACGGCCGGACCTGGTGGTCGGCACATCGGCTGGCAGCCTGGTGGCGGCGATCTACGCCAGCGGTATGGATGCCGCCGCGCTCGAGCGCGCGGCCCTGAGCATGGAAGAGGCCACCCTGACCGACTGGACCCTGCCGTTCAACGGACGCGGTGTGCTGCGGGGCGATGCGCTGGCGCGCTATGTGCGCCAGGCTGTGGGTGGGCGTCTGATCGAGCAGATGCCCCTGCCGCTGGGGATTCTCGCCACCGACCTGGGCAATGGCCAGGGCACGGTGTTCCGGCGCGGTGACACCGCGCTGGCGGTGCGGGCCTCCAGTGCCGTGCCGGGCGTGTTCACGCCGGTGTCGATCGCCGGTCGTGACTATGTGGATGGCGGTCTGGTCGCGCCAGTGCCGGTGAGCCACGCCCGTGCGATGGGCGCCGAGGTGGTGCTGGCAGTGGACATTTCTGCGGACCCCGAGGGCAACGACGCGAGCGGCCTGCTCAAGACCTTGCTGCAGACCACGGCCATCATGGGGCAGAGCATCAACCGCCACGAACTGCGCGGGGCCGATGTGGTGTTGCGTCCGGCACTCAGCGGCGTGGGCAGTGCCGACTTCGCATCGCGTCAGCGTTCCATAGCGGCCGGCCGTGCCGCCATGCAGGCTGCGTTGCCCCGGCTCAAGGCCGAGATGGCCAAACTGCGCCCGGTCTCACCTTGAGGCCTTGATGCGGCCCGCCGCTGCGGTGGGCCGCGTGCGTCCAGGGCGTTGCAGGACGAAAAAAAGCCCCGGCCTTGCGGCAGGGGCTTGAAGGGGTCCGATGAAATCGAATTTCGAAAAGGACCCGAGGAGACAACCAGAAAAAACGGGGTGGTGAACCAGCGCCGCCTTCTCAAGTCAGGCGCCAGTGTCCATGGCTTTGATTGTGGGCGCCTTGATCGAAGTCAAAACCCCGATCAGCGCCGCACAACCGTGGCAAATCAGCGCTTCTTGGCCGGGGCCTTGGCAGCGTTGACGGCTTGGGCCGTGACGGTGTTGAAGTTGGCTTCGGCCATTTCGGTGGCTTGCTTGACAGCCTTCTGCACCGATTCCATGGCGTTGTTGGCGGCCGACACGGCGCTCTTCATCACGGCCACGGCGGTTTCGGAACCGGCCGGGGCGTTCTTGGCGGCGTTGTCCACCAGGGCCATGAACTTCTTCTGTGCGTCGGTGGCCTGGCTTTCAGCGGCCTTGCCGAATTCGGCGCTGGTGCCCGAGGCGATGTCGTACAAGTGGCGGCTGTAGGCCACGGTCTTCTCGGCCAGGGGCTGCATCAGGCTGGCTTGCAGGGTCAGCAGTTCCTGGGCGTCCTTGACGGACAGCAGGGCCTGCGTGCTGTTGGCCGACTCGGCCAGGGCAGCCTTGGTGGCTTGCACGTTCAGCTCGACCAGCTTTTCCACGCCTTCGAAGGCTTTCTGGGTCAGGCCGAAGAGAGTTTCGATATTGGCTTTCTGGGCGGCGACGATTTGTTCAGCGGTCAACATGTTTCTGTACTCCTGTGAGGGTTTGAAAAGGTAGTCGAGGGCTGCTTCGAGAACACGCGCTGTCTGGACGCTGTTGTTATCGTTCGCTTTGCTGCACTGCAACATGGTTCAATTATAGGGATGACCGGTGACAGTGCAAGCGCTTTTTGCTGCGTTGCAACAATCTAGATGTAACTTTCTAAAACCCGTCTGGCCGCGCGTCCGGCGCGGGCTCGGCACAATGCGCCGCCGTGCACGTCTACTACGCCGACCATTTCATCCTGCCATTGCCCGCGGGGCATCGCTTCCCCATGGCCAAGTACGGTCGCCTGCGCCAGCGGCTGAGCGAGGCTTTTCCGCAGATCCGCCTCGGGCAGGCGCTGGCCGCCAGCGACGGCGAGCTGGCCCTGGTGCACACGCCGGCCTACATTCGCGCGGTGCAGGACGGGACCCTGAGCCCCGCCGCGCAGCGTGAAATCGGCTTCCCCTGGAGCCCGGCCATGGCCGAGCGCGCTCGGCGCTCTGTCGGGGCCACGCTCCAGGCCTGCCGCAGCGCGATGGCGGGCGAGGGCCTGGCGGCCAACATCGCGGGCGGCACCCACCACGCCTATGCCGACAAGGGCAGCGGCTTCTGCGTGTTCAATGACGCGGCCGTGGCCGCTCGCTTGATGCAGGCCGAACACGCCCGCCAGCACCGCGCCCAAGGCCCCCTGCGGGTGGCCATCATCGACCTCGATGTGCATCAGGGCAACGGCACGGCGCGCATCTTTGCCCAGGACGACTCGGTCTTCACGCTGTCGCTGCACGGCGAGAAGAACTTCCCCTTTCGCAAGGAGCCGAGCGATCTGGATGTGGAGTTGCCCGACGGCACCGGCGACGCCGCGTACCTGGAAGCGCTGGAGCGCGCGCTGGACGAACTGGACCAGCGCTTCGCCCCCGGGCTGGTGATCTACCTGGCCGGTGCCGACCCGCACGAGGGCGACCGGCTGGGGCGGCTCAAGCTCAGCTTTGACGGACTGGAAGCGCGCGACCGACGGGTGATGGACTGGGCCTGGCAGCGGCGTGTACCGCTGGCCTTTGCCATGGCCGGCGGTTACGGCACCGACATCGAGGCCACCGTACAGGTGCAGGTCAACACCTACCGGGTGGCCTTGCAGTACCACGCGCGCTGGGCCCGGCTGTCCGCCACAGGCGGCGCGGCGGCGACAACCGCATGCGCGGCCGAAAGGCAGAATGACCGGCCATGAATGCCACTGCCACACCGCCCGCCCGCCCCGAGGCCAAGCCCCGTGACCATTACCGCGTGTTCCGTACCATCGGCACGCGCTGGATGGACAACGACGTCTATGGCCACGTCAACAACGTTGTGTACTACAGCTGGTTCGACACGGCCGTGAACGCCTGGCTGATCGAGCAGGGCGCGCTGGACATCCACGCTGGTGCCGTCATCGGCCTGGTGATCGAGACACAGTGCAACTACTTCGCGCCACTGGCCTTCCCGCAGACCATTGAGGCGGGCTTGCGCGTGGCGCACCTGGGCCGCTCCAGCGTGCGTTACGAGGTGGGTCTTTTTGCGCAGGGCGAGCCGCTGGCCGCTGCCTGCGGCCACTTCGTGCATGTGTACGTGGATCGGGACAACCGCCGCCCGGTGCCCTTGCCGGACAAGCTCCAGACCACCCTGCAGCGGCTGCTCTGACCGCGGCCGGCGCACGCCACGGCCGCTTGCCATAATTGACGTTTACGTCAACGAAAAACACAGGAGACCGCCATGAGCCAGAACCCGCCGGATGCCACCCCCGTGATCGACGCGGCCAGCGTCGACGCCGCCATCACCACCCGCCTGTCGGCGCGGGCCTTTTTGCCCCAGCCGGTGCCGCGTGCCACGCTGGAGCACATCCTGCAGGTGGCCAGCCGGGCGCCCTCGGGCACCAACACCCAGCCCTGGAAGGTGTATGTGCTGCAGGGCGCCAGCCGAGACAGCCTGGTGGACAAATGCTGCGCCGCGCACGACGCGATGCGCGCCGACCCTTCGCTGGCCGAGCATTACCGCGAAGAGTACGACTACTACCCGACGCAGTGGGTCAGCCCCTACATCGACCGCCGGCGCGAGAACGGCTGGAGCCTGTACGGCCTGCTGGGCATCACCAAGGGCGACAAGGACAAGATGCACGCCCAGCACCAGCGCAACTTCCGCTTCTTCGACGCGCCGGTGGGCCTGATGTTCACGCTCGACAAAGTCATGGGCCGCGGCTCGCTGGTGGACTACGGCATGTTCCTGCAGAACATCATGGTGGCCGCCAAGGCGCACGGGCTGGACACCTGCCCGCAGGCGGCCTGGAATGGCTTTGCCAAGATCATCCTGCCGCACATCGGCGCGGGCGACAACGAGATGCTGGTCTGCGGCATGGCCCTGGGCTATGCCGACCCGGCCGACAAGGTCAACGGCTTCATCACGCCGCGTGAGCCGGTCAGCAGCTTCACGCAATGGCTGGAATAATCGCGCGCTCCGCTTTTTCCATTCACACCAAGGACACACCATGATCACCACCCCCAGCGGCCTGCAATACGAAGACACCGTGGTCGGCAACGGCGACGAAGCCAAGGCGGGCCGTCCCGTTCAGGTGCACTACACCGGCTGGCTGTTCAACGACGGCGTGCAGGGCAGCAAGTTCGACTCCAGCAAGGACCGCGGCCAGCCGTTCGAGTTTCCGCTGGGTGCCGGCCATGTCATCAAGGGCTGGGACGAAGGCGTGCAGGGCATGAAGGTGGGCGGCACGCGCCGCCTGGTGATTCCGGCTGCGCTGGGTTATGGCGCGCGCGGCGCCGGCGGCGTGATCCCGCCGAACGCCACGCTGCTGTTCGAGGTCGACCTGCTGGCGGTCTGACCTGTGACCACGAGCCGACGCCCCGCTGTGCTGGTGGCGCGTGCGGTGTTCCCCTCGGTGGTGGAACGCCTGCGCGCGCATTTCGAGGTGGAGACCGCGCCGGCCGGGGTGGTCTGGTCACATGACGAACTGGTGCAGCGGCTGCAGGGTAAGGCCGGTGTGCTGACCACGGGCGGCGAGCGCATCGACGCCGCGCTGCTGGCGGCCTGTCCGCAGCTCAGGATCGTGGCCAACCTGGCGGTCGGCTTCAACAACTTCGACCTGCCGGCCATGACGGCGGCCGGCGTGCTGGGCACCAATGCGCCCGACGTGCTGACCGAGACCACGGCCGACTTCGGCTTTGCGCTGCTCATGGCCACCGCGCGCCGCGTGACCGAGAGCGAACGCTTTCTGCGCGCCGGGCAGTGGCGGCAATGGTCGCTGGACCTGTTCGCCGGCGCCGAGGTGCACGGTCGCACGCTCGGCATCCTGGGCATGGGGCGCATCGGCCAGGCCATTGCGCGCCGCGGGGCGCTGGGTTTCGGCATGCCGGTGATCTACCACAACCGCTCGCGGCTGGCCCCCGAGAAAGAGGCTGCCTGCCAGGCGCGCTACGTGGACCGGGACGAACTCTTTGCCCAGGCCGACCACCTGGTGCTGGTGCTGCCCTACACGCCCGAAGCCCACCACACCGTGTGTGCCGCCGAACTGGCGCGCATGAAGCCCACCGCCACGCTGGTCAACATCGCGCGTGGCGGCATCGTCGATGAAGATGCGCTGGTCGCCGCTTTGCGCGAAGGGCGCCTGGCCGCTGCCGGGCTGGACGTGTTCGAAGGCGAGCCGGCCATCAACCCTGCGCTGCTGACCGTGCCCAACGTGGTGCTCACGCCGCACATCGCCAGTGCCACCATCCCCACCCGCACCGCCATGGCCACACTCGCTGCCGACAACCTGATTGCCTACCTCACCGAAGGCCGGGCGCTGACACCGCTGAACCCGCAGGTGATCGGCACATGAGCGATGTGATGGTCACGCTCGTCCTGCTCGCGCTGGGGTTGGTCAACGCAGTCCTGTTGCTGTGGCTGTTGCTGCGGCGCTCGCCGGTCAACGCCGAAGAAGCTGCGCAGCGCCAGCAACTGCTGGGCACCCTGCAGCAGCAGGGACAGGCCACGCAGCAGCGCATCGAGCGGGTGGAAAGCGAGCTGCGCCGCGAACTCGGTGACAGTGCGCGCGCCGGGCGGCAGGAGATCCAGCAGACCCTGGCCACCTTCCAGGAAACCATCACCCGCCAGGATGCCGAGGCCACCCGCACCCAGAACGCCCAGCTCGACGCCTTTGCCCAGCAGCTGTTGCAATTGCGCGGCACGCTGGGCGACACCCTGACGCAGCAGCTGCAGGCGATCAGCCTGGGCATGAGCCAGCAGGCCCAGGAAGCCACCCGCACGCAGAATGCACAGATCGATGCCTTTGCCCAGCAGCTGGTGCAGCTGCGGGGCACCCTGGGCGACACGCTCACGCAGCAGCTCAAGGCGCTGATGGAGAGCAACGAGCGCCGCCTGGGCGAAATGCGGGCCACGCTGGAGGCGCAGATCAACCAGCTGCAGACCAGCAACGCCGCCAAGCTCGACGAGATGCGCGCCACGGTCGACGAAAAGCTGCACGCCACGCTGGAGCAGCGCCTGGGCGAGAGCTTCAAGCAGGTGGCCGAGCGCCTGGAGCAGGTGCACAAGGGGCTGGGCGAGATGCAGAACCTGGCGCAAGGGGTGGGCGACCTCAAGCACCTGCTGAGCAATGTGAAGACGCGCGGCATGTTCGGCGAAGCCCAGCTGGGCGCGCTGCTGGAACAGGTGTTTGCGCCCGACCAGTACGCCACCCAGGTGGCCACGCGGCCGGGCAGCCGCAACATGGTGGACTTCGCCATCCGCCTGCCGGGTCGGGGCGACGACGGCGCGCCGTGCTGGTTGCCGATCGACGCCAAGTTCCCGAACGAAGACTACGAGCGCCTGCTGGACGCGCAACAGCGTGCCGACGCCGAGGGCGCCGAACTCGCGGCGCGCGGGCTGGAGCAGCGCATCCGGCTCGAAGCCAAGTCGATGGCCGAGAAATACCTGGAGCCGCCGCACACCACCGACTTCGCCATCCTGTTCCTGCCCACCGAGGGCCTGTACGCCGAGGTGCTGCGCCGCCCAGGCCTGATGGAGGCACTGCAGCGCGAGCACCGCGTCACGTTGACCGGACCGACCACGCTGATGGCCATGCTCAACGCGCTGCAGATGGGCTTTCGCACGCTGGCGCTGGAGAAACGCAGCTCCGAGGTCTGGCAGGTGCTGGGGGCGGTCAAGACCGAGTTCGGCAAGTTCGGTGATGTGCTGGCCAAGGTCAAGAACCAGACCCAGACCGTGCTCAACACGCTGGACGCCGCGGAAACCCGCAGCCGTGCGATGGGCCGCGCGCTCAAGACCGTCGAGGCGCTGCCGCAGGACCGCGCGCAGTCGCTGCTGCCGCTGGACGCCGCCGACGGCGATCCGGCTTGAGGCCCGGCACCCGCACCGCGCTGGTCCGCCTGATCGGCGCGCAGATCTGCGTGCACGCCTGCATGACGGGCTTTCGCATGGCGGCGCCGCTGATGGCGTTGCGCGAAGGCCACAGCGCCGCCGCGGTCGGCGTGCTGCTGGCCCTGTTTGCACTGGCCCAGGTGTTCCTGGCCCTGCCGGCGGGGCGCTATGCCGAGCACCACGGTCTGCAGCGCCCCTTCGTTCTGGCCAGTGTGGTGGCGACCGCCGGGGGTCTGTGTTCGGTCGCCTGGCCGCATTTCGGGGTGCTGTGCGCCACGGCTTTGACCAGCGGCGCCGCCGTCTGCCTGGCCATGATCGCGCTGCAGCGCCACGTGGGGCACATGGCACAGGATGCCACCGAGCTGCGCCAGGTGTTCAGCTGGGTGGCGATCGGGCCGTCCCTTTCCAATTTTCTGGGCCCGTTCGTGGCCGGTCTGCTGATCGATGCCAGCGGCTTTCGCGCTGCCTACCTGTTGCTGGCCCTGCTGCCGCCGCTGGCCTGGTGGTGGATTCGCGGCGTGCCGGAGCACGGAGGGGCGTCGCCAGACGTCGAACGCCCCCGCGGATCGGCGTGGGACCTGCTGCGCGACCGGTCGTTCCGCCACCTCATGCTGGTCAACTGGATGCTCTCGTCCTGCTGGGATGTGCACACCTTCCTGGTGCCGGTGCTGGGCCATGAACGCGGCCTGTCGGCCACGGTGATCGGCAGCATCCTGGGCGGATTTGCCATTGCCGCCACCGCCATCCGCCTGCTGATGCCCTGGCTGGCCTCGCACCTGCGCGAGGGTACGGTGATCGCCACCGCGATGGTCGGGACCGCGTTGCTGTTCGCGCTGTATCCGCTGGTGCACGTGGCGTGGGCCATGGGGCTGCTGTCGGCGTTGCTGGGGCTGGCCTTGGGCTCGGTGCAGCCCATGGTGATGAGCACCCTGCACCAGATCACACCGAAGCACCGACACGGCGAAGCGCTGGGTCTGCGTTCCATGGCCATCAACGGTTCCAGCGTGGTGATGCCGCTGCTGTTCGGATCGGTCGGCGCGCTGGTCGGCATCGCCGGGGTGTTCTGGGTCGTCGGTGCCGTGGTGGGCGCAGGGGCGCATCTGGCCTGGGGTTTGCGCCGCGCGGGTGCCACGCCAGCGGGGCCACAGCGCTTACCCTGAGCGCGGGAACACCCGGGAACCTTGCGGGACCGGATAGCTCCTTAGAATGCCCGCTCACCCGAAGGAAGCACCGTGCTCTTGTTGATCGTTCTACTGCCTCTGCTGCTCGGGACCGTGACCACCGCGTGGTTCGGTTCAAGATCCCGTCCCCTCACCGCGATGGTCGCGGGTGGTGTCACCGCTGCCGCGCTGGCGCTGCTGCTGTCGCTGGCGCCCCAGGTGTTCGCCGGCCAGACGGTGATGAATGTCTGGCCGTGGGTGCCCGAGATCGGCCTGCAGCTGAGCTTCCGGCTCGACGGTCTCTCGCTGATGTTCGCCGGCCTGATCCTGTTCATCGGCCTGCTGATCGTGTTGTACGCGGCCTACTACCTGGCGCCAGAGGACTCGGCCGGCAAATTCTTCAGCTTCATGATGCTGTTCATGGCCGCCATGCTGGGCGTGGTGCTGTCGGACAACCTGTTGCTGCTGGTGGTGTTCTGGGAGCTGACCAGCATCTCGTCTTTCCTGCTGATCGGCTTCTGGAGCCATCGGGCCGACGCGCGCGCCGGGGCGCGGCAGGCGCTGGCCGTGACCGGTGGCGGTGGTCTGGCCATGCTGGGCGGCTTCGTCTTGCTCGGGCAGATCGCCGGCACCTACGAGATCAGCGCGCTGGCGGCCCAGGTCGCCACCATCCAGGCCGATCCGCGCTTCTTGCCCGCGCTGCTGCTGATCCTGCTGGGCGCCTTCACCAAGAGCGCGCAGTTCCCGTTCCATTTCTGGCTGCCCGACGCCATGGCCGCGCCCACACCGGTCTCGGCCTACCTGCACTCGGCCACCATGGTCAAGGCCGGCGTGTTCCTGCTCATGCGCCTGTACCCGGTACTGGCTGGCACGGGGCATTTCGAGGCCATCGTCAGTGCTGCCGGCCTGGCCACGGTGCTGTTCGCGGCCTTCATCGCGATCTTCAAGCACGACCTCAAGGGCCTGCTGGCGTATTCCACCGTCAGCCACCTGGGGCTGGTGGTGTTCCTTATCGGCCTGGGCTCGCCGCTGGCCGCCGTCGCCGCGGTGTTCCACGTGCTCAACCACGCGGCGTTCAAGGCCTCGCTGTTCATGATCGCCGGCATCGTCGACCACGAGACCCATTCGCGCGACATGCGCCAGCTCGGGGGCCTGTGGAAGTTCATGCCCTGGACCGCCACGCTGTCCATGGTGGCGGCCGCGTCCATGGCGGGCGTGCCGCTGACCAACGGCTTCCTGTCCAAGGAGATGTTCTTCACCGAAGCCGTGGTCGGCACCAGCGGCATGTACGCCTGGCTGGTGCCCGCGCTGGTGACGCTGGCCGGCGTGTTCAGCGTGGCCTATTCGCTGCGCTTCGTGCACGACACCTACTTCAACGGCGAGCTCGGCGATGTGCCGAACCATCATCCGCACGAGCCCCCGCTGGGCATGAAGCTGCCGGCCCTGCTGCTGGTGGCGATGTGCATCGTCGTCGGCCTGCTGCCTACCGTCACCTTCGGGCCGCTGGTGCACGTGGCCGCCACCGCTCTGGTGGGCAAGGCTTTGCCCGACTACCACCTGGCGATCTGGCATGGCTTCAACCTGCCGCTGCTGATGAGCGCCATCGCGCTGGTGGCTGGCATTGGCCTGTACCTCTGGCTCGCCAAGGGCAAGCGCCTGCACCGCATGGCCTCGGAAGACTGGTTCGGTGCCGCCACCGGCCGCGCCATCTTCGAATGGCTGATCGACCACCTGTTCGGTTGGGCCGGGCGCCTGACGGCGCGGCTGGAGACTGGCTCGTTGCAGCGCTACGTGGGCTGGCTGCTGCTGACGGCGCTGGTGCTGGGCGCCTGGCCCCTGGTCGGCAGCGGTATCGGCACTGGCTCCCGGCCACAGATGCCCGCCACGCCCTTGGCCTGGGCGATGTGGGCCCTGCTGCTGGTCACCTGTCTGGCCATCGTGCGCACGCACCACCAGCGCTTCCAGACCGTGGTGCTGGTGGGTGTGGTCGGCGTGGCGGCCTCGCTCACCTTCCTGGGCTTCTCGGCGCCCGACCTGGCGCTGACCCAGTTGTCGGTCGACATCGTTTCCACCGTGCTGCTGCTCATGGGCCTGGCCCTGCTGCCGCAGACCAGCCCCAGGGAAACGCCTGCGCTGCGCAAGGGCCTGCACGCGCTGCTGGCGCTGGCGGGCGGCGCGGCCATGTCGGTGATCACCTGGCTGGTGCTCACGCGCGACCAGGACTCGATCTCGTGGTACTTCCTGGAGCAGTCGCTGCCCAAGGGCGGCGGCACCAACGTGGTCAACGTGATCCTGGTGGACTTCCGCGGCTACGACACCATGGGCGAGATCACGGTGCTGGGCATCGCCGCCATCGGTGTGCTGGCGCTGATGGACGGGCTGCGCACGCGCCGCCCGGGCGTGGATCCGGACGGCCGTACCTGGACCTTTGCGCAACAGCCGCTGCTGCTGCGCGTGGCCGCGTCGGTGGTGCTGCCGCTGGCCCTGGTGTTCAGCCTCTACATCTTCATGCGCGGCCACAACCTGCCCGGTGGTGGCTTCATTGCCGGCCTGATCACCGCGGTGGCGCTGGTGCTGCAGTTCATGTCGCTGGGGCAGGCGCGGGCCGAGCAGTTCCTGCGCGCCGGCGGCGGGCGCCGCTTCGTGCGCTGGATCGGCGCTGGTCTGGGCATCGCCGGTCTGACCGGCGTGGGTGCCTTCGCGCTGGGCCGCCCGTTCCTCACCAGCGCCTTCGGCCACCCGCATGTGCCGCTGCTGGGTGAACTGCCGCTGGCCACCGCCGCCATCTTTGACCTGGGCGTCTACCTCACCGTGGTCGGCAGCACGCTGCTGACGCTCTCGGTACTTGGTCAGGCCTCGCGCGAGGTGCCCGCCACCGCCACCCAACGGAGTGCAGCATGAGCATGGAATTTCTTCTCGCCACCGGCGTGGGCATGGTCACCGCCACCGGCATCTACCTCATGCTGCGCGGGCGCAGCTTCCCGGTGGTCCTCGGCCTTTCGCTGTTCGGCTACGCGGTCAACGTGTTCATCTTCCTGATGGGCCGGCTGTGGAGCAATGCCGCGCCGGTGCTGGTGGGCGAGGGACCGGTGGCCGACCCGCTGCCGCAGGCGCTGGTGCTCACCGCCATCGTGATCGGTTTTGCGACCACCGGCTTCGTGGTCGAACTGGCGCTGCGCAGCCGCCATGAAAGCGGCAGCGACCACGTGGACGGCCACGAGCCGGGAGGGCCGCGCGCATGACCGGTTCGCTGTTCGATCTCTGGCTGCAGCACGCGCCGGTGCTGTCCGTGGTGCTGCCGATGCTGACGGCGGTGGTGCTGCTGCTCATCGGCGATGCGGGTGGCATGGCCGGGCAGGGCGGGGCGCACGACGACGCGCCGCTGCGCTGGCGCCGCCGCGTCGCGCTGCTGTCCACGGCGCTGGGCCTGCTCATGGCCGCCGGTCTGGTGCGGCACGCGGCGGGTGGCGAACTGCTGGTCTACCGCCTGGGCGAGTGGCCGGCACCGTTCGGCATCGTCATGGTGGTGGACCGGCTCTCGGCCCTGATGGTGCTGCTGACCTATCTGGTGGCACTGCCGGTGCTCTGGTATGCCGCCAGTGGCTGGGACAGCCGGGGCCGCTACTTCCACGCCATCTTCCAGTTCCAGTTGATGGGCCTGAGCGGCGCCTTCCTCACGGGCGACCTGTTCAACCTCTTCGTGTTCTTCGAGGTGCTGCTGATCGCGTCCTATGTGCTGCTGGTGCACGGCCAGGGGCGCGAGCGCTTCCGCATGGGCGTGCACTACGTGGTGCTCAACCTGGTGGCCTCGGGCCTGTTCCTGATCGGGCTCTCTCTGGTGTATGCGGCCACCGGCACGCTGAACATGGCCGACGTGGCGCAGCGCGTCGCCCTGCTGCAGGGCGACCAGCTGGTGTTTGCGCGGGCGGCGGCGCTGGTGCTGCTGGTGGTTTTCGGCCTCAAGGCCGCCATGCTGCCGCTGTATTTCTGGCTGCCCGGCACCTACGCAGCGGCCAGCGCGCCGGTGGCGGCGCTGTTCGCCATCATGACCAAGGTGGGTGTGTACAGCATCGTGCGGGTTCACTGGCAGGTGCTGGGTGGCGAGGCGGTGGCCGACTGGCTGCTGCCGCTGGCGCTGGCCACCAGCGCGCTGGGGGTGCTGGGCGCGCTGGCGGCGCACAGCCTGGGCCGGCTGGTGGCCTACCTCACCGTGTCCTCGGTGGGCACCATCCTGGCGGCTGTCGGCCTGTTCACGCCCGAGACGCTCTCGGCCGCGCTGTACTACACGCTGCACAGCACCATCGTCATCGCGGGCCTGTTCCTGCTGGTCGAGCTCATCGCGGCGCAGCGCGGCGAGTGTGTGGACAAGCTGCAACCGGCGAACGCGGTGCGCGAGCCGGTGCTGCTGGGCGTGATGCTGCTGTTCGGCGCCGCCTCGGCCGCCGGCCTGCCGCCACTGCCGGGCTTCCTGGGCAAGCTCATGGTGCTGCAGGCCAGTGGTGGTCTGGCGGCCCAGGCCTGGGTCTGGAGCGTGGTGCTGGCGGTGGGCTTCCTCACCATCGTCGGCCTGGCGCGTGCGGGTGTCATCGTGTTCTGGCACGTGCAGCCGGCGGTGGACGACGGTGCCCCGGGCGGCAGTGCCAACCTGCGGGCGCCGGTCTGGGCCTTCATGGCACTGACGGTGGCGCTGGCGGTGCTGGCCGCGCCGGTCAAACGCTACACCGACGCCGCCGCGGCGCAGCTTTCGGTCAACGCCGACTACGTGCGCGCCGTGCTCGGGGCGGATGCACCGCCCAGCACCCGACCCTACGACGGCCAGCGCGCCGCCCCTGTGCAGGAGAAACAGCCATGAAGTCCGACACCCTCGACCGCCGTGGCGGCTGGTTTGACCACCCGGTGCTCTCCCTGCTGCTGGCCGCCAGCTGGCTGGCGCTCTCGCGCAGCCTGGAGCCGGTGCACCTGCTGTCGGCCGCGCTGATCGGTCTGATCGTGCCGCGGCTGCTGCGCGGCCTGCTGCACGTGGGCAACCCGATCCGCTGGGGCGCCGCGATCCGCCTGACCTGCGTGGTGTTGTGGGACATCGTGCTGTCCAACATCACCGTCGCCAAGCTGGTGCTGGGGCCCATGAACCGTCCGCAACCGGCCTGGCTGCGGGTGCCACTGGCCAGCGAACATCACCGCGTCAATGCGCTGTTCGCCAGCATCATCACCATGACGCCTGGCACCGTCTCGGCCGTGGTCGACGAATCCGCAGGCTGCATCTGGGTGCACGCCTTGAACTGCGACGACGCGGCCGGCATGGTGGCCGACATGAAGGCGCGCTACGAGACGCCACTGATGGCGGTTTTTGGCCAGGACGGGGGGGCCTCCGCATGAGCATTCTGCAGATCGCGCTGGGCATCGGCATCGGCGCCGTGACCCTGACACTGTTGCTGTGCGGCTGGCGCCTGCTGCGCGGCCCGACCATCGCCGACCGGGTGCTGGCGCTGGACACCCTGTACCTGAGCCTGGTGGCACTGGTGGTGCTGCTGGGCCTGCGCTGGCAGACGCCGTTGCTGTTCGAGGCTGCGCTGATCGTGGCGCTGCTGGGTTTTGTCGGCACGGTGGCGCTGGCGCGTTACCTCAGCCGTGGCGATGTGGTGGAGTGAAACGATGGAACTGAACCCGGTCATCGAATGGGCGGCCGCGATCCTGATCGTGGTGGGCGCCTTTTTCCTGCTGGTGGGCGCCATCGGCATGGTGCGTCTGCCCGACTTCTACATGCGCCTGCACGCGCCGACCAAGTCGTCCACGCTCGGCGTCGGTGGTGTGTTGCTCGCATCGCTGCTGCTGGGCTGGTCTCAGGGGCAACCCGGCATCGCCGAACTGCTGATCACGCTGTTCGTGTTCGTGACCGCGCCGGTGTCGGCGAACCTGCTGGCGCAGGCCGCCTTGCACCTGAACCTGCCGTCGCGCGCGCGGCAGCCCGAGGCGCTGGTGCCGGAGCGGACGCCCTCAACGGGTCAAAACCCAGGCCCCTGAGGTAGGTGTCCAGCGTCTGCTGGCCAACGTTCACCAGGTCGAAAGCGGCCGGATCGAGTAGCCAGTTGCGCTTGAGCCCGTCCATCTGGAAGTGCAGGCCCAGCGCGGCCGATTTCAGTGGCACCGGCAGGGTGAGGCCGGCCCGCTGGGCCGCCACTTTCATCATTCGCTGTGTCAGACCCAGGTAGTGCTCGCGCACCCGCAGGTGGCGCTCTCGCACCGCGGCCATTTCTGCGTGGTACTCGACCTGTAGCGACACCACCTCGAACACACGGCGCAGGCGCTCGTCGGATGCGATGAGCTGCAGCACATGGCGCATGCCGTCGCGCAGCGCCTGCAGCGGGTCGGGCAGGTCTTCGACCGGAGCGTCCGGGTCCGGAAAGCCGCGCTCCATGGGCAAGGTGGCGCGCTCCATCATGGCGTTGAACAGATCGGCTTTGTCTTCAAAGTGCCAGTAGATGGCGCCGCGCGTGGTGCCGGCCGCGCTGGCGATGTCCTGCAGCGAGGTGCGCGACACCCCGTTGGCCTGGAACAGCTGTTCGGCTGCGTCGAGCAGGGCGGATCGGGTGGCTTCGGCGTCGGCTTTGGTGCGGCGGACCATGGCGGGTGTGTGTTCACAGAAAAAGAGACCCTATGAATATACATACATTCATGTGTGTATGTATACTGCCGACCCTTCCAAAGGGTCTTATGCCGCAAGAGGTTCACATGCCATCTGTCTTCACCGTTTTTCCCGCGCTCGCCTGGCGGCGTTCCTTGGTTTTGCTGCCCCTGGTGGCAGCGCTTGCCGCCTGCGGCAAGGCCGATCCGGCGGCCACCGCCGGCGGTGCGCCGGCTGGCGGCATGCCCGCGCCGGAAGTGGGCGTGGTCACGGTGCAGCCGGGGGACGTGGGTCTGCAGACCGAGCTGCCGGGCCGGCTGGAAGCCTCGCGCGTCGCGCAGGTGCGCGCCCGCGCGGCCGGCATCCTGCAGCAGCGGCTGTTCAGGGAAGGCAGCGACGTGAAGGCCGGTCAGGCCTTGTTTCGCATCGACGCCGCGCCCTACCAGGCCAGCCTGAGCAGTGCCCAGGCCAGCCTGGCGCGCGCGCAGGCCAGCCTGACCAACGCCACCGCCGTGGCCGAACGCTACAAGCCGCTGGTGGCCGAGAAGGCGATCAGCCAGCAGGACTACACCGCGGCGCTGGCCGCGCAAAAGACGGCCGAGGCCGATGTGGCCGCGGCCAAGGCCGCTGTGCAGACGGCCGGCATCAACCTCAACTACGCCAGCGTGACGGCGCCGATCTCGGGCCGCATCGGCCGCGCGCTGGTGACCGAAGGCGCGTTGGTGGGGCAGGGCGAGGCCACCGCGCTGGCGGTGATCCAGCAGGTGGACCCGCTGTACGTGAATTTCACCCAGTCGGCCACCGAGGCCATGAAGCTCAAGCGTGCGATGGAGGCCGGCCAGCTCAAGGGCGCCGGCAACGGTGCCGCCGCGGTGCGCGTGGTGCTGGACGACGGCACCGAATACGCCAGGCCCGGCAAGCTGCTGTTCTCGGACCTGACGGTGGACGCCGCCACCGGCCAGGTGACGCTGCGCGCCGAGGTGCCCAATCCCGGTGGCGCGCTGCTGCCGGGGCTGTACGTGCGGGTGCGGCTGGAGCAGGCTGTGGCCAGCGACGCGATCACGCTGCCGCAGCAGGCGGTCACGCGCACCGCGCAGGGCGACACCGTCAGCGTGGTGGGCGCTGACGGCAAGATCGAGAAGCGCCCGGTCAAGATCGGCGGCCAGCAGGGTGGCCGCTGGGTCGTGCTGGACGGCCTGAAGGCCGGCGAGCAGGTGATGGTGGACGGCTTCCAGAAGCTGCAGATGATGCCGCCCGGCACACCGGTGAAGGCCGTGCCCTGGACGCCGCCGGGCGCTGCGCCCGCCGCTGCCGCATCCGCCCCGGCCGCGAAGTAAGGAGCCCCCGGCATGGCCAAGTTTTTCATCGACCGCCCCATCTTCGCGTGGGTGATCGCACTCTTCATCATGGTGGCGGGCGCGGTGTCCATCACCCAGCTGCCGATCGCACAGTACCCGCCGGTGGCGCCGCCGTCCATCGTCATCAATGCCACCTACCCCGGGGCCTCGGCCAAGACGCTGGAAGACAGCGTGCTGTCGGTCATCGAACAGGAGATGAACGGCTCGCCAGGCCTGATCTACATGGAAGCCGTGGCGCAGGCCAATGGCACAGGCGCCATTACGCTGAGCTTCCAGCCCGGCACCGACGCCGACCTGGCGCAGGTGGATGTGCAGAACCGCCTCTCGCGTGCCACGCCGCGCCTGCCGGCGGCCGTGACGCAGCAGGGCGTGCGGGTGGACAAGTCGCGCAGCAACTTCCTGCTGTTCGCCATCCTCTCCAGCGACGATCCGGCCTGGGACCCGGTGGCCCTGGGCGATTACGCCTCGCGCAGCGTGGTGCCCGAAATCCAGCGCGTGCCGGGGGTGGGTCAGGCCCAGCTGTTCGGCACCGAGCGTGCCATGCGCATCTGGATCGATCCGGCCAAGCTGCTGGGCTACAACCTCAGCGCGGCCGATGTGGGCAACGCCATCCGCGCGCAGAACGCCCAGGTCTCGGCCGGTGAAATCGGTGCCCTGCCCAACGTGGCGGGCCAGGGCATCGCGGCCACCGTGGTGGTCAGCGGCCAGCTCAGCAGCGTCGAGCAGTTCGGCAACATCGTGCTGCGCGCCAGCGGCAACGGCGCCACCGTGCGCCTGAAGGACGTGGCGCGCATCGAGCTGGGTGCGCAGGCCTATGCCACCTCGGCGCGCCTGAACGGCAAGCCCTCCACCGGCATCGGGGTGCAACTCTCACCCAGCGGCAATGCGCTGGCCACCGCCCAGGCGGTGCGAGACAAGATGACCGAGCTGGAGAAGTTCTTTCCCGAGGGCATGAGCTGGACCATTCCCTACGACAGCTCCAAGTTCGTGAAGATCTCCATCCAGGGCGTGGCCATGACGCTGGCCGAAGCCGTGGCCCTGGTGTTCCTGGTGATGTTCCTGTTCCTGCAGAACTGGCGCTACACGCTCATCCCCACGGTGGTGGTGCCGGTGGCCCTGCTGGGCACCTTCGCTGCGCTGCTGGCCATGGGTTTTTCGATCAATGTGCTGACCATGTTCGGCATGGTGCTGGTGATCGGCATCGTGGTGGACGACGCCATCGTGGTGGTGGAGAACGTCGAACGCATCATGAGCGAAGAGGGCCTGCCGCCGCTGCAGGCCACGCGC
>Ga0172372_10000915_pt1 | contig 45795 bp, 42 predicted proteins | sample LakKiv5m_2_FD_114544 | JGI IMG/M metagenome (GOLD analysis project Ga0172372, IMG submission 114544) | Freshwater microbial communities from Kabuno Bay, South-Kivu, Congo - kab_092012_9.5m | ecosystem: Environmental > Aquatic > Freshwater > Lake | place: Democratic Republic of the Congo...
CTAGCAGGATGCTGCAAAACCCTCCCGTCGCATGCTCGCCCCCCCGGGCCGGGGTCGCCGCCGCTCGTCAGTCGCGTGTCTCGACACGCTCCTTCCTCGCGAATCGCGCGTCGAGCGCGCTCGGCAACCGCGGCCCGGCTGAGCTTCGCCTGCTCGGTCCGGCTTTCGCAGCAGCCTGCTAGCCGGCTTCACCACCGACGGTGCCGGGCCACCGGCATCCCGGCCCGGACCGCCCGCACCCGCTCCCGGTCGATCTCTGCCAGCACGATCCCCTCGCCGTCGGCTCGCTCGGCGAGCACCACCCCCCAGGGGTCCACCACCAGCGAGTGCCCGTAGGAGCGTCGCGCCCCGGCCGCGTCGTGGGCGCCCGACTGCGCCGCGGCGAGCACGTAGCACTGGGTCTCCACCGCCCGGGCGCGGAGGAGCAGGTGCCAGTGGGCCTCGCCGGTGGGGACGGTGAACGCGCTGGGCACGGCGAGGATCTCGGCGCCCTGCCGGACACACTCGGTGTACAGCCCCGGGAAGCGGACGTCGTAGCAGACGCTCATGCCCACCACGCCGAGGGGGGTGGGGGCCACCACGACGCCGTCACCGGCGCGGACGTGCGCCGACTCCTCGAAGCGCGCGCCGGGCACGTCCACGTCGAAGAGGTGGACCTTCCGGTAGACCGCGATGCGGCCGTGCGGCCCGTACAGGAGCGAGGTGTTCCAGGTGTGCGTCTCGTCGGCGCGCTCCGCGATCGACCCGATCAGGAGGTACACGCCGAGCTCCGCCGCCAGCGCCTCGAACCTCTGCCCCCAGGTTCCGTCCACCGACTGGGCCACCGCGAGCTTCCCGGCCGGGCTGCCCAGGTAGGGCGTGTTCTCCGGGGTCACCACCAGGCGGGCCCCGGAGGCCGCCGCGGCGCGGATCCAGTGCTCGGCGCGGTCGAGGTTGGCGTCCGTGTCCTCGGTGCTGCGAAGCTGGACACAAGCGGCGAGAAAGCGCGTCACCGGCGGTTCGACGAGCATGGGTCCCAGGGTGTATCGTACGGGGGCCGAGGAAGAGATGCGCCCTGCCACCGTGCCCACCCTGCTCCTGCTCGCCGCCTGCGGGGGCGACCAGAAGCTGGGCACCTTCGACACCAAGCCCTCCGTCAGCATCACCCACCCGTCCTCCGGGTCGATGTACGAGGAAGGCGACACCATCGACTTCATCGCCATCGTGGACGATGACCAGACCGCCTCGGTGGACCTCACCGTCCAGTGGGTCAGCTCGATCGACGGTGAGCTCCCCGGGGCCCTCCCCCCGGACGGGACCGGGCAGGTGATCTATTCGACCGCGTCGCTCTCGGATGGGAACCACACCATCACCCTCCGGGTCACCGACGACGGCGCGCAGTCGGGCGACTCGAGCGTCACCCTCACCATCAACGACGTCCCGGACGCCCCCCAGATCTCGGTCATCCACCCCGCCTCGGGCGAGAGCGGGTCCGAAGGGACCGCCTTCCGCTTCGCCGTCCAGGTCTCCGACGCCCAGGATCCGCCCGACGCCTTGCTGGTCGAGTTCGAGTCCGACGTGGACGGCATCTTCTGCACCCCCACCGCGGACGCCACCGGGCTCGCGGAGTGCTCGGCGGAGCTCACGCCCGGCGACCACCACCTGATGCTGCGCGCGACCGACCGCAACGCGCTCACCACCACCGAGGACGTCTACTTCGCGGTCGTACCCGGGACCCAGCGGGACGACGACGGCGACGGCTGGACCGAGGCGCAGGGCGACTGCGACGACGGCGACGGCTCCGTCCACCCCAACGCCACCGAGTACTACAACGAACGGGACGACGACTGCGACGGGCTCGTGGACGAAGGCACCGTGGCCTACGACGACGACGGGGACGGGCGCGCCGAGATCGACGGCGACTGCGACGACGACGACGCGAGCACCTTCCCCGGCGCGACGGAGCTCTGCGACGGCATCGACAACGACTGCGACGGCACCGTGGACGAGACCACCACCTGCTACGACGACGACGGGGACGGCTGGACGGAGATCGAGGGCGACTGCGCCGACGACTCCGGGATCAGCTACCCGGGCGCCCCCGAGGTGGAGGACGGCCGGGACAACGACTGCGACGGCATCGTGGACGAAGGCACCAACAACTACGACGACGACGGGGACGGCTACTCGGAGAACGCCGGCGACTGCAACGACGCCAGCGCCAGCATCTCGCCCGCGGCCACCGAGACCTGCGACGGCTACGACAACGACTGCGACGGCTCGATGGACGAGGCCGGCGCCTCCGGCTGCCTCACCTACTACTACGACTACGACGGCGACGGGTACGGGGTCTCCACCAGCCAGTGCCTGTGCTCGTCGTCGGGCTACTACCGGGCCAGCACCCCCAACGACTGCTACGACTACAACGCCTCGGCGAACCCGGCCGCGACCTCGTACTCGGCGTCCAGCCGAGGCGACACCAGCTACGACTGGAACTGCGACGGCACCGAGTCGCACTACTACACGGCCCGCGGCACCTGCGACTGGGACATCTTCACCTGCCCGATGACCTCGGGCTGGTACAGCAGCGATCCCGGCTGCGGGGGGTCCGGGTCCTACATCACCGGGTGCGAGCTGTCCGGGTTCCCCTACACCTCGTGCGACACCCGGACCACCACCTACTCCCAGCTCTGCCGCTGATCAGGCGCTCGGGGCGTCCGGCCGGGCCGCGTCGAGGAGTCGGGGGGTGAACAGGAGCGCGATTGCGCCCAGCACCACCCCGAACCAAAGCGTCGCCACGCGGATCAGCATGGCGCTCGCCAGCGCCACTCCAGCGTCCACCCCGGGGATGAACCGGGTGGGCAGGGTGGCGAGGATGCCGTCGGCGATGCCCAGGCCGCCGGGCATGAGGCCCCCGGCCGCGGTGGCGAACGCGTAGAGGAAGGTGGAGAGGTCCAGCGACGCGTCGTGCCCGAACCCGGCGAAGACCACCTTGTAGCCCACGCACTCGGCCCCCCAGGCCACGATGGAGGCGGCGATGGTCAGGAACAGGGGCACCGGGGCGACACACGTACGCATGGAGTCGTACATCTCGGTCAGCTTCGTCCCGAGCCGGCCCAGGCCGGGGAGCCGCTGGATCACCGAGAGGATCACGTGGGAGACCCGCGCGTTGGCGAGGACGGCCAGGCCCACGGCGATACCCCCGATGGTGCCGTACACCCAACCCGCGTGCTCGCCCGCGTAGGTGCTCACCGAGATGGCGGCCAGCACCAGGGCGGCGATGCCGTCGGTGAGACGCTCGGTGATGAGCGCCGGGATGGTGCGCAGCATGGGTACGCCGGTGCGCTCGCGCACCAGGTAGGGCTTCAGGAGCTCGCCGGCCTTGGCCGGCGACAGCACCATCGCGAGCCCCGACGCGAAGATGATCAGGTTCTCGACGAGCGGGACCCGGACACCCAGGCGGCCCAGGAGGTAGTGCCACTTCCAGAAACGGAGGCCGTAGTTGACCAGGGTGAGCGCCAACACGACCAGGTAGGTGGGCCACGCGTAGCGTTGGAGCGCGCTCCCGAATTCGTCCAGCCCCGCCCAGACGACGCCGCCCACGTAGAGGAGGGCGGCGAGGGCCACGCTCCAGGCGAGCCAGGTGCGGAAGCGGACGATGATGGACCGCGGGTTCGAATCGGCGGGAGGGGGGGTCAGTCGGTCCTCCGATAGAGGCGCAGCGTCGGCCCCATGCGGGTGAACCCGCGGAAGCCGCCGGCGGGCAGGTAGAGCGCGTCCTGCTGATCGAACCACGGCTCCGCGGTCGTGCCGTCGGTGGCCCGCTCCTCGTGGACGAGGGCGTAGGCGGGGCTGACGAGGCGCTCGGTGAGGGCGGGGGGCACGGCGCTGTAGTGTACGAGGAAGTAGTCCTCGACGAGCACCCACTCGGGCGGCGCGGCGAGGACCTCGTCGAGGGAGACCCGCGAAGCGAAGGCGAGACCTTCCTTCTCCACGAACACCACGTCGTAGGCGGGGCGAGCGGGGTCGTACCAGCGCGGGTCGTCGGGCTTGCGGAAGCCCGAGGCGTCGGCCCGGCCCTGGCGCGCGAGGTACTCCCGAGTCTGATTCGCCACGTTCCTCTGGAGCAGCGGGGCGCCGGTGTAGGCGCCCGCGTGCACCAGCGTCGCCTCGGCGGGCACGTTGGCCTCGATCCACGCGCCCATCGCCTCGCGCGTGTCGCCGGCGGCCAGGAGGCGGTCGGATTGGACGGCCGCGACCGCGGTGGGGAGCGCGGCCACCGCCAGGAGGAGCGGGCCGGCCCCCTTCCGCGGGACGTAGGCGCAGAGTTCGCCGGCGGCCATGGCGAGGAAGGGGACGACGGGGAGGATGTAGCGGAAGAACGCCGTTTCGCCGCGGCCGATCGCCGCGAAGTAGACCAGAGGGAAGGAGTAGAGCACCGCCGCGCGCCGCCATCCCAGTCGGGGCGCGAAGAACAGCCCCGCGGCGGCGAGGAAGACGAAGGCGGGCCCCGAGGTCCCCCAGAGCGTGGTGGCGTGGTGCCGCCACCCGTCGCCGATGTCCACCAGGTGGCCCTCGGAGAGGTGCCGGGCCTCGTAGGCGAGGTCGGCGGCGAAGGTGCGCGCGTCGAGGACCGCGTACGGGGTCCCGACGAGGAACGCGGCCACCATCAGGCCGGCCGCCGCGCAGACCCGCTGGGGGGTGCCCGCGGCGAGCGCGAGCGGCACGCAGAGCAGGCCCGCATTGTACTTGGTGCTGGTCGCGAGCCCGGCCAGGACCGCGGCGAACACCAGGCGGCGCCCCGACGGGGCTTCCCGGAGCCGGTCGCAGGCGAGGACCGCCGCGGTCGCCAGGGTCACCATCGTCACGTCGGTGACCCCGAAGTGGCTGTCCCGCACGTGGAGGGCGTGGACCGCCAGCAGCGCCGCGGCGTACACACCGCCGGGGCCTCGGAGGAGCAAGGCGACGCCGAGCGTGCCCATCCCGACGCTCCAGAGCCGCATCAGGAGCCGGAAGGGGGCGTCGGCCAGGAAGAACGAGCGGAGGAACTCCTCCTGGGAGGCGTAGAGGCCGGCGAGCTTCCCCACGGCGTACCAGACCCCGAAGAGCACGAAGGTGACGTACTTGTGGAGGCTCGGGTAGTTGAAGCTGTGGGGGTTCAGGTCCCCGCTCCCGAACTTCATCGCCTGGTACGCGATGGTCAGCTCGTCGGGGCGGGCCTCGGCCATGGGCAGGCCGAACCCCACGCCCCAGACCCGCAGCGCCAGCGCCAGGCCGACGATGGCGACGGGAGCCGCGAGGGGGTGACGAAGCGCAGGGGGCATGAGGTCGCGGTGGGGGCTGGCCCGCGATAACGTGGACGCCTCGAGGATGGCTTGACCACCTACCGCGTGAGTTCCCGCGTGCTCGGGAGCGTCGACATCGACGCCAGCAACTGGTTGGTCGCGCTCGGAGAAGGGCTCGGTCGGTTGGGCGTCGTGGCGAACATGGACCGCCTCGCCTGCGAGGTGTTGCCCAACTCCACCATCCTCGTCCGGGATGTGCGCCGAGGTGACGGCTACGTCGTGCAGCCCGTGTCCGCCGAAGTGGCCGCCGCGCTCGCGGCCGCCGAGGAAGAGACCATCGACGCCCTGCCCGACGCGGACGAGGCCGCGGCCGCGCCGACGGCGGACCTCGTGGCGGTGGTGGACGGCGTGCTCCAAGCCCACGCACGCGACCAGGCGATCCGCCGCGCGCTCGACGGCGCCGCAGCGCTCATCCCCGCCGAGAGCGGCTCCGTGCTCATGCAGGACCGGCGCGGCGACCTCTCCTTCGCGGCGGCCTTCGGACCCGAAGCGCACAAGCTCTCCGACATGGTGCTCCCCGCGGGCACGGGGGTGGCCGGTTTCTGCGTGGCGCGGTCGGTCGCGCTCACCCTTCGGGAGCCCTACCAGGACACCCGGTTCTTCCGTCGGGTGGACTCGCTCACCGGGTACCAGACCCGCAGCATCCTCTGCGTGCCGGTCGCGCTGGACCACCGCGTGTTCGGTTGCCTGCAGCTCCTGAACGCCGAATCCGAGGCCGGCTTCCTCCCCGAGGCCATGGGCGACGCCGGACTCGTGGCGAACGCCCTGGCCGAGCGCCTCGCGTCGCCGGGGCCCATCGGCCGCTGAGGGGCGGGGGACCCGCCCCCTCCTGACCGGGTCTACTGAACGGTGATCGACTTGACGATCGCGCTCTTCACGTCCGTCCGCAGCTTGTCCTGGAGGCGCGTGTACAGCGCGAAGTTCTCAGTGGACTCGTCCCCGAACTCGACCACCTTGGTGTCCTGCTCGCGGGCCACGTACTTGTAGACGAAGAACTCGACCTTCGAGCCGTCGTCCATCGTGAAGCGCCACATGTGGCGGTTCGTGATCTCGCCCTTGGAGCCGTCCTTCATGGTGACGGCGGCGGTGGTCCGCAGGGTGCACTCGTACATCCAGGGCGTGAAGTCCGAGGAGTAGGTGCAGTCCACGTCGTCCGTGATCTTGCCCGGGGTGATGGCGATGGACTTCACGTCCTTCCACGCCACCTGCTTCTCGCTGCCGGCGGCCTCGACGGTGAGCTTGAGCTTGCCTTCGTCCGTGGTCCAGCCGTCGTCGCCGTAGAAGTCCGAGGTGCGCTCCACGCCCTTCACGTGCCCGGCCTTGGTCGAGCCGTCCGCGTAGGTCAGGGTGACGTTGAAGTCCGCGTTGCGGACCACCTCCGGCTCGGCGGGAGGCGCCTCCTCGGGCGGGGCCTCCTCCACCGGGGCCGGGGCTGGGGCCGGGGCCGGAGTGGGGGCCGGAGCGGGTTCACCGCCCTTCTTGCCGCCCTTGGCGGCGATCAGCGCGAGGAACAGGATCGGAACGAGGCGACGCATCCGGCGGTCTCCCAAGAACAGCCTCCTAACCCACCGAGCCGCTGCCTTCATCCGCCCGCGGCCCAGCGGTCCCCCTCACCGCCTCCCCGCCCCCCACCGTTCGTGCTGAGTCGCCGCCAAGAAATGCAGGGGGGACCTGCAGGGGCCCCCCTCAGCAAGTCAGTCCTGCAGCTCCAGCCGCATGGTCATGGTGCACCCCACGGCCTCGGGGGTGGGGACGAGTCCGATGATCGGCTGGAACGGCACCGAGACCGCCAGGGTGAGCATCGTGTTGGGGCTCGATCCGTCGTAGGTCGCCGTCATCGTCCCGGCGTCCAACTGGGTGGTGGTGAAGCCCATCCCCTGGAGCTGCGAGCGCGCGTAGGTGATCACCTCCTCGTCCGGCGCCGGCGTACCGGACTGCGGGAGGGTGACCGCCACGCGGAGGCTCTCACGGGTGGCCGCCACGACGTTCGCCTGCTGGTAGAACACCCAGCCATAGTCGAAGACGCCGAACAGGATGGCAGCGAAGACCGGGAGCAGGAGCCCGAACTCGATTGCGGTGGCGCCTCGGCGCGTGCGACGAAGGGTACGCATTCACTGCTCCAGGAGCATGGTCATCTCGTAGGCGATCTCCGCCGGCGCCGGGACCAGGCCGGCGATGGGCGTGTACGGCACCTCGGCCCGGACGGTGATGGTCTCGGTCGGGTACGACCCGTTGCGAGTGGCGGTGACCTGCGCAGAGGCCACGTTCGAGGGGTTGAAGCCGAGACCCGAGAGCGTGGTCCGCACCAGGTCCTCGGCGTCGGTCTCCACCGTCGAGCTCGTGGGCTGGGTGGCCGCGAAGCGGACGCCCGAGCGAACGGAGGCGATGACGTTGGCGTGCTGGAAGAACACCCAGCCGTACTCGAGGATCCCGAACAGGATGAAGCAGATCATCGGCAGGCAGAGCGCGAACTCGATGGCAGCGGCACCGCGCCGCCGAGCCAGCCTGCGGGACGATCGCATCACTGCACGATCGCCACGGGGATCGACCGGGCGATGTCGAGGAGGATGTCGGGGAGGTCGTCGTAGTCGTCAGACGTGTAGGCGCGGCCGTAGCCGGCGACCAGGGTCTCGTTGTAGGCGAACTGCTGGGTGCGCGCCCCCGCGGTGCAGTCTTCGCAGATGGACACCGGGTAGATGGAGATCCCCAGCGCCGCCGCGTCTTGCGCCGCGTTGGTCCCGTCGACGCCGCGCGCCGCCGGGCAGGCGTCCGTCATGCGGTCGCCGTTCGCGCACTGCGGGCGCCCGTCGGACACGTAGACGATGATGCGGGCGTTCCCCGGAATCCCGTTGGACTGGAACTCCTCGACCGCGGCGTTGATCCCGGTGGCCGGGGCGGTACCGAAGGCGTGTGCCCCGGGCCCAGGGTCAGGGTTCCCGGCGGCGCAGCTGATCATGTGGTCGGCGTCGAACGGCGCGGGGGGCTCGCTGCCCCAGGTGCTCTCGAAGCAGATCGTCAGCCCCGTCAGGTCCTCGCTGTAGGTGCTGCTGGCGATGCTGGTGCAGGGGTTGCAGGTCGGCCGGCCGTCGCCTTGCCACTGCGCGTACACCGCGGATCCGCCCGACTCCACCGACGTCAGCGGGGTGAAGATCTCGCCGTCGCCGGTGAACACCGCCATGCCGATGCGGTCCCCCGGGAACTGGTGGTCCATCATGTACTGGAGGAAGAGGAGGTCGGCCTCACGGGCGACGTCCATCGACAGCTGGAAGGTCCCGGTCACGTCCTGGACGATGATCACTTCGCGGGACCGGTAGGCGCTGACCGCGCTGGCCGCGGCCTCGGCCGAGGTGGTGCCGAAGACCGGCGCGAAGAAGAGCGCCAGCGGACCGTCGGCGGCGGTCTCGTCTCGGGTCGCGTTGACCTGGACGGCGTTGGGCGGGGAGGCGCCAGCGTTGAACTGCGCCGTGTCGAAGTCCCACTGACCGAACACGACGTCGCTGGAGGCGAGCGTGAGCGGCTTCCCGCCGACCATGTTCTGCGCCGCGATGGTCTGCGCCATGGAGGTGGCCGAGGCCGTGCTCTCGGTGCGCCGCAGCTCCACCAGCGCCGCGTGCGCTGCCGCGTCGACCGCGTTGCGGAGCTGCGACCGGCTGTTCCGGACGAAGGAGAGATCCACGGCCAGGGCGCCGAATCCCAGCAACGCCGTGAGCGTCACTCCGAACAGCACCCCGAAGTTACCAGCACGTTCGTCGCGTCCATGCATCGCACACCTCTGCGGACCTGCGGATGGGCCCATCATCAGCTTACGGCATTCCGACCGCCCGTCAAGGCGTGGTGTCGGTATCGCTGACGATGGGAAGGATGGGGTAAGTCAGCTCCCGGGCCGGCGCGGCGCACTCGGAGATCGTCTGGTCGCCGATGAGGATGTTCGCGCAGCCACAGGCTTCGATACCGTCGACCGTGGTGTCGGTGCCCGTGGGGGTGGTCCCGGTGTCGGTCGGGGTGGTGCCCGTGTCCGTCGGGGTGGTGCCCGTGTCCGTCGGGGTGGTGCCCGTGTCCGTCGGGGTGGTGCCCGTGTCCACGGGGAACCCGGTGTCCGCGGGGGGACGCGGTCCGAGCTGGGTCACCACGTCCACCTGCGACTCGTACTCGTGGTACCGGACGTCCAGGCGGTTCGCGCCCTCGAGCGCCACCGAGCCGAAGCCGGACTGACCGAACTCGCACCCGTTGATCGTGGTGAGGGAGATGCGCCCCCCGATCATCTCGGCGAGCCCCCAGCCCTGCATCCCGACCGTGCCCTCGTTGGTGTCCGAGTAGGTGAACTCGGCACCCGCGGAGGTGTAGGTGGTCCGGGTGTCCAGCCAGAAGTCGACCGTCGGCTCCTCCATACTGGTGAGCGCCAGCTTGTTGCGGAACACGTAGGCCGACCCGGAGTCGGTCCGGGTGACGAGGATGCTGCCCGTGACCTTCCAGTCCCCGGCGGTGCCTTCCACCGACAGGTCCTTGAAGCTCAACACCTCGGTCTCGCCGTCGTCGCTGTAGGTGAGCCGGCCGTTCCAGGTCACGTTCGACGGGTCCGTGCATCCATCGCCCACGAGCGTGTAGCCGGAGTCGGTGACCGTGAGGGTCGGGCAGGTCCGGTAGTCCTCTTCCCGCATCGCGATGGCGGTGAGCCAGAGGAGGTACGGGACGTCGGGCGACGCGACGTAGAGGAGGTCGGGGACGTCGGCTGCCGTCACCGTCCCCTGCTGGTTCGGGATGCTGTCCGGGATGGACAGGCATCCAGCGAAGAGGAGGAGGCTGATCATTGGGTGTCCTGCACCTTCTCCGCCTCGCCGGACTTCACTTCGGTGGTCTCGGTTTCGACGTTCTCACGCAGCTTGATCCCCTCGGTCCCCGAGAGCGGGTACTCGCTCTTGGCCACCGACGGACGCTGCCGGTCCATCTGCAGCTTCATGGACTCCTCGTAGGCGCGACCGAAGTCGTACTGGAGGTGACGGGGTTGCGCGCAGCCGAGAGCAAGGAGGAGGAGGGTCATGGGGACTCCGCGGAGAGGAGCGCTTGAAGCGCGTTCTGGGCCTGGACGTGGCCCGGGCGGGCGGCGAGCGCCGCCTGGTAGTTGTTGATGGCCGAGGCGCGGTCATGGCGCATGTCGCACGCCACACCGAGGTTGTAGCGGGCGTCCGCCTCGTCGTTGGCCGACCGGAACGCCTCGAGGGCCTCGCGGTCGTTCTCCAGGCGGGCCAAGGCGAAGCCCAGGTTGTTCCTGGTCCGAACGTCGGAGGGATCGAGGAGGATGGCCGCGCGGTACGCTTCCACCGCCTCCTTGTAGTCGCCTCGGGCGTACAGGAGGAAACCCAGGTTGTTCTGGTGGTGGGCGCTGCGCTGGTCGTAGCGGGCCGCCTTCTGGTAGGCCGCGATCGCGATATCGAGCTCCTTCGCGTCGGCCCGGATGAGCCCGATCTCGGCCCAGGCGTCGGCGTTCCGGGGCTGCCGGGACACCACCTCCTCGAGGAGCCGCACCGCGTCTGAGTCCATCCCTCGGGCGTGCATCGCTCGCGCCTGGAGGACGTCGAGCCGCGGCTCCTTCATGCCCGCCTCGCGCAGGTCACGCGCCACCACCAGGGCCTGATCGATCATCTTGGCCTCGATCAGCCCTTCCAGCACGTCGAGCTGCGCAGTCGCGCGGGTGCGGGGATCGGCGAGGTCAGGGCGCGGCTCCCCCGCGTCGGCCGCGAGGGCCGAGGGAGCGCCGAGCAGCGCCAGGAGCAACAGCGCGCTCAAGGCCCGCCCTGCATGGTGGGGAGGATGATGTTCTTGACGTTGATGACCGCCGGCCCGATGAGGAGCACGATCAAACAGGGGAGGATGAAGAGGATCATCGCCACGGTCATCTTCGGCGACACCTGGGCGGCCTTCTCCTCGGCGCGCTGCATGCGTCGGGTGCGGACCAGGTCGGAGTGCACCCGGAGCGAGCGGGCCACGGAGGTACCGAAGCGCTCGGCCTGGACCAGCACGTTCACCAGGGAGACGATCTCGTCGAGGCCGGTGCGATCGCCCAGGCGGTGCAGGGCTTCCGCCCGCGGCATGCCCGCGTTCACCTCGTGGGTGACCATCTGGTACTCGCGGGCGAGGTCGGGGGCCGAGGTCTCCATCTCGTCCGACACCCGCCGGAACGCGGCGTCCAGGCCCAGTCCGGCCTCGACGCAGCTCACGAGCAGGTCGAGGGAGTCCGGGAAGGCACGCAGCAGGACGGTCTGCCGGCGCTGCAGGGTGTTGGTGATGTAGAGCGAGGGCCCGAAGTAGCCCACGGTCGCGCCGAGGAGGGCGCAGACGAGCATCCACACCAGGCTGAGCTTGGCGGCGAGCAGGAAGGCCAGCAGCGCCCCCACCAGGGCCCCCACGGTGCGGACAGCCGAGTAGACCTCGACGGCGTTCCGCTCCCGGAAACCCGCCTGCATGAGCCGCTTGCGCAGCGCACCGATCTCCTCCTCGCTCTGCGAGGAGACCTTGGCCGCCTGCTTCGCGAAATTGGCGATCTTCTTGGTCTGCGCCCGCGCCGCTTCTCCGGCCCCGCCCGTGAGCTCGGCGAGTCGATCGCCGGCGGTCCGCTGGGGCGCGACCAGGCTGTACACGCCGTAGCCCATGACGCCGACGGCGACGGCGGCCACGGCCGGCGCGACGAGGGAGGCCGGATCCATCAGACGTCCACCTTGGAGAGGTCGCGCATCACGAACACCCCGAACGAGAAGGAGACGAAGCAGTAGAGCAGCATCACCTTGCCCAGTCCGTCGCTGAACAGGGGCACGAGGTAGTCGGGGGAGGACCAGAGGATGATCCCACCGACCACGAACGGGAGACCGCCCAGGATCCAGGCGGTGAACTTCGCCTCGCTGGTCAGCGCGGCCACCTTGCCCTGGAACACGTAGCGCTGCCGGATGGTGTTCGAGATGCTCTGGAGGATCTCGACGAGATTACCGCCGGTGTCCCGCTGCAAGAGCACGGAGCTGACGAAGATCTGCAGGTCGAAGCTCTCGGGATTGCGCCGGGTGAGGTTCTGGAGGCACTCCCGGAAGTCGCGACCGAGGTTGTGCTCCTCGTAGACCCGACCGAACTCCTGCGCGAGGGGCAGCGCGCCCTCCTCGGCCACCACGCGCATCGCCTCGCTGATGCCGTGACCGGCCTGCAAGGACCGGGCGATGAGGTCGAGCCCGTCCGGGAGCTGCTCGTTCACCTTGCGGGCCCGCTCCTCGGCCTGGGCGCTGACGATGGCCACCGGCACGTAGGCGAAGATGACCAGCACGGCGCCGATCGGGGAGCGCATGATCGCGAGGCCCGCCATGATGCCCAGGCCCCCGGCGATGGCCATGCGCATGTAGAGCGTGCGCAGGTCGTACTCGACGCCCGCCTGGCGCAAGAGCGCGTCCAGCCGGGCGGCGATCCCGTCCTGCGGACCGCGCTGGCCGAGGCGGAACAGCGGGTTCCCCGCCCGGTCCGCGACCGTGCCCAGCCGCCGCGACAGGTCCTTGGACTCGGCTTCGCGACGCGTGGCCAGCGACCAGTAGACGGACTGCCCGAACAGCAGGAACGCCACGAAGATCAGGACCGAGGCGAGGACGACCAACCGGTCCATCAGACCTCCATCTCGAAGCGGAACAGCTCGGGCGGAAGCTCGATGCCGTTACGCGCGAGGCGGCCGGTGAACTTGGGCCGGGTGCCGGTGGCCCGGAAGGCCCCGCGGACGCGCCCGTCGTCATCGATGGTGCGCTGGTCGAACACGAAGATGTCCTGCGTGGTGATCACGGACCCCTCCATGCCGACCACCTCGGTCACCGCGAGGATCCGGCGGGAGCCGTCCGGCAGCCGGTCCAGCTGGACGATGACGTCGATCGCGCGCGCGATCATCTCGCGGATGTTCTTGTCCGACAGGTTGGGCAGGCCCATGCCGACCATGGTCTCCAGGCGGGCGACGGCGTCGCGCGTGGAGTTGGCGTGGACGGTGGCCAGCGACCCTTCGTGGCCGGTGTTCATCGCCTGGAGCATGTCGATGGCCTCGCCACCGCGGATCTCACCGAGGATGATGCGGTCGGGCCGCATACGCAGGCAGTTCTTGACGAGGTCCCGCTGGGTGACCTCGCCTCGCCCTTCCACGTTCGGGGGCCGGGTCTCGAGCCGCACCACGTGCTGCTGCTGGAGCTGGAGCTCGGCCGAGTCCTCGATGGTGATGATGCGCTCGCCGTCGGGGATGAAGCTGGAGAGCACGTTCAAGAGCGTGGTCTTGCCGGATCCGGTGCCGCCCGAGATGATGATGTTCAGCTTCGAGCGGACGCAGCCCCGGAGGACGTCGACCACGGGCCGCGGCGCCGAGCCGAAGGCCACCAGGTCTTCCGCAGTGATCGCCCTCTGTCCGAACCGACGGATCGAGACCATGGGGCCGTCGAGCGCCAGCGGCGGGATGATCGCGTTGAAACGGGAGCCGTCCGAGAGACGCGCGTCCACCATGGGGCTCGTCTCGTCCACGCGGCGACCCACGCCGGAGACGATGCGCTCCACGACCTGCATCAGGTGCCGGTTGTCGTTGAAGCGGACGTCGATGCGCTGGAGAAGGCCCTTCTTCTCGATGTAGACCTTCTCCGACCCGTTGATCAGGATGTCGGAGATGTCCGGGTCCTTCAGGAGCGGCTCCAGCGGGCCGAGCCCGAGGATGTCGTCGAGGATCTCCTCGACCAGGCGCTCGCGCTCCAGCCGGTTCAGCGGCAGCGAGCGGTTCTCGACCTCGACGGTGAGCGTCTCCCGGAGTCGCTGCGCCAGCTCCTCACGAGGGGTGGAGCTGACCTGCTCGAAGTCGAGGGTCTCGAGGAGCTCCGCGTGGAGCGCCTTCTTGATCCGCTCGTACTCGGCGGAATCCGTGGTCATTGCGCCGGTCTTGAACCGCTGCTGGGCACCGCGAACGCGATCAATCAGGCGTGAGGACACGATTCACCTCAGAACTTGAAGAGCCGGCTCATGAACCCGTCCGCCTTGGAGGGCTGGGCGACCTCTCCATCGGTGACGAGCCCGATCATCGCTTCCAGCTCCTTGGCGACGGGGGTCTTGCGATCGACGTCCCGGAGCAGCTTGCCGTGGTTGACCGAGCGCACGACCGCGCGGTCCTCCGAGACGGAAGCATCGACCTTGCGGTTGAGGTTCGTCTCGATTTCCGAAAAGGGGATCTCGGGGGTCTTCCGGTCGACCCGGTTGAGCACCAGGTGGACGCGGTCGCGCTCGATGCCGAGGCGCTCGATCAGCTGGAGGCGGCGCCAGGTGTTGCGGATGGCCGGCACGTCGGGCGTCGCGATCAAGAGCACCCGGTCGGCCACCGTGACCGCCGTGAGGGTGGCCTCGTCCAGGCGGCTCCCGCAGTCCACCAGCACGTACTGGTAGGAGCGCGCCACCGCGGTGAGGACCTTCATGACCATGTCCCCACGGACCTCTTCGCGCTGCTCCAGGTCGGTGGGCTGCGCCAGCACGTGCAGCTTCGAGGCGTGCACCGCCACCGACCCCGCCAGCATCCGCTCGTCGAGCCGATGGACGTTGCGCAGCAGGTCCAGCATCGTCTGCGTGGGCTGCATGTCCAGCATCGCCGCGACATCGCCCATGGAGAAGTCCAGGTCCACCACGCAGGTGCGCTGGACCGGGGAGAGCTCCGCGCCCAGGTTGACCGCGAGGAAGGTGGTGCCGACGCCGCCCTTCGAGCCCCAGAGGGCGATGACCTCGCCGTTGTCCTCGTCCGGGCCGTCCCGGAAGGTCGCCTCGTGGATGGCCTGCCGAAGGAGGTCGGCATCCTCGGGGAGGACGACGTACTCGCGGTACCCGGCGCGCATCGCGGCCCGGATGCGGTCGGGATCCGCGCGTTGGGCGAGGGCGACCATCTGGGTGCGGGCGTACTGCACCGAGATTTGCTGGGCGACGCGGAGGGCCTCGTCGAAGTCCTTGTCGAAGCCCACGATCACCGCGTCCGGCCGGACCTTGTCGATCGTAGGGAGGGCTTCCTCGAAAGATGCGGAGGTGGCCGGTACGACGGCCTCGGCCCCCAGCGTCTCGCGGATCTGGCCCATGGTACGGGCGTCGACGCCAACGACGATGACGCTGGCGGCGGAGGTGCTGGTCGAAGATCCCGGAGCGCGCATGGATACCTAGCGGTGGAGCCCGATGTCGCCGGTGGGCTCGGCGGTACGCGAGCCCGGCTGGGTGAGGGAGCCGAGGAGGAAGAGCTCGAAGTCGCCCGGGTTGTAATTCTCTTCGGAGCCGGGGACGGCGGGAACCTCGCCGGGCGCCATCGGGCGGACCAGCTCGGGGGTCACGAAGATGACCAGCTCGGTCTCCTCGCGCTGATGCTTCACGTAGCGGAACAGGGTCCCGATCACCGGCAGATCCCCGAGCAGCGGGACCGCCGACCGGGTGGAGGCCTGCCGGTCCTTGAGCATCCCGGCCATCGCGAAGGTCATCCCGTCCTCGACGCGCAGGTGGGTGTCGCCCTTGCGCGAAGTGAACGCCGGGATCTCGATGCCCGACACGCGGGTGGCGTTCGAGCGGTCGATGTCCGAGACCTCGACGTAGGCCCGCATGTCGATCGTCTCGCCGCCGAGCACGGTGGGGACGAACACGAGCTTGACGCCGTACTCCTTGAACTCGATCGAGATGCGCCCGTTGTTCTGGGCGACCGGGATGGGGACCTCCCCGCCGGCGAGGAACTCGGCCTGCTGGCCGGAGAGCGCCACCACGGTGGGCTCCGCGAGGGTGCGCGCGAGCGAGTACTGCTCGAGCACGGAGAGGATGGCGCCGACCTCGATGCCGCCGAGCGCCACGCTGGAGAGCAGGTTGAACACGCCGCTGGACTGCGGGGTGATCTCGACGCCGCCACCGGAGAGAGCGTTGCCGCCGGCGGTGACGGGCCCGGTCTGGGCGGCCACCCAGGTGGGCCCGGCCACGAGCGCGTTGATGCCGAGCTCGCGCAGCCCGGTGCGGCTGACCTCGGCGAAGACCACGTGCAGCTGCACCTGGTGGTCCCCGCGCACCGACATGAGGTTGACGAACTCGGGGTCGTACACGCGGGCGATCGCCGCGACGCGCTCGAGCGTCTCGAGATCCTCCACCGCGCCATCGACCACGATGTGATCGCGGAGCGGGTAGACGCGGGGGGCCCGGCCCTCCGGCACCGCCGAGGTGACCCGACGCTGCAGATCGGTGAGGTCCGACTCGACGACCACCTTGTAGACCCGGGGGTGATCGATGTCGTCGCGGTACCAGATCCAGAGGTCGGTGTTGCCGACCGCCAAGCCGCGCACCTGGAACTGGCCTTCCTCGAGCAGCTTCAGCTCGGCGACCTCGGGGTTCGACAGCAGCACGCGGGCGAGCGCCCGAGGCTCCTTGCGGATCATCGACTCCCCGACGTTCACCTCCAGGATGGGCGAGGAGGGTTCATCGGCGGCGTAGGCAGGCGCGACGAACGCGCTGATCAGGGGGGCAAACAGCATTCGAGGGCTCCAGCACAATCCGGTTGGACGACTACTTCTTCTGAGATCCGCCGCCGCTGGGGAACACGATCTCGCTCGAGTTGCTCCCCGACACCACTTGGGCGCGAACGGGGGGGGGACCCTCCTCGGCGGGGGCCTCGACGGCGCGCGGGGTCCGGGAGGGGGTCGACTCGGCGGCCGCGGGGTACCCGATGAGGCGGCGGTTCGTCATCACGCCGTGGGCATCCCACTGCACGATGTCGATGTCGCTGCGCAGGACCACGTGGATCTCGCCCTGGGAGACCGCCAGGGCCAGCTTCTCGGCCTCCTCGGGCGTGAGCTCGAGCGTGATGGAGGGCTTCATGCGCCGCGTGGCGTCCGGTCCCTTCTTCGCGCCCTTCTTCTCCTCCTCCTTGGCCTCGTTGCCGCCCAGGCTGGACCCGACGGCGAGGACCTTGATGCCCTGGAGAATGGTGTCCGTGACCCACTTGGCGCCGGCGGCGGCGGGGTCCTCGGGGCGGATGGTGACGATGATGTCGACGAAGTTCCCGGCCTGCAGCAGCCCGGCGACCCCGGTCTCGGTGTCGGTGGCCACGGTCATCGCGCGCTTGCCGGGGATGATGATGGCGTTCAGGCCCACGCCCGCGTCCGGCGCGGCCAGCCGCTCCGAGCGGATCGGCTCGTTGGCGAGCACCCGCTCACGCGGCGTGCGGCCGAGCACCTCGGTGGGGCTGGTGAAGGAGTACTCCCGGTCCACCATCTCGGGCGCGACCTTCTGCAGCGCGATGTCCTCCGGGCCGATCGGGAGGCCCATGTGGAGGTCACGACGGGCCACCACGACCTCCACCACCTCGTTCTGCTTCTGGACCGCTTCGTCCCGCTCGGTGTTGGCCTTCCGAACCGCCTGGTAGACGACCACCGCGGCGACGAGGCCCAGGATGATCGAGAACCCGAAGGACAGGACGGCGCGGGTCCGGCCTCCTGTCTGTTGGCGCTGCATGGATGCTCCTACGTTCGAGACGGGCAGACCGGGGTGCGGCCGGCATCAGGGTGGGGGATGGTACTGCGCGAGCGACCTCGCGGCAATCCCCCTGCCAAAACGAGACGAGCGGACCCTCGGTATCCCGCGGGTCCGCTCGTGTGCCCCTGAACTCGTGTGCCCCTGAACTAGGGGGTGTTGTCCGACACGGTGCCGGCGATGCCTTCGAAGAGGGCGCCCAGGTTGGTGCCCAGGATGCCCAGGGCCGCGATGATCGCCACGGCGATCAGGGCGGCGATGAGGCCGTACTCGATGGCAGTGGCGCCAGACTCGTCGCGAACCAGTTCCTTGACCATGGGTGCTCCTATCGGGTCGTTGATGCTCCCAGCGTGAACCATCGTCGTCAACCCGCCGACTCCAGCCGCTGGCGAGGCACTCGCCTCGCTCCGCAGCATAAAGCACTACGCCGTGTGAACGCAAGACAGTGTCACGATTCTGTCTGCGGGCGGAGGGCGGCCGGGAGGACGATCCCCACCTCCCCCCGCAGGAACTTCGAGAACTTCCGGCCAAGCACGCCGGCCCGCCAGCCGGTGGGGGGCGTACCCGCCCAGAGCCCGTCGATCACGTCGTCGGGGAGCAGCAGCTCGGTCGCGATCCCCCCGCCTGCCTCCTCGGCCCGGGCCCAGGCACGGACCAGGTCCGTCCAGGCCCGCGGGGCGATGCGCGGGGCCGGCACGAGCGTCGCCGCCTTCTCCATCACCTCGAGCAGGGCGGCGCCGTCCTGCTTCCAGACGACGGAGGGCAGGCGGCGGTTGGAGCGCAGGCCGTCCAGGTCCCGGGGCCAGCGTCGGGCGAGGTCCAGGAGGATCGCGTCCGAGAGGATGGCGTAGCGGGGGACGCCACGGTCCCGGGCCGCGCGCTGCCTCCACGACGCGAGCGCCGCCGCGCGCGTGGCCTCGTCGGGACCCAGGGACCGCACGCCGGGCACGGCACGCCAGGCCCGGTCGTCCTCCTCGGGGGCCAGGCCCGCCGCCAGCGCCTCCTGCAGGCAGGCTTCGGCCAGCTCGGTCCGACCGAGCTCGGCCAGCTTCTGCCGCAGCCGCGCCTCGAGGCGTCCGAGCACCAGCACGTCCCCGGCGGCGTACGCGAGCTGGGCGCGCGAAAGTGGGCGTCGTGACCAGTCGGAGAGGGTCTGCGTCTTGTCCAGCGCCTCCCCCAGGTGCGCGCCCACGAGCTGCTGGAGCCGGGCCGGAAAGCCGTCCCCCACGAACGCCGCGGCGATCTGCGTGTCGAACACCACCCGGGGCGCGTGACCCGTGCAGCGCTCCAGCAGGGAGACGTCGCTCCCCCCGCCGTGCACCACCACCGGAACCCGCGCGAGCACCTCCCCGAGCGGGGCGAGGTCGAGTGGGGTCCCGCCCACGGACGCCAGGGGGTCGATGAGGGCGGCCTCGCCCTCGTCGGGGCGGACCTGGATCAGCATCAGGACGGGGTCGTAGCGCCGCTCGGTGTGGAACTCCGTGTCCAGCGCGATCCGACCCGCGGCTTCGAGCCGGGGGAGCAACGCGCGGAGCGCAGCGTCGGTCTGGATGAGGAGCGCCATCGGATCGTCCCCCTTACCGCGCCCGCAGAGCGGCGCCGACTCGTCACGGATGCCCGCCGAAGAATAGGAGCGGGGCGTGCCCGCGCCGTCCCCTCCGCCGAGCTTCGCGACGGACTGGGTGGACGCGCGGCGGGTGGCGCAGGCGGCCGCGGAGCTGGGCGAGGAGCGCGTCCTGGTGGTGGGCGGCGCCGGCGACCTCGCGCTCGACCTGGCGGCCCTGGGCGTCCCGGTCTCCTGGGTCCCGGCCGACCTCGAGGACCGCGCGCGCTTCCAGCTCCGCCTCCAGGCGGTCCTCCGACTCCCGCCCGCGTCGGTGGGCGGGCTCGTCGGTCTCGACCACGGCGGGCGGCGCATCTGGTTCCTCCACCACCTCGGCCCCGGACTGGACCCCGACGTCGCCGCCTGGTGGGCCGAACGCGAGGCGGGCGTGCGCACCGGGCTTCTCCGCCACGGCGGCTTCGAGGCCGACCTGGATCGGCTGGCCGGCCTGCTGCGCGTTCGCGACCTGAAGGGCGCTCGAGCGGCGCTCCTCCTCCGCCTGCGCGGCCTCCGGGCGGAGGGGCACGCCCTGGACGCCTGGCTCCTCGGCGTGCCCTCAGAACCCGGACACGCGCACCCCTGGCTCGCCGCCGCCGGCATGGAGCGGATCCGCGCCGCGCCCCCGCGGGACGCGGACGAGGGCGGGCTCGTGTGTGTGCCGGAGCCGGAGCGGGTCGCCGAGGGCGTGCTGGCGGCCTACGCCGGGCGGGCGCTGGTGCGGGCCTGGCGACTCTCGGCAGGCCCGGCCGCCGGCGCGTCGCCCCACGCCGGGCCGGTGCGCGCGCTCGTCCTCAACCGATGAGGCCCCAGAGCCCCCAGGCCAGGATCGCCACCGCGACCGCCGACACGAGCGTCCAGCGGCGGCCCACGCGACGGTGGTGACGGAGCACGTCCTTCTCGTCGCGATCCGAGACCACGAACGTCTCCCCGTCCGACTCGATCACCCAGCCACCCGCGGCGTCGCGCGCCGCTCCGACCACGGTGAGGACGTCCCCCGCCTCGAGGTACTCCTCCCTCCAACGAAGGAAAGGGTGCACCGGCGGGGCGTCCGCGGGTCCCATGCGCTCGACGAGCTCGCTCCACTCGGCGCTCGGGTGGGCGAACACGCCCGTCCGCACCCGCGCGGCGGCGCCGACCACGACGTCGGCGTCGGCGGGCTCCACCCGGGCGCGTCCGGTACCGTCGTCGATCCAGAACGGGACCCACTCGCGGCGATCGAGCACCGTCTCCCAGCGGGTACGGCGTTGCTGCTCGACCTGCAGGCGCCAGTACATGCACGGCCTGCCCGACAGAGGCGCGGTGACCGCCCCCTCGGCCAGGGAGGTCCCGCGCACCTCCTGGAGGCCCGGCTGCAGCTCGGTCAGCGGGGTGGCCCCCGACCCCTCGAGCAGGCGCACCGTCCAGAAGCCGCGAGCCGCCTGGATCACCGCCACCAGGGTCCCGACTCCGCCGCCGACCGCGGCGACCACGCTCGCGAAGTCGGCCACGGCTACTCCACCGGGTCCCGGTAGCGGATCTGGTGCTTCTTCAGCAGCCGGGTGATCGACTTGCGATCCATGCCCGCGGTGCGGGCCGCCCTCGACACGTTCCCGTCGTGCTGCTCGATGAGGTCCACCAGGTACTGCCGCTCGAAGGCCTCGATGAGCTGGTCCTTCGCCTCCTTCAGCGGAAGCGCCAGCAGCGAGTCGTCCACGGCCGAGACCGAGACGCGGCTGGAGGCCTGCGCGGCCGCCGACCGGAGCGACTCGGGCAGGGCGGCCAGCGTGATCTGGGCGCCGTCGCAGAAGGGCAGGGCGCGTTCGACCGCGTTGGCCAGCTCGCGCACGTTCCCGGGCCAGTGGTAGGCGCCGAACACGGCCGCGACGTCGGGTGAGAGCCCGGTGACGCCGCGGTTGTGGGGCGCGCGCCGGAGGAGGTGATCCACCAGGATGGGGATGTCCTCCGTCCGCTCCCGGACCGGAGGCAGGTGGATCTCCACCACCGCCAGCCGGTAGTAGAGGTCCTCTCGGAACCGCCCGGCCGCGACCTCGTCCCGGAGGTTCCGGTTGGTGGCGGCGATGACGCGAACGTTCACGTTGCGCACCTTGGAGGCGCCGACCCGGCGGACCTCGCGCTGCTCGAGCACTCTTAGGAGCTTCGGTTGGAGCTCGAGCGGGAGCTCGCCGACCTCGTCGATGAAGATCGTGCCCCCGTCCGCCAGCTCGAAGAGCCCCTCGCGCATCGCGACCGCGCCGGTGAAGGCGCCGCGCTCGTGTCCGAACAGCTCCGACTCGACCAGGCTCTCGGGCGCGGCACCGCAGTCGAACACCACGAACGGGCGACCCCGCCGCGGCGAGCGCGCGTGCAGGGCGCGGCTGGCCAGCTCCTTCCCGGTCCCCGTCTCGCCGGTGACGAGCACGGTCAGGTCGGTGGGCGCGATCCGCTCGAGCACGCCGAAGACCTCCCGCATCGCGAGGCCCCGGCCGACCAGGCCCTCCACGCGGTCCGACGCGGACGGGAGGATGTCGATGACCTCGTCCGTGGGCGTGAAGAGCAGCTCGGTCTGACCGACGCGGAAGCGGGTGTCGGGGGCGAGGTAGACCTCGCGGACCCGCACCGGCCCGACGTAGGTCCCATTCGTGCTCGCGAGGTCGCGGAGCAGCGTGCCGTCGCGCCCACGGACGATCTCCGCGTGCGCGCGCGAGACGGTGCTGTCGCCCAGGACGACGTCGTTGTCCGCGCGGGTGCCGATGCGGATGAGGTCGCGATCGATCTGCCAGTGCTCGCCCTGGTTCGCTCCCTCGGTGCACGCGAGGTGGGCGCGGCGGATGTGGATCTGCCGACTCGAACCGCCGATGGTGCTGGTGATCTCGCTCATGGACCGGGGCGAGTCTATCTCCCCGGGCGATGCCGTGGGTCCTCGGCCGGCGGTCCGGGCAGCGCGGTGGGGTCCCGCGGCAGTCACCCCGGCCCGCACCAGCGTCCCCCGCGCAAGCTGAAAGAAACGAGTATTTGCGTTTTGTTTCTTTCACTAAAGAGAAGAATTTGCGTTTCGACATCTTTCTGTCGACAGCTTTTGGTACAGTCTCGACGCCCACCCCACACGGAGCCCCGGATGCGCACTTCCTTCGGCTTCACATTCTTCTCCCTTGGCTTTCTCTGCCTCCCGGCGGTCGCCGAGGCAGCCGGTCGGCCGACAGCGACGAGCCAGGTGGTCGCCACCAACGAGGACACCGCCAGGACGATCACCCTGAGCGGGACCGCCGGCTCTGGCGGCACGCTCACCTACACGCTCAACACCACCATTGCCCGCACCCGCGGCACGGTGAGCTGCACCTCCAACTCCTGCACCTACACTCCGCCCGCGAACTTCAACGGCACCGACACCTTCTACTTCCAGGTGACCGAGGGGCGCGTGTCCTCCACCTGGGCCACGGTCACCGTCACCGTGAACGCGGTGAACGACGCCCCCACCGCCGACAACCAGACCGGCGTGACGGTCACCGAGGATCTGCCTCGCACCATCGTGCTCACCGGCAGCGATGTCGAGCAGAGCGCACTCTCGTACCAGATCGTCACCTCTCCCACCAAGGGCACGGCCACGGTCACGGGGAGCTCCGTGACCTACACCCCCGGCACCAACAACACCGGGCCCGACAGCTTCACCTTCCGGGCCTACGACGGAGCCGCCTACTCCGGGAACGCGACCGTCTCCCTGGACATCACCTCGGTCAACGACCGGCCGACGGTGTCCAGCCAGGTGGTGTACACCGACGAGGACACCTCGATCACCTTCGACCTCTCGGCCTCCGACGTCGACGGCGACGTCCTGACGCCCACGTTCTCCGGGGTCGAGCTCTCGGGGTCGACCTACACCACCGCCAACTCGACCCGCGGCACCTTCACCGTGTCCGGCACGCGGGTCACCTACACCCCCCCGGCGGACTTCTCCGGGACCGACACCTTCTACTTCGGCGTCAGCGACGGCGTCTACTCGGCCAGCAGCTACGCGACCGTGACCGTGAACGTCGCCGCGGTGAACGACGCGCCGGTCGCGACCGACGCCTGGGCCCGGGCGGCGAACGGCCAGCCGGCGCACCTCGTGCTCTCGGCGGTGGACACCGAGGGCGACGCGGTGAGCTTCAGCATCGTCACCGGCCCCCGGTTCGGCTCCATCACGCTCTGGAACGGCGACAAGGTCATCTACCGGCCGTGGGACCCCGCCTCCGCGACCACCGACTCGTTCACCTACCGGGCATCGGACGGCTCGGGCACGTCGGAGGCCCGGACCGCCACCATCGACGTCGTCCCAGGCGTGGCTCCGTTCCCCCTCGACACCGTGGCGGTGGACGACACGCTGACCACCTACACGACCGCCGACGGCAACGTCGTCATCGAGCTCCCGTCCGACGACGGCTCCTGCGAGAAGACCGTCACCACCCAGCCGCGCTTCGAGGCGAGCCTGGCCGGAGCGTCGGCCGGGTACTTCGGCGTCGTCGCCGGGCACTACGACACCCTCACCTGCGGCCGCGAAGACTACGAGCCCGAAGACACGTCGATCTACCTCATCGGCAACGACGGCACGGCCGGCGGCTTCGAGGCCCGGCTCCTCGACGTGGGCCACAACGTCGAGGCGGCGGGGGTCTCCCTCGACGACGGGTCGCTCCTCTTCACCCGGGTGCTCGGCGAGGATCTCGGGGCGGGCCTGCTCCGCTACACCCCGGGCAGCGCGTCGAGCTCCACCACCATCACCGTGTCGGTGTCCGATCCCCTGGGCGTCGGGAGCGACTCCTCCCCGCTCTACGACCCCGCGAGCGGGGTCACGGTGATGAGCACCATCGCCATGCCCGAGATGTGCGGCGACGCCGCGGACAACGACTGCGGGGCGCTGGTCTCGATCGACGCCGCCGGCAACGCGCTCGACGTCCTGGACGAGGACGACGGGCACCATGCCTGGGGCTCGGCAGGCTGCGTCGAGGTCTACGGGTACCGGTACTGCGGGTTCGGCGCCGGCAGTGACGCCTCCGGCCCCGACCTCACGGACCTCAACGCCTGCACCGTCGCCCGCCTGGCCGGCGTCCCGAGCCCTCCCAGTTCCACCTCCACGGTGGCCGACACGCTGAGCCTCGACACGGTGTTCGACCCGGGAGACCTCGGCTGCACCCCGGTGGGCACGCTCGAGTCCTCCATCGTCAACGGCGGCATCATCTCGGACGGGGTCTACCTCTACACCCTGGCCTACGGCTCGGACGAGAGCGACGGCTACGCCCGGGTCGCCCAGCTGGACACCGACCTGAACGTGGTCGAGACCTTCGAGATCCCCTCCAGCTACAGCCACAGCTTCACCAACGGGTTCCACAACTCGCTCCTGGCGAGCGCGGATGGGATGATCTACGTGGTCGGCACCGTCGACCTCCTGAACACGGTCCAGTACGCCGTCGTAGAGCTCGATCCGGGCACCGGCTCGGTGAACTACCTCGTCTCGGAGGTGGTCGCCTCGGACAACCAGTACGGCTACGGCCACCTCTACGTCGACGGCAGCGGCGACGAGGTGATCGCGTACGCGGTGGGCGAGACGGCCGTCGTGACCCGGCTCTGGGACGGGGCCGAGCTCGCGGTGTACACCCTCGGCGCGGCCGACAGCCGTTACCTGGCCGCGCCCGTGCTCATCGACGACGGCGACGGGGCGGGCGACGCGCTCATGTTCGTGAGCGCCGACAACGTGGTCACCATCGTGCCGAACACCGGCCTCGCCGACGACGTCGGCGCCCCCTGGGCCGGGCCCCGGCGCGGCGGCTCCATGCAGGCGCGGTTGCCGTAGGGGCCTCCTCCCTTCCACCCGGCGGCGGCTCCCGGGGGCCGGCTGTCGCAAGCTGTCGCAGCCGGTCACCCCGTGGCGCGGGAGCATCCAAAGCGTCGCGCGAGAAGGCCTTCTTTCCGGTGGTGCGTGAAAGGGAGGTGACACCAACCCGGAGTCGAACATGTTCCTCCTCGCCCTCTCCGCCTTCGCGGCCGAGCCGACCGTCACCCCCGCCCCGGTGCCTGAGATCTACCGGTTCGTGCCCAGCCAGCGTCGCCTCCACCTGGACCTGCGTGCTGGCCACCTCACGGTGCGCACCGACGCGTCCGTGGACGCCATCGAGGTCCGCGTCACCGGGCCCGCCACCTGCGTGACGGAGTGGGAGACCGGCGGCGTCATCGACATCGAGGGCTGCGAGGCCGAGGTGCAGGTCGTCGCGCCCTTCGGCACCTTCTACGGCCTCTCGGTGGGGACCGGCGACGTCACCCTCGCCACCACCGGCAAGCTCCGCCTCTCGGTCGGCACCGGCAACGTGAGCGGCACCGCCCGCGGCGCGGTGCGGGTCAAGGTCGGGACGGGCGACGTGAGGCTCGAGGGACTGACCCAGGAGCCCGTCGTGGCGGTCGCCCGCGGCGAAGCCGAGCTCAGCTACGCCGAAGGTGCCAGCGGGGGCTGATCCCGGGGCGGGGCCGGCACCTTCCAGCCCTGGAGCGCCGCCATCGCCAGTATCCGTGTTCAGGGCCCCAACGCGAAGGGCACGAGCTCCTGCCACCACTGCTCGAGTGCGCGGCCTTCGAGGCGGAGGAGCGCGGCCCGGTCGGCAGCAGCCCCGGGGGCGAGACGGGCCGCGGTGTCCAGCACCGCGCCGCGTTGGGAGGCCGGGACGAGCTGGAGGACGTGCCACAGGGTGAACAGGTCCTCCGGTCGCGCGGCGGCGAGCAGGACCTCGAGGTCGGCGGCGGAGGGTCCGGCCTCGAGGCCCGCTTCGAGCGTGCGGAGGGCCGTCGCGAAGGCAGGGAGCGCGTCGTCCCGGAGCGGGAGGTCGGGACGGGCCCCGGCGGTGGCGCGCGCCACGCTCCCCGCGGTGACGATCGAGATCCCGTGGTCGTTCTCCAGGCTCACCGATCCGTTCGAGACGCTGAGGTGGGTGGCGTCGGCGTCGACCGACAGGGCATAGGCGCAGCCGAGGTCGACCACCTCCGCCGCTGGCGTGAGGACGCGGAGGTCCCGGGGCGGGGCGATGACGGAGACGTCGAGGGTCCCTGCGTCGAGCCGCAACACCTTGCCGGCCTCCGACGGCACCCGGGCCAGCCGGCTGTGGGGGCCGAGGTGGGCGACCCCGATGTCCCCCACCAGGATCTCCAGCCGTCCGTCGCCGTCCGTCACCAGCTCCTCGCCCTCGTCCAGGGTGCAGCTTGCCCCCGAACAGGGGTCCGCTCCGGAGAGGGCGCGCACCCCCCATTCGGGTGTCCCGGGCCGCGTCAGCAGGACGAGGAGGCCCGCGGCCGCGAGCGCGGCTCCGAGACCCCACCCGACGCGGCGCGTGGCCCGGTGCGGACGCGCCGACGGCTCCACCCGGTCGGGCAAGGCCGGGCAGGGCCGATCGCGAGCGAGGCCCCGGAGGGTCGCGGCGATTCGCGCGTCGTCGGTGCCCTCGGGCGGGGCTCCGTCCCACAACCAGTCGTCGTTCAAGGGAGGCCTCCTGCGGCGAGCCGCTCCCGGAGGAGCGCCATTCCACGGTGCAGGTTCACGGGAGGTCGTCCACGCCCGGACGGCGGCGGCGGAACGCCCGTTCGGCCCCCCCGCCCAGCCACGAGAGGGTGAAGAAGGGGGCGGTCACTGGCCCTCGGCGGTGTTCGTGGCGAGCGGGAGGGGGGCGGCGGGCGCCGCGGGGGGCGAGGGAGGGGGGGCGGCGGGCGCGGCCCGAGCCGGGCGCGGGCGCGCCTCGGCGACGATGACGACGCCGCTCTGCCTCGACGCCGCACGCTGGCCCATCACCGCCTGGTCGTACCCGGGGGTGCGCCCGTTTCCGGTGGGGACGGTGGCGACGGCGACCACCTCCTCGGGGACCGCGGTGCCGCCGTCGGTGCGGGTCTCGTCCAGGCACGCCGGGCACAGACCGGCCAGGGTGAGGAACGCGGAGGGGGTGAGCAGCGGACGGGCCATGGGACTCCTGGGGGGTGTACCCGGGAGACGGGGCCGGACCCCGAACCGTTAGCGGGCGCCGGCCGACCACCGGTCTCGCGCGCGGACCGCCCGGTCCGGCTGGTCGGCGAACACGCCGTCCACCCCCAAGGCCAGGAACGCCGCGATCTCGGCCTCGATGTCTCCACCTCCGGCCGGCCCGGGCCGCTCCGCGCGGAACGTCCACACGTAGACCTGCAGCCCGGCCGCGTGGGCGCGCTCCACGAAGTCCGTCGGCCCGTTCGGGCCCCACACGAACTCCCGCGGCACCCCCACCGCCTTCACCGTCCGCCGCAGCGCCGGAAGGTCCGCCAACACCTGGCCGTAGGTGCGGGTGTCCCCCGGCATGGGCGTGTCCGGGTGCCCGACCAGGAGGAGCAGCGGCGGCGCCGACGTGCCCCCGAGCTGCTCGAGGAGGGAGAGCTCGAAGCACTGGAGCAGGATCGGCACCCGAAAGGGCCGGGCCGCCATCGCCTCAGTCCACGCCGGCAGCACCGGGAGACCGATGGAGGCGAAGTAGGTCGGGTGCTTCAGCTCGGGCACCACGGAGATCGTCCTCCCGGTCGAGGACGTCAGCTCGGCCGCCAGGGCGAGCACCTCCGCGAAGGTGGGGATGGAGTAGCGCCCGTCGTGATCGTGGGGGCGGTCCGGCCAGGGCTGCACCGCCCGCAGCGTGCGCAGCTCCGCGAGCGTGAAGTCCTCGGTGAACCAGCCCTCGACGGTCTCTCCGTCGATCACGGCCGTCCGACGCCGTTCCGGGAAGCGCGCCGCGACGTCGGTGGTCTGGGAGAGCTCGTTCTCGTGCCGGACCACGAGCACCCCGTCCTTGGAGAGGACCAGGTCGGGCTCGATGGCGTCGGCCCCCTGCGCCACGGCGAGCCGGTAGCCCTCGAGGGTGTGGTCGGGGAGGTAGCCGGGCGCGCCGCGGTGGCCGATGATCATGGGGGGCGGGATCTCCGCGCGGGGGGGGACGAGCAGCGGGACCCCCACCCCACCCGCGACCGCCGTCCAGGTCCACCCGGGGAGCGTGCCGGAGGGCTCGTCCGGAGGCAGGTCGGACAGCCGGGCAGGGACGAGGTGCCAGAGCCACTGTTCGGTCCCGCGGCCGTATCCGGTCATCTCCACCGTCGGCCCGTCCCGACGCTGCACCAGCCGGAGCCCGCGGGGGAGCCGCCCCCCCACCGGCGGCGGATCCGCGCACCACTCGGACGGGACCTCCACCCGGGCCGCCACGCGCGCACAGTCGGCGACGAGCGGCCCGGCCGAAGCCGTGGTCTCCACCCAGTAGAGGTAGAGATCGTCGCCGCTCGCGTGAGGGACGAAGAACCCGGTGCGGTCCCCCTGCCGGACGTGGATCGCCGGCGCGTGGGACTCGGCGGACGAGACCCCGACGACCACGAGAGCGTCGGCATCCTGGGCGGACGCCGCGGCCGGGGCGACGAGGGCGAGGGCGAGGGCGAGGGCGAGGGCGAGCATCATCGGGTCAGCAGCCCGCCCGCGAGGGTGGCGAGCTCGGTGCGGAGCGCGCCCACGTCGATGGGCGCGGAGAAGCCTCGGCTCTGGAGGACCTCGCCGAGCGCCGCGAGCTGGTGCGCGATGACCGGGTCCGACGGTGCGCCGTAGAGGGTCTGGAGCGCGTCGTTGCGGCGGTCGAGGGCCGGGTAGGCGGCGGCGAGGTTCGACAGGGCTGCACGAGCCAGGAGGGCTGCCAGGTCAACACCGGGGTCAGCCCGGTCGGGAGCGGCGCGGGGGTCCCGGCGAGGGCGACGGGGAGGAGCAGGAACATCGCGGCGGATGCTCGACCACGGCGGTGGTGGGCGTCAAGGGCGCCGGGCGCCCAGCCACCAGGGCCGGCCGACGCCGGGCGTCAGTACGTCAGGCTGCGGTTGCAGTTGTCGTCGTAGGGGGTGGCGAGGGACTCGGTGCGCCCGGGGTTCACCGTCGCCAGGCTGTCCCGGCAGTCGGTGCCGCCGTGGAGCGAGGCGTCGTAGCCGTCGCCGTCACGGTCGTAGTCCGAGCCGCCGGAGCAGTCCTGGTCCACCCCGTCGTACCAGGTCTCGGGCGCGCCCAGGTAGACCGACGGGTTTCCGTCGTCGCAGTCGGTCCCCCCGTCCGCGAGCGAGGGTTGGCCGTCGCCGTCGACATCCACCGCCGCGCCGAGGTCCAGCGGATCCCAGGCAGTCAGAGCCTCCACCGCGTCCACGCGGAGCCCCGAGGTGCCCGAGCCGGTCAGCACCACCTCGTGCACCGTGTCGCCGAGCCCGCCCACCTCGGCGAGCACATCCACGGCGCTCACGACCGTGGTCCCGAAGGTCGCCACCGCCACGCCGTCCACGGCGAGCGTGGCGCCGCCGGTGCCGTCCGTGGTGCCCCACACCCGCACCGTGTCGCCGCGGAGCCAGACGTGCACCTCGGCCCCGCTCGGCAGCGGAGTGAGCCTGTCCATGCCCGCGGCCGCGTCGGTGACCGCCGCGTCACAGCCGTCGCACTCCCAGTACTCGGCGGCGTCGTCCACCCGGCGCAGGTCCGCCCAGCGGTCCAAGGTGGGGGCGGCGCCGGTGGCGTCGCGCAGCGCGTAGAGCCCGTCGTGGGTGGCGATGAGCACGTCGTCGTGGTCGGCGAAGTCGGGGCGGGGTGCGAGCTGGTAGACGTGGCCGGTGGAGCGGAGCGCGAGGTCGACCCAGGTGTCGCCGCCGTCGTCGCTGCGCACGAGCCAGCCGGAGGCGGAGGCGGCGAAGAGCGCGCCGTCGGGCGCGACCGCCAGGGCGACGAGCGGGTCGTCGCCGAGGGGGGCATCCGTGGTCCACGAGAGCCCGGCGTCCTCGGTCCAGTGGAGCCCTTCGTCGTCGAGGAAGAGGAGCCGGGGGGCGACCGGATCGGGCCAGGCCACCATGTCGTCGGCCTCGACGGTGGAGGAGGTGTACCAGGCGTCCCAGCTCGAGCCGCCGTCCTCGGAGCAGGCCACGGTCACCGGGTCCTGGCCCATGACGCAGAGGAGCTCGACCCCGTCGGCGTCGGCCCAGTCCACCGCCCCGATCGCCCGCGCGCCGGCGAGGGTGGAGCGCAGGTCGGCGAGCTCGGTCCAGGTGGCGCCGCCGTCCGAGGTCTCCCACACCCGGCCCGCCGAGCCGACGTTCATCGCCCAGACGTGGTCGGGGTCCTCCCACACCCGCATCGCCGAGAAGTCGGCGAGGCTAGCGCCGAAGTCCGTCCAGCTCTCGCCGCCGTCGTAGGAGACGAAGGGGTCGTAGTTCACCACCGCGTACACGGTGCCGCCGGTGCCCGCCCCGGTGGGGGCGTACACCCGCTGCACGTTGGCGCGGCTGAGGCCGTGGGAGGGGGCTTCCAGCGTGGCGCCGGCGTCGCGGGTGAGCGCCACCCCGCTGGCATAGGGACCGTACCAGAGGGTGCCGTCGGTGGCGAAGTCGGGGGAGAAGGCGATGGAGCGGGTGTAGTCGACCGGGACGAGGGCGGCGTCCTCCCAGGTGACGCCGCGGTCGGGGGTGGTCCAGAAGCCGTCCCAGCCGGTCACCACCCAGGCGCCGCCGGAGGTGGTGAGCAGGGAGGTGAAGGCCTCTTCGACCGACTCGGGGCCGCCGGACTCCCCGAACGCGCTGTCGGAAGGGCCGGAGCGGTCGCGCCAACCGGTACAGGACAGGTTGCCCTCGTACGGGGCGCGCCAGGCGGGGGCGACCACCACCCCGTAGCTCTCGGCCGACAGGTGCCGGATGTCGGGGTAGCCCGAGGAGAGGACCGCGGCGGGCAGGGCAGCGCAGGCGCGCCAGGTGGAGCCGGCGCGGTACCAGACCGAGCCGGCGTCGTTGCCGGCGTAGAGGCGGCCCCCGCCCCATGCGGCGGCGGTGAGCCCGGCGCCGGGGGAGCCCTGGTCGGACCAGGTGCCGGTGGACCCGCGGCGGTAGACCCGGTCGCTGTCGGTGACCGCCACCGGGCCGGGGCCGAGCCGGTGCACCGCCACCCCCGAGAGCTCGTGGGTGGCCGCCCCGCCGGGCTCCACCCGGAACACCCCGTCGTCGCCCGCCAGCCACAGCGCGTCGGCGGCCCAGGCGGTCTCCACCGCGCCGGGGAGCGCCTCCTCGGTCCACCCCTCCCCGCCGTCGACCGACCACCACCAGCGGTCCGCCGCGAGCAACACCGCCGTCCCGTCGTCGAGCATGCCGCCGGCGAGCAGGTCGTCCATGACCGGGTCGCCCGCGATCATCGACCAGGTGGTCCCGCCATCGTCGCTGCGCAGCAGGTCGGCGACGTTGGCGGAGTCGTAGACCGCCAACCAGGGCACCGAGGCGTCGAGGTCGCGCGGGGCGGCGAGGATCCACACGTTGTCGTGGGGGACGTGCGCCAGCGCGATGGCGGCGAACAGCATCGGGTGCCTCCCTGCGAGCCCCCTATCCCGGCGAACGGACAGGATGCAGAACGCCCCGCCCCGTGGGTAGAATCGCGCGGTGTTCTGGCTCCCCCTCGCCTTCGCCACCTCCCGCCCGGTCTCCGACGCCGAGCGCTGCGCGCACGCCGACGCGGTCGTGGTCGCCGAGGTGACCGGCGTGGAGGGCCGCTGGGCGGACAGCGGCGCCATCGAGAGCTGGGTGGACCTCGCGGTCACCACGCGCGTGCGCGGGGACGCGCCCGACACCGTGACCGTGCGCGTCCTCGGCGGGACCGCGGGCGGGGTCAGGTTCACCGTGTCCGAGGCGCCCAGCCTCGCCGTGGACCGCCGCTACCTCCTCTTCCTCGTCCGACGTCCGGATGCGTGGGAGGTGCTCGGCCGCGACGGCGTGGTGCCGCTCGGCCACGACGCCCCCGTCCCGCGGGTATGCCCTGCGCCGTAGCCTGCTGGTGGCGCTCGCCCTGCCCGGCTCCGCGCTCGCGTGGACCGTCACCGGCGCGTGGTGGAGCTGGCAGGACCACCCCATCGAGGACCCGTTCCGCGTGGTGGCAGAGAGCTTCCCCGCCGACGCCGGCGACACCGGGGAGGTCGTCGACGCCATCCGGGAGGAGATGGACCAGTGGTCGGGGCTCGGGCTCGACCTCGACGTGCCGTTCGGCGGCGTCAGCGACACGCTGGCGCTCGACCCCGAGGGCCTGTTCCTCGTCGAGTACGCCTCGGTCTCGGGCTCGCTCGGCGGAACGCTCGCGTTCGCGGGCACCTGGGCCTACGACGACGGCGCCGCCTTCGACTGCGACGTCGTGTTCCTGGCCGCCAACGACTACGGCGCCCTCTACTGGGACGCCGACCCCGCCGGCCCGGCGTCGGGGCGCTACGACCTCCGCGCCGTGGCGCTGCACGAGCTCGGCCACTGCATCGGGCTCGACCACTCGGAGCAGTCCTCGGCGGTGATGTACGCCTACTACGGCGGCTTGCGTACCCTCACCGCCGACGACATCGCCGGCGCCCAGGCGCTCTACGACCCCGACCCCTGCGTCGACGACGACGGCGACGGCTGGACGACCTGCGCGAGCGACTGCGACGACGCCAACGCGCTGGTCCACCCCGGCGCGGGGGAGGCCTGCAACGGCGTGGACGACGACTGCGACGGCGTGATCGACTCCCTCGCCCAGCGGGTGGACCTCTTCGGCGACGGTGGCGCGGGCGGGACCGCCAACTGGACCGCCTTCGGCAACGCCTACGCGATCGCCGCGCCCACGCGCCTGGTCTCCTGGAAGGCGCGCATCACCGCCACTCCGGGCACGCGGATGGTGTGGGCGGTCTACGCGGGGGACGACGCCGCCGGCCCGTTCTCGCTCGTGCGCACCGAGCGCTCCGAAGCCACGGGCGACGGTTGGGAGGCCGGGCCGCGCTTCGACCTCCCGCTCACCGCGGGGCGCGTCTACACCTTCGTGACGGGCGCGATGGAGTCAGGGGCGCGCATGCGGTACCAGAGCGAGGCGCCCCTCGACACCCTCGGGCCGCTCACCCCCCTGGGGGCGGTGGTCGGACGGGCCCTCGCCGACGACGCCCAGACCATCGACCCTTCCGGGCTCGCCGCCCAGGAGGTGACCGTCCTGGACCTCGCCGACCCCGATGGCGACGGGGTGACCGGGCTCTGCGGCGACTGCCTGCCCGACGACGGCGCGACGGCCGGCGGGCTCGTCGAGGTGTGCGACGGCGTGGACAACGACTGCGACACGCTCGTGGACGAGGACCTCGACGCCGACGGGGACGGCGTCGCGGACTGCTTCGACACCGACGGGGACGGCGCCTGCGACGGTGTGGACCCCTGCCCGGACGACCCGACCGACGACACCGATGGCGACGGCGCCTGCGACGGCGTGGACCCCTGCCCGGAGGATCCCGCCGACGACGCCGACGGAGACGGGTCCTGCGACGGGGAAGACCCCTGCCCGGACGACCCCGCCGACGCGTGCGACGACAAGGTCGAGGCCCCGCCGGCGGCGTGCGGCTGTAAGTCGGGCGTCGGGCCGACCACCGCCTGGCTCGCGTTGATCGCCTCGCTGGCCCTCCGGCGCCGGATCGGCTGACGCAGGGGCCGCGGCCGGCCAGCGGCCCGAGGAGGCGGCACAGCACGAACGCCCCCACGAGGCTCACCACCATCCCCAGCACCCCGTCCACCCGCCAGCGGAAAGGGCTGGGGGCGAGCGCACCGCCCGCGAGGCGGACGCCTCCAGCGAGGAGCGCGGGGAGCAGCCACGCCCAAGGCGCGGCCGCCAGCGAGTCCACCAGGCTCATCCGAGGGACGTATCCCTGTGCATCAGGAGCCCCCACGCCCAGGAGCGGCCGGAGCCCTCGCCGATGCCGCCCACCTCGGACAGGCCGAACAGCGCCGCCACCCCCAGCGCGACCAGCCCGAAGGCCCAGGCCTGGAGCCTCCGTTGCTGCCCGCGGTGGACGCGAGCCCCGATCGCCGCCACGGCGGTGCCGACGAGGATCAGCACCGAGCCCTCGAGGGGATCGAGGGTGCCGAGGAGGAGCAGCACCAGGCCGGCGATCTGGGGGGAGCGCGGGTTGCGGAGCGGGTTCGTCATGGAGCCTCCCCGGTGGCCGGCACCCGCGACCCCGACGGCAAGGCCCCGATCGACATGCGCTCGTCGTTCTCCCGCGGGCGGCCGGCGCTGCGGGCGGCGGTGGAGCGGATTCTCGCCTGGGATGCCGAGCGGGTGATCCTCGCCCACGGGCGGTGGTACCCGCGGGACGGGGCCGCGGAGCTCCGTCGCGCCTTCCGGTGGGCGGTTTGAGCGGGGGGAGGCCGACGCGCGTAGTCGGCGAGTAGGACGACGCTCATGGCCCCTCCACGAAGGCCTCGACCGCAGCGCGGGGCAAGGGACCGAAGTGGCCGACGAACCAGGTGGGGGCGTCGCCGGCCTCGAGGGTGGCGCGCACGTCGGCCCGCGCCGCCGCGGGGTCGCACTGGTAGTAGTGGGTCGTCGCCTCGTACCCGAGCACGCTGCCGCGCAGCAGGTCGCCGGCGAACACCGCGTCGCCGAGGTCCAGGACCAGCGAGCCCGGGGTGTGGCTCCCCACCGGGGTGACCGTCCCCACGAGCCCCAGCTCCGCGAGGTCGAAGGGCGCCGACACCAGCACGTCCGGGTTGAAGGGCACGAAGGTCTCGGCCTGGGCCGCCTCCAGCCGACGGCGCGCGGTGCCGTCGGTCGGGCACAGGGGGTCGTTGTGGCCGGCCTGGACGAGGTCGAGGTCCGCCTGCCCCGCGAGGATCGGGGTCCCGAAGGTGTCGCGCAGCCAGCGGGCGCCGCCCGCGTGGTCGGCGTGGCCGTGGGTCAGCACGATCAGCGAGAGGTGGGCGGGCTCGACCCCGGCGTCGGCCAGCGCGTCCGCGAGCGCCTCGGCGTCCTGCTGCAGCCCCGCGTCGACCAGGATCGTGCCCCCGGCGACCGCGACGGCGTGGGCGTTGTTGTAGGCGAGGCGTACGGTGACCACGTCGAGCGCGCCGCTCTCGGTGACGGTGGTGGTGTCGGCGCACCCGGGGATGACGAGGAGGAGGAACGGTGTCTTCAAGGGGACCTCATGTCAACACTGTTGACTTAGTGCCGCTCGGATAGAATGTCAACACTGTTGACGCCAGGAAGGGATGGACCGCCGAGAGACCTACCGCCACGGGGACCTGCCGGACGCGCTGCTCGCCGAGGCGCTGCGCCTGGTCCGCGAGCAGGGCGCGCACGCGTTCAGCCTGCGCGCCGCCGCGCGGGGAGTGGGGGTCGACGTGGCGGCGGTCTACCGCCACTACCGCGACAAGGAGGCCCTCCTCCGGGCGGTCGCCCGGGTGGGGTTCCTGGCGCTCCGGGATGCGATGGACGCGGAGCGGGGCCACGCGACCGCGCCCCGCGACCGCCTCCGCGCGGTCGGCCACGCCTACGTCGCGTTCGCGGTGCGGGAACCGGAGCTGTTCCGGCTCATGTTCGGACCCTTCGGCGCCGGCTCCACCGAGCCGCTGTTCGGGGAGGACCCCGGCGTGACCTTCACGGTGCTGGTCGAGAGCCTGGAGGCCCTGCAGGCGACTGGGGAGTGCGCCTGGCCGGTGCCGGAGGCGGCGACCGCGGCCTGGTCGGCGGTCCACGGGCTCGCGACCCTGCTGGTCGACGGGCCGGTTCCCCGCGAGCAGGCGCGCGCCCGTGCGGAGGTGGTGATGGACGTGCTGATCGCGGGGCTCGGCGCGGGACGCGGGCGCGAGGGGCCAACCTGAGCGGGGCGGACCTGTCCGCTCCGGCCCCGCGCCGACCGACAGACGTCCGTCGGTGACCGACGGACGTCCGTCGGTAATCCACAAAAAACCGGCGTTCATCCGTTGGCCCGCCGCGTGCATGGGCCGCCGTCGTGCTCCCGCTCCCCACCTTCGCCGTCGGCCTGCTGGCCGGCGTGGCGGCCTGGCCCGCGCTCCAACCCGGGCTCGGGCCGTGCCTGGTCGGGGCGGCGCTGTTCTTCGCGCTGGTGCTCGCGCGGCCCGCGGGCAGGTCCGCCCCGCTCGGGTTGGGGGCCGCCGGGCTCCTGGTCGGGCTCGCGGCCCCGGCCACCTTGCCTCCCCCGCTGGATCTCCGAGGGGAGGTCCAGGTCCGCGGACGGGTGGCCACCGAGGCCGAGGGGAGGGAGGCGGACGTGCACGTGAACGCCGTGGGGTTCGAGGGCCGGTGGACGGCGGTCGAGGGTCGGCTCCGGGTCCGCTTCCCGGACACCCCACCCGCCCCGGGCACCGGGCTCGTGGTCGGCGGGCGGGCCGCGCCGGTGGACCTCACCCGCCTCCCGGGTGAACCGGACCCGTCCTGGGCCCTCGCGCGGGCGTCGATCCGAACGGTGCTGCGCGCCAAGGAGCTGCGTGTGGTGGGCGGCGAGCGGCCACCTCCCGCGACCGGCACCTCGCGGCACGCCGGTCTCTTCCGTGCCCTCGTGGATGGCGACCGGAGCGGAATCGAGCCCGCCACCCGGGACCTGCTCCGCCGCACCGGGACCTGGCACCTCGTGTCCATCTCCGGGCTCCACATCGGGCTCGCCGCGCTGCTCGTCGGCGGGCTGGCCCGGGTGGTGCTGCGGCCGCTGCGGCTCCTCGACCGGGGCCTGCCGGTCGAGCTCCTGGCCGGGCTGGTCGCGGTGGGCTGCGCCGCCGCCTACGCGGTCTGGGCCGGTTGGCCGGTTCCGGCCCGCCGGGCGGTGTGGATGACGCTGGCCGGGACCTGGGCCCAGGCCCGGGGTCGACTGCCGGGGGGTTGGGAGGCGCTCTCGCTCGGGCTGGTCCTGGTCCTCGTGGAGGACCCCCCGGCGGTGGCGCGGCTCGGGTTCCAGCTCAGCTTCGGCGCGCTGGCGGGGGGCCTGCTCGTCGCGCCCCGCCTCCTGCGCCTGGTGCCGCCCGACACCTGGCCGCCGCTGCGGTGGCTCTACACGAGCGTCGCCTGCTCGGTCGGCGCCACGGCCGGCACCCTCCCCGTCACCGCGCTCGCGTTCCAGGACGTCGCGCCGACCACACCCCTGGCGAACCTGTGGGCGGTGCCGCTCCTGGGCACGCTGGTCACCCCGGCGGTCCTCGCCGCCCAGCTCGCTCCCGACCGGGTGGCCGAGCCCCTGCTGGCCGCCGCCGCGGGCCTGACCGAGCTGGCGCTGGGCGGCCTCGCGCTCCTCGACACCGAACCCTGGCACCCCGCGGTCGGACCCGGCGGGGCGGCGCTCCTGGCGCTCGCCGTGGTCCTCCGTCGCCAACTGGCCCTCGCCGCGCTCTGCGCCGCCGCGGCGCTCCTGCCCCGGGGCGCCCCCGCCCCGGGCTGGCTGAAGGTCAGCTTCCTCGCGGTGGGGCAGGGCGACGCCACGCTCGTGGAGTGGCCCGACGGGCGGACCTGGCTCGTCGACGGCGGCCCCCCGGGAGACGCGCTCCTCCACGAGCTCCGCCGCCGCGGGATCGACACTCTGGACCGGGTGATCCTCTCCCACCCGCACCCCGACCACTACGGCGGCCTCGAACCGGTGCTGGGGGAGCTGGCCGTGGGCGGGCTGGTCGTGCCCCGCCCGCCGCGCCCCGGCGAGGACGCGTACGCGTCCCTCGTCGCGGGTCATCCGCTCCACCTCCCCGACGCGCCCTTCGCGCGCGCCCGCCTGCTCCATCCCCGGGACGGCTGGCGCAGCCCCGCCCGAGATGGGGTGAACGACGAGTCGCTGGTGGTGCGACTCGGGCTCGGACGTCGGCGCTTCCTCTTCCCGGGCGACGTGGAGGCGGCGGGAGAGGACGCGCTCGTCGCGCTGGCCGGGGCCGCGCTCCGGGCGGACGTGCTCAAGGCCCCGCACCACGGGAGCCGCACGTCGAGCTCGGCGGCCCTCTTGGCCGCGGTGGACCCGACGCTGGTGGTGGTCTCGTGTGGGTACGCCAACCGCTACGGGCACCCGCACCCCGACGCCCTGGCCCGGCTGCGCGGCCGCGAGGTGCGGCGAACGGACCGGGACGGCACGGTGGAGGTCAGCACCGACGGCGAAGCGCTCCGCGTGCGTTTGCTCGGGCGTCCGGAGCGCTGGCGCCTGCGGGGTGGGGTCGAGCCCGTGCTGGCGCCGCCCGAGACCGTCGGAGCGGGGCCGGGTCGCTCCGAGCTCAGCTCGCCGCGAGCGCCAGGGCCGGGCTCCGCAGCTCCACCCGGCGTACCGACCCGGTCCCCACGCGCCGGGCCAGACCCGTCATCACCAGCTCAGCGTCCACCGGCTCCTCCTCCAGGGGCGTCCCCGCCGCGAGGGCGAGGAACCGATCGGCGCTCTCCGGCCGCGCGAGCGCCATCGAGACGGCGGTCCGGATCTCGCTGGCCATGGGGCCGAGGCACCGGAACATGGACTCGGTGTCCTCGGGCAGGACGGCGTGCTCCACCACCCCGTTCCCGAGCGCGTGGACGATGGCCGGAACCCCGCCCGAGAACTGGGCGGCGGCCCGGAGCAGCGGGAGCGGGAGCGGCCCCATCTGCAGGACCATGGACGCGGCGGCCTCGGCCTCCGCATAGTCGCCGAGGTCGAGGTGATGCGAGAGCCCGGTACGGAGCGCCGGTGCGTTCACCGCCCCGCCGAGGAGCAGCCCGCAGCGCCGCTCCTCCCCCACCCGCGCCTGGTAGCTGGCCCAAGCCTCCAGGAGATCGTCGAGGACGTCCACCGGGAGGTGGTGGGCGTCCCAGGCCAGGAGCGCCACGGGCCGGGGGGAGGCGTGATGAGCGCGCTCCAGGAGCCAGGCGGACGCGGTCTGGAAGCCCGCCCGGGTGCACACGATGGGGACCGGGCGCCCGGCCGCGTCGCCGTCGAGGTCCGCGAGCACGCGAAGCAGGTAATTCCAGGCTTCGGGAGTGCTTCGACCCCGCAGCGCGCGCAGGCCGACGGTGCGGCAGGCGACGCCCGGCTCCTCGACCGCGAGGTCCAGCGCGATGTCCTCCAGGAACGCCTGGGGCGCCGACCACCGGGGGGTCACCAGCGCGACCCGCTCGACGCGGCGGAGCAGCGCGCGGATGCGCCGGGCGGTACGAGTGCGCGGCGCCTCGGGGACCCGCCGGAGCGGCCCCTCGTGGACCACGGACCGACGGCCGCGAAAGACGAGCATGCGGCGCTGTGGCCGATTCATTGGGCGAAGCTACGAGGTTTCTCTTGTCACGTCAAGAGAACTTCCTCGGCGGGAGGCCGCGGAATAGAGGGCCGGGCAGGATGTTGCCCTTCCCCACCTCCGCCGACCCCCGCACGGTCGCCCGGATCGTGGACCTGGTGGCGAGCGGGGTCCGCCGTCCCCGCGGGCTCGCCGAGGCGATGGACATCGAGGTGCGGGAGGTGGAGCACGCGCTGCGCACCGCTCGCTGGCTGGGGCTCGTGCGTCGGGACGAGGTGGCGTTGAGCGACGAGGGCCTGCGCCTCGCCCTTTCGGGCGCGCGGCGCTCCCGGGTCTGGGCGGAGCTGATCCGCGCCCACCCCTTCCTGGGCCCGCTGATGCCCACCCGCGGCGCCCTGGACGGCCCGCGCATCACGGCCGCCGTCACCGCGGCGGACCCCGCGCTGAGCCCCACGGCCGCCCGGAGGCGGGCCGGGGTGCTGCGCCGGCTCGCCGAACCCGCCACCAGGGTCCGGCTCCCCGCGTCGGGCGGCGTGCAGCTCGCCCTCGCCTTCGCGACGTCGGGCGTCCCGCGACCGGATCCGGTGGACCTCCGCGCCGGGGTGGAGGAGAGCCCCGACGTGTACCGCGTGGTCCTCCGCGCGCTCCTGGACCACGGCGAGCTGAGCACCCCGCAGCTGCGGGCCGTGCTCGACGCGGCCGGAGCCGATCCGTGTCCGGTCGGCGGCTACCTCGGATTGGCGGTCCGCCGGGGGGACGCCGTCCGCCGGGGGGACACGCTCACCGTCACCCGAGGGGCCGTCCGTCGCCGCGACCTCGCCGGCTCCGCGGTCACCGTGGCGCTCTCGGACCCGGAGTTCCGCGGTGCCCTGGTGGCGGCGATCGGTGGGTCGCCCATCCCCTCCCGCTTCCGTCCGTGGGTGGATCGCCTCTTCCGACCCGGTACCGTCGCCGAGAACCTCGAGCGGCTGCTGTTCGGCCGGCCGCTGGAGTCGGTCCCGCTGGCGGGCGCGGCGGGCGACCCCCTGGAGCCCACCGTGGGGGGCTTCCTGGACCACCTGAGCGCCGATCTCATCGTGGCCGTGCCCTCCTCCCTCGCGCGTCCGCTCGCCCTCGCGGGCGTGAACCGCAGCCTCGTGCAGCAGCGCATGGAGCCCGCCGGGGTCCGCGTCCCCAGCCCCACCGACGCCCGGCTCCTGGTCCACGGTGGGCTGTGCAGCCCCGGCGAGGCCCCGCCGCGCTCCGTGGCGGACGGCATCAGCCTGCGCACGCGCGCGGTCGAACGGACGCCCGGCTTCGCCCTCCTCGTGGCCGCCGGGCTGCTCGATCGCCGCCGCACCGTGATGCTCCGCCTGCGCGGCGACGACCTGCAGGTTGCGCCCCGCCGACGGGCACCGCGCTCCTTCGACGAGGTGGTGGACGCCCTTTGTCGGGCCCGCGGTTGGACCTGGACGCGCCTCCCCGAGGGGGCCGGCTGGGGCCGGATCGTCCCCACCGCTGTCGCCCTCGGGCTCCTGCACACCGTCGGGGACCGCGTCACGGTGGACGAGGCGTGGTTCCACCGGCTCCAGACGGACCCGGAGCACCGCCACCTGTGGGACGCCCTGCAGCCGCTGATCCAGAGCCTCGGCGACGTCGCCAGCCCCTCCGTGTGAGCGGCCACGTCCCGCACGGGCCGCCCCCGGGTCGGCCCCCCCCGCGGTCCGGCCCCGCGATAGCAGCCGGCGTGGCCTCGCTCTTCTTCTACGGCGACCTCCCGGTCGACTCACCCTGGCTCTCGGGCGGTACCCGTCGCCCGGCGTGGACCCGGGGCTCGGTGTGGCGCGGGGCACGCCCGGGCCCGGTGCTGGTGCCGGACGCGGAGGGGCGGGTCAACGGGGTGCTGGTCGAGCTGGACGAGGCGCGGGTCGCCGTGCTGGATCTCCTCCTCGCCGGTCCGGGGGTGCGCCGCGCCCCGCTCACCGTCGCGGTGGGGCTGCGCCCCCTCCCCGCCCAGGCCTGGATCGTGCCCGACGCCCGGGTGGCCCGCCGCGAGGGCTACCGTCGTCCCGGGGGTCCACGGTGAGCACGCCCGCGAACATCCCCTGGGAGCCATGGGGGGACGCCGCCTTCGACCGTGCCCGGGCGGAGGGCAAGCCCGTGCTGCTCCACATCGGCGCGACCTGGTGCCACTGGTGCCACGTCATGGACCAGGGGAGCTACACCTGGCCCGGGGTGGCCGAGCTCATCCGGGACCACTTCGTCGCGGTGCGGGTGGACACCGACGAGCGGCCCGACGTGAACGAGCGCTACAACCAGGGCGGCTGGCCGACCTTCGCCGTGCTGGACGCGGACGGCGAGGTGCTCATGGGGCGGACCTACGTGCCGGGGCACGAGCTCGGCGCGCTCCTCGCCGGCGTCGCCGAGTCCGACGCGCGCTGGAGCATCGCGCCTTCGCGCCCCCCGCCCGCGGCCGACACCCCGCCGCCGGTCGAGGCGGTGCTCGCCGAGGTCACCCGCGCCTACGACCGATGGCACGGCGGGTTCGGCGACGTCGAGAAGTTCCCCCACCCGGGGGTGTGCAGCTGGCTCCTGGACCGGCGCCTCCGCGGCCACGACGACGCCGGGATGCTGGTGACCACCCTCCACGCGATGGTGGCCGGCGGCCTCTGCGACCACGAGGAGGGCGGGTTCTTCCGGTACGCCACCCAGGACGACTGGAACGTGCCCCACTTCGAGAAGATGCTCGAGGACCACGCCCGGCTGCTGGAGCTCTACCTGCGGGCCGACGCCGCCACCCCGGAGCCCGGCTGGCGGGCGGCCACGGAAGGGGCGCTCGCCTGGGCTCTTCGCGTGCTCTGGACCCCCGAGGGCTTCGGCGGCAGCCAGGACGCGGACGAGGGGTACTACTCCCACTCACTGGCGCTGCGGTCGAACCCGCCCCAGGTGGACCATACGGTGTACGCGGGCTGGAACGGGCTCATGGTCCTCCCCCTCGTGCGCGCGTCGGCGGCCTGGGATCGCCCGGGGCTCCTCGGGGTGGCGCGAGGCGTGGGCCGGATGCTGCAGGGCCGGATCGACGCAGAGGGTCGGGTCCGGCGCGCCGGAGCGGTCTGGGGGCTCCTCGAGGACCAGGTCCAGGTGGCGGCCGCCTTCCAGCTCCTCCACGTGGCCACCGGCGAACCCGACTGGCTCCCCGCCGCGGACGCCTGCCTGCGCTGGGGGCGCACGCACCTCGCCGCGGCCGAAGGCGGCGTGCTGGACCGCGTACCCGAGGGCCCCGGCCGCATGAAGCTCCCCCGCCGCTCCGTGGCCGGGAACGCCGCGTGGGCGGAGGCCTGCCTGCGCCACGCGGCGCTGACCGGCGACGACACCTGGAACGGCGACGCCCGCGCTGCGGCGCGGGCCGCGCTCTGCGAAGGGGCGGAGTGGGGTCTGCTCGCCGCCACCGCCGCCGCCGCCGTCGAGCGCGTCGAGCGCGGGCTGGTGGTGGTGAAGGTCAACGCCGCCGAGGGGCTCCTCCGGGCGGGCCTCTGCGACCCCGACCCCGACCTCCTCGTCCTACGTCACGACGGGACGGAGGTCCCACCCGGGCACGCCCTGGCCTGCACCGCACGCGCCTGCGCGCGCCCGGCGGCGGACTGGGCCTCGGTCCGGGCCGCGCTCCCGATGCTCCGGCGCTAAGCGGCGTTTCGCACCGCCTGCGGACGCCGCCAGGGCGCCGCAGGGGTCCTCCCCTTCAGCCGATCAGTCGGCCGGGAGGTTGTTGACCACGTCGGACCAGTCTTCGCCCACGCCCGTGGCCAGCCCCCGCTCCTCGACCTCGGGAGCGACGAGCCAGTGGATGCAGGTGACCGGGCAGGCCTCGATGGCGTCCTGGATGAGGTCCATCGGCCCGTCCTGGGCGATGGGCGTCGCCTTGCCGTCCACCGGCAAGTAGAACACCCGGTTGGTCTGCTCGACGCAGGTGCCGCAGGAGATGCACTCGAACTGGTCGATCGCGAGGAGCTGGCCGGCGGCCTTGGCCCGGGAGGACTCGTTGTCCAGCGGACCCCAGTACTTCTCGCCGTCCTCGGCCTCGTTCATGCCCTCCTCGCCGGTGATCAGCGAGGGATCGCGGTTGTTGGCGATGGCGCGGGCCACGTAGGCGGCCTTGTCGGTGGACCGCATGTCGGCGCGGAGCATGCGCCCCCCGCCGCTGACCGCGGCCTTGGCCACGTCCGCGAGCTTCTTGGACTTCTTGCCGTCCTCTTCGGCCTTGGGGGGCTCGGCGTGCTTGGCCTCGGGCTTCGGGGCCGCCTCGACCTTCGCCTCCGCCTTGGGGGCGGGCGCCGGCTTGGCCTCCGCCTTGGGGGCGGGCGCCGGCTTGGCCTCGGCCTTGGGAGCAGGCGCGGGCTTCGCCTCCGCCTTGGGAGCGGGCGGGGGCTTCGCCTCCACCTTGGGGGCGGGCGCCGGCTTGGCCTCGGCCTTGGGGGCCGGGGCCGGCTCGACGGCGACCGGAGCGGGCGCGGGCCGCACCTCGGGGACGGGCGCCGCAGCCGCGGGCGCCGCCGGGACCGGGGCGGCCGCGACCGGGGCCGCCACCGGGGCGGGAGCCGGGGTGGGCCGGGCGACGACGGGCGACGGAGTCGGCCGAGGGGCCTCGGACCGAGGCGCCGGAGCCGGGGGAGCCCCCCGCCCGATGGCGCGCTTCACCGCAGACTTCAGACGAGACAACATGTCGACCTCACGACTCGGTGAATCGGAGCCGCTCCACGGGGCGGCCCTCGACGAAATGGGACTTCACGATCTCGGGCACGTCCGAGACCTTCACGCCGGCGTACCAGGTGTTCTCCGGGTAGACCACCAGGGTGGGGCCGGAGCGACAGGGGCCGAGGCAGTTGCTGCTCTGCACCTTCACCGTCTCGAAGAGCTCCTGCTGCTCCACGAGGTCGGTCAGCGCCGCGAGCACCTCGTTGCAGCCACGATCGGCACAGGAGCCCTTCGGGTGGCCCGGCGGGCGTCGGTTCGTGCAGACGAAGACGTGGTGCTTCCAGACGGGCATTGAGCCGACACTACCCTGCGTGTCCTCAGGATGTCGGTAAGCTCCCCCCCAAATGTGAGCGGCGGGGCCTACATCGGCCGCTACGGTCGGGCGGGGGGCACGAACCGGACCCTGCGACTCTTCGCGGCGGCGCGCGCGTCCGGGTCGAGATCGGCCATCTGGTCGAGGATCTGCCCGACCCGGCCCAGGTTGGGCCGATCGCGCAGGTACTGGTCGGTCCAGCCGCTCCGCGGGGACGGGAGGATGCTGGCCAGCCAGGCGGCCTCTTCCGGCAGGAGCCCCGCCGGCGACTTGAGGAAGTAGGCGTCCGCGGCGCGGCGCGCCCCGTAGATCCCCGGGCCCCACTCCACCACGTTGAGGTAGAGCTCGAGGATGCGCTGCTTCCCGAGCTCCCGCTCCATCTCCACCGCGTAGAGCAGCTCGCGCGCCTTCCGCGCGTAGGTCCGCGTGCCGTCCAGGAACAGGTTCTTGGCCAGCTGCTGGGTGAGGGTGCTCCCCCCCCGCCACACCTCGCCGCGCTCCCGGTTGTCGGCGGCCGCGGCCAGCATCCCGTCGAGGTCGTAGCCGGGGTGCGCCCGGAAGCGCCCGTCCTCGGCGGCGATCACCGCCCGGGGGAGCCACTCGCCCAGCCCGCCCCGCCCGAGCCAGTCCGCCGAGCCCTCCCCGAAGGTGCGCAGCACGGGTTCGCCCGCCACGTCGCGCGCGAGGCGCTGGAAGGGGCCGAGGTCGTAGCCGGGCGGGAGCACCCCATCGACGGCGAAGCCCTGGACCTGCGGGGTGAACTCGAACACTCCGTCGGGGAGCTCGAAGCGGCCGGTGCCTTCGAGGGTGCCCTCGATCCGCGCCCGCCGGACCTCGGGGGCGACCGGCTCGAGGAGCGCGTACACGTCGGCGAGCGGCGTCCGGGGAAGGGTGAAGCTCCCTTTCGCCCCGGTGCCCGCCCGCTCGCCCTCCACCTCCACGGAGACCTCGCCGACGCGGACCGTCCCGCGGAAACGGCGCCGCTCTTCCACCCTCACCCGGGCGCGCACGTCCGCGACCACCGCCGCCGGGCCCAGCGCCGGATCGGCGTGCCGGCAGCCGGCGCACCGCGCGTCCACCTCCAGGGCGTCCCCGTCCGGTCGCACCTCGGCCTCCACCTCCCCGAAACGGGTCGGCACCCGGGCTCGGATCACGTCTCCGTCCACCTCGATGCCCTCGCCCACCAGGCAGCGGGTGGGCCAGACCGTCCCCTCGAGCGGAGGGAGCGGGGTGCCCTCCACCTGCAGGTCGTGCACCCGCACCTCCCCGAGGAGCGACGGGACCTCCGGGGCCCCGGCCGCGCCGCCCGACCCGCC
>Ga0172372_10000916_pt1 | contig 45748 bp, 41 predicted proteins | sample LakKiv5m_2_FD_114544 | JGI IMG/M metagenome (GOLD analysis project Ga0172372, IMG submission 114544) | Freshwater microbial communities from Kabuno Bay, South-Kivu, Congo - kab_092012_9.5m | ecosystem: Environmental > Aquatic > Freshwater > Lake | place: Democratic Republic of the Congo...
CTACAGTGTCCCCTGCGTCGACGGTGGGTATGCTCTCGACGTGCTGCGCGACCTCTCCCTCATCCAGATCGCCCTGGCCGTCTTCGGCATCGGCTTTTTGATCGCCTTCCACGAGCTCGGGCACTACGCGGCGGCGCGGCTGCTCGGGATGCGCGTGCTGCGCTACTCGCTCGGCTTCGGGCCGCAGCTGCTGCGCTTCCGTCGCAACGACATCGAGTACCAGCTGGCCGCGCTGCCTTTTGGCGGCTTCGTCCAGATCGCCGGCATGTCGTCGATGGACGACGCGGCGAAGGACGACCCGAAGTCGTACCTCAACGCGCCCCGGTGGAAGCGCTGGCTCGTGCTCGCCGCCGGACCGGGCTTCAACTACCTCGCCGCCGTCTTCTTCTTCTTCGCGTTCTTCATGGGCTGGCCGAGCCCGACGGACCAGCCGACCCTCGAGCTCGTGGAGGTCCATGAGGGACCGGCGCGGACCGCGGGGCTCGTGCGCGGCGAGTTCATCACCGCCGTCAACGGCACACCGGTCGAGGGCGACGGCGCCTTCCGCAAGGCCATCGCCGACAGCGGCGGAAAGCCCCTCACGCTGTCGGTCGTCAACGTCGCCGGTCCTGCCCCGGTGGCCCGCGACGTCGTCGTCACGCCCGCTGCCACCGAGGGCGGCTTCAAGCTCGGCGTCGCCCCGGCGATGCGTTGGCCGTCGGCGGGGGTCATTCCGACGCTGCTGGCGTCCGTCGACAACGCCTGGCTCGAGACCACCCGCACCCTCGGCGCATTGGCGGCCCTCGTGAAGCGCGAGCCCGGCGTCGACGTCGGCGGCCCCGTCGCCATCGTCGCCGACATGAAGGACAAGATCGCGCTCGGCCTGCGCTACTACGTCCGCATCCTCGCCGTGCTGTCGGTGAGCCTTGGCATCTTCAACCTGCTGCCCATTCCCGGCCTCGACGGCATCAAGATGCTGTTCCTCACCGTCGAGGGCCTCGTCCGGCGCAACATCAACCTGAAGGCCCAGGAGATGGTCAACGCCGTCGGCGTGCTGCTGCTGCTGGTGCTCATGGCCGGCCTCACGCTGCGCGACGGCATCCGTCTCTTCGACTGAAGGGCTGACGCCGACCTTCACGGTGCTCGTCGGCGCCGCGCCGCCCGCGTGTGTGTGTGTCAGCCCTGGATGTCCTCGGGGCGAGCCCGAAGGTGAGGGCGAAGGTGAGGGCGAAGGCGAGGGTGAGGGCGAAGGAGAAGGCGAGGGCGAGGGTGAAGGGGAGGGCGAAGGCGAGGGTGAGGGCGAAGGAGTAGGCGAGGGCGAGGCGATCCAGACCATCGACGTCGACAATGGCGGTGTGCCGCTGTCGGCGGTGCCGTCGACGCAGCGCGCGCTGGAGCCGGTGGCGGCCTTCGATGCGCTCTACGCGGGCAACCGCAACGTCATCGTCACGGCCGGCTGCCCCGGCGGCTGGGCGGGCACGCAGCGCGGCATCTCGATCCGCTCCGCCGACGAGACCTGCACCCAGACCGCCAAGCTCGACGACTGCAGTGGCGCCGCCTGCGCGGTCGACCCCGCCGACTTCGACACCTTCTGCGCCGGGCAGGGGGCACGTTCTCGTTCTCGATGCGCTGCGAGCCGCCGACGCGCTCGCCGGATCGCTTCACGCTGACGGCGACGTCGACGGCCGGGGAGACCATCGAGGTGATCGCCCCCTTCGAGGTGGGGACGTGGGACTGTGCGCCGCCGGCCCAGGGCGGCAACGACCTCACGCTGTTCTTCGCCGGTCAGAACGACCTCGCCCGGGTGCGCCTCAGCGACAGTATCGGGGTGACGGTGCGGCCCGTCGCCGGTGCCGCCTGCAGCATCACCGTCACACGGGCCGCCGGGCGCGCCGTCGAGGGGAGCGTGTCGATGACGTACCGCCTCCCCGACAACAGGCAGATCCCGCTGACGGCCTCTTTCCGCGACGACGCCGTGAGCGTGCGCCGCTCCCTGATCGGCACGCTGGAGGGCGGCGCCTGCACCGCCACCGCGCTCAGCCACCAGGTGGCGGCTGGCACCCTCGCCATCACCGCCACCGGCATCACCTGCGACGGCTCGGCCCAGCCCGACCTCGTGGTCACGCTGCCGGAAGGGGCCGACAACAGCTGCGGCGGCGCCGACGGCGACCTGCAGCTCATCGGTCCGTCGGTGCAGGCGTCGACGTCGTTCGGCGCCGGCAGCTGTACCGCCGAGATCGTCGAGCGCAACGACGATCAGGTCATCGTCCGCTTCCCGAGCGTCGTGTTGTGCGCCACGGCCGGCTGCCTGGCCTTCGAGGACGTCGGCATCACCTACGCCCTGCGCTGACCGCCGCGGTCGTGCGGTCCCGCCGCGCCGGCGCCCATGTGCGCCGGCGCGTTCGTTTCAGGCGCCCCATGGGTGTAGCCTCCACCGATGGCCGGACTGCTCGAGAGCACCGTTGATGGCGCGCGCATCCTCGTGGACACGAGCGCCTTCGACGACGTCACAGCGGGGCGTCCCCTCGCCCTCGTCGCCGCCGGCGTCGTCCTCGGGGTCGCCGTCGGCGTTGCCGGCGCCGCCCGCCCCGGCACCCGCGCCGCCACGATGCTCGCGCTGCCCGGCGCCGGCGTCGGCGCCGCCGTTGCCTTCGCCCTCGCCGCCGTGCGCGACGTCGAGCTCGCCTGGCTTGTCGATGGCCTCGCTGCCGTCTTGCGACGCGGCGACGACATCGCCGTCGTCGGTGGCGCCGCCGCGGGCGCAGCCCTGGTGCTTGCCATCGTCGCCATCGCGACGGCGCGGCGGCGCGCCTTTGGCGCCGGCGTCTCTGGCGTCGCCGTCGCCGCCGGCGTCGTTGGCGTGCTCGCGGCGGTGCAGGTCATCGCGATTCGCACTGCCGCCGTCGAGCCGCTGCGCGCGGCCTGGCCCGTGCCGTTGCTGGCGTTCGCCGGGCAGGACCCGGAGCAGGGCCCGCCCCTCGAGGTCCACATCGGCCGCACCCGCCGCGAGCCGCCGTCCTCCATGCGCCAGCTCGGCTCGACGATGCCGACGACGCCGACGATGGAGGCCCGTTGGGGCCTCGCCAGCCTGCGCGTCGCCCTGCGCGGCGAGCGCCCCGGCGCGGCGACGGCGACGGCCCAGGCCCTGTCAGGCCCCGTCATCGTCGAGGTGCCGGTCCGTTACAGCGTCGTCGAAGACGTCGGCCCCGCCGGCATCCACCTCACGCCCGGACATCGCCAGGCCTTCGTCGAGGTCGAGGGCCGCGACGGCGTCGTCATCGCCCGCGAGCGTCAGCTCATGGCACGCCGTCGGGGGGCCCCGGCGCCGAAGCCCGACGTCACCCTGCGGGTGCTCGATGAGCGGGAGGAGCTTGGCCAGCGTGTGCTGCGCGTTGAACTCGGCCGCCAGGGCGCGAGCGAGGTCATCGACGTCGTCGCCAGGAATGGCGCCGTGCACCGCTTCCTGCCCGGCGGCGGCGGCGCCCTCCTCGTGGGATCCGGCTCCGGCGGCGGCTGCGACGTTCCCCTCCTCGGCTACACGTCGTGTCGCTGCACGAGCCGCGGCATCGAGCGCTGTGTGCAGACCGAGACCAACACCCTCGGTGCCCTCGGCCGCATGAGCCTCGCGTTGTTGACCCTCGGCCTCTCCGAGGTCACCGGCGCCTGCAACGACTGCGGCCGTGCCTACGAGAAGGGCCTCGTGCTGCTGCCCTGAGGTCGGCTCACGATGAGAACGCCGACGGCACGAGGCCGCGCAGGCGGGCGGGGAAGTCGGTGATGAGGCCGTCGGCGCCGCGCGCGATGAGGGTCTGGGCCTGGGCGAGCTCGTTGACGACCCAGTAGTCGACGACGAAGCCGAGGTCGTGGCATCGCGCGATGAAGTCCGCGCCGTCGAGGGCGATGCGGCCGACCTTCGGCGGGATCTGCACCCGGTGCCCGGGCCGCTGCAGATACGGACGCAGCAGCCGCTTGCCGACGACGAGGGGCAGCAGGCGCAGGGCCCGCACCGCGTTTCGCGGCAGGCCCACCGGGTGAGGCCAGCCGTCGGCGAGCAGCGCGAGGACCACGTCGTCCCAGAAGCTCGCGAGCACCACGCGGCCGGCGGCGTCGGCGGCGGTGACGACGTCGAGGGCGGCCCGGCGCAGGGCCGGGTCCCGATCCTTGAGGTCGATGTTGACGGGGACGCCGGGGAAGGCCCGCAACACGTCGCCGAGGCGGGGCGGGTGGCAGCCCCGGCCGGCGTAGGGGCGGCTGCCGTCGGTGGCGACGAAACCGCGGCCGACGTCGACGCGCGCGATGTCCGGCCACGCCATCGACGTCACCCGGCGGGGATCGTCGCCCATGCGCAGGAAATCGTCGTCGTGGCAGACGACGACCTCGCCGTCGGTGGAGCGGTGCACGTCGAGCTCGAGGGCGGTGGCGCCGTCGCTGAGGGCGCGGCCGAAGGAGACGATGGTGTTCTCGGGGGCCTCGCCGCGGGCGCCGCGATGACCGAGCAGACGCAGCGGCCTCATGCGGCCTCCGCGCGCTGGGCCCGTCGGGCTCGCCACGGGATCGCGAGGGCCTGAAGCAGCGCCCGCAGGGCGACGTCGGGGCGGGCGGCGCCCATGACACCGCCGAGGACGGCGACGCCCCGGGCGCCGGCGGCGACGCAGGCGGCGGCGTGGGTGGCGTCGACGCCGCCGAGGGCGAGCACGGGCGTGTGGTGGCCGGCGAGCGCGGCGAGGCCCAGCGGTGGCCGGTCGTCGGCCTTCGACGCCGGTGCGAAGATCGGCGACCAGGTGGCGTAGTCGACGCCGTCGTCGTCGGCGAACGCGCAGCGATCGGCGGGGTGCCGCGGGTGGGCCGAGACGCCAAGGCAGGCGCCCGGCGGCAGGTGCAAGCGGGCCATGCGCGGGGCGACGCCGTCGGGCAGGTGGCAGCCGTCGAGGTCGAGGGGCCCCACAAGTGCCGGGTGGCCGTGGACGAACACGCGGCAGCCCGTCGGTCGGGCCACCTCGCGCACGGCGCGACAGCGCGCGGCGAGGGCGTCTGTGTCGAGGTGCTTCGCGCGCACGACGACGGCGACGGCGTCGACGTCGGCGAGGTGCAGGCCGTCGAGGGCACGGGCGAGGGTGGCGACGACGCCGCGGCCATGGCGTCGGGCGGCCGTGTCGTCGGTGATGAGCAGCAGACGGGGCGGCGTCACCGCCTCATCGTGCCTGTCGCGCGTCGGACTGTCGACCCGGCGCGGGCCACCGGCACCCGGCCCGACAGCGATGCTACGCTGGAGTCGACGAGGTGAAGCCTGGGTCCTGCGTCCACACTCCGTGCGGCCGTCGACGTCGCCGAAGACGCGCTGCGCGCCGGTGTGGCCGGCTTCGCGGTGCGTGCCCTCGTGCGTGACACGCTGCCCGGCCTGCCGTTGCCGACGTTGCTGTCGACGGTGACGCCGCAGCGGCGCCCACCGCGCTTCGATCACGTGCCGCCGACGACGCGGCTCGTGGTGCGCGGCGTCGACGTCGTCACCGGCCGGGTCCTCGGCCCCGGCACCTGCCTGTTCCGCTCGTTGGCCCGCTACGCCGCCCTGCGCCAGGCTCGCGTCGACGCCCGCTTCGTCATCGGCGTCGCCCCGTCGTCTTCAGTGTCGTCGTCGCCCACCGGCCTGCCCTTTGTCGCCCACGCCTGGATCGAGGTCGCCGGCCACCCCGTGTTCGAGGCCGCGCCGCCGCGCTTCGAGGAGACCTTCTGCTGGCCGGCGCGGGAGGGATGATCGCCGACGGCGCCGTCGACGCTGCGCCCCGGCATGCAGCGCGATGGCTCAGGCCGCGGCGTCGTCGGTGACGCCTTCATCGAGACCACGACCGGCGCGGTGGCGACGGCGACCCAGGCGCCGGCGATGAGGCCGCCGATGGCGCCGGTGACGACGACGGCGGCGACCGGCGTGCCATCGGGCAGCAGGCTCGGGAAGAGCGCCACGAACGGCAGGCCCGCGGCCCAACCGACGGCGTTGCCCATCACCCACAGGCGCCGGTTCTTCGCCGCGCCGTCGAGGGCCAGGGCCTGGGCGCCGCCGAACAGCAGACCGAGCAGGGCGCCGAGGCCGGCGACGACCAGCAGCGTCGTCGCCGTCGCCCGCCAGCTCGTTTCGGCGTCGAAGCCCGTTTCGATGAAGAAGAGCGGGGTGCTCACGCCAACGGCCCACCCGAAGGCCGCCGCCGCCGCTGTCGCCGTGAGGTAGCGCCCATGGGGGAAGCGGGGCATGAGCCGGGAGAGGATGCGGCCCTGGAAGTGGCCCACGATCAGGCCCTCGAGAGCGCCGGCGGCCACCATCAGCGCCAGCACGAGCACGCGGCCCCCCGCTCCCGAGGGGGCCCCCACCACGAGGGCCGCCGCAGCACCCACGGCGAGCGCGGCGCCGAGACCGGCCATCTCGCCGAGCCCGCAGGTGAGGAGCCAGAGGAGCTTGAGCTGTGCCGCGCGCTCGCGCTTCGAATCCACAGAGGTCATGGGCAGGCCTTTTCGCAAGGTCCGGGCCCATGCGGCCGCGGCACTGCCACGCCATCGCCGCGGCCAGCGGTGACGCCAATCACCCATACGATGTGTGAATAGACCCAGGAGCCTCCCGGCCGACAGCGCGCGATCGCGTCCGGGGGCCGTCCTGGCCCCTTCGCCGGCCGTGGCGGGTGGCACGCTTCTGGCGTCTTCGTGCCCGGCTGGAGGTGGTCGTGGCGCGTGCGTTCTCCCTGATCGAGGCGATGGTGGTGGTGGCCATCGTGGGGCTGCTCGCAGCCCTCGCGGTCCCGAACCTCACCCCCCTCGCCACCCACTACCGGGCCCTCGAGGGGGCCCGCAGCGTCCTCGCCGCCGTGAACCAGGGCCGCGGCCTCGCCCAGCGCCACAATGCGCCCGTCGAGGTCTTCGTCGAGGCCGACCGGCTCACCCTGCGCAGCGCCGTCATCGACGAGAACGCCAACCCCGACGCCATCCGCAAGATCGTGACGTCGTGGGCTGACGACCGCGTGATCCACTTTGGCGAAGGCGTCCGCGTCACCGGCCTTGAGCTCATCGCCGACGGCACGACGACGACGCCACAGCCGGGGCAGGCGACGGCGACGTTCCGCTTCTGCCCGTCGTCCGACACCTACTACCGCGTCGGCGTGGCCCAGACGCCGGTCTGCGGCGTCGGCAATGTCACCTCCCACACGGTGCGCCTCACCACGGCGCTGCAGGGGCAGCGCTTTCTCGTCGAGGTGCGCGCGGCCCTCGGCGCCATCGACCTCCGGCAGGCCCCATGAAGCAGTCGCACCCACCCGCCTTCTCGCTCGTCGAGGCGATGGTCGCCATCGCCATCGCGGGCCTCATCGCCGCGACGGTGACGGCCGCCTTCCAGGGCGCCCTCGTCGAGCAGGACGACGCCCGCCACGAGTGGGCCGGCTTCACCATCGCCCAGCAGCGCATGGAGCTCCTGGCCAGCATGCCGCGCGGCGCCGCCGACCTCGACGCCAACAGCACCCACCCCGACCCGGGCAGCGACGCCGACGCCACCTGCGACGACGTCGCGATGGGGCCGCGCCGCTACCGCGTCGACGCCGCCGGCCTCGCCAACCCGGCCGGTGCCTACGAGGTCTGCTGGAAGGTGAACGCGAACCACCCGATCGGCAACGTGAACAACATCCGCGTGATCGCCACCTGGCCGACGCGCACCGGGAGGGGCCATGTGCTCATGCAGACCGTTCGCTGAAGGGCCGACGGGCCATCGGCGCCGCGCCATGAGCCTCCTCGAGGTGATGACCTCGCAGGTCATCGTCATCATCCTCGTCACGGGCCTCGTGGGGCTGGTGGCGGCGATGGTGAAGAAGCTCCACAGCGAGACTGGCGTCTCCGACGCCAACGTCCACCTGCGCCAGGCCACCCACTTCATCCTGCGCGACACCCAGGCCGTCGGCGGCGACCTCGCCCTCGCCGGTGACGTCGTCATCGTCCAGGACGGCGGCACCACCGGCCCCGACACCCTCACGCTCTTCAAGCGCGACGAAGCCCTGTGCAATGGTGGCCTCGGCGGCATCAGCCAGCAGCCGGGCAACAGCCGCGTGCTGCGGGTCGGCGAGGTCAACGGCGCCTGCCCGATCACCGACGAGCCTGGCAACTGCTCCGAGGACGAGCTGCGCTCCCGCCGTGTCACCGTGAAGGGCGGCGCCTTCATGGCCATCGCCGTGCCGACGTCGCCCAACGAGCAGCCCTGCCAGGTGACCTTCGGCACCGCCGACAACCAGCAGACGGTGACCCAGTTCAACACCCGCTACGGCACGAACTTCAACAACATCGGCCAGGTGTTCTCGGCGATGCCGCCGCCGCTGCAGATCCTCGTCGGCTCCTCCTTCACGTGGCGCCTCTCGGGAACGACGCTGGAGCGCTCGGTGAACGGCGGCGCCTTCGAGCCCATCCTCGACAACGTCTACGACTTCCAGATCGAGCGCATCTTCGACATCAACGGCAACGCCACCTACCTCGACGCCCAGGGCGTCTTCGAGACCGGCGAGGTCGTCACCGCCTCCGACGGCGCGCCGCTGCCCGTCGGCGCCACCGCCGAGAACTTCCTCGGCCTGCGCATCGGCCTCATGACCTTTGCCCGCGCCGCCGACGGCATGGACGTCCGCCCGCCCGCCCGCTTCTCCAACCGCCTGCACGACACCGCCCCGCGCCTGCGCCGCTACCGCGAGAGCTTCGTCCTCGCCGCGGCCCGCAATCGCGTCGGCCAGTGACGCCGCGCGCCGTGCCCCACCTCGACGAGGAGCCCATCATGCAGCGCCCCCTCCCGCCACCCGCCGTCCGCCGCCGCGGCTACGCCCTCATCTTCGTGCTCATCCTCGGCGTCGTCCTCGCGACCCTGTCGGCGATCCTGCTCTACAGCGTCGGCCGTGACAGCGCCGAGGCCCACCAGCAGCAGAGCTCGGTGCGCGCCCTCTACGCCGCCGAGGCCGCCGTCGCCGTCGGCATCGAGCAGGTCCGCCGCCTCCTCGACGACAACCCCACCCCGGACCTGAGCGGCATCACCACGCCCGTCGTCGGCGAGGCCGAGTATCCCGTCTTCCGCGTGCGCTACTACGACGCTGCGACCAACACGTCGTCGGTGACGCCGCCGGCGGTGCTGCCGACCGGCCCGATCCTCACGGGCCCCAACGCCGGCCTCTATGCGTCGCAGATCCCGATCCAGGTGCTGGCCTCCGCCGTCGTCGACAACGCCCGCGCCACCGTCGCCGACGCCATCCGCATCGACCTCATCCCGGTGTTCCAGTTCGCCATCTTCATGGACGGCGACTACGAGCTGCAGAACCCGGCCCCCATCGGCATCACCGGCCGCGTCCACGCCAACGGCAACTTCTACCAGTCGGGCGCCGGCACCGATCAGATCACGTACCGCAGCCCCATCACCGTCGCCGGCCGCATCGCCAACCGCTCCACCTTCGCGGCGTCGTCGAACCTCACCGCCAACAACACCGCCCGCGTGCTCACGGCGGCGCCGTCGACGTTCGCCTACTTCCCGAGCTTTGCCACGACGCCGCTGCCTCGGCCGACCGATGCGCAGCAGGCGGCCTTCCTCGCCGCGCGCTTTGGCACCCGCGTGCTCGACGGCAGCGGCGGCCAGGGCCGCCTCGAGGTGCCCATCACCATCACCGGTCGCCCCGCCTGCGCCAACACCGCGGCGTGCGCAGCGGGCCAGGAGTGCGTGAAGCGCAGCCCCGCCGACGCCACCGGCATCTGCATGGAGCGCGTCGCTTCCCGCCCCGACATGTGCGGCAACGGTCAGCCCACCGGCGCCCGCGCCAACTTCGCCCAGTCGCCCGCCATCGAGCTCATCCGTCGTCCCGCCGCCCTGTTGAGCGAGACGGGTCTCTACAACGACGGCCAGGCCCCCGGCAGCGCCTTCCGCGAGGACTTCGGCCCGCGGCCCGCCGACGGTCCCGACGCCGGCGCCGATGTCGACGACGTCGCTGATGTCGTCGTCACCCGCCCGGTGCCGGTGATGAACGTCGTGCGCGCCGACGACGACCAGGGCGCCGCCCACGAGCGCTTCTACTGGAAGGCCGACATCCGCATCATCGACGGCATCTGGTACCGCAAGGACAGCAACAACCCCGTCTTCGATCCCGAGACGTGGGACTTCGCCGGGCCGTTCACCGCGAACAACGTCGCCGGCAACAGCCGCGCCGACCTCGGCTACAAGTTCGCCCGCGTGCAGCGCTACTCGTGGTGGTGGGACGCCCGCGAGACCCGCGTCTACGACGCCGCCGGCACGCGCATCCAGCGCGGCGTGCAGATCCGCGCCTCCGACTTCGACGTCGCCGCCTTCAACGAGCTGCTGCTCGACGGCGCCGCCCGCTCGCTGCTCTTCAACGGCGGCGTCGTGCCGGCCCAGGGCGTGATCGTCTACATCAGCGAGACCTACGACCCGCGCGCCGAGGACAGGAACAGCACCCTGTCGCGCGCGGCCAACGTGCGGAACTTCCTCAACCTGCCGATCATGGAGAACCACCTCGACGGCGCCACCGTCATCACGCCCGTGGCGTCGACGAAGGCGGGCGGCGGTCCCCACGCGACGCCGACGGCGCGCGGCTTCTACCCGTCGATCCTGTGGGGCCGGCACGCGCCGGTGGGCTTCCGCTCGCTCACGCCGCCGCAGCGCCATCCCTTTGGCATCGACGGCGTCGCCGGCAACGCCGACGACCCGAGCGCGGCGGCCCAGGGCGACACGTCGTTCGTCGCCGCCGAGGCCCGCGCCTTCTATCGCGACCCGCTGCTCATGCTGCAGAGCAACGCGAAGCTCGGGCAGGGCGGCGTCGGCTTCGAGTGTCAGGAGCCCGTCTTCCTCACGACGGCGCCGCTGCCGACGGCGACGACGCGGGTGCTGCCGCCCTGCATCCAGTCGGGTGCCACGCCGCGCGGTCCCGAGAACGCCGTGCGCGTCGTGCGCGCCCAGAACGTGCCGGTGCAGGGCCTCACGATCGCCACCGACAACCGCCTGTACCTGCACGGCGACGTCAACGCCGTGTCCACCGGCGGCACCGGCGCCACGACGCCCGGTCCCGACGGGGTCCTGCGGCAGACGCGCCAGGGCGTGGCCGGCAAGGTCGCCGTCATCGCCGACAGCATCACGCTGCTGTCGTCGCGCTTCAGCGATCGCTTCCTGCAGCGCGGCGGCGTGCCCGGCGACGCCCTCTTCATCAACCGCCGCGCCCGCTTCACCTCCGTCGACGACGCCATCGCGCCGCCGCCCGGCCCCGCCGAGCGGGCCTGGGTTCGCGAGGCGCCCGCCGAAGACGGCACCGTCGAGGTCGGCCGCGCGCCGAACCTCTGTACGCTCGGCAAGAACCTGCCGACGGGCGGCGTCGTCAACGACGCGCGCGGCACGCTGCCTCCTGGCTTCCCCGCCGACGTCGACGTCAGGAAGGCCGTGGCCACCCGCTACAACACGAGCCTGCTCATGGGCGACGTGCCCGCCTGCATCGACGCCGGCGAGCAGCTCGGAAACCCGAGCGGTGGCGTCAACAACTTCCCCCGCTTCGCCGAGAACCAGGAAGGCGTCGACAACATTATCTTCGGCTCGATGGTGAGCCTGTTCCGCTCGGAGCGGGGCAACGCGCGCTTCCTGTCGACGGGCATGGGCAACGACTTCGAGACGGCGGCGATGGTGCCGTCGAACTGGGTCGCCCAGCGCAAGGCTGCCGGCTACGAGGACTGGGAGGGCGGCGGTCGCACCGCCTGCGTCTACTATCCACCGACGCGGGTGTGGTCGTTTGACGAGGCGCTGCAGCAGCCCGGCAATCTGCCGCCGGGGACGCCGAGGGTCTTCGATACCCAGCGCCTGCGGTGGGTGCGGCGCTGACGCTCCATCTCGATGACGACGTGCACTTCGGGGAGCCCCTCGCCCTTCAGGGAGAGGGGCGCGCGGCAGCGGGGGTGAGGTCGTCTTTCTCGACGTCGACGATGGTGTGTTTCACCTCGACGAACGTTTCACTCGCGTGAGGCGTGTTTGCCTCCGGCGGCTCAGGGGGCCCTGGCCGGCCCCCTGAGAACCCCGGGCCTTCTGTCGAGCACGCCGCGTGTCCTGCACATTTTTCGGTTCGGCGGCGCGGAGGTGACCTCGACGGCCGAGGTGGCCAGCCGCCGAGGGCGAAAAAAATTCCTCGACACGCTTCGCGTGTCGGGAATTTGGACACATGTTCATCAGCTGGCGCTGATGAATTCCTCGACACGCTTCGCGTGTCGGGAATTTGGACACACGTTCATCAGCTGGCGCTGATGAAAATGGCCTCATGGGCGTTCGTCGCGCTCGCAGCGCTCGCGTCGATGCGTCGGGCAGGCAGCCTCCTCGCTCCCGCTCGTCGTCGAGCACGCCGACCGCGCCCTCCAGGAGGCCGACGACCTGGACCGATGGCAGCGCGAGCTTGATGCCTACGCCTTCGACCCCGACCTGCCTGTTCCGGTCGAGCCCATCGAGACCCCGTCTGCCCCACCCCGTCGTCGTCGCTCGGCCCGCTGAACGCCGTCAGCCCCGACGCAGCAGCGGCGCCCGTGCGATCAGCCACAGCAGCGGCACGAAACTGCCGAGGACCGGCGTGAGCACCGTGATGGCGAGGGCCACGCCCCGCCGCGGCTCGAGCAGCCAGACGAGCGCGATGAGGGCGACAAAGGCGGCGTTGATGTCGACGACGACGGTGCGTCCCCACGGATCGGCGAGCATGGCGTCGAAGCTTGCGCCGGCCCCGCCCGCGACGAGCGCGAGCCCCGCCACGACCGCCAGCACAACGAAGGCGACGGCGCAGACGACCTGCACGATGCGGACGGGCGTGGGCACGGGGTTCGACACAGACACCTCCAGTCCGCCTCCGATGCCGCCGGCGCCCCGACCGGCGCACCGGGGCGTCAGCGGCGCAGCGTCAAAGTCGTCGTCCGCTCGGCGTATTGCTGGGCGCTGAAGTCGGTGCGCACCACGAGGCGCAGCACGACCTCGCCGCCGCCTGCCGACACCACCTCCCAGCGGCCGTTGACGCCGTCGGACGTGATGAAGGTGAGGGCCTCGCCGCCCTCGTCGCCGTCGACCTGCCACTCCATCGGCGTCTCGGTGGGCGCGTCGAGCACCAGGTACTGCAGCGAGACCACGTTGAAGATGGCCCGCGTCGTCACCGTGCCGGTGCCGTCGCCGACGAAGACGAAGTCGTGGGCGTCGTCGTTGCTGTCGACGACGTCGCTCGTGATGGTCTCGTTGAGGTCTGTGTCGACGTTGACGTCGATGGCGCGGGTCTCGGCGTCCACCCCGCTCCAGGTGCCGGGCAGCACGGCGGCGGCGCCGCCACATCCGGTCAACAGCCCACCGACGACGACGACTCCGACGACTCCGACGACGCTGTTGCGGGACATGGGGGCCTCCTTCAGGTGGACAGGACGCTGTGGCGACGGTCGCCCAGCGGGATGGGGATCGGGCGCTTCTGCCCATCGATGCAGACCATCTCGATCTCGGCGTCGACGAGGAGTCGGCCATCGCTCTTGCGATGACAGCGCTGCGCAAAGACGATGCGGTACTCGCTCTCGAGGCGGGCGCTGCTGCGGATCTCGACGATGTCGCCAAAGACGGCGCCGTCTTTGAACGACATCGTGGTCTTGTAGACGACGAAGCCCTTCTGCTCGTCGCGCCACAGCCGCACGAGCTCGTCGGCGCCGAGGATGTGCTCGCGGGCCCGCTCGAAGTAGCGCAGGTAGTTCGCGTGATAGACGACGCCGGAGAAGTCGGTGTCCTCGTAGTAGATCTGGATGTCGAGGATGTGGCTCATGGGCTGGTGGCTCCGTCGTCTTCGCTGCCGGCGGAGGCGCGCTGCTTCACGGACACCGGGGTGAGAGCGGGGTTGCGCTGGAGGGCGGCGACGAGGTGGTCGGTGACGTCGACGTCGACGAAGCGGCGGGCGGCGCGGATGGCGGCGCGGACGGCGACGGCGTCGCTCTTGCCGTGGGCGATGAAGGCCGGCTTGCGGAGCCCCAGCAGGGGCGCGGCGCCGAACTCACGGGGATCGAGCTCGCGGCGGATGCGGCCCCAGCCTGGCTGGCTCATCAGGCCGCCGAGGCGGTCGACGACGGTGCCCTCGCTGAACGTGCGCTTGATGACGGCGCTCATGAACGAGAACACGCCCTCGGCGGTCTTCAGCACGATGTTGCCGGTGAAGCCGTCGGTGACGATCACATGCACGTCGCCGCCGTTGAGGTCGCGGCCCTCGCAGAAGCCGACGACGTGGGCATCGGTCTGGCGCAGCAGCGCCAGGGCCTCACGGACCAGCGGCGTGCCCTTGCTGTCCTCCTCGCCGTTGCTGAGGACGCCGACGGCGGGCCGCGGCTGGCCGCAGGCGCGCTCGAGATAGACGCTGCCCAGCAGGCCCCACTGGGCGAGATGCAGCGGCTCGCACCCGGTGTTGGCGCCGGCGTCGACGAGCAGCGCGTAGCCGCACGACGACAGGCTCGGCAGCAGCGTGGCGATCGCCGGTCGGGCGACGCCGGGCAGGCGGCCGATCGAGAACAGCGCCGTCGCGTACATCGCCCCGGAGTTCGCCACCGACACGCAGGCCGCCGCCTCGCCGCGGGCGACGAGATCGCAGGCGAGCCGCATCGACGACCCCTTCTTGCGGCGGACGGCGTCGGCGGGCTTGTCGTCCATCGTGACGACGTCGTCGGCGTGGGCGATGGCGAGGGCACCGGCGTTGATCCGGGCCCGCCAGCCCTTGCCGTCGACGTCGTCGAGGGCGGCCTCGAGCTCGGGGCGCCGGCCCACGAGGACGACGCGGGCGCCGTCGTCGACGACGGCGCGGATGGCCCCTTCGACCAACGGCGAGACGCCGCGATCCCCGCCCATCGCATCGAGTGCGATCGGGAGGGACGCGGCGGTGCTCATGCGGGGCTCCAGGGAGAACACCCGGCGGAGGGCCGGGCGTCAACGCCAGGAGGGCTCAGCCCTCGGCGACCGGGCGGGCCTGGCGGCCGGCGTAGGCGCCGCAGGAACCGCAGGCGTAGTGCGGCATCTTCGGGGCGCCGCAGTTCTTGCACGAGGCCACGGGCTTGGCCGTGTACTTCATGTTGGCGGCGCGCTGCATGCGGGACTTGGCGCGCGACTTTCGTCCGTAGGGAACTGCCATGGGATCCTCCAGCGCCGCGATCTGCGGGGCCACGTAAAAGACCTGCGGACCCTACACGCCCCACCCCGGATTTCAAGCGGTGGGTCAGGGCTCGCAGTCGAGCCGATGCAGGACGGGGCGATCCCCTGCCTTCGCCGCCTTCGTCTTCACCTCGGAGACGCTGAGCCAGGCCACGCCGTCGTCGGCCCAGCCGATGGCCTCGCCCTGGGCCTCGCCGTCCGGCGACGGCACCTGCCGGATCGGCGCCACGCCGCGCAGATCACCGAAGCCGCCGGCCACGAGCCCGCCGGTCCCGGCCCCGCTCTGGCTGCCGTCGACGCCGCTGTCGAGCGCCGGGCGGGCGTACTCGAAGATCCCGCCGGTCGTCCGCAGCAGCAGCCGGGTCCCCGACCAGTGGACGTCGGCGGCCGTGATCCGCCGCAGCTTCTGATCCGGGTCGCCGTCGCCGTCGGCGTCGGCGGGGATCGCCACCGCGCCACCGCCCCGCAGCAGCACCGGCTGGTCATTGGCGGCGTCGCCGTCGTCGGGCGTCTGCACCGTCCAGGGCGCCGGCGCGATGAAGATGCGGGCCTCGGGGGCGGTCGTCTTCTCGAACAGCAGCATCGCCGAAGCGTCGGGCAGCACCGCAAGGGCCTCGACGTCGACGGCCTCGTCGGGGTAGCGCAGGCGCATCGTCCAGACCGCGTCGAGGGTGACGTCGACGGCGGCGCGGTCGGTGTCGAGCGGCGGGCTGAGCAGGGGCTCGGGGAAGGCGACGACGGCGACGTCCGGCCGCGCGCGGTCGTTGTCGCCGGTGTCTGCGACGAAGAGGCACGGGCCCGAGAGATCGGGGCAGGGGCCGAGGGCGAGATCCTCGGGGTCGACGAGGGGGGCCGGCAGCCGCAGCCGCGCCCGGATCGCGCCCGCCGCGGCGCCGACGGTCTCGACGGCGAAGACGACGTTGTCGCTGTCGGCGACGAGCCAGGCGAGGCCGGGGTTCTGCAATGAGGCGGCGAGGCCGGACACCTCGACGAGGGCCTCGTCGTCGACGACGCCGACGTCGCGGGCCGCGCCCACGCTGCCTGTGCAGGTGGGGCGCTCGGGCATCGCAAAGAGCGAGGGGGCCGTGACCCGCGTCCGACGCGAGGCGGCGGCGGCCCGCTCCGGGCAGCCGGCCCCGCCGCAGGCCACGCCGGCGACGACGACGACGCCACCGACGACGACGCGCCGCCAGGCGCTGCTGCGGCCGTTCGGCTCAGCCACGGCGGAATCCCGGCGGCTGGCTGGCTGGCGGCTGGCTGCCCGGCACGACGCTGCCCGGCGGCAGGGTCTCTGGCAGGGCCGGGCCCGGCGGCCGCGTCGCCCGCGCGGCGGCGGCGAGGGCCACGAGGCGGCGGGCGTCGACGCCGTCGCGGATCGCGCTGGCGCGCTCGACGACGGCGCCATGGGCGACCACCAGCACGCACGGCACCATCGTGACGCCGAGGTCGGGCAGCAGGGCGGCGGTCTCGCCGTCGTCGCCGTCGATGGTGAAGAGCTCGAGCTCGAGGCGGCGGGCGGCGGCGTCGAGGCGGCGCACGACGTCGTCGACGGAGGGGGCGCGGCGTCGCGTCACGCACAGCACCGAGGGCTCGGTGGCGCGCAGGCGCTCCTGCAGATCGAGGGCCGACAGGCGCTTCATGGCTGGTCTCCGTCGGCGTCGTCGGCCGGGCGCGGGGGCACGCTGTCGAGGGCGGCGACGTCGTCGTCGTCGACGAGCATCGGCTCTTCCGGGCTCGCGCCGGGGGCCGGCACCGGCAGCGGCGGCGCGGCGCGGTCGGCGATGGCGTCGGCGAAGGCCTGCAGGAAGGCGGGCAGGCCGCCGACGTCGTGGGCGGTGTCGGCGGCGGGGGCCGGCAACAGGCGGCCGCGGCCGCGGGCCCAGGCCTCGTGGATCGGGCTGATGGCGGGCTCGGCGGCGGGCTCGACCCACAGGGGCCCCCGCTGACGGGGACCGCGCTGGTCCTCCTCGAGGAGGGTGAGCACCACGCCGCGGCCACAGCGGGCGCCCACGAGGGGCAGCACGCCGAGCGGCGACAGCACGCTCACGGCGAGGCGGGCAAAGGCGCGGGCCTGGGCCACGTCGCTCATGGCGCCGCCGACGAAGCCGGCGTCGACGACGGCGTCGAGCCAGACGACGTCGCGGGTCGGCGTCGTCGCCTGCAGCGGCATGAGCTCCATGCCGAGGCCGAGGTCCTTCAGGCGGACGATGGCGGCCTCGACCCAGGCGGCGTCGCGCGGAAACACGAAGCGGCAGGCGAGGGGGTCGAGGGCGGCGAAGGCGACGGCGTCGATGGCGGCGTCGATGACGGCGGCGACGACGGCGGCCCGGCGCTCGGGATCGTCGCTGGCGCTGCGGGCGAGCAGGCCGTCGAGGCGCCGCTCCCGCATCGTCTCCTGCCAGGCGAGCAGCAGGCAGCGGTCGTCGGCGCGGCGCAGATCGAGGCCCCGACCACCGGGGCCGCCGTGGCGCAGCCACGACAGCAGCACGTCGCGCTTGAGCTCGGCCGGGCCGGCGTCGCGCCCATCGGAGGTGCGACGACGACGGGAGGTGTGGCCGCCCGGGTTCTTGATCTCGAGCTGCAGGAGGTCGCCGCTCTCACCGACGACGCGCACGAGCATCGCGCTGCCGACGGCGTCCTTCGGCGAGAAGCTCCGTGGCGCCAGCAGCCACTCGTGGCGACCGGGGCGCAGCACCTCGTCGAGCAGGCCCGGCCGCGTGAGGTGGGCCGTCCACGACGGGTGGACCCGCGGCACGTCCTCGGCCGTCAGCGCGAAGTCGTCGTCGGCGCGCGACAGCACGCTGTCGGGCAGGCTGAGGGTGACGGTGCGGTCAGCGAGCTCGGCCGGCAGCAGCGACCGTGGCATCAGCCGCAGCAGGCGGGCCCCGATCACGCGCCGCTCGATGGGGTGCGTCGACGTGCGCAGGACCTCGCGGGCCGTCTCGGCCGCGCGCGCGAAGGCGTCGATCCAGGCGAGGTTGTCCCAGCCGGGGATCGACGCGCGGGCGTCGTCGACGACGACGTCGACAGCGGCGGCGCCCCGGCGGGCCCGGGCGATGACGGCGCTGCCGGCCGCGTCGGGGACGGTGGCGGCGTCGGCGGACCCCTCGAACGCGGAGCGCGGGGCGATGGAGGCGGTCGTCTCGTCGGGCATGGGCTCGTTCTGCTCGGGGCAGCCCGGGCACAACGCCGGGGCGCGTCATCATCATCCCGGCCCCGCCGGGCCGGCAAGGGACTTCTGGGCTCCGGTCCGGACGGGTTTGCGCCCGGGCGCCGCCAGTGGCACGCCTCCCCCATGCGCCACGTCTTCGTCGCCTCGCTCCTCGCCGCTGCCGTCACCCTGGTCGCCTGGGCCTGCGTCCCGGTCGCCTCCGACGGCGGCGACGGCGCCGGCGAGGGTGAAAACGAGATCGTCGACAGCGGCGTCGGTGGTGAGGGCGAGGGTGAGGGTGAAGGCGAGGGCGAGGGTGAAGGCGAAGGCGAGGGCGAGGGTGAGGGTGAGGGCGAGTTCACCGGCGAGGAGTACCTGACGGGCGTCGCCGAAGACGGCGTCGTCTGCGGTGCCGTCACCTGCGCCGACCCGACGGCGTCGTGCTGCATCGGCTTCGCCGGCGCGGTCTGCGGCGAGCCCGGTGGCTGCGTCGCCGCCGTCGAGGCCGCCTGCGACGGCGGCGAGGATTGCGACGTCGGCAACGAGTGCTGCTTCATCAACTTCGGCACGAGCTGCGCTGTCGACGGCGAGTGCCGCACCGGCGGCGGCAACGAGATCTGCGTGACGACCGCCGACTGTGGCGCCGACGAGACCTGCTGCTCGTCGCCCGAGCTGCAGGGCTTCGGCATCGACGGCGGCATCTGCCTGCCCACCGCCGACAACTGCACGTTCACGCCCTGAACATCCCCGGTGCCCGGGACATGACGGAGGAACCGTCATGTCCCGAGCACCGGGGACGTTCAGGGGTACGGATGGTGTTCGGCGCTGTGCGCCGAACACCCCGCTGCCGCGAGCGTTGCGGCGCCCGCCAGAGTCGGTATCGATCGCACGTCGTCACCGAGGTGCGGCAGCCGTCGCGTGCAGACGACGAGCGGCAGCGAGGAGGATGCCTGCCCGACGCATCGACGCGAGCGCCGCACGCGCGACGAACGCCCATGAGGCCATTTTTCGCCTTCGGCGGCTGGCCATCCACGCCATCGCGATCCCCTCCGCGCCGCCGAACCGAAAAATGTGCAGGACACGCGGCGTGCTCGACAGAAGGCCCGGGGTTCTCAGGGGGCCGGCCAGGGCCCCCTGAGCCGCCGGAGGCACAGACGCCTCACGCCAATGAACCATCATCGATGAGACACGCGGCGCGCTCGACAGAAGGCCGGGGGTTCGGGGCCCCCTGAGCCGCCGGAGGCACAGACGCCTCACGCCAGTGAACCATCATCGATGAGACACGATGAGACACGCGGCACGACGGCGGCCGACCATCGAGAAGTGACTGAAAAAACGAGAGAATCAGTCGCTACCGCATGCTCTTCAAGATGAGCTCGAGCTGCCGCTTGATGCGCGCATCGGCCTCGCGCCCGGCGGCGGCCTGCAGGGCCGCGCGTGCCCGCGGCTGACCGCTGTCGGCGGCGGCGCGGGCGGCGGCGATCCGGACGGCGGCGTCGGCCTCGGCGAGGGCGCTCTCGATGAGGGCGTCGGCGCGGGCGTCGCCGACGACGGCCAGCAGCCGCAGCGAGCGCAGGCGGTCGGGGTCGGTGGCGTTTCCGGCGCGGGCGGCGGCGCCGGCGACGTCGACGTACTGCTGGTGCTGGCGCAGCGCGGCCCCGACGGCGCGGCGGACGTCCTCGGGCTGGTCGGTGTCGACGGCCAGGGCCACGAGGGGCTCGACGGCGCGGGCGTCGGTGTGCTTCTCGAGCAGGCGGGCGCAGCCGGCGCGCACCCCCGAGCCACCGTGCGCCAGACCATCGAGCAGCAGCGGCAGCACCCGATCGTGCGGCAGGCTCGAGACGGCCCGGGTCGCGGCGGCGACCACGTCCTCGTCGTCGTCGCCGAGGGCGTTGACGACGACGGCGGCGAGGGCCGGGCTCGCGCCGGGCTCGCGCATCACCTCGCCGTAGGCGGTGACGGCGGCGCGGCGGGCGAGGGCGTCGTCGCTGCGCAGGGCCTCGCGGAAGGCGAAGAGGTGCTCGAGGGTGTGGAAGCGGGCGAGGGCCTCTTCGGCTTCGGTCCGGACGTACTGCTCGCGGTCGCCGAGGGCCGCAAACAGGGCGGGCAGGCCGGCGGCGTCGCCGAGGCGGCCGATGGCGGCGGCGGCGGCGGCGCGGACGGCGAAGGAGTCATCGCGGCGCAGCGCCTCGCTGAGGGGGCCGAGGGCCCGCCCGTCGCCCATGCGGCCGAGGGCCACGGCGGCGGTCGCCCGCACCTTGAACGTCTCGCCCGATTGGAGCGCGTCGACGAGGCGGCCGATGCCCTCGGCGGCGGCGGGAGCGCTCGGCTCGGCGTCGTCCTGGGCGCGGACGGAGGGCACCAGCGCCAGCGCGGCCAGCACGACGAGGACGGACCTGGGGGAACGGCGCACCATCACTCCTCCCGGTAGCACGTCGACGACGACGGCATCAAACCGCGGCGCTGGGTGCCTCGCGGCGGGGGCGATCCGGGCCTTCGGCGGTCCGTCCTCCGTCGCGCGTTGACACCCCGCAGCGTGCCGGCTACCCAGAGCGCCTGATCCCCGGGATCGCAGACTGACTGTGCATCGGCGCAGCCGATGATGAACGCTGGAGCGGCGGGAGCCGCACGAGTAGAGGAGCCTGTCTTGACGAAGGTGACCGTTCGCGAGGGCGAGACTGTTGATCGCGCGATCAAGCGCTTCAAGCGCAAGGTCGAGCAGGCCGGAATCCTGAAGGAAGTCCGCAAGCGCGAGCACTACCTGAAGCCCTCCGTCAAGGCGAAGCTGAAGGCCCGTGCCGCCGAGGCCCGCGCGCGCAAGCGTGAGAAGCGCCTCCTGCTCAACGGCGTCTGACCTCTTCGGGGTGTTCGACCCCGACCAGTGCCAACGCCGTGACGCACACCGTGCCCACGTCCCGTGACCGTCATCGTGCGTCCCTCGTCGGACGTGCGAGCTGGTGGCGGGCCGTGGGTTTCTGTGCTTCCGCCATCGTCGCCGCCGCCGGCCCGGTCCACGCGGCCGACGACGACGATGAGGTCGTGATCATCGACGACGAGGGCCTGGCGGCCGGCGACGACGGCGTCATCCGCTTCGGCGACGACGACGACGACACAATCGTGATCCTCGACGAGGGTGAGGCGCCGACGCCGGCCCCGTCGGACGCGCCCACCGGGCCGCTCGGCCGCATCTGGGACTCCTGGCACGTCGCCCTCGACAGCGAGGTCTATGTCGCGGCCCAGATGACCGACGCCGAGAACGGGCCACTGCGGGCGCTGGGCTCGGTCAGCCTCGAGAGCTGGCTGCTACCGGCACCGAACCTCTCGTTCTACGGCACCGGCTTCGCCCGCCTCGCCTGGGACGGCACGCCGGCAGGGCGGCTCGTCCCCTTCGCCGACGTCTACGAGCTCTACGCGAAGATCACGCTCGATCGGGCGACGGTGCAGCTCGGGCGGCTCGCGGTGCCGTGGGGGCGCACCCTCGGCGCGGGCTTCGGCGATCGCCTCCATCCCCCCGACCTCCGCCGCGGCGCGCCCTTCCCCGACCCGGCGAAGCAGAAGCAGCCCCAGCACGGCGTGCAGCTCAAGGGCAGCGTCGGCGTCGTCGGCGTCGAGGCCGTCGGCTTCTTCTCGTTCGAGCCCTCCGAGGGCCCGCTGACGGCGGCCAATCAGGGCGGCGTGCGCATCGGCCGCTACCAGACGGCGCTGGCGCGCTCGCCGACGCTCGCCGGTGGTCTCCTCGAGAGCGATGACACGAGTCGGGTCCGTCCGAAGCCGGCGCTGATGCAGCCGACGCTGGCGGCGCGGGCCTGGCGCCGCGTCGGCGAGATCGACATCACCGCCAGCGCCGCCTGGCACTTCGACGAGACGCCGACGCTGCACCTTGCCGACGACGTCGCCCGCGTCGTGGCTGCCGAGGGACTCGCGCTGCGGGGCCTGTCGCCCGGCCCACCCCTCGTCGTCTGCGATACGCCCGGCGGCGTCACCTGCCTCGGCGCGGGGGCCCTCAGCCACGGGCAGACGACGAGCATCGCCATCGACGCCAGCTGGGGGCTCGGCCTTGTCGTGGCCCGTGCCGAGAGCGCGCTCTACCCGCGCGTGGGGCTGCTGCCGGGCAAGACGGCGCTCATCCTCGACGAGGGCGGCGTCCGCTCGATCCAGGTGGGGCACCTCGCCACCGCCGTCGCCGTCGAGGGGCAGCTCGGCCCCGCCATCGATGGCTCCCTCGAGCTGCTGCACGTCGCGTGGGACGGCGTGCCCGGCACCGCACGGCTGTGGGGCGTCGAGGTCCTCGAGGTCGACGACGCCGCCGCCGACAGCGCGCTGCGCACCGTCCACCGCCTCGCGGTCGCGGCGCATCTGGGCGGCTCGCTCTTCGATGAGCGGGTCGACTGGCGCCTGCGGGGCGAGGCGGGGTTGCTGCAGGCCGACGTGCTGGCCTCGGCCGAGGTGCGCTACCGCCTGCCGGTCTTCGACCTCTACCTCGGTGGTCGCGGCGACATCTTCACGGGTCGGCCGGGCAGCCCGGGCTGGATGCGTCAGGAGGCGACCCAGATCGGCATCTTCGTCGGCGAGGGCTCGTGAGCGACGACGTCGTCGACGACGTCGCGGCGTCGGGATGATCAAGTACCTCGGCAGCAAGCGGCGGCTCGTGCCGCTGCTCGGGGAGCTCATCACCGGCCTCGGCGACGTGCGCGTCGTCGTCGACCTGTTCTCTGGCTCGGCGCGGGTGGGGCAGGGCCTCAAGGCCCGCGGCTGTCGCGTGATCGCCAACGATCACACCGCGTTCGCGGCCACGCTGGCCCGCTGCTCCATCGAGGCCGACGACGACGTCGCCGACGACGCTGCCCGGCTGATCGCCGAGCTCAATGGTCTGCGCGGCGTCGACGGCTGGTTCACCGAGCGCTACGCGCGCCGGGCCCGCTTCTTCCAGGTGGAGAACGCCACGCGCATGGAGGCCATCCGCCAGCGCATTGCGTCGCTCGCCCTGCCGCCGACGCTGGAGGCCGTCGTCCTCACGAGCCTCCTCGAGGCCGCCGATCGCGTCGACTCCACCTGCGGCGTGCAGATGGCCTTCTTGAAGCGGTGGTCGGCGCGCAGCAGCAACCCCCTCGAGCTGCGCCTGCCGACGCTGCTGCCGGTGAGCCCCCACGGACCCGGCCGGGCCCTCTGCGCCGACGCGCTCGATGCCGCGGCCGCCCTCGACGACGTCGACGTCGACGTCGTCTACCTCGACCCGCCCTACAACCGGCACAGCTACCTCGGCAACTACCACGTGTGGGAGACCCTCGTGCGCTTCGACGCGCCGGAGGTCTACGGCGCGGTGCAGAAGCGCCGCGACGTGCAGACGCGCAAGAGCCCGTTCAACCGGCGCTCGGCCTTCGTCGGCGCCCTCGCGGCCGTCGTGGACCGCCTGCGGGCCCGCCACCTCGTCGTCAGCTGGTCGAACGAGGGCGCCATCGCCGCCGACGAGCTCGTCGCCGTGCTGTCGCGCCGTGGCCCGGTGCGCCTCGCCGCCGAGGTGGCCATCCCCGCTACGTCGGCGCGCGCATCGGTCAGCACAATCGGCGCGGTGAGCGCGTCGCGGACCCGACCCACATCGACACCGTCGAATATGTCTTCGTCGTCGATGTCCAGACGCCGCCGCGGCCATGACCGGATGATGACGGAGCCTCGAAGGTCCGTTGACGCCGCGCCGTCGTCGCCAGACACTGACGGGCCCTGACGGAGCGCGACGATGACCATGAAGAGCGAGGCCGACCGCGGATTCTTGATCCTCGCCCGGGCCAGCGAATGGCTCGGGATCATCCTGACCTTCACCGTGCCGATCCTCGTCATCGGCAACATCCAGCACGACGTCGACGACGCCGTCTCCTGGGCCGTCGTCGCCGCCGCGGCCTTCCTCGGCTACCTCGCCGCCGACTTCCTCTCCGGCATCGTGCACTGGGCCGGCGATCGCTGGGGCACCGAGGAGACCTTCATGCTCGGACCCACCATCGTGAAGCCCTTCCGGGAGCATCACGTCGACGAGAAGGCCATCACCCGCCACGGCTTCGTCGAGACCAACGGCAACAACTGCATGGGCACGACGGTCATCCTCGTGTTCTCGCTGCTGTTGCCCGAAGACGGCTTCTTCGGTCTCTTCTGCCGCACCGCCGCCGTCAGCCTCAGCTTCGGCCTCTTTGCGACCAACCAGTTCCACAAGTGGTCGCACCTCGACGCGCCGCCGCTGCCCATCCGCGTGCTGCAGCGCCTGCACCTCATCCTCCCCGTCGACCACCACGCCATCCACCACAAGGCGCCGTACGACTGCTACTACTGCATCACGACGGGCTGGCTGAACCCGCTGCTGAAGCGCATCCACTTCTTCGAGTTCCTCGAGGCCGGCATCGAGCGCCTCACCGGCGTCCCGCCCTATCGCGATCCCGGCACCGCCGTCGCGGTGCAGGCCTGATGCGCGCCCCGGCCCTGCTGCTGTCGACGTGCGCCCTCGCGGGCTGCGGCGCCGGCACCCTCGAGATCACCGCCCGGGGCAGTGAGGCCGTCGAGGCTGGCCTGCCGGCCGAGGCCTTCGCCGACGGCGCCGCCGTCACGTTTTCGTCCTTCGTCGTCGCCTTTGACGACGTCACCGTCGTCGACCGCGGCGGCGTCGCGGCCGCCCTCGTCAGCGATCCCTTCGTGCTCGACCTGCACGCTGCCGGTCCCCACCAGGTGGCGCGCGTCGAGGCCCAGGCCGGGACCTACGAGCGGGTCTCGCTGCTCGTGGCCCCCGCCGTCACCGGCATCGGCGCCGGCAACGTCGACGACGCCACCGTCGAGCTGATGGGCAGCCAGGGCTTCTCGGTCCTCGCCACCGGCGCCATCGACACCGGCGGCACGACGACGACGTTCTCGTGGGGCTTCACCGGCAACACCCGCTACGTCGACTGCATCGACGACGACGGCAACGGCGGCGTCTTCATTCCCGAGGGCGACGTGGCCACGCTCGACCTCGTCGTACGGGGGGAGGGACTCTTCGCCACCAGCCTCGCCGCCGATGCGGCAACGCTGCAGACGGGCGCCCTTGTTGCCGCCGACAGCAACGTCGACGGCGTCATCGACCTCGGCGAGCTCGCCGCCGTCGACCTCGAGGACATCGAGGGCTACGACACCGTCGGCCGCAGCGACGTCGTCACCCTCGCCGACTTCGTCGCCGCGCGGGCCCAGGCGATGGTCGGCGTCGGTGGAGCCGGCACCTGCGTCGCTGAACGACGCTGAGCGCTTCAGGGCGCGTAGAGCTTGAGCCCGCCGACGGCGGCGTCGAACCACACGGCTGCGGGGCGCCCATCGGGACGCACCGCCACGTCGAGCCAGCCATCGTTCTGGCCGCCGCCGGCGCCGAGGCGCACGCGCCGCCGCTCGCGGGCCTCCGGCGTCCCCTCGACGACGTAGAGGAACACGCCGCCTGCCTCGCCGGGCACCCGCGCCAGCACGAAGAAGCCCGCCGGGGCCGCCGCGGCGACGGCGATCCCCTCGACGTCGACGAGGCGCTCGCGGGTGGCGGTGAAGGTGGCGCTCGCGACGTCGAGCTCGCGGCGCCAGACGATCCCCTCGAGGCGATCATGCGTGACGACGTCGACGAGGCCGTCGGCGCGCAGGGCGAGGCTGGGCGTGAGGCCGTCGAGGGCGACGGTGCGGCCGCGGGGGTCGTCGACGAGCACGGCGCGGTCGCTCCCGGGGCGGAGGATCGCGATCTTCAGTCGCGCGTCGGTGGCGACGTCGTGGGGCCAGGCGACGACGACGGTGCCGTCCGCGAGGGTCAGGAGCGCGCTGGTCGCGCGGACCGAGCCCCGGGCCCAGGCGGCGAGGTCGCGCTTTTCGAGGATGCCGACGCTGGTGCTGGCGAAGGCCGGCACGTCGGCGGGGCGGCGGGCGAGGCGCAGCCGGTCGTCGGCGCTGTAGTAGGCGACGGCGACGCGGCCGGTGGCGTCGATGACGAGGCCGTGGCCGCGCCCGATCTGCTCGCCGAAGCCGAGCTCCTCGCCGACGAAGCCGGCCGCAAGGGCAATGGGGGAGCCGGTCGTCGACGACGTCGTGAGTTGCGGGAACGGAGCGTCGTCGACGTCGGCGCCGGCGGCGCCCATGCGGGGGCGATCGTCGGGGCGCCAGGCGAAGCGGAAGATGCCCGTGTCCTGGCGCGCGTAGGAGAGGACCGGCGCGTCGCCGGGGGCGAGGGCGAGGCGCAGGAAGCTGCCCACGGCGCCGTCGCTGTCGACGGTGATGACGGCCTGCCCGTCGGGGCCGGGCTCCGGGGCACTGCCGCCGGGCGCCGTCACGGCGTAGCGGACGTCGCCGGCGTCGGCGTCGACCCAGGCCAGATGCAGCGCACCGTCGCGGCCGGCCTCGACGTTGGGGTACCAGCCGGTGCCCTTCGCCGGGCGGTCGGCGCTCGACTCCCGGCCGGCGTCGACGACCGTGATGGTGGAGGGGGGCGGCTCTGTCGTCGGCGGCGTCGGCCGCGGGCCACAGCCGTCGCAGGCCGGGAGCAGCGCGGCGGCGCAGAGCAGCGGGACCCCTCGTCGAAGCATGTCGATGTGTCTATCAGTGACGGATGGCCCGGCGCGACCCGGGAAGAGCAGGCTCGAACGAACAGTGGGGAATGTCATGGCCGGTGGCAAGCGCGGTGATCAGCTCGGCAAGGACCTCTCGTCCTTCTTCAAGCAGGCCGTCTCGGCCCTCGAGGACGCCTCCGAGCAGCTCGTGAAGAGCGGGCAGGCCGGCAAGGCTTCCCTCGACGTCCAGCTGCTCAAGCGGCAGCGCGAGAAGGCCCTCGCCCGTCTCGGCGAGGTCCTCTTCGATGAGCACGAGCGCGGTGTGGCCCTGCCGCCCGCCGCCGACGACCTCCTCGCCGAGGTGAAGAAGCTCGACGCCCGCGTGAAGGAGGCCCAGGCCGAGGCCGACGCGCTGTGGAAGACCGACCAGAAGAGCACGCCACCGACGACGCCGACCTCGCGGGTCAGCGACGACGACGACGACGACGACGACGAATGAGCGGACCCGCGGGGGCGCTCACTGGGCCATGCGCTTCGCCACTTCGACGCGCTGGCCGAGGTTGTTGTCGGCGAAGTACTTCGGGTCACCCACCTTGATCTTCTCCCACGAGAAGACGGCCTCCTTGGGAGAGCCGGCGAGGAGCTGGGCCATGCCGTTGTAGTGCCAGCCCGGCATGTAGTCGGGCGCCACCTTGATGGACTCGCCGAAACTGCGCAGGGCCTCGTCGATGCGGCCCGACTGGACGTACACGCGGCCGAGACCCGTGAGGGCCGGCGCGCTCGACGGCGCCGCCGCGAGGGCCTCCTTGAGCTTCGCCTCGGCGGTGGCGAGGTCCTTCACGTCGAGGGCGTCCCAGCCCTCGGCGACGAGGCGCTCGACGGGGCTCGCGGTGGCGGGCAGCGAGTCGACCCGGCGCTTCACGTTCTGCGCCGACGGCGCCGACGACGCGCCGCCCTGCATCGGACCTCCGCCGCGGTTGCCGCCGCCCAGCGCACCCTTGCTGTCGGCGCCGCCGCCGTCGTCGTCGCCACCCTGCACGGGCACGAGGGGCTGCGCGAGGGGGCCTTCACCACGGAGGCCGGCCTCGATGTCGGCGAGGCCCTTCTGGACGTGCTCGAGCATCGGCGAGTCCTTCGGCGCGAGCTTCAGGTACGTCTGCCAGGCGCGCAGGCCCTTCTCCATGTTCTCGCGGCTCATGCCGGGGGTCTCGGCGACGGCGGCGCCCATGAGGAAGAGGGCGTCGAACATCTCGCCCTGGTCCTTCTGGTGCTCCTCGTTGGTGAGGATGTACTCGAGCTCGACGATGGAGCGGTCGCGGTTGCCGAGGAAGAAGAAGCAGCGGGCGAGCAGGTTGCGGGCGCCGGGGTAGGTCGGCTTCTGGTCGAGGATCGTCGACAGCATCGTCGCCGCCTCGATGAAGCGGCGCTCGGAGAAGTAGAGCTGGGCGATGGCCATGTCGCGATCGGGGCCGGCGGGGACCGGCTGGCCGGCGCGGCCGCTGTGCTGGAGGTCCTCCAGCAGCGTCGTCACGCTGGCGAGGGAGCGCTTGCGCTGGTCGGGGGTGAGGTCCGGCCACTCCTTCTCGATGCGGGCCGTCAGCGTCTCGGCGGTGACCCTGCCATCGAGGATGTCGTCGAGGAGGGCGCGCTTCTTCTCGAGCTCGGCGTTGCTCGTCGCCGAACCCCACGGTGCCGGACCCGGGGACTTCGTCGGATCGGCAGCGCGCCCGACGCCGGGCGGCTCGAGACACCCGAGGGAGGTGACGGCGAGGAGGAGCGACAGGAGACCGACGCGCGACAGCATGGGGCCTCATAGCAAGCCCCGCCGCCGTCGCCAGCCGGGTGTGTCCGGGTCGGGTTCAGGCGCGGCGGCGGCGCCGCCACAGCAGCAGGCCGCCCAGCAGGGCGAGCGGCGCCGTCGACGCCGGCGCGCTGCCGCAGCCGAAGATGTTCTTGTAGTTGGACGGACCGAAGGCGCAGACGTAGCGCTCCGCCGACGAGTAGGAGCAGTTGTAGCCCTCGCCGCAGATGCTGTCGTCGTCGACGCAGCTGTCGGGGCGGCACAGGCCACCGGGGATCTCGCTGTCGTCGCAGGTGTAGCCGTCGTTGCAGCCGACGTCGTCGCAGGTGACGGTGCAGACGCCGCGGTCGCACAGGCCGGTGGCGCAGTCGCGATCGGTCTCGCACAGCTCGCCGATCTTGAGGTCGCCGTCGCGGCCGCGGCGGCACTCACCGAGGCCGTCGTCGCCCTCGACGCAGCCCGAACCGTCGTCGCAATCCATGTTGCCGCGGCGCACGTCGCACTCGCCCACCGGCTCGCCCTCGCCCTCACCCTCGCCGGCGCCGCCGACGCAGATGTTGCCGACGCACTCGGCGCCGCCGCTGCAGTCGGTGCTCGACGTGCAGCTCTCCTGACAGACCGGGTTCGCGCCGTTCGAGCAGGTCTGGCCGGGCGAGCAGAAGCCGGTGCCGGCGCAGGAGTCACCCGGCTGCGTCGTCACGGTGGTGCCGGCGGCGGCGGCGACGGCGAGGTCGGCCCGCAGCGTGGGCTTTCCCTGGCAGGTGCTGCAGCTGCCCCCATTGGACTTCAGGAGGTTCTCGACGGCGTCGGGGGTGAGGCCCGGGTTCACGTCGAGCATGAGGCTGACGACGCCGGCGACGTGGGGCGCTGCCATCGAGGTGCCCTCGTAGAACGAGTAGGGGATCTGCCCCTGGAAGGGCGAGACGCTGCTGTCGACGGCGGAGAGCACGCCCTGCTGGAAGTCCTGACGCTGGTCGCCGCCGGGGGCGACGACGTCGATCTCGGGGCCGAAGTTCGAGTACGGCGCCAGCGACGTGCCATTGATGGGGCCAAACGCCGCCACCGCCAGCGACGCGGGGCAGTTCGCCGGCGAGCCGACGGGCACGCCGTTGCCGTCGTTGCCGGCGGCGACGACGAGGACATGACCGCGCGCGCTCACGGCCTCCCAGACGTCGTTGGTGAAGCTGTCGCACGGCGCGCCGGTGGCGCCGAGGGACAGGTTGATGACGCGGGGACGATCGGCGGCGGCGAGGTTCGGCGCCGGCGGGACCTGGAAGCCCGCCATCCAGGCGACGGCCTCGTTGATGTCGACGGTGGTGCCACCGCAGCGGCCGAGGGCGCGGCCGGTGACGAGGCGGCCATTCCAGTTGAGGCCGCTGATGCCGACGTTGTTGTCGGTGGCGGCGAGGATGGTGCCAGCGACGTGGCTGCCGTGGAAACTCGAGGGCTGGGGGCCAAAGCCGCAGTCGGCGCCGTCGCCGGGGTCGTTGAAGTCGGCATCGCGGCCGTTGCCGTCGGCGCCGCCGTTGGGGTCGGAGATGAAGTCGAAGCCGGACTCGATCTTGCTGGCGAGGTCCTCATGGTTGACGAGGGTGCCGGTGTCGACGACGCCGATGAGGTTGTCGGCGCTGCCCTGCGTGATGTCCCAGGCGGCGCGGGAGCCGATGGCATCGAGGTGCCACATGAACTCGAAGAACGGGTCACCGGGGGTGGCGAGCGCGCGCCAGACCCACACGGCGGCGGCCGCGGCGACGCCTTTTTGACCTTCGGCCTTCTCGACGAGGCGCAGCGTGGTGGCTTCGTCGTCGGCGCCGCTGACTTCGAGCAGGAGCCAGCCGAGCACGACCTCGCGCTCCAGACGGAGGGGACGACCCATGCTGGCCCCGAGGGCCTTCACCCAGGCCGCCGGATCCTTCGGCGTCGACGATGGCTTGACCAACAGCTGACCGGCGACGACGCGGGTGTTGGCCGTGAGGCGGTGTTCCGTCGCGTCTGCGGTCGCCGGCATGGCGAGGGTGGCGACGACGAGGAGGGTGGTCAGGAAGCGGGTCATGGGACCTCAGGACGTTCGGACCGGGTCGGCAATTGCGCCGATCGACCCCACGCTAGGGATGCCGGTGTCGACTCGTCGAATCATGGGCACCGTGGTGGTGCCGGTGATCACCCCGTCGGTCGATCATCCGATGCGACACGTGGTCGCAGCCGCCAGCGGCGCCCCGCCGGGGTGGCGTGCCAGTTTGGCAAAACGGTGGCGGCCGGGGCCTGTCACCGTGTCACGCTGGCAAGAAAACGGCGTCATCGGCATCACCGAAGTGCTTGATCTGCCATGTCTTTTCGGGAATCTTGCCGCCGGCGTGTGCCTTGCTTGAGGGGGCGTGCGCTGCCACTGGCGGCGACCGGAGGTCGGTTCGTGCTCGAGACGTTGTTCCGCAAGCGCTTCTACCTGGTGCACCTCGCGTTCACCGCGCTGCTCGCCGTCATGCTGGCGCGCGTGACGACGGCGATCGCTGCCCGGGTGCTCGTCGAGAAGCTGACGACCGCCGCCGGCCAGGGGCCAGCCAAGGCGCCGCCGCCGCGCACGCCGACGGGGCCGGCCCGCGACTTCACCGGCCTCGCCAACGCCAACATCTTCGAGGGTCGCCGCGAGATCGTCATCGATGAGCCCACGACGCCGGCTGCCGCCAACGCCGGCAGCGGTGACGTCGGCGACTGGCGCAACGCGCCCCGCTCGGCGCTGCGCCTGCGCCTCGTCGGCACGATGGCGTTCTCGGAGCCGACGCTGTCGCTCTGCTCGATCGTCGAGGAGGGGGGAAGCGCGAAGGGCGCCGACCTCTACGCCATCAACGAGTGCGAGAACGTCGACGTCTCGGCGCTCTCGCCCGAAGACCAGAAGCTCGTCGGCAAGGCCGCGCCCTGCAACAAGGTCGCCGACCTCGCGCTCGTCAAGCGCATCGAGCCCGAGATCGTCTACATCTGGAACGTCGCCGAGAGCCGCATCGAGTACCTTGCCCTCAACGAGCCGCCGGCGGCCACGGCGGCCCCGCGGGTGGCGGCGAAGAGCGACGTCCTCGAGAAGCCCGACGACAGCGGCGCCGACGGCATCGTGAAGACCGGCGACAACCAGTTCGGCGTGCCCCGCAGCACCGTCGACAACGCCCTCAACAACCTCTCCGAGCTCGCGACCCAGGCCCGCGTCGTCCCCGCCTTCGAGGGCGGCAAGCCGGTGGGCTTCAAGCTCTTCTCGATCAAGCCGGGCTCGCTCTACTCGAAGATCGGCCTGCAGAACGGCGACGTCATCAACCGCATCAACGGTTATGAGATGTCGAGCCCCGAGAAGGGCCTTGAAGTGTATCAGAAGCTCAAGGACTCCTCGAATATCACCGTCGACATCAAGCGCCGCGGCAAGGCCATGACGCTCGATTACACCATCCAATGAGATCCGGTCGCTTGTTGGTTTCCACCTGACAGCGGCCACCCATCACACCCACTGCCACCTTCCTGAATCCGATTCCTGAGCGTGCACATGAAGAGCCACCTTGCCTCCCTGTTCGTCTGCGCGGCCCTCGCGGCGGTCCCGGCCGCGGCGCAGTCGACGCCGGCGACCCCCGCGCCCGCCGCCGACGACATCACCACGACGAAGGTGAACCTGCAGAAGTGTCGGCCGCAGTCGGGCACGATCGCGTTCAACTTCGACAAGGCGTCGATCCAGGAGGTCCTCGACCAGATCGCGCGCATCCGCTGCATGAACTTCATCCTGTCGGACCAGGTGAAGGGCAAGAACGACATCACCATCGTGTCGCGCACGCCGGTGACCGTGGCCGCCGCCTACGCCGCCTTCCTGTCGGCCCTCGAGGCCAACGGCATGGCGCTCGTCCCCGCCGGCGCCTACTGGAAGGTCATCGAGCGCAAGGACGCCGCCAAGGCGCCGCTGCCCCTCTATGACATCGGCAAGGACGGCACCCTGCAGCGCGTGACGCCGAAGGAGGGCCGCGTCGGCGACTTCCCCAACAGCGACGCCCACGTGACGCTGCTCTACGAGGTGAAGTACGCCAACAAGGACCAGGTCCAGCAGCTCATCCGCAACCTGATGACGAAGAACGCCGACCTGCAGGCGCCGGGCGGCAACCTGCTCATCCTGTCGGACTCGGGCAGCAACATCCTGCGCATCCTCGAGGTGCTCGACAAGATCGACGTCGCCGGCAGCAGCAACCAGCTCAACGTCATCACGCCCGACTACGCCGACGTCGCCTCCATCCAGGCCCGCCTGCAGGACGTCTACGGCGTCGGTGAGAAGGGTGGCGCGGCGCCCACCTCCACCAAGAAGTCCAGCAAGAAGGCGCCCCCGCCGACCGACGCCGCCGACGCCCCCGCCGACGGTGGCGGCGACAGCGACGACGTCACCGACGTCACCATCACCAAGATCATCGCCGACGAGCGCACCAACCAGCTCATCGTGATCTGTTCGGCCAAGGCCTTCGAGAAGGTCATGGAGGTCGTGCGGATCCTCGACAAGCCCCTCGCCGACGGCGGCGGCGGCGTGCGGATGTGGGTCGTGCCCCTCGCCAACGCCGACGCCCAGAAGGCCAGCTCGACGCTGAGCTCCCTCGCCCAGGGCGGTGGCGCGGCGGCGAAGAAGAGTGGCGACGCGAAGGCCGGCGCCAAGGCCAAGGAGGCCGAGAAGGCCGCCGCCCTCTTCGAGGGCGACGTGAAGATCACCGCCGACGAGACGACCAACGCCCTCGTCATCGTGGCCTCGGCCCGCGACTTCCGCGCCCTGCGCTCGGTCATCGAGCAGCTCGATGTGCGCCGGCCCCAGGTCTTCGTCGAGGCCGCCATCCTCGAGATCGCGCTCAACCAGAACCGCAACGTCGGCCTGTCGGCCTACGGCAGCTCCCCCGTCGACCTGCCCATCCCCGGCACGTCGGGGCCCGGCATCCTCACGTTCGCCAACGAGGGCGGCAAGAGCCTCTTCGGGCAGGGCGCCAAGGTCGCGAGCGGCATCGCGCTGCTGCAGGCCCTCGAGCGCAGCGGTCGCCTCGACCAGGCGAGCGCGCAGCTCGGCCTGAGCCTCATCGACAGCCTGAGCTCGTCGATCGGCCTGTTCTCGTTCACCGGTCCGGCCATCACCCTCATCGAGGACAGCGCCGGCAACCCCGTCGTCAGCTTCCCGTCGGTGGGCGCCGTCGTGAACCTGCTGCAGGGCAACTCCAACGTCGACATCCTCTCGACGCCGCACGTGATGACGACGGACAACGAGAAGGCCGAGATCTCGGTGGGCGATCGCGTCCCCGTCGTGAAGGGCTTCCAGCCCGTCGGCGGCGCTGGCGCCCTCGGCTTCGGCGGTCTGCAGAACGTCGCCTACGAGGACGTGAAGCTGAAGTTCACGATCACGCCCCACGTCAACGCCGACAACGAGGTGCGCGTCGAGCTCGAGCAGGAGGTCTCGGACATCGCCGGTCAGGTGGCCATCCCCGGCGGCGGCAACCAGCCGATCATCTCGTCGCGCACGGTGAAGAGCGTCGTCGTCACCGGTGACCAGCGCACGGTGGTCATCGGCGGCCTCATGCAGGACAAGAAGAGCGACTCCGAGAGCAAGGTGCCGTTCTTCGGCGACATCCCGATCATCGGGTGGTTGTTCAAGAACTGGAGCGATACCAGCAAGAAGACGAACCTCGTCCTGCTGCTGACGCCCTACATCGTCCGCACCGAGGACGACTTCCGGAAGATCTACGACCTCAAGATGAAGGAGCGTCAGGCCTTCATCGACGCCTACTTCACCGACGCCCGCCGCTACGACCCCTACATCGACTACGACCGCAAGAGCGGCCCGCTCGCCAAGCTCGTGCAGGCGATGGACCTCGAGATGAAGCGCATCGAGAACGGCGGCCCCGGCCTCGAGGGCGAGGTGCTCGTGGGTCCCGGCGCCGAGGGCTTCGGTGCCCGTCGCATCGGTGGTGAGGGTGACGACGCGGGTGGCACCGGCAACGGCGGTGGTGACCCGCCGCCGCCGCCGGAGCCGGCGCCCGAGGTCGCCCCCGTCGACCCGCCGCCGGCACCGCCCGCCGACCCGACCCCGCCGCCGCAGTGAGCAGGAGGCACCCATGAGCGATTTGAACGATTCCAGTCGGTCGTCGTCGTCGTCGCTGCTGCGGGCGCCGGTGCGAAAGCCGCACGTCGGCCAGCCCATCGGCGAGATCTGCGTCGCGATGTTCGGCCTCACAGCCGCCCAGCTCGGCGAGGCCCTCGACGCCCAGCTGCAGGACAAGGGGCGCGGCCGTCGCCTCGGCGAGATCCTCGTCGAGAAGAAGTGGATCACCGCCGCCGACGTGAGCCAGGCCCTCGCGCTGCAGCTCGACCTGCCGTTCCTCACGGAGCTGCACCCCGACAACGTGCCGGACGAGATCCTGCGCGCGGTGCCGATCGCGTTTGCCCGCCAGCAGTCGCTCCTGCCCCTCGGCAAGGGCGACGACGGCGTCGTCCTCGTCGTCACCGCCGACCCGCTCGACACCTCGGCCCAGGATGAGCTCCGCCTGCTGCTCGGCGCCGAGCTCGACATCGCGGTGGCGCCCCGCGACGTCGTCGTCGCCGCCATCAACAACGCCTACGACCGCGTCCGCGCCCAGGCCGACGCCGCCGTCGCCGAGCTCGACGAGGGTCAGCCCGCCAGCGAGATCTCCGAAGAGGAGGTCCCCGACCTGCTGGATGCCGCCGAGGACGACGAAGCCCCCATCATCCGCCTCGTGAACAGCCTGTTCTCGCAGGCGGTGAAGGAGCGCTCGTCGGATATCCACATCGAGCCCTTCGAGACCTCGATGCTCGTGCGCTTCCGCGTCGACGGCGTGCTGAAGGAGATCGTCAAGCCGCCCAAGCGCTTCCAGAACACGATCATCTCCCGCGTGAAGATCATGGCGGGGCTCAACATCGCCGAGAAGCGCCTGCCGCAGGACGGCCGCATCCGCCTCAAGATCGCCGGCAAGGACATCGACGTGCGCGTGTCGTCGGTGCCGACGACCTACGGCGAGCGCATCGTCATGCGTCTGCTTGACCGCAGCAGCGTGCTGCGCGACCTCGACACCATCGGATTCTCGCCCCGCAACTACGCGGTGATGACCCAGCTCATCAACAAGAGCCACGGCATCATCCTCGTGTCGGGGCCGACGGGCTCGGGCAAGACGTCGACGCTGTATGCGTGTCTGGCCAAGATCAACTCGCCGGACCTCAACATCCTGACCATCGAAGACCCCGTCGAGTACCAGCTCAAGGGCATCGGTCAGGTGCAGGTGAACAGCAAGATCAACCTGACCTTCGCCAACGGCCTGCGCTCGTTCCTGCGTCAGGACCCCGACGTCATCATGGTCGGTGAGATCCGCGACAAGGAGACCGCCGAGATCGCGGTGCAGGCCTCGCTGACGGGCCACCTCGTGCTCTCGACGGTGCACACCAACGACGCCCCCGGCGCCGTCACCCGCCTCGTCGACATGGGCGTCGAGCCGTTCCTCGTGGCGTCGTCGCTCATCGGCGTGCTGGCCCAGCGCCTCGTCCGCACGATCTGCCCGCGCTGCCAGGAGGACTACGTGCCGACGGCCGAGGAACTCCGCGGCATCGGCGTCGAGGCCGGCACGGTGAAGACCCTGCGTCGTGGCAAGGGCTGCAACCACTGCCAGCAGAGCGGCTATCGCGGCCGCACCGGCATCTACGAGCTCATGCTCATCGACGAGGAGATCCGCCGGCTCATCCTGCAGAACGTCGACAGCGGCACCATCAAGTCCAAGGCCCGTGAGAAGGGCATGATCACGCTGCTCGAAGACGGCGCCGACAAGGTGTTGAACGGCATCACGACCTGCGAAGAGGTCAGCCGCGTGACCCAGGACGACTCGATGTCGCTGGAGGCGTTCGGATGACGACGTCGACGCTGCGGCGGGGAGGCTGAGCCATGCCCGTCTTCGAGTACAAGGGCTTCGACGCCGGCGGCAAGGCCATCAAGGGCCTGCGCGATGCCGACTCCATCAAGGCGCTGCGGGCAGCGCTGAAGAAGGAGGGCGTGCTCGCCACCGAGGTGAACGAGTCGGGCAACAAGGGCAAGGCCACCGGCAAGAAGGGCGAGGCGCCCGCGAAGCGCGGCATCCTCGATCGCGAGGTCGACCTCTCCTTCCTCGCCCGCGTGTCGACGGAGGACCTCGCGCTGGCGACGCGTCAGCTGGCGACGCTGCTGCAGGCCGGCGTGCCGATGGTGGATTCGTTCACCGCCCTCATCGACCAGACCGAAGACAAGACCCTCAAGCGGATCCTCTCGCAGGTGAAGACCGAGGTGAACGAAGGCATCTCGCTGGGCGATGCGCTGGCGAAGCACCGCGCCTTCGATCACATCTACGTGAACATGGTCCGCGCCGGTGAGAGCTCGGGCACCCTCGACGTCGTCCTCGAGCGCCTCGCCGACTTCAAGGAGGGCCAGGCCAAGATCCAGGGCGAGATCACGGGCGCCCTCATGTACCCGATGATCATGGTCTTCGTCGGGTTCATCAACATCGGCATCCTCTTCACCGTCGTCGTGCCGCGCATCACGCGCATCTTCGAGCACGCCAAGGTGCAGCTGCCGCTGCAGACGCGCATTCTCATGTTCGCGTCGTCGGCGGTGAAGGACTGGTGGTGGTTGATGATCATCGTGGCCGTCGCCGCGGTGTTCTTCTTCCGGCGCTGGAAGGCTTCCGAGAAGGGCCGCGCCCAGTGGGACAGCCTCATCCTCAAGGTGCCGATCTTTGGCGGCGTCATGCGCATGATCGCCGTGAGCCGTTTCGCCCGCACGCTGAGCACGCTGCTGTCGTCGGGTGTGTCGCTGCTCGTGGCCCTCGACATCGTCAAGAACGTCGTCGACAACACCCGCATCAAGAAGGCCATCGAGGTGGCCCGCGACGCCATCCGCGAAGGCGAAGACATCTCGGCCCCCCTCAAGCGCTCGGGCGAGTTCCCGCCGATGGTGACCCACATGGTGGCCATCGGTGAGAAGTCGGGTCAGCTCGAGCAGATGCTCGGCCGCGTCGCCATCGCCTACGAACAGCGCGTCGACGTGCGCCTCAAGAGTCTCATGAGCCTGCTCTCGCCGCTGTTGATCCTCGCCATGGGCGGCGCCGTCGGCTTCATCGTGTTTTCGATCCTCACCCCCATCCTGCAGATGAACACCCTCGTGAAGTGAGCGCTTGTCAGATTGGCAAAGGCAAGTGCCTGAAAGAACGAACGAATATGGCGGTGTCCCCGCCCGTTTCAGCCCCAAGGAGACCGAGATGCAGAACCCCGGCACCATCGAAATCGTCCTCGCTTCACAGTCGGTGCAGTCGCAGCGCCGCCATCGCGGCATGAGCCTGCTCGAGATCATGGTCGTGATCACCCTCATCGGTCTGGTGACCGCCGCCATCGGCGTCGCCGTCATCGGCCAGCTCGGTGAGGGCCAGCGCGACGCGGCCCGCAACCAGTCGTACGAGATCGCCAAGGCCCTCGACATCTACAAGCTGCAGAACGGCAGCTACCCGACGACGGCCCAGGGTCTCTCGGTGCTGGCGTCGCCGCCGAAGGGCAAGCCCATCATGGAGCAGCTGCCGAAGGACCCGTGGGGCAACGACTACATCTACGTCATCCCCGGCCAGAAGAACGCCTCGAAGTTCGACGTGCGCTCCAAGGGCAACGACGGCATCGAGGGTAACGAGGACGACGTCGGCAACTGGGCGGAGTGACCGCAGACGAGGTGCGGCCGGCCCGAAGCCGACCTCACCCCCTGACCCCCTCTCCAGCTTCGTGGAGAGGGGGAAGCCGACCGAGAGTGAACGAGAGGTCACCGCAAGCCGACCTCACCTCCTGACCCCCTCTCCAGCTTCGTGGAGAGGGGGACGCCGACCGAGAGTGAACGAGAGGGTCTTTCTGGTGTCATTCGCTGACCGCCTTGATGTCCGGATGATGCGTCGCTCGCCGACGCCGTCTGAGGGCATGCTGTGGGCGCTTCTGCGAAATCGGCGTCTCGGTGTGAAGTTCCGTCGCCAGCAGCCGCTCGATCGCTTCGTGGCCGACTTCTATTGTGCCGAGTGCCGGCTCGTGGTCGAGGTCGATGGCGCTATTCATGACACGCGGGTTGGCGCTGACCGCGAGCGCGACGCTTACTTCGCCGAGCACGGCATCAGGGTGTTCCGGGTCAGCGCCGACGACGTCGAACGGGACGCCGAGGGCGTGGTCCATCGAATCCTGAGCGAGCTTGCACTCACTCCCCCCCTCTCCACGAAGCTGGAGAGGGGGCCGGGGGGTGAGGTTTCTTTGGCGCGTCGTGCGTTCACGCTGCTCGAGATCAGCATCGGCCTCGTCCTCATGGGCCTGATGGTGGCCGTCGCCGTCCCCTCGCTCAACGCCGTGAGCGGCGCGCGGCTGAAGGAGACGACGAACCTCATCGCCGGCGCCATCCGCGACACCTTCGCGCGCACGGCGCTGCAGGGCCGCAGCACCCGCCTGGTCCTCGACATGGAGCAGCAGGCCTGGTGGATCGAGGAGACCGAGGGCGTCGCCCGCGTGAAGGCGACGAAGCTCGAGGCCGATCGCGACGGCAAGGTCGCCCTCGATGCCGCCGATGAGCGCCTCGAGGGGATCGAACTCGACACGCGCGACGCGAAGGAGCAGGCGAAGCTCGCCCTCTTCACCGGCCCGACCTTCAAGGCCATCGAGGGCGAGTGGGGCACGCCGCAGAAACTGCCCTCCGACGTTCGCTTCAAGAACGTCTGGATCGAGCACCTCGAGGACAAGGTCGCCGGCGGTGTCGTGGCCCTCTACTTCTATCCGGGCGGCTACACCGAAGAGGCCCTCATCACGCTTACCGACGACGAGGAAGGCAGCCGCACGCTGACGCTCGCGGTCCAGTCGCTCACCGGCGAGGTCTTCGTCGAGAACGACGAGCCGCGGGTCCCCAACATCGAGGGAGACGAGTGATGCAGCCGACGACCCGTTCGCGCGCGTTCTCGCTCCTCGAGGTCATGGTGGCCCTCGCCATCCTCAGCGTCGGCCTCGTGTCGCTGCTGCAGGTGCAGAGCCGCTCGGCACAGCTCGCCATCGAGGCCCGTGAGCTCACGGTGGCGACGATGCTGGCCCGCAGCAAGCTCTACGACTGCCAGCACGATCTGCTGAAGAAGGGCTTCTCCATCGGCGACTACGACGAGGAGGGCAACTTCGACGACGACGGCTACCCGAAGTTCTTCTGGGAGTGCCACGCCTACGCGCCCGAGATGCCCACCGGCGACGGTGTCGGCGACATGGGCAGCGCGGCCTCGATGTTCGGTGGTGGTGCCGCCGCCGACGCGGCCGACGCCGCCGCGCCCGCCGGCGCCGACATGACGATGGGCATGCTGGCGCCGGTCATCCAGCAGATGGCGTCGGTGATGAAGGACTCGATTCGCGAACTCGTGATCGTCGTGCGCTGGGGCGAAGGCGCCGATCGCCAGGAGCTGCGCGTCACCACCCACGTCATCGACAAGACGCCGGTGAACCGCGTCGCCCAGATGATCCAGCAGCAGTCCCGCGCTCTCGGCGCCGCGACCGGCATCGCCGGCGGCGGGTTGCCGACCGACACGACCGGCACCGGCAAGCCCACCGTGGGCGGCGGCGGTGGCGGCCCGCCGGTACCCGGCCTGCCGGGCGGGGGGAAGAAGTGATGCGCACCCTCCGCCGCGCCTTCTCCCTCATCGAGGTGCTCATCGCTGCGAGCCTGCTCGCCATCATCGGCGCGCTGCTCATGCAGTCGCTGTCGTCGAGCATGGACGCCAAGGACGCCATCGAGACGACGTCGAACCGCTACCACGTCGTGCGGGCGGCGGTGTCGCGCCTCGTCGACGAGGTGTCGATGGCCTACATCTCGTCGCACCGGCCCCAGTCCGGCGTCGAGATTCGCGCCATCACCGGCTTCAAGGGCGAGCGCGATCGCATCGACTTCACGGCGCTCGGCTACGTGCCCCGCGTCGAGGACGAGAAGAAGTCGGACCAGCGCCAGCTGTCGTTCTTCCTCGACACCGATCCCCGCACCCGCACCCGCTCGCTCATGCGTCGGGAGCAGGCGAACCTCGACGACGACTTCGAGGAGGGCGGCCGCACCCTGACGTTGCTCCCCGACGTGCGCAGCATCGAGTTCCAGTACTGGGACCCGCAGAAGGACGCGTGGGCCGACAAGTGGGACGCCGCCGGCACCGAGCTCAACCGCCTGCCGTCGCGCATCCGCATCGAGATGGTCGTCGTCATGGATGACGGCGAGGAACAGACCTTTGTCACGCAGAGCAAGCTGTGGCTGCTTGCCCCGCTGGCGCTGTGAGGGAGTCGACGATGACGACGACGACGAAGCCCTCCCTGCTGCGACGCCTCTGGCGGACCCTCATGACCCCGGTGGGTCGTCGCGTGCCCGTGCGCAACGGCCGCGGCGCGCCCCATGGCATCGCCCTGCTCACGGTCATGATCGCGCTCGCCCTCATGAGCGCCGTCGTCACCGACCTCGGCACCAACGAGCTCGTGCGGTACCGCCTCGCCTCCAACGACCGCGACGCGCTGAAGGCCCAGGCCCTCGCCGAGTCGAGCCTCAACGTGGCCCGCCTGCTCCTCGCCATGCAGAGCGCGGTGCAGCCCCTCATCACCCAGCTCGCGGGCCTCGGCCTGCCGCTGCCGGCGCTGACGTTCTGGGAGCTCGTGCCGATGGACAGCGAGCTGCTCAAGGGCCTCATCTCCGGCGACATCCAGCAGGCCATCGGCATGGACGTGACGGCGGCGGTCGATGAGCGGAAGGCGAAGCGCGAGGAGAAGCTCGAGGAGAAGCGAGCCGCCTTCGACGCCGACAAGGAGGGCGCCGGCTTCGGGCCCTTCGAGCCCCCCGAGGGTGGCTTCGGCGCCTTCGACGGCCAGTTCACGGCGACGATCGTCGACGAGGAGCGCAAGGCTGCCTCGTTGCGGGGCTGGCAGCGGGCGACGACGCCGCAGCAGCGCTTCGCCTACGCGCAGCGCTTCTACACCCTCATCCAGGCCGAGCGCTTCGACTTCCTCTTCGACGAGCGCGACGCCCAGGGCAACCGCACCGACCGCTTCGAGCTCATCGCCGCGCTCTACGACTGGGTCGACGACAACCAGGAGGCCACCGACGGCCGGGCCGACCAGCTCAACTGGGGTCGCGTGACGATGGGCAGCGAGGACGGCCTCTACTCGACGGGCTACCGGGTCGAGCCGAAGAACGCCTACATGGACTCGCCCGGCGAGCTGCGCCTCGTGCGGGGCATGACCGAGGCCCACCTGCGGGCCTTCGGCGACTCCATCTCGATCTACGGAGAGGGCAAGGTCAACCTGCTGTCGGCTCCCGACCCCAGCATCGAAGCCCTTGTCTTCGCCTGCGCCGTGCCAGGTGACCCGCTGCCGAACAACACGCAGTGGATGCAGGAGACCGTCATCATGTGGCGCGAGTTCAAGACCCTCGGGCCCCTCGCCGGCGGTGGCCCCATCAACGCCGACGGCTTCGTGCAGTTTCTCGACATGCGCGGCCTCGAGGTGAACCCGAGCTGCAAGGACCTCGTGACGACGGAGTCCCGCAACTTCACCGTGCGGGCCGTCGGCACCGTCGGCGAGGTCACCCGCACCATCACCGCGGTGATGCGCGTCTACGGCGCCACCGAAGAAACCTACTACTACGCGGTCCGCTGACCGCGACGACCTCAGAGGATCCGGAGCACCCATGGCCCAACGCATCGTCGGCATCGACCTCGGCAGCTCGAGCGTCAAGGTCGTCGCGATCACCCCGAAGAGCCGGCCCACCGCCGTGCGCGGTCAGCCGGCCCGACCGGCCTTCGACGTCGTCGCCGTCGGTGACGCCGAGGTCCCTGCTCCTGGTATCGACCAGGACGCGGCCGCGACGCTGCGCGAGCGTCAGGGGCAAGCCCTGGCCGACCTCAAGCGTCGCGGGCTGCTCGACGGCGACCTCTTCGTCGTCGGTCTGCCCGGCGACGCCGCGGCCATCAAGACGCTGAACTTCCCCTTCAACGATCGCGACAAGATCGCGACGGCGCTGCCGTACTCCCTCGAGAGCGAGATCGCCCTCGACATCGACGACGTCGTCTACCCCTACGTCTTCGTCGGCGATGAAGGCCGCAAGGACGCCGAGGTCATGTGCGCCTACGCGCGCAAGGAGGCGGTGCAGGACGTGTTCGATCTCCTCGCCGTGGCTGGCATCGATCCGCGCCACGTCGAGCTCGACGCCCTGGCCCTCGGCCACCTGTGGGACGGCGTGTTCGCGGTCCACGAGGGTGAGCAGTCCGAGCCCGAGCTGCGGACCACCGGCGGCACCGTCATCGAGACCGCCGACGGCGCGCCCCAGCCGGCGACCGCCATCGTCGACATCGGCCATCGCCGCACGAGCGTGTGCATCATCCACGAGGGCCGCGTCGTCTCGGCCCACACGCTGCTGCACGGCGGCGCCGACGCCACCCGCGCCCTCGCCCGCGAGATCGGGCTCTCCCTCGAGGAGGCCGAGAAGGGCAAGCGCAAGGAGGCCTTCATCGAGGTCCTCGGCGCCGACGCCCAGTTCCCCGAGCAGCGTCAGATCTCCGACGTGCTGAAGCGGGCGCACGCTCCCCTCGTGCGGCGCCTCCGCCAGATCGTGCAGGCGACGATCTCGACGTCGCGGCTGCGCATCGTGAAGATCATCCTCACCGGCGGCGGCGGCCGGATCGTCAACCTCGACCGCTACCTCGGCGAGGAGCTCAACATCCGCGTCGGCCGCGCCCGCCAGCTCGGCGGTCTGCTGCGTCAGGGGGCGGGGCCTGTCGGCGGTGACGTCGACGGCGCCGGCATGGAGTCGGCCCAGGCCCTCGCCTATGCCCTCTCGGGTCTCGCCGGGCCGCGCCTCGCCTCGCGCGTCGACTTCCGCGTGGGGCCATTTGCCTGGAAGGGTGACTACGACTTCCTGCGCGAGCGGCTCCCGGCGCTGGGGGCGTGGGCGGCGGCGCTGCTGCTCGTCGTCGGTGTGGGCTCGATGGGCCAGATCGTGATGTTGTCGCGCGAGAGCGACGCGCTGATGGAGAAGCAGCTCGCCCTCTGTGAGCAGATCACGGGCGAGAAGATCGACTCGACGTCGCGCTGCACGGCCCTCATCCGCGAGCGCATCAACGGCACCGCCGGCTTCCAGGTGCCCGAGGTCTCCGCCGTCGACATCTTCATGGAGGTCTCGCGGCGGCTGCCCTACAGCGGCGAGCTCAAGCGCAAGATCACCGAGCTCGACATCACCTCCGAGCGCGTGCGGCTCAAGGGCACGACGACGACGTATGAAGCCATCGACACCATGGTGGAGCGGCTCCAGGGCGGGCGCTGCTTCCACCTCGTCGAGAAGGGCAAGGCCAGAAACATCAACGCCGACACTGTCGAGCTGAACGTCACCATCAACCTCGACTGCGCCGCGTCGCCGGGCGACGGCAAGGTCATCGCGCCGCCGCCTGCCCCGACGGCGGCCTCGCTGGCAGCCCAGGCGCCACCACCGCCACCGCCACCGCCGGCGCCAGCCCCGGAGCCGTCGAAGCCGTCGCGTCCCGCCGACCTGCCGCCGGACATCGACGTGCAGACGCCCGTGCCCAACAAGTCCACGCCGGAGCAGATCGAGGCCCGCCGTGAGCGCCTCCGTCAGCTCCGCGAGGAGCGGGCCGCGCGTCGTCGGCAGCTGCTCGACAATCCGCAGAACCCCCTGACCATCCGTGATCGTCTGGAGAAGACCGTCCCCGTGCAGGGCGCCGACGACGAAGGAGATGAGTGATGTCCGAAGCGCCCTCCTCCACCTCGGCGCTTGGCGCCGCGTTCGCCCGCATGTCGGACCGCGAGCGCAAGCTCGTCATGCTCACGGCCGCCGTCGCCGTGCTGCTGCTCGTCGTCGGGCTCGGCTGGTCCCTGTCGTCCTCGATCACGAAGCGTGAGAAGGGCATCGCCTCCCGCAAGGAGGAGATTGCCCAGCTCGAGGCGCTCCGCGGCGAGTACGAGGCCGCCACGGCCCGCCAGAAGGCCGCCGAGAACCGCATCAAGTCGGCGGCGGCGACGTCGCTGTTCACGCTCATGCAGAAGGCCGCCGGTGAGGTGGGCCTGCCGCTGGCGGACCTCAACGAGCGCCGCATCCCGGTGAAGGACAGCGACCTCACCGAGGTCACCGTCGACGTGAACCTCAAGGAGATCTCGATCGACAAGCTCGTCACGCTGCTCGAGAAGATCGAGGGCAAGACGTCCGCCGGCGTCGTCAAGGTCACCAAGCTCAAGGCCAAGACCCGCCTCGACAACCCCGACATGCTCGAGGTGGGCCTCACCGTCTCGACGTGGCGCGCCCCCGCCGCCGATGGAGGCAAGCCGTGAAGCGCGGACTCAAGCTCGCCGGCTATTTCCTGTTCTTCGACGTCTGCTTCGTCATCGCCGCCGTCGTCACCTTCCCGCTGCAGGGCATGCGGCCACTCATCGTCGATCAGGCCGAGAAGGCCCTCGGCAAGGGCAAGCAGGGGCGCAGCGGCGTCGACCCGGTCGTCACGATCGGCGAGCTCGCCATGAGCGGCCTCGGCGTGAAGGCCGAGCGCGTGCAGATCCAGCTCGGCAGCACCGACCCCGAGCCCGGCCCCACCATCGACCTCGACGCCGTCCGGGTGTCGGCGTCGCTGGCCTCGATCGTCTCGTCGACAAAGACCCTCCAGGTCGACGCCGACCTCTACCAGGGTGAGGTCTCGGCCGACGTCTCCGTCGACGACAAGCAGAACGTCGTCGCCGCCGACATCGAGGTCGACGGCGTCGAGCTCGGGCGCATCGGCGCCATCATCGCCGGCCTCGGCGCCCCCGTCGAAGGCAAGATCAGCGCCGACATCGACGTCGTCATGGGCGCTGCCCCCGAGAAGGAGGCGAAGGGCACCGTCGACGTGCGCATCGCCCAGCTCAGCGTCGGGCCTGGCAACCTCAAGGCCATTCCCGGCGGCTTCGAGCTCGCCGAGCCGATCGCCATGGGCACCCTCGTCATCAAGGCCCCCATCGAGAAGGGCCAGGGCCAGCTCGAGGGGCGCTTCGAGGGCGCCGCCGACGTCGAGGCCGAGCTCACCGGCACCATC